>WNFV01000222.1_pt1 | contig 74391 bp, 67 predicted proteins | sample 5400101 | NCBI WGS metagenome assembly WNFV01 (sample SAMN13153361, study PRJNA577476) | soil metagenome | isolation source: 115 cm soil or saprolite under grassland replicate 1 | place: USA:California | collected 2016-06-15
TGTGCGAACCCTCCCCCGGAAAGAGGACGTTCATGCCGAAGACGCCGGTGATCACGGTCAGCGGCAGCATCGTCACGCTGATCAGCGTCAGCAGGCGCAGGACGTCGTTCTGGCGGTGCGAGATCGCCGACTCGTTCGTGGCCTCGAGCGCCTCGACGACCTCCTTGTAGTTGTCGAGCAGGTCCCAGATCCGCTCGGAGGCGTCGACGAGGTCGTCGAAGTAGAGCTCGAGCTCCTCCGGGAGGAAGCGCTCGACCCGCCGTTCGAGCAGGCGCAGGGCCGGGCGCTGGGGCTTGACGATCTTGCGGTAGGAGATGATCTCCTGCTTGGCCTTGGAGATGTCCCGGACGATCTCCTCGAAGCGGCCGCCGTCGATGTCATCCTCGATCGAGTCGAGCTTGTGCCCGATCTTGTCGAGGATCGGGAAGCAGTAGTCGAAGAGGTCGTCGAGGACGTGGTAGAGCAGGTAGCCGGACCCTTTCGAGAACAGGCTCTCGCGCAGGGCGGGATCGTCGGAGCAGCGCTGGAACAGGCGTGTGACGGGGAGCAGCTCGACCGTCGGCAATGTGACGAGGTAGCCCGGGCCGAGGAAGACGTCGAGCTCGGCCGCGTTCAGCCGCTGGACGGCCTTGTCGTAGAACGGGAAGTGCAGAACGGCGAAGAGGTACTCGGGATACTCGTCGACCTTCGGGCGCTGGCGCTTGGAGAGGACGTCTTCGACGTCGAGCGGATGCCAGCCGAAGCGCTCCGCGAGGTCGGAGGCCGTGTCCGAATCGGGCGCGTCGAGGTGAACCCAGGTCAGGCCGTTGGCGGAGAGCTCAGCGGGCTCGCGTCGCGCGCGGACGATCGGCTCGTCGGCGCGGGTGCGCGAACGAGGGCGCTTGATGCGGGGCAGGCTTGGCATCGGTACTGAGTGGGTCGTCCACCGTCATTTCTCTTTCGCCATCGTACCCGCGAAGCCTTGCGGCTACACGGAAGTTGGCCGTCAACCGGGTGCTTCCGCCAGAGTCGGAGTCAAGGCGTCCTCACGCGGGATTCGTCGCAGCCCTTCGGGAACGTAGGGCTCGAGAGCGAGTGCTCCCACGGCGGCGAGCAGGCAGATGCCCGACGCGAGTGGCCAGAGCGCAAACGGCGCCGCCGCGAGAATGAAGCCGCCGATCGCCGGGCCGACCGTGCCCGCGAGACCCCACGAGAGACTGTGCACCGCGAAGTAGCGGCCGCGCAGGTGCGGCGGGCCGATGTCGGACACGAGCGCCTGGTGCGCGGGGCCATGGAAGCACTCGCCGATCCCGAGGATCGCTGCTGCCGTGGCCAGTACGAGGAATGCCGAGGTCGCGGTCAGCCAGTAGCCGCCGGCGTCGACGATCAGCCAGGCCGCGGCCCAGAGGAGCGGCATGAGCGCGAGCGCCCGCATCCGGCGCCGGCCCTCGATCCAGCGGGAGAGCGGGAGCTGCGCGACGACGATGAATGCTGTGTTGACGAAGAAGACGGCGCCGATTTGCCGCTCGCTCAGGTGCGAGTGGTCGCGGGCGAAGGCCGGCAGCAGGTTGAAGAGCGAGTAGCCGGCGGCGACGAACAGGAAGTTGAGCGTCCAGAGGCCGAGAAAGGTCCTGTGGCGCAGGACGGCGCGGTAGGAAGCGGGCGTCTCACCCCGCTCGTGCGGCTCGACGCCGGGGTCGCGCACGAAGGCGAGCACGCCGACGTAGGCGAGAAACGTCAGCGCGTCGAGCACGAACAGGATCGTGAACGTCCTCGGCTCGTGCACCTTGGCGATCCAGCCGGCGGCGAGGCCTCCGAGGCCGATTCCGAGGTTCATCGTCACCCGCTGCTGCGCGAAGGCGGCGTGCCGGCGGGCGGCCGGCGTGAGGCGCGAGATCAGCGTCGACTGGCTCGGCCAGAAGCCCGCGCTCCCGGCGCCCTCGAGCGCGACGAGGGCAAAGGCTTCCCACGGATGACGGACGAGCGGCAGGAGGCCGTAGCCGATGGCCTGGAGCACGAGCCCCATAGCGAGGGTGCGCCTGGCGCCGAAGCGGTCGATCACCGGCCCGGCGAGGACCCCGGCGACGAGTTGGCCCGCAGACGAGACGGCGACGACGAGGCCGGAGGTCCCCAGCGAGAAGCCGCGGACGTTGTGGAGGTAGATGACGAGGAACGGCAGCGCGAGCCCGTTCCCGAACGAGTTCGTCAAGCCGCCGACCTGCAGCAGCCAGACCGGCAAGCACCAGCCCGGCGAGTCCGCTCATCAAGTCAGGCGCAACCCGACCATTAAGACAACGACGAAGACCACCGCGAACGAGGCGAGTCCGATCAGCGCGCTTGTCGGCCGCGCAGGCACGCTGGCCAAGCTTGCCGGAGGCTCGGCATGGCCGAGTTCTCGAGCCATCTCGGCGAGACGGGCGAGCCGTTTCGCGAGCGGTGGATGAGAATGCGCGCGCAGCTTCGTCGGGATGATGAAGAAGGCGCTCATCGTGTGCGCCTCGCGCAGATCGCTCTCAGGGATGCGAGCGACATTGCCGCTGATCTTCTGGAGTGCGCTCATCAACTGCTCAGGAGCCCCGGTTACCAATGCCGAGCCCCGATCGGCGGCGTACTCACGGCACCGCGAGATCGTCAGCATGAGTCCGCTGCTGATCAGGTAGAGCAAGCACCCGAGCAGCATGATCGGGAAGGCGAAGATCCAGACGCGGAGCCTCGCGGAGGAAAGGCCCTCGCGGAGCGTCAGCGAGGGGAAGCTTGCGAAGGTCATCACGGCGCCGTCCCGATTCGCAACGTGCGAGAGCTCGTGGGCGAGCACTGCCTCAACTTCGGAAGGCTCGAGCTGTGTGACGAGCCCACGTGTCACCACAACCGTGGAGCGCGCCGGAGTGCTGCCCGTCGCGAACGCGTTAGGGAGGTCGCTAGAGACGATTGCAAGGCGCGGCTTCGGCAGGTCGGCGAGGCCGCACAATCGCTCCACCGTGGCGTGGAACTCGGGCGCTTCCGCGCGGTCGACGATTCGGGCTCGCGAGGCGGCGAGCGCGACCCTGTCGAGCGAGAAGTACTGCAGCCCGAGCAGCAGCAGCAGGAAGCCATCGAATCCGAGTGCGTAGCGAGTCGGCAGGAACCCGACCGAGAGCAGCCAGAGCGGCGCGGCCAGGACCGCGACATACAGCACGCCGAGCATCGCCATCGTCAGGGCCATCCGGGCCGACAGAGCGAGATCGCCGCCGCATGCTGTGCGCTTCATCACTCGATTCATAGCCTCTTCCAGGGGAAACGTCTACGGTCGAGCTTCGAGCTGGGCGATAGAATCGGCGCGTGGCGAGTCGCTTCGATGACGTCGAAGAGGTACTCGACCGCCATGCGCGCCGCGTCGCACGCGAGCTTGGAGGACTTTTCGTCGATGTGGGCGAGGCGCTCCGGCGTGCCGCCAACCGCGAGCATGCACCGTCGTCCAGGACCAGCGAGGGCCGGGAGCCGACCAAGGAGGACCTCTACCGCGAAGCGGCAAGGCTCGGCGTGCGTGGCCGGTCGGGAATGACCAAAGAGGAGCTCCGCAACGCCATCGAGCGTCTGAGATAGCCGAGTCGTACGCCAACGGCCTCGGAGCTCGCGTGACGATCGGCACGCCGTCGCCGGTCGAGCTAATGATCAAGCGCTCACGAGGTCACCGACGGCTGGAGAGCCTGGAGCTGCTCGAGCAACCTCGCCGAGTCGACGACGTCGCCTTTCGTCTCGTAGAGCTCGATTGCCCGCTCGAACACTCGACGGGCCTCTTCGAGGTTGCCCAGCAGACGGAGCGTCTCGCCAAGGGCTTCGTACGCCTGCGCCTTCATGATGAGGTAATCCGACGGCTCCGACAGCTCGACGGCCTCGCGTGCGAGGCGGAGCGCGGAGGATCCCTCTCCGCGGCGCGCGAGCACCTTCGCCCTGACGCCGCGCCACCCGACCTGCGCGTTCACATCGTCGCTCGCGGCTGCCTCCTCGCTTGCACGAGTGAACTGTTCGGCTTCGTCGAGCCGATCCTGCTGATACAGGGCCTCCGCGAGCACTGCAGCGACGCCGCATCGCGCGCCTCTCTCTCCGATCGCTTCCAGCGTTTCGTGCGCCGGCCGCAATTCCGCCTCTGCGGCGGGAGCATCGCCCGCGCGGAGCTCTGTCCAGCCGCTGGCCATGGTCAGCCCCGCGGCTCGCGTGGTTTGGCCCAGTTCCTCGTGAAGCGTTCGAGAGCGTGCGGCGAGGCGGCGCGCGTCGGTGTGGTCTCCCCGCTGCGAATGGAGGTCGCCCAGAAGAATCCAGAAGAAGCCGTCGTTCGAGGCGGAGGTCGCTTCCGAAAGGACCTGCTCGAGACGCGCGATAGCCGCTTCGGCCGGCGTCGCACCGAGCCACGTCGCCATTGCCGAAGCGGCCAGCGCATCCTCTTGTAGGCGTCGCTCGCCTGCATGCCGCGCGTGGAAGAGGGATCGGTCCGCGGCAGTACTCATCGCCGCGGCGTTGCCTTCGCCGCTGTGAACCTGATGAAGTGCCTGCCAGGCGAGCGCGAGGCCACGGTCGTCGCGGAGCCGCTCCAGTTCGGGAATCGCCCCTTCAGCGAAACCTCGTAGGGCTTCGCTGGCTCCCTCGGGCTCGAGCCAGTACCGCTGGATCTGCGCCTGGATCGAGGCGCGCAGCTCGAGCGCGCGCTGGCCGCTCGCTCTTGCGCCCTCGACAGCCTGGTTCAACAGCAAGTCGGCCCGCGCAAACTCGCTCAGTGCAAAGAGCGCGTCGGCAAGCAGCATCAGCAACTCGAGCGCCTCGAGACTGCCCTCAGGCATGAGCGCAACTGCCCGCCCGAGCAAGTTCGCGGCGGCATGGGCATCGCCGCGCCCATGGGCTCGGCGCCCTGCTGCCGCGAGGCGGGACGCGGCACGGCGGGCGAGCTCTTCGTCGATCATCCCGAGCTGCTCTCGGTAGCGGTGCGCCTGCTCGAAGTGGTAGCCGATGATCTCGTCGTACTCGCTGCGCTGCCGCTCGGTTGCGCTCGCGAAACGCTCGTGCAGCTCGGCGCGAAGCTCCTTCGAAATCGATTCGTAGGCCGCGTCGCGAACCAGCAGGTGGAGGAAGCGAAACCCGTCGTCCGGGCCGAGCGCCGAACGGTCGGGACGGATCAATTCCTTCCGGACAAGGGCCGGCAGCGCCGCCGCATCGCCCCCAAGCTCCTCGATCATGGCACGTGAGAACTCCTTGCCGATCACCGCCGCCCGTTCGAGCGTCGCGCGTTCAGCCGGCGGCAGGCGATCGAGGCGCGCCGCCAGCAAGGCCTGGATCGTCGGCGGGATCTCGAGCTCGGCGCCGACCTCTTCTTCGTCGGTCAGCATCGCCAGCATCTGCTCGACGAAGAGCGGGTTTCCCTCGGCCGCCGTGCGGATGCGCGTCCGCATCTCGTCGGCAAGGCGCACCGGCAGGTTGCCGATCAGCCTCTCCGTTTCGTCCTCGGAAAGGGGCTCGAGGAAAAGCGAGGTTGCGTTGAGCTTGCCGCCGCCCCATGCCGGGCGTGCGTCGAGCAACTCCGGCCGCGCGAGGCAGAGCAGAAGAATCGGCGCCTCGCGGCTCCAGTCGGCGAGATGCTCGACGAGGTCGAGGAACGTCGGCTCGGCCCAATGGAGGTCGTCGAACACGATGACGAGCGCCTGCTCGCGCGCAAGAGCTTCGAAGAGCTTGCGGACGGCCCAGAACGCTTCCTCAGGCGAGACCTCGTCATCGGCCATGCCGACTGCGGCGAACACAAGGTTGACGATGCGCTGGGCATCCGGCTCTCCTTCCAGGTACTGCACGACGTGCGAGTCGCTTCCGAGCTCTCGCAGGATCTCGACCAAAGGCCAGTAGGTGATGCCCTCGCCGTAGGGGAGGCATCGGCCGCTGAGGGCCTGGGCATCGCCGTTCAGGCTCGCCAGGAGCTCCTGCGCGAGGCGCGATTTGCCGATTCCCGCGGTTCCGAGGAGCGTGAACAGGTGGCACGAGCGATCCTCGGCAGCACGTTCGAACGCCTCGCGCAGAAGCCGCTGCTCACGCTCGCGGCCGACTAACGGCGCGTCGAGGCGGCGAGCGAACGGCTCGGCGCCTTCGAGCACGCGCAGCAGGCGGTACGCGACCACGGGCTCTTCCTTGCCCTTGGCGTCTATGGACTCGACCGCCTCGACCTCGATGGCATCGCGCACGAGCCCGAGGGTTCTCTCCCCAAGCAGCACCTCTCCCGGCCCAGCACCCTGTTGCAGGCGGGCGGCGACATTCACTGCGTCTCCGGTCACGAGCGTCTCGCCGGCTCCCGCGACGACCTCACCGCTGTTGACGCCGATGCGCAGCTCGACCTCGGTGACGCCGTCACGCAGCTCGGCGGCGGCGCGGATTGCTCGGAGGGCGTCGTCCTCGTGGAGCTGCGGCACACCGAACACGGCCATGACCGCGTCGCCGATGAACTTCTCGACGGTTCCGCCATGCCGCTCGAGGATCGAGCGTGCTGTCTCGAAGTAGCGCGCCATCAACTTTCGCGCTGCCTCGGGATCCAGTCGTTCACCAAGCGCCGTCGAGCCGGTGACGTCGGCGAAAAACGGCAGTCACCGTCTTCCGCACCTCGCGCGGGTCGCCCGCGACGGCCACGAGCGCCGTCCCACATGCCGAACAGAACCGCGCCTCCGCCGCGTTCTCACTTCCGCAAGAGGGGCAGGTCATGCCCTGAGTCTAAGCCCAGAAAAACGAAGCCTGGTCGCCGTGAAGATGCGCCTTGCAGGCCGTTAAGCGCAGCGAGCACTCCCCGACGTGCTCGCCGATCCGGGCCTCCGGGATGCTGGCCAAGTCGGCAAGACGATCATGGGAGGGGCGGATGCCGGTTCCGCCAAGGGCGTTACAGTCCTCCGACCAGTCCGAAAGGAGAGACGATCATGGCCTACCGCATTGCCGGGACGTATGTTCTGTCCTGTAGCTGCCACCTTGTCTGCCCCTGCACCATTGACGGGCCGCCGACTAGCCCGGACGGCCAATGCGACGCGAGCAGCGTCTTCCACGTCGAGAGCGGGACCTCCAACGAAACCGACCTCTCGGGCGTCGACTTCGCGCTCTACTTTCACGTGCCTTCCAATCTCACCTCCGGCAACTGGACGGTGGGGCTCATCGTCGACGAGGGTGCGTCGGAAGAGCAAGCCCAGGCTCTCGAGCGGATCATCTCGGGACAGGAGGGCGGCCCGTTTGCCGAGTTCGTTCCGTTGATCGGCGAGGTGCAACCGCTTCGCCGCGGGAGCGTGAGCTTCTCCGACGGCGACGCGCCGTCCGGATCGGTCGAAGGGGGGACCGAGATCCGGTTCGAGCCCACAAGAGGGGTTGACGGAGCGCCGACGACAGTGTCGAACGCGCCACTTGCGTTCGCGCCGAACGTCGGGATCGGCAGAGGCTCCGGACGCGGTCAATCGATCCGGGGAAGCTACGAGCCGGTCTACGGGGAATCGGCGGCGTTCGAGTATTCGTCGTAGACGACGCGGGTTTCGCGCGGCGTGTCTTGCGGGCCGCTCAGCTGACTTTTGATTCTGGGCGGAGTTCGCCGCGCTTGCAAACCATCGCCGTGTAACCCCTACCACGAGAGGTCGCGCCGCCCCTGGCGAGAGGGCGGCGCGCCTCCCGAGAGTTCGGCTAAGGAATGCCGCCGATCTCGACGTTCGTGAAGATGTCGGTCTGCCCCAGCGGCTTCCCGGCGCTGTTCCGCCCGTCCGTCCAGACCGGGTAGACGACCTGTGTCGAGGCGGCGATGGCGTTGTAGTCGCCGATGAAGCAGCCGCAGTTGAAGAAAGCGTCGTTCGGATTCCACGCGACGCTCGAGATGTTGAAGTTCTGCCACGTGGCGCCGTCATTCGACGAGAAGCCCTGGAACGTCTCCATCAACCGGTTGCTCGGGTCGTTGCGGTTGTCGTACCAGATCGCGTGCAGATTCCCGGCCTCGTCGACCGAGAGCCAGGGGAAGTACTGGTCGTTCGGTGCGGCCGCGCCGCCAGAGGTGACGCTGATCGTCCTGGCGTCGGACCACGTAGAGCCGAAGTTGTGCGATTGCTGGAACGAGATGTCCGCGCCCGACGTCTGTCGGCTCACGTTGTTCTGATACGCGAAGCTCAACGAGCCCGTGACCGGGTTGAAAACGAGCGACGGCGAGATCGGAGCGCGGAACTTCTTCGGCGCCAACTTGTCCTGCGTGTTCGGGTTGTCCGCGAACTGCCCCGGCTTGTCGATCTGGACCGGCGTAGAGAACGTGTTGCCGCCGTCGGTCGACCGCCTGAAGAAGAAGGCGCGGTCGAAGCCGGTGTTGCAGTCCTCGAGCGCGTACGCGATATCGAGTGCGCCCGTGTTGTCGACCACCGGCATCGCCCACTGGTTGGCGCCGGCACCCCGCCCGTCGCCCGCCGGGTCGTCCGGGACAACCGCGACGTTCGTCCACGACGCGTCGGCCGGGTTCGGCGGAACGAGGTCGGTGTACGCGGCTTGTACCGGGCAGAAGTCGCTTCGCCCGTTCGGGAGCGTCAGGTGGAACTTGACGTATGTCGTGTACAGCCGGCCGTAGTGCGGGCTGCCCGGGTTGTTGTCGACCGCGAGCAGCTCCTTGTCGTAGAAGACCGTCTGGTCCCAGCCGTCCCCGGACCGGTTCGTGATGACGAGCGACGCTTGTGTCGAGTCGGTCCAAGTCGCGCCGTCGTCGCTCGACCTCCACACCTGCACCTCCGACTCGCCCGCGCCGAAGAAGCAAAGCGTCGAAAGATAGAACGCTCCGTCACGGACGCTGTAGACGACGGAGGGGTCACCGCCGAAGCAGCGCGTCCCGACCGACGTCTTCGGGTCCTTGAACGTGCTCGACCACGTCACGCCGCCGTCGGTCGTTCGGCCGATCCAGTCGCCGTCGCCGACGAAGTCGTTCGAAGCTGCGACCGCGACGAGCGGGTTCGACGGCTTGTAGGCGACCGACGTCTCGTTCTGCGGCAGCGGCGGATCGCCGTCCGTGTTCATCTGCACGTTGTTCACGGCGATTGTCGGGCTGACGAACCCGTTGATTTGCACCGTCGGCGCGGCCAGCCGCGCGCGCACACCGTTCGAGATGCCGCCGTCGTGGTTCTGGACGTGCTGCACCCAGAGCGGCGGCTGCGCCGCATGTGCGCCGGCGCCGGCGACCATCACGGCACCGGCCGCGACGGCCATTGTTAAGAGCCTCCAACTTCGCATCATGTCTCCCCTTCCTGTGCCGCGGTAAGAGCTGCCGCGCTCCGACGGCAGCTCCTCGGGGAAGCCTATGCCCGATTTAGGCGGCGGCACAAACGTGCCCCGCGGCGATCTCCAGCACGCCTGGCCGCGCAACGATGCGGGTTTCCTAATGCGCACCTACCGCCGAGATGCGCCTGGCAGGAATCGAACCTGCGACCTCGCGCTCCGGAGGCGCGCGCTCTATCCCCTGAGCTACAGGCGCGGAGCCTGCAGTTTAGCCCTGGCACGGCGATCTGCACTTGACAGTTAACAAAGTGATTGCTAACTTACTAATCCGATGGCAGTCAGAACTGAACGGAAGTCCGCCGACGAGCGCCGCGAGGCTGTCCTGGCAGCTGCTCTCGAGGAGTTCGCCGCGCGCGGTCTCGAAGGTGGCTCGACCGACGTCATTGCGGCGAAGGCCGGCATCTCGCAGCCGTACGTGTTTCGCCTCTTCGGGACGAAGAAGGAGCTCTTCAAGATGGTCATCGCGCGCTGCTTCCGCGAGACACTCGAGACCTTCCAGAAGGCGGCCGAGGGCAAGCGGGGCGAGGACGCGCTGGACGCGATGGGAACTGCCTATGTCGAGAAGCTGCTCGCCGACCGCGTGCGGCTCCGCGGCCAGATGCAGGCCTACGCCGCCTGCGACGACCCGGAGATCCGCGAGGTGGTGCGCGACGGCTACGGCGATCTCGTCGCGTACGTTGAGCGGGTGGCGGACCTGCCACCGGAGCGGATCAGCCGGTTCTTCGCCACCGGGATGCTCCTGAACGTCATCACGTCCATGGGGCTCGAGGACCTGAGCGAGCCCTGGGCGAAGCGGCTTCTCGAGGGGATCAAGTCATAGGCCTCTCTTTTTTGGTGAACAAGTAAGTGACTACTCAAGAACAAGGAGGAGAGAATGAGGGATCGCAGCAACATGCTCTGGACGTTCGCGATCACGTCGGTCGCGCTCTTCATGGTCACGCTCGACAACCTCGTCGTGACCACGGCCCTGCCTGTGATCCGGCGGGACTTGCACGCGTCGCTCTCACAGCTCGAATGGACCGTCAACGCTTACACGTTGACCTTCGCCGTGCTGCTGCTGACAGGCGCCGCCCTCGGCGACAGGCTCGGCCGCCGGTTGATGTTCTCGGTCGGGATTGGCGTCTTCACGCTCTCGTCGGCCGCCGCGGCGCTTGCTCCGAGTGCGACCGCACTCGACATCGCGCGGGCAGCTCAGGGAATCGGCGGAGCGATTGTCACGCCGCTGACGCTGACCCTACTCTCGGCGGCGATGCCGCCCGAGCGGCGCGGGCTCGCGCTCGGCGCCTGGGGTGGGATCGGCGGCCTCGCGGTCGCGATCGGGCCACTCGTCGGCGGCGCGGTCGTCGAGGGGATTTCTTGGCAGTGGATCTTCTGGCTGAACGTTCCGATCGGCCTCGTACTGGCGCCGCTGGCGTTCCTCCGGCTCCATGAGTCGCACGGCCCGGCCGGTCGGCTCGACCTACGCGGTCTCGGGCTCGCAAGCGCGGGTCTGTTGGGGATCGTCTGGGGCCTCGTCCGCGGCGACTCGGTCGGCTGGGGCTCACTCGAGATCGTCGGCTCGCTCGTGGCCGGATCAGTCGTGCTCGCGCTCTTCGTGCTCTGGGAGCTGCGGGCGCCCGCGCCGATGTTGCCGATGCGCTTCTTCCGCAACCGGGCCTTCGCACTCACGAACCTCGCATCGCTCTTCATGTTCTTCGGGATGTTCGGGTCGATCTTCCTGCTCGCGCAGTTCTTCCAGACGGTGCAGGGCTACTCGCCGCTCCAGGCGGGCCTTCGGATCCTCCCGTGGACGGCGATGCCGATCTTCATCGCGCCGATCGCCGGCGCCTTCTCTGATCGGATCGGCGGGCAGCGGATCATGGCGGTCGGGCTCGCGCTGCAGGCAATCGGGATCGCGTGGATTGCGACGGTCTCCTCACCGGGCATGCCGTACTCGGACGTTGTCCTGCCGTTCTTCTTGTCGGGAATCGGGATGGCGCTCTTCTTCGCCCCGGTCGCAAACGTCGTGCTGAGCGCCGTTCGCTCCGAGGAGGAGGGCCAGGCCTCCGGCGCGCAGAACGCGATCCGCGAGCTCGGCGGCGTCTTCGGCGTCGCCGTCCTCGCCTCGATCTTCGCTCACTACGGCGGCTACGTCTCGCCGGAGAGCTTCGTCGACGGCATGCAGCCCGCGGTCTGGGTCGGTGCGGCGGTCGTGGGTGTCGGGGCGCTCGCAGCCCTCGCAATCCCAAGACGGCGGGTGGCAGCCGAGGACGAGCTCGAGGCTGCTTTCGACCTGGCGGCATAGAAGCCGGCGGAAGTGCCGGGCCCGCGGTTAGGCGGGCCCGGCACTCCACTCAGCTCGTTCGTTCAGGGCGCCCTGTAGAAGAGCCACGCGTCCTGCATACGCAGGGCCTGGCCGGCCGTGAACTCCGTGTAGCACTGGTCGTACGAGTAGTCCATGTAGTTGTGGATCGGGTCGAGCCCGGGCTCGGAGCAGGTGTCCTTGCCGGCCGGGCACCCCGAGGTCGGCGTCAGCTCAGCCGGCGTGTCGTCGACGTGATCGCCCCAGTTGTTGCAGCCCCCCTGGAACGTGTGCGCGAGGTTCAGCCAGTGGCCGGTCTCGTGCGTCGCCGTCTCGCCCTGGTCGTACCGGCCGGCATACGCCGTCGACGTTCCGAGCATCGACTCCCAGTCGATGACGATGCCGTCGAGGTACGAGTTGCCATGGTTGACGATGTTCGGGTAGTAGGCCCAGCCGAGGTAGGGCCCGGCTGTCGTCAGGTACATGTTCAGCGCGTTGTTCCCTCCCTGATGGAGAGCGCGCTTCATATCCCGGCCGTCGTTGCCGAACGTGGCGTAGTACCAGTTGGCGTTGACCGTGCGCGTAACGCCCGCGAGATCGAACCTGAAGCCGGTGGCGTACCCGCCTTCGAGTCCCCCGAAGGTCGCATTCAGGACCGCGATCTGATCCCTGATAGCCCGGTCGGAGACGTTGCCCGTACCGTCCGGGAGGCTGACCACGTGGACGTAGACCGGCACTGTCGCGTGAAAGCCCCTGCCCCGTCCGCGCTGCTCCCCTGGGCTCTCCTCTGTCTGGTTGAACGACGGCTCGCGGGCCTCTTCACCGCGCGCCGTCGAGGTGACGGTCAGCCTGTCGAGGCTGCTGAACTGCGTAGAGACGCCGCAGGTCGAGGACCAGGCAGGCGTCCCCGCGGAAGCGGGCGCTGCGAAGAACGAAGCGGTCGCCGCCGCCAGGACGACAGTCGTCACCAGGACGAGCCGCCGCAGCGAAACGATTTTCATCTCTCCCCCAATCGAGTTGCTTCGAGCCGGTCGAAGCGTAGTTCAGATTCTGATATTTCGCGAAGGTAGGGTCTCGCCGTGAAGCTCACAGCCCGGATCGCGACGCTCGAGCTCGCCGAGACGTTCGTCATCGCTCGCAGCTCGCAGGACACCGCCGAGGTCGTGTACCTGGAGCTCGAGCACGCTGGCGAGACTGGCTACGGAGAGGCGACGCCGATCGACCGTTACGACCAGACGGCGGAGTCGGCCCTGGCGTTCGTCGAGGAGCACGCCCAAGCACTCGGCGACGATCCGTGGGCGCTGGAGGAGATCGAGTCGCGTCTCCCGCAAGAGCAGTTCGCGGCTCGGGCCGGGCTCGACGCCGCGCTACACGACCTCCAGGGCAAGCTCGCAGGCATTCCGGTCTGGCGCCTGCTCGGCCTGCGCCGCGCCGGCCCGCCGACCTCCTGGACGATCTGGCTCGGCGACCCGGACGACATGGCGCGCCGCGCCGAGGCGGTCGGGGACAGCTTCAAGCGGCTCAAGCTCAAGCTCGGCGGGGGAGATGGGCTCGACGTCGAACGGGTGCGCGCCGTCCGCGGCGTGACGGAGCTTCCGCTGATGGTCGACGTGAACGAATGGTGGTCGCTGGAAGAGGCGCTCGAGGCACTGCCTCAGCTTGCCGAGCTCGGAGTGGAGTACTGCGAGCAGCCGCTGCGCGCTGGAGACCCCGACGGTCCGACGCTCAAGGAGCGCTCGCCGCTCCCGATCTACGTCGACGAGGACTGCCACGTCGCCGCCGACGTCCCCGCCTGCGCCGAGCGGGCGCATGGGGTCAACATCAAGCTCGCAAAGTCGGGCGGGATCCGCGAGGCGATCCGCATCGCGCACGTCGCCCGCGCGCTCGGCCTCGGCGTCATGCTCGGGTGCATGAACGAGTCGGGCCTCGCAATCGCTGCGGGCGCGCAGGTCGCGAGTCTCTGCGACCACGTCGACCTGGACGGCAACCTCCTCCTGCAGCACGATCCCTGGCCGGGTGTCGAGCTCATCGACGGCGTCCAGCTTCCCTCCGAGAGCCCCGGGCTAGGTGTCAGAGAAGCGGTACCTGATCCTCGCTGAGGGACGCTCGGGGGACCCGCATTACGGCAAGACGATGCGGGGCGTCGTTGCGTATAGCCCGCACCCGACCGTCGCCATCCTCGACTCGGAGCGCACCGGAGCGGCCTACGAGGGGATCCCGATCGTCGCCACTGTCGAGCAGGCCTTGCCGTACGAGCCGACAACCGCGCTCGTCGGCGTCGCGACCCAGGGCGGCCGCTTCCCGCCGGCCTGGCGGGACCTCTTGAAGGCTTCGATCGCAGCAGGGCTCGACGTCGAGAGCGGGCTCCACGAGTTCATCACCGACGATCTCGAGCTCGTGGAGCTCGCCGCGCGGGACGGCGTCGAGCTGCGCGACCTCCGCAAGCCGCCCGCCGATCTCAACGTTCCGACCGGCGAGAACCTCGAGGTGCCGGCGAAGATCGTGCTCACAGTCGGCTCGGACTGCGCGATCGGCAAGAAGACGGTGGCGATCGAGCTCGATCGGGAAGCGCGGCAGCGGGGGCTGAAGTCGGTCTTCGTCCCCACTGGCCAGACCGGGATCGCGATCGCGGGCTGGGGAATCGCCGTCGACGCGGTCGTCGCCGATTTCCTCGCAGGCGCCGCCGAGCGCCTCGTCGTCGAGGGAGCAGCGCGGGGGGGTGAGCTCCTCTTCGTCGAAGGCCAGGGCTCGCTCGTCCACCCGGCGTACTCGGGCGTGACGCTCGGTCTCATGCACGGCGCGGCCCCGCACGCCTACGTGCTCTGCCATGTCCCGGGGACGACCAGCGTCGAGGGCTACCCGGACCATCCGCTGCCTGCGCTCACCGAGCTCGTCGAGCTGCATCAACGGGCCTCGCTGCCTGTGCGACCCGCCCGGGTGGCCGCGATCGCGCTCAACACACGAGGGCTCGACGAGGACGAAGCGCGCGCCGCCGCGGCCGCCGTCGAGGCCGAGACGGGCCTTCCCGCCGACGATCCTGTGCGCTTCGGGGGAGCGACGGTCCTGGACGCCCTCCTCCAGGTCCTGCAATCCTGATGGGCGAGGGTCTGTTGAAGAAAAGATTCTGTACGGCTACGAAGCTGCTGCTCGCGTGCGCATTGGCGACGCTTGCCGTCGCCCCCACGGCCGCCGCCGATCTCGCCGTGGGCGCGGCCGACGACCATGCGAAGGCCTCGCCCGAAGTGGCCGCCCGCTTCTTCGAAGCCATGCAGGACGTCGGCCTCACCGAGGATCGGATCACGCTCGTCTGGGATGCGACCAGACCGACGACGATCCAGGAGGAGGAGACGACCAGACAGGCGATCGAGCTCGCCGCGGCGCACGGGGTCCACGTGACGCTCGCCATCTATCCGGCGCGGGCACGGGCGATCACAGCCTCGCCGCGGGCGGCCGCGGAGTTCGTCAGCTTCGTGCAGCTCGTCGCGCAGACCTATCCGCAGGTGAAGGACTTCATCGTCGGCAACGAGCCGAACAAGGCCCGCTTCTGGCAGCCCCAGTACACCAACCGCAAGGCGGTGGCGTGCGCCGCGTACGAACCGGTCCTGGCGGCCTCCTACGACGCCCTGAAGGCGGTCGACCCGGCGATCACGGTCATCGGCATCGGGCTCGGGCCGCGCGGCACGGACAACCCGCTCGCCCCCGGGAACCTCTCGATCTCGCCGGTGCGCTGCATCCGTGACATCGGACGCGCCTACCGCGCCAGCCGGCGGAAACGCCCGATCATGGACGAGCTCAGCCTCCATCCGCACCCGAACGAGTCGATCGACCAGCTCGAGACGGGTTACTCCTGGCCGAACGTCGGGATTCCGAACCTCGCGCGAATCAAGCAGGCGATGTGGGATGCCTTCCACGGGACGGCTCAGCCCACCTTCGAAGAGGCGGGGATGCCTCGTGGTCCCGTCCGAACGCTGAAGCTACGACTGAACGAGGTGGGCTGGCAGGTGGCGATCCCGCCGAGCAGTCGCGGTGCCTACTTCGGGCGCGAGAGCGTCGTCACGACCGACGAGGGCACCCAGGCGGCGATCTACGGAAACCTGATCCCGCTCATGGCCTGTGACCCTGCGGTGAAGTCGGTGCTCTTCTTCAACCTCGTCGACGAGTCCGACCTCGATCGCTGGCAGTCGGGGCTCATGCGCGCGGACTGGACGCTCCGGCCCTCCTACGCGATAGTCAAGGGCTCGATCGCTGCCGGCCAGACCCGGTGCTCCGGCCGGCGCGTTGCCTGGCGCCACGAAAACCGGCCGGTCGGTGTCCACCTCAGCTTCTCCTCGCGGGCGCGTTCGGCGCGCAACAAGGCGTGGAGCTTCGTGGCCGGCTCGGAGGAGGGGGCCTTCTACAACGCGGCGCTCTTCCGGATCGCGCGCGCGGGGGCAGTCAAGCCCTCGCTGCGGGCGCGGATGACGCGCGCGCTGCGCACGAGCCGCGTCCCGGGGGCGGCGCTGAAGTCGAGCGGGAAGCTCGTGGGAGGCTGGGACCGCGTCATCACCTTCCCCTCGAAGCGGCTCGACCCCGGGTACTACGTCTACGCGGCGCGGGTCAGCTCGGAGATCAATCCGACCCGCCGCGCGACTTACCTCGGCCGGGTGTTCCGCGTCGGCAACCCGAGGCTAGCGTCGAAGACTTGACACGAACACCTGTTCGCCTTACTATGGCGAACACATGTTCGTTCGTGTCGTGCTCATCGCTGCAGTCGTCACGCTCCTCGGCTGGAGCCTGCTGATCCGAGACTCGGACGGCGCCGGCCGGCCACAGTCGTACGTCGTCCAGCCCGGGGACACGCTCTGGTCGATCGCTGCGGCGCGCTACGGCGGCGATCCCAGGGCCGGTGTCTGGCGGCTGCAGGAGCGGAACGGTCTCGCCGGGACGACCATCACCCCGGGCGAGAAGCTCGTCGTGCCCTAGGGAGCTTGGCTGATCCTCGGGTTGCTTAACTAGGCCCCGTGGACCTCGATCTCATCTTCCTCGGCACCTCGGGCTCGATGCCGACCGCGCAGCGCGCTCCGGCGGCAATGCTCCTCCGCCGCGGCGGCGAGCGCCTGCTCTTCGACTGCGCCGAGGGCACGCAGCGGCAGCTTCTGCGCTCGAACGTCGGGCTGATCGAGCTGCGGGAGATCTACCTCACGCACTATCACGCCGACCATTACCTGGGCCTACCGGGGATGCTGAAGACGTTTGCGCTCCGCGGCCGCGAGATCCCGATCACGATCTATGGGCCACCCGGTCTCCGTGATCTCTTCGACGCCATGCGGCGGATCTTCGGCCGGCTCACCTACACGGTCGAGTTGAAGGAGCTCCGGCCGGGCGACGAGCTCCTCCGGGAGGATTACCGTCTGATCACCTTCGCGGTCGCGCACGGCGTCTCGGCCGTGGGCTATGCGCTGATCGAGGATCCACGGCCGGGCCGGTTCGACGTGCAGGCCGCCGATGCGCTCGGAATCCCGGCCGGCCCCGAGCGTGGCGCGCTCCAGCGCGGCGAGTCGATCACGCTGCCGGATGGGCAGACGATCACGCCCGACACGGTGCTCGGCGCGCCGCGGCCCGGCCGCAAGGTCGTGATCGCAGGCGACGGTGGCCCGTCCGAGTCGGTGATCGAGGCTGCGCGCGAGGCGGACGTCCTCGTCCACGAGGCCACCTTCTGCGAGGACGAGCGCGAGCGTGCGCGGGAGACGCAGCACTCGACCGCGCACGAGGCGGCCGGGGTCGCGCGCGCCGCTGACGTGGAGCTGCTCGCGCTTACACACCTCTCGAATCGCTACTTCGGCGGTGAGGTGGCACGCGAGGCGCGCACGATCTTCCCGAACACGGTCGTGCCGAAGGACTTCGATACGATCGACGTCCGCTTCCAGGAGCGGGGAGGGCCCGTGCTCGTCAAGGGCGGAGCTCTCCAGCAGCGGCCCGAGCGCGAGGCCGTCCCGACCGGCGAGGAGACCGCGAAATGACTCGAATGGTGCAGGTGGCGGTGGCCGGAGACGTCACCGAGGCGGAGGAGCTGCAGACGATCCTGCGCTCGGCGGGCATCGAGTCGGAGCTCGAGGTCGCGGTCGACCACCATCCTCGGGAGACCGAGAACGCGCCTCAGAAGGTCCTCGTCCCCGAGAGCTCGCTCGAGGCCGCGAAGGATGCGATCGAGGCGCTCACGGAGCCCGACGAGCTCTTCGATTGAGGCGACGCTTGCGGCGCCGTTTCACGACGCACGGGATCTGGACAGCCACGCCGGCAAAGCCGGCATGGCTTCCAAACGGCATCGCAAGCGATGCCTTGCCGTGTGTCCGTCGGAAATGACCGGTCAACCGGACGGAAGCTCCACCGGATCCGTTGTGAGCTTCAGCCGCGTTGCGGCGACGTACGACGAGCTCCGACCGGTCGACGAGAACTGGTGGGAAGTGTTCGACCTGCTCGTCGAGGAGGGTGACCTCCTCGGCCGCCGGGTGCTCGACATCGGCTGTGGCACAGGACGAGTAGCGGCGGCGCTTGCGGAGCGCGGCGCACGGGTCTGGGGCGTCGAGCCCGAGCCTCGGATGGCCGAGCTGGCTCGCAAAAGGCTGAGCACGGTCAAGATCGCTCCGGCCGAGCAGCTTCCTTTCAAGGACGGCTGGTTCGACCGGGCCGTCATGGTGCTCGTCATCCACCTCCTCGACCGGCCGAGAGCATTCGCGGAAGCAGTGCGGATCCTGGCGCCGGACGGCAGGCTCGCCATCGCCACATTCGACCCTGCGCACTTCGAGCGCTACTGGCTGAACCGGTTCTACCCCTCGCTCGAGGCGATCGACCGCTCGCGCTTTCCCGAGCCCCCGGCACTGCAGCAGGAGCTCGAGGAAGCGGGCTTTGGCCCTGTGCGGCTGCTTCCGCTGAGTCAGCAGGCCGTGATCGGGCGCGAGGAAGCGCTCGAGCGCGTGCGCGGAAGGTTCATCTCGCCGCTGCAGCTTCTGGACGAGGACGAGTACCAACACGGCCTGAAGCGGATGGAGGAGGAATTGCCGGAACAGAACGAGTACGCCCTCGAATGGGTGATCGCCGTGAGTTACAAGTAACGCCCGAACCAGTCCACGATGCGCTCGATGCGGTCGACGCGGCGGTCGGGGCGCCCGACGCTGAGGAGCAGATGGAACTCGTCCGGGTAGCGAACCATCTCCACGGTCTGTCCGAGCCGGCGCAGCATCGTGAAGGCGAGCTCGGTCTGGCCCGCGGGACAGCGGAGGTCGCCTTCGGCCTGGAGCAGTAGCAGCGGCGCCGTGTTGCGATGAAGCTGTGAAGTTGGCGAGCGGTCGAGGAGCCGCGCGAAGTCGGTCCAGGGCTCGTCGACCCCTGCTGCGTACTTGGCGATGATGAAGCCGACGTCCGATTCGCCGTAGAAGGAGAAGAGGTCGACGACCGGGTTCTCGCTGACCGCGGCTGCGAACCGTCCAGGATGACGGCCGAGTAGCCAGTTCGTCATGTAGCCGCCGTACGAGAGGCCAAGCAGACCCACATGGCGGCGATCGCCGATTCCCTGCCGCACGGCCCAGTCAATGAGCCTTAGGCAGTCGGACGCGTCGGTATTGCCCCAGTCCCCGTCGATCGCCTTTGCGAACTGCTCGCCATACCCGACCGAGCCACGCGGGTTCCCGTAGAGCACCGTAAAGCCCGCGTCGGCGAGGGCGAGCATTTCGAGCCACGGGGTCGGCCCGTGGGCGAGGTGAGGCCCGCCGTGGATCTGGAGCACGAGCCCGCGGCTGCGCCGTCCGCGCGGCCGCAGGACCCAGGCCTCGAGGTCATGGCCGTCGCGATGGCGTACGAAGTGCCGCTCCGGCTCTTGGCGGTAGGGGGCGAGCCAGCGGCTTCCGTTTCGCGAGAGCTGTCGCAGGTCGCCGTCCTCGACGGCGTAGACCTCGCTCGCAGCGCCGGCTACGTTGGCGACGACCGCGACTCGGCCCCCGCCTGCTGCGAGCCATGAGCAGACGGCGTCGCCGCGTTCGACGAGACGCTCGGCCAATCCGTCGAGGCCGATCCGGTAGGGCACGCAGGTCCCCCCGTCTGTGGCGAGCACGAGCAGGTTTTCGTCGTCGAGCCAGACCAGCGGGGGCGGGAAGCGGGCTGAGAAGTCATAGAGGTCGCTCGCGACGAGGAAGCAGAAGGTCCGGTCGAGCTCGGCGCCGAGCCGCTGTCTGGAGCGCCCCTGCTGGACCCAGAGCCCGATGTTCGTCCAGCCCGGCGCCTGTTCCTCGTCGGTGCCGAGGAACGCGAGCCGGCCCTTGGAGGACCAAGCGGCGGCGGCGATCTCCCCGCGGAGTGACGCGAGCCTTGTCGGGCGGCCCCCGCCCGCGGGGATCGCCCAGGCTTGGGGGAGCTCGAGGAGCGCCGCCCCCTGGCCTTGGTCGGCGAGGTAGCCGATCCGCTTGCCGTCCGCCGACCAGAAGGCCCCTGCAACCTCGTAGCGCGGCTCGGTCAGGCGCTTCGGCTTGCCGCCGGTCGCAGGAACGACCCAGAGGCTCGTGAACTGGTCGCGGTAGCCGACGAGGTCGAGTCGCCAGCTGAGGTCGGCGATGCGGCGCGCCGTGGGACGCTCCGTGCCTCCGATGCGATAACGGTCCTCGCCGCTCTCGGCGAGCGCGAGCACACGCTCGCCGCCCGGCGACCACTCGGCGACGCCGACCTCGGTCGGGAAGTCGGCCAGCTGGGTGGGCTCGCCGCCTCCCAGCGGCAGGAGCCACGGCTGCGAGGTGCCGGAGCGGCGGGAGAGGAAGAGCACCGTGTGCCCGTCGGGCGAGAACCGCGGTCGCACGTCGAGCTCCCCGGTCGTGATCTGCTCGGCGCGCCCGCGCGTGAGCGGCACGCGCCAGAGCCGCGTCCGGTACTCGCCGCCCTCGATCGTGCGCCGGGCATAGACGGCCGTTGATCCGTCTGGCGCGACCGCGAGCTGGCTGATGCGCGTCTCGCGAAGGACGTCCTTGCCGGTAAAGCGTCGCGCCATCCGGCAATCATTGCTGAGAGCCGTTGCGGCTGAGTTCGGATGGGTCGACCGGTCATTTCCTGAGGTCGGCACCGCAAGCGGTGCCTCCGCCGTCCGCAGGGACCGCTACAGTCCCGCCCGACCCGAACCCCTTTAACTCGGTCCTGAGAGGCCGGAAAGGAGTCCGATGCACCTGCCTGCCCCCGTCCGCCCGCCGACGCTGTCAAGGCATTGAGCCAGGCAGGCGTTTCCGCCGAGAAGATCCTGCTGGATGGTGAGGCGATCCAGCGGAGCCTGACCCGGATCGCGCACGAGATCATCGAGGGCAATCCCGAGCTCGAGCACGTCGCCCTGGTCGGCATCCACACACGCGGGGTGCCGCTCGCGCAGCGTCTACGGCGGCTGATCGCCGAGCTCAGCGGCCGCGAGGTGCGGCTCGGCTCCGTCGACATCACCTTCTACCGCGACGACGTCCAGGTGCGTGGGGGAGAGGCGCCGATGCACTCGCAGCCGGTCGTGCGCGCGACGAAGCTCGACTTTCCGCTCGAGGGCATGACCTGCGTGCTCGTCGACGACGTTCTCTACACGGGCCGCACGATCCGCGCCGCGATCGAGGCCCTCTTCGATTACGGCCGCCCTGCGCGCGTGCAGCTCGCCTGCCTCGCCGACCGGGGCCACCGGGAGCTTCCGATCCGTCCCGACTACATCGGCAAGAACCTGCCGACCGCCCGCGAGGAGCGCGTCCAGGTTCAGCTCGTCGAGATCGACGAGGTCGACCAGGTCCTGCTCATCCCAGCTTCGGAGGAATCCAATGGGTGATCTGCACGTCATGCGCGACGATCTGCGGCCGCCCGCGCAGCCGCCGAAACGGCACCTGATCTCGATCGCCGACCTCAGCCGGGAGGACGTCGAGCGGCTGCTCGGCACCGCGCGGACCTTCGAGCGCTCGATGGAGCGCGAGATGAAGAAGCTCCCGACCCTGCGCGGGCGGCTCGTGATCAACGTCTTCTACGAATCGTCGACCCGCACGTCCTCGAGCTTCGAGCTCGCGGCCAAGCGCCTCTCGGCGGACACGATGTCGATCAAGGCGTCCGGCTCCTCGGTCGACAAGGGCGAGTCGCTGAAGGACACGGCGATCACGCTAGGCGCCTATGACCCGGACGTGATCGTCCTGCGCCACCCGCACATCGGCTCCCCGCAGCTCGTCGCCCGGGTGACCGACGCGCGGATCGTCAACGCCGGTGACGGAAAGCACCAGCACCCGACGCAGGCACTCCTCGACCTGTACACGATCCAGGAGCAGTTCGGCCGCATCGAAGGCCTGCACGTGGCGATTGTCGGCGATGTCCTGCACTCGCGCGTCGCACGCTCGAACATCCAGGCTCTGACGCTCCTCGGCGCGAGGGTGACGCTCGTCGGCCCGCCGCCTCTGCTTCCGCGCGGCATCGAGGCGATGGGCTGCGAGACGACGACGGACATCGGCGCGATCGCCGCGGCCGACGTTGTCTACGTCCTGCGCATGCAGCAAGAGCGGATGCAAGAGGGCGCGAACTACGTGCCGAGCCTCCGCGAATACACCGCGCGCTGGGGGGTGACTCCCGAGCGACTGCGGCCGGGACAGAAGGTCATGCACCCGGGGCCGATGAACCGCGGCGTCGAGATCGACCCGCGGGTCGCCGATGCCGCCGACGCGCTCATCGAGACCCAGGTGCGCGCAGGGCTCGTCGTCCGCATGGCCGTCCTCTACGACCTCTTGACGAGCGGCCCGAAGCCCGTCGTGGCTCAGGTCCCCATGGAGGTGGCGTGATGCTGTTCGTCAACGACGGCCCGAAAGAGAACCTCGTCGTTCGGGGCGCGCGCGTCCTCGACCCGCTCGAGGGCGTCGACGGCCAGGTCGACGTGCGGATCGACCAGGGCGTGATCGCCGAGCTCGGCTCGAACCTGGCCGTCAACGGCCACCGCGTGCTCGACGGGGCCGGGCTCGTGCTCGCGCCGGCCTTCGTCGACCCGCACGTCCACCTGCGCACGCCAGGGCGCGAGGACGAGGAGACGATTGCCTCCGGCACGCAGGCTGCCGCGGCGGGCGGTTACTGCGCGATCCTCGCCATGCCGAACACCGATCCGGTCGTCGACTCGGCGGCGGTGCTCGGCGCGCTCGTCGAGCAGGCGCACTCGCAGGCCGAGGTCGCGGTCGGATTCCTCGCTGCGATCTCCAAGGGCCAGCAGGGCGCTGAGCTGACCGAGATGGGTGAGCTCGCGGACCAGGGCGCTGTCGGGTTCACAGACGACGGCCGCCCCGTGGTCGCGCCCGCGCTCATGTGGCGCGCACTCCAGTACGCCTCGGTCACCGATCGCCCGCTGGCCGTCCACTGTGAGGATCCGACCCTCTCCCGCGGCGGCCACATGCATGAGGGGCAGGTCTCGGCCGAGCTCGGGATCAGCGGCTGGCCGTCGATTGCCGAGAGCGTGATGGTCGAGCGGGATCTCGCGCTTGCCGCCTACGAGAATCGGTCGCTGCACCTGATGCACCTGTCGGCGCGCGAGTCCGTGGACGCGCTGCGGCGCGCCCAGGCCGGGGGCATCCCGGCGACGGCGGAGGTGACGCCGCACCATCTCGTGCTGACCGACGAGGCGGTCCGCTCGCTCGACCCCAACGTGAAGATGAACCCGCCGCTCGGCGCCGACGACGACCGCAAGGAACTCGTCGAGGCCCTCCGCGAGGGGACGATCTCGAGCGTCGCCACCGACCACGCGCCGCACGCGCGACACGAGAAAGAGGTGCCGTTCGAGGCCGCGCCGTTCGGCGTCACCGGGCTCGAGACCGCGTTCGCCGCCCTCTACACGCACCTCGTCGAGCCGGGACTGATCTCGCTCGAGACGCTGCTCGAGCGCATGTCGGCCGGCCCGGCGCGGGCCTACGGGCTCGAGGCGCCGCGGATCGCGGTCGGCGCGCCCGCGAACCTTGTCCTACTGGACACACAGGCGAGCTGGCAGGTGGCCGAGGACGGCTTCCGGTCGCGGTCGAAGAACTCGTGGCTGATCGGCGAGAAGCTGCGCGGGCGCGTGCGGGCGACGGTCGCCGCGGGCAGACTGGTCCACGAGTCGTGAGCGGGTTCCTCGCGCTCGAGGACGGCACCGTCTTCCGGGGCGAGTCCGTCGGCTCGGATGGCTACGCCTTCGGGGAGGCGGTCTTCACGACTGCCATGACCGGCTACCAGGAGGTCGCCACGGACCCGAGCTACGCGGAGCAGATTGTCTGCTTCACGGCCGCGATGGTTGGCAACTACGGCGTCGCGGCCAAGCACTCGGAGTCGTCCCGGGCGTACGCGCGGGCCGTCGTCATGCGCGAGGCGCGGGGGCCGGCGTGGACGGATTGGCTGCACGAGCACGGCCTCGTCGCCCTCTCGGGCATCGACACTCGCTCGCTCGTCCTCCACCTGCGCGAGGCGGGGGCGATGCGCGCAATCGCGATCGCGGGTGACGCTTCGCTGGACGAAGCGCTCTCGGGCGTGCGCGCGCAACCGGCGATGGCCGGGCGAGGCCTCGCCGCAGGTGTCTCGACGCCCGAGCCGTACGTCTTCTCCGACGCGGGCCGTGCTCGGGTCGCGGTCGTCGACTACGGCTGCAAGCGCTCGATCCTGAACCGGCTCGCATGGGCCGGCGCTGCGGTCACCGTCTACCCGCACGACGTGGATGCCGACGAGCTCGCCGGTTACGACGGTGTCCTGCTCTCGAACGGCCCCGGCGATCCCGAGCCTCTCGAGGAAGAGGTTGCAACAGTCCGTTCCCTGGTTGGACGTGTGCCGATGCTCGGGATCTGTCTCGGGCACCAGGTGCTTGCGCTCGCCACCGGGCACACGACCTTCAAGCTCCCCTTCGGGCACCGGGGCGCAAACCACCCGGTCGTCGAGCGCGCCACCGGCGGGGTGCTCGTCACCTGCCAGAACCACGGCTTTGCGGTCGCGCCCAGCGAGGCGCGCGAGGCGACCCACGTCTCCCTCTATGACGAGACGGTCGAGGGTCTCGAGTATCCCGAGCTGCGCGCCCGCTCCGTCCAGTTCCACCCGGAAGCAGGGCCCGGGCCGCACGACGCCTGGGGCCTGATCGACGGTTGGGTCGAGGAGGTGAGCGCACTTGCCAAGGCGGCGTGACCTCGAGTCGATCTGCCTGATCGGGTCGGGGCCGATCGTCATCGGCCAGGCCTGCGAGTTCGACTACGCCGGCTGCCAGGCGCTGAAGGTGCTTCGCGAGGACGGGTTCCGGACGATCGTCGTCAACTCGAACCCGGCGACGATCATGACCGACCCCGGTTTCGCGGACCGCACGTACCTCGAGCCGCTCGACCTCGAAGGCGTCGCCGGAGTCCTCGCTCGCGAGCGGCCTGATGCGCTGCTGCCGACCATGGGCGGGCAGACGGCGCTGAATCTCGCCGTCGCGCTGGCCGAGGCGGGCGTCCTCGCCGAGCTGGGCGTCGAGCTGATCGGCGCTCCGATCGAGGTCATCCGCCGCGCCGAGGATCGCGAGCGCTTCCGCGAGACCGTCCGCGCCGCGGGCCTGCGCGTCCCCGAGTCGACAATCGTTACCGCTCCGGAGGAGTTGCCCGCCGAGCTGTCCCTGCCCGCGATCCTGCGTCCGGCCTTCACGCTCGGCGGGCACGGGGGTGGCACGGCGCGGACGCCTGAGGAGCTCGAGCGGCTGCTCGAGCGCGCTTTGAGCGAGAGCCCCGTCGGGCAGGTGCTCGTCGAGGAGTCGCTGCTCGGCTGGGACGAGTTCGAGCTCGAGCTGATGCGCGACCGCGCCGACAACGCCGTCGTCGTCTGCTCGATCGAGAACCTCGACCCGATGGGCATCCACACCGGCGACTCGGTGACCGTCGCTCCGCAGATGACTCTCTCGGACGACGCCTACCAGGAGCTGCGCGACGCGGCGATCGCGGTCATTCGCGCCGTCGGCGTCGAGACGGGCGGCGCAAATATCCAGTTCGCGCGCGAGCGGTCGACCGGTGAGCTGCGCGTGATCGAGATGAACCCGCGGGTGTCGCGCTCGTCGGCGCTCGCGTCGAAGGCCACGGGCTATCCGATCGCGAAGGTGGCCGCGAAACTCTCGGTCGGCTACACGCTCGACGAGATCCCCAACGACCTGACCGGGACGACGCCGGCCAGCTTCGAGCCGACGCTCGACTACGTCGTCGTCAAGTTCCCGCGCTTTGCCTTCGAGAAGTTCCCGGGCGCAGACTCGACCCTCGGCACGCAGATGAAGTCGGTCGGCGAGGCGATGGGCATCGGCCGCACCTTCAGCGAGGCGTTCCTGAAGGCCCACCGCTCGCGAGAGCTCGACGCGGGTGCCGAAACGCCCTGGTCCGATCTCGAGCCACCCAGTGGCGTCCATCCCTGGTTCCGGGCCGAAATCGAGCGCCTCGAAGAGACTTTGTGTTGCATCACCCATACCGACGACCTCGTCGCCGACGACTGGGTCCGGCTCAAGCGCGCAGGGATCTCGGATGCGGAGATCGCGGCGCGATGCAACACAAGGGAGGAGATCGTGCGCGCCAAGCGGCGGGGGTGGGGGGTGCGGCCCGCCTACCGGCGCGTCGACTCCTGCGCGGCCGAGGTCGCCGCGAGCTCGAACTACTTCTACTCGACCTGGGGCGAGGCCGACGAGGCCGCGCCGACCGGGGACAAGCCCCGCGTCGTCATCCTCGGCTCCGGCCCGAATCGCATCGGCCAGGGCATCGAGTTCGACTACTGCTGTGTCCATGCGGCGCAGGCGTTCCGCGCGCTCGGCTACGAGGCTGTGATGGTGAACTGCAACCCCGAGACCGTCTCCACGGACTACGACACCTCGGACCGCCTCTACTTCGAGCCGCTCGGCGCCGAGGAGGTGCTCGAGATCTGCGCCCGCGAACTTCCCGAAGGCGTCGTCATCCAGTTCGGGGGTCAGACCCCGCTGAAGCTTGCGCGCGAGATCGAGACCGAAGGTTGGCGCATTCTCGGTACGCCCTTCGACGCCGTTGACCTCGCCGAAGACCGCGAGCGCTTCGGTGCGCTCTGCGACGAGCTCGACATCACGGTGCCATCCTGGGCGATGGCCGAGGGGTCGGAGCGGGCGGCCTACGTTGCCGAGGCGATTGGCCATCCGGTGCTCGTCCGGCCTTCGTACGTGCTCGGTGGTCGCAACATGCAGGTCTGCTACGACGACGAAGCGGTCGCGGCCGCGGCCCGGAGCGGCGGGCGCGTGCTCGTCGACAGGTTCCTCGAAGGCGCGATCGAGATCGACGTCGACGCCCTCTGCGACGGTCGCGAGACGTACGTCGCCGCCGTCATGGAGCATGTCGAAGAGGCGGGGATTCACTCGGGCGATTCGTCCTGCGTGCTCCCGGCGCCGTCGCTCAACGCGCCCACCGCTGCCGAGATCGAGGACATCGTCAGCCGCCTGGCGCCCGCGCTGGGCGCCGTCGGGCTCGTCAACGTGCAGCTCGCGATCTCCGACGGGGAAGTCTTCGTGCTCGAAGCGAATCCGCGCGCGTCCCGGACGGTCCCGTTCGCGAGCAAGGCGATCGGCGTCAACCTCGTCGAGGCTGCCTGCCGGCTCGCGGCGGGCGCGCGCCTGTCGGAACTGGCCCTGCCCAGGGGTCAGACCCCGAAGCAGTTCAGTGTCAAAGCGGCAGTGCTGCCGTTCGCGCGCTTCCCCGGCGCCGACCCGGTGCTCGGGCCCGAGATGCGCTCGACGGGCGAGGTGATGGCGAGCGCTGCCGACCTGCCGACCGCGCTGGCGAAGGCCGAACGCGCGGCCGGCCGGCCGCTGCCGACCGAGGGCACGGCGTTCCTCTCGGTGCGCGATGCCGACAAGCCGGCCGCCGCCGAGGTCGCCGAGTCGCTCTCGAAGCTCGGCTTCAGGCTCGTCGCGACCGCCGGCACGGCCCACGCCCTCGCCGGTGCGGGAATCGCGGTCGAGCACGTGCGAAAGGTGACCGAGCAAGGCGAGGGCCCGACCGTCGTCGACCTCGTCCGGCGCGGCCACTGCGACCTGATCGTGAACACGCCGTTCGGCGACCCGGGGGCGCGCTCGGACGGTTATCTGATCCGCGAGGCCGCCCTCGCCGCCCGCGTACCGTGCATCACCACGATGGCGGGCGCGCGCGCCGCCGTCCATGCGATCGCTGACGCCCGAGGCGACCTCGCCGTCTCACTCCAGGAGCGAATCAGTGCGCAGAAGCGAACGGCTTAGAGTTCTGGCCAACGAGGCGATCGGCCCCTACGCGCTTGTACGGGTCGAGCGGGGCGGCCTCGACCCCGGCGTCCCAGGCCAGTTCTTCATGCTCGAGGCCCCAGGGCGCCCGCTGCCCCGCGCGATGAGCCTCTGCCAAGCGCCGCCGGGCGAGCTGGCGTTCCTGCTCGAAGCAGTTGGACCGGGAACGCGCGCGTTGGCGGCGACGGAACCGGGCGATGAACTCAACGTCTACGGGCCCCTCGGGAACGGTTACCGCCTCGAGGTCGAGCGCCCGCTGCTCGTCGGCGGCGGCATCGGCGTCGCGCCTCTCCCATACCTCTCGCAGCGGCTCGGCGCCCCACCCGCGCTCCTCGGCTTCCGCAGCGACTGGTACGCCGAGGCGGCGGCACTCGTGCCCAACGCAGAAGTCGTCGTCGAGCCGATCCTCGTCACCGAGCCGCTCGCCGACCTCGTAAGAGACGGTCATAAGGTCATGGCCTGCGGCCCTGAGCCGATGCTGGAAGCGGTGCGGGCGATCGCCCCCGACGCACAGCTCGCGTGGGAGGCGCCGATGGCGTGCGGGTACGGCGCCTGCTACGGATGCTCCGTGGAAATCGACGGCGTCCTCCAGCGCCTGTGCATCGCGGGCCCCGTCCTGGAGGCCCCGAAAAACGGGGGAACCCATGGTTCCCCCGTTGGCCCCCTCCTTCACACCTCGCGGAGGCGAGCGACCTCGTGGGCTCCCGCCGGGCCAAGCCCGGCTCCGCCCGTCCACGCCACCTCGCGTCCCAACCGAGGAGAGCGGGGATGATTCTCAACGCCTCCGGCTGCCTCGACGCGCTCGAAGCGTCCGAGGTCGCGCGGGCGCTCGACGCTTTCGTGACGAAGACGGTGACGCCCCAGCCGCGCGAGGGGAACCGCCCGGTCCGGATCGCAGAGACCGAGGCCGGGATGCTGAACTCGATCGGGCTCGAGAACCCGGGCATCGAAGGCCTGCTCAGCGACAAGCTCCCGCGCCTGGCCGAGCTTGGCGTCCCGCTCTGGGTCTCGGTCGGCGGCTTCTCCGCGTCGGACTACGCCGACCTCTGCGCCGTCCTCGACGGACGAGCCGAGGTGGTGACGATCGAGCTCAACCTCTCCTGCCCGAATGTGGAGGAGGCTCCCGAGACCGCAGCGGAGATCGTGACCGCGGCGCGTGCACGAACGGCGAAGCCGCTCTACGCAAAGCTCTCGCCGGCCGCGTCCGACCTACCCGAGACAGCACGAGCCGTCCAGGCTGCAGGCGCAGACGGGCTCTCGCTCGTGAACACGATCCGTGGTCTGGCGCTCGACGAGCGCACGCTTCAGCCCCGGCTCGGTCATGAGCTCGGCGGTTATTCGGGCCCGGCCTTGAAGCCCATCGCCCTCGCTGCCGTCTACCAGTGCTACCGGGCGACAGGGCTCCCGATTGTCGGCATGGGTGGGATCACGACCGGTCTCGACGCCCTCGAGTTCATGGCGGCGGGCGCGAGAGCCGTGGCGCTGGGCACAGTCCTCTTCGCCGACCCGCAGGCCCCGGGCCGGATCCGGCGGGAACTCGCCGAAGAGCTCGCCGCTCGTGACGTCGCGAACGCCGAGGAAGTCTGCGGGCTTTCGCACCGGGCCGGGCCGGTGCGTGTTGCCTGAGTAGAAAATACAGCGATTTGCACCCAAAAAGGTGGGTTTGCACGCCTGCTCTGAGCAGACTAGTATCCCGCGCCGTGGCGGCAACGAAGACTCAGGCGAAGGCGCCCGCCAGGTCGCGCGACCAGCGCATGGAAGCTCTCAAGCGCGCGAACGACATCAGGGTGAAGCGGGCGCAGCTCAAGAAGGACTTGAAAGTGGGCCGCGCTCGGATCGACAAGATCCTCAACAACCCACCCGAGTACGTCGCGACCGCGAAGGTCTTCGACATGCTGATGGCCGTCCCCAAGTTCGGTCGGGTGAAGGCGGCGCGTTTCCTGAACCAAGCCCGCATCAGCCAGTCGAAGACGGTGGGAGGCCTTTCCGACCGCCAGCGGACTGAGCTCATTGGGCTCTTCCACCGGTAGCGCCAAAGTCCCGGTTTTCGTGGTCACCGGCACCTCGGGTGCGGGCAAGGGCACCCTGGAAAAAGCACTGCTCGGACGGATGCCGGAGCTCGAGTTGGCCGTCTCCGCAACGACGCGGGAGCGCAGGCGCGGCGAGCAGGACGGGCGCGAGTACTGGTTCATCTCCGACGGGGATTTCGACGAGAAGCTACGGGCCGGCGAGTTCCTCGAGCACGTCGTCTTCCCCTGGGGTCAGCGCTCCGGCACCTTGCGCTCGGAGATCGCACGCATCACGGATGCCGGGAAGGTCCCGCTGCTCGACCTCGAGACCGCGGGTGCGCTCGAGGTCAAACGCACGGTCCCGGGCGCGCTGACGATCTTCGTCGAGGCCCCGACCTTCGAGGAGAACGAGCGGCGACTCCGAGAGCGTGCGACCGAGAGTGAGGGCGAGATCGACGAGCGGCTCGACCTCGCCCGGCACCAGTTGAGCCAGGCCGGGAAGTTCGACTACGTGATCGTCAACGACGACCTCGATCGCGCCCTCGCTGAGCTCGCGGCGATCGTCGGCAAAGAGATTGCGGCCGCTGCAGGTACCATGTCGAGACCGTGATCAATCCACGCATCGACCAGCTGCTCGAGAACGTCAAGGAGCGCTACGCGCTAGTGATCGTCGCCGCCAAGCGCGCGCGGCAGATCAACAACTACCACCATCAGCTCGGCGAGGGCACGTTCGACGACAACCCGCCGCCGCTCGTGGAGTCTCGCTCCAAGAACTATTTGACGATGGCCCTCGAAGAGATCGCCGAGGGCAAGATTAAGTACACGTACAAAGGCTAAGCCGCCGATCATGGCGCGGGTGCTCCTCGGAGTCACGGGTGGCATCGCCGCCTACAAGGCCTGCGAGCTGACGCGGCTCCTCGTGCGCGCCGGGCACGAGGTCATTCCGCTCGTCACCCGGGGAGCCGACCGCTTCGTGCGTCGCGAGACCTTTTTCGCGTTGGCTAGAAAAGCCGTGCCCGCGGCGTCATCTTTGGACGCGTATGCGTATCCGCATCTGACGCGCGCAGATCTGTTGGTGATCGCGCCCCTGACGGCGAACACGATGGCCAAGCTCGCCTACGGGCTCGCCGACGACGTGCTGACCGAAGCAGCTCTTGCTCATCGCGGCCCAGTCCTCGTCGCCCCGGCGATGAACCCCCGCATGTGGGCTCATCCGGCGACTCAGGCCAACGCGGCCACCCTCGCGGATCGCGGTGTCGAGCTGATCGGCCCCGACGAAGGCGAGACGGCCGAGGGCGAGCTCGGCGTCGGGCGCATGGCCGAGCCTCAGGAGATCTTCGCCCGCTGCCAGGAGCTGCTCGGGGCGAGCCTGGGTGCCCTGAGCGGCAAGCGGGTGCTCGTCAGCGCAGGCGGGACGCGCGAGCCGCTCGACGCAGTGCGCTTTGTGGGGAACCGCTCGTCGGGGCGGATGGGTGTCGCGCTCGCCGAGGAGGCGCGGCGGCGTGGGGCAGAGGTGACGCTGATCGCCTCCAACCTCGTGGTCCCGCCTCCCGAGGGTATCGCGGTCGTTGAAGCGCCGACCGCAGCCGATGTCGAGCACGCGGCAACGGCCAACGCGGAGGCGGATGTCGTCCTGATGGCCGCGGCCGTCTCGGACTACCGGCCGGCGGAAACCGAAAAGGCGAAGCGCCCGAAGGACGGGACGTCGTGGCGGATCGAGCTCGAGCCGACTGTGGATGTTCTCCGTGAGCTCGGCGAGCGGCGCGTGAACGGCCAGGTCCTGGTCGGCTTCGCGGCCGAGACCGGCGAGAACGGCCTCGAGCGCGCACGCGAGAAGCTCGCGGCGAAGCAGCTCGATCTGATCGTCTACAACGATGTCTCGCGTGCGGACGTCGGGTTCGACGCTCTCGAGAACGAGGTCGTCATCGTCTCGGCCGACGGCGAGCGGCGCGTCGAGAAGGCGCCGAAGGAAGTGATCGCCGCCGCGATCCTCGACGAGGTCGAACGGCTCGTCTGATGCAGGAAGAACGCGCGACGTCGACCACGGAGGCGGCGGATGTCATTCGCCGGCTCGCCGAGAACCTCGGGAAGGTCGTGCACGCGCCCGTAGACACGCTCCGCTTCTGCGTGCTCTGCCTCGTCAGCGAAGGGCATCTGATCGTCGAGGACTTCCCGGGCGTCGGAAAGACGATGCTCGCGAAGGCGGTCGCTCGCTCCCTGGACTGCTCCTTCTCGCGCCTCCAGTTCACCCCGGACCTTTTGCCGTCGGACGTGACAGGCGTCAACGTCTTCAACCAGCGCTCGAACGAGTTCGAGTTCCGGCCGGGGCCGATCTTCGCGAACCTCCTGCTCGTCGACGAGATCAACCGTGCCCCACCGAAGACCCAGGCGGCGCTGCTCGAGTGCATGCAGGAGAACCAGGTCACGATCGACGGGGTGAGCTATGCGCTCGGGCGACCGTTCATGGTCATGGCGACGCAGAATCCGATCGAGTACGAAGGCACCTATCCGCTGCCCGAGGCGCAACTCGACCGCTTCACGATGCGGCTCGACATCGGGTACCCGCCGCTCGTCGAAGAGGCGAAGATGCTTGCCGAGCAGACGAGCGACCCGCCTCTGGACGAGCTCGAGCCCGTGACGACCGCGACCGGGATTGTCGAGGTCATCGACGAGGCGGCGCGGGTCTTCGTCGAGGAGAGCGTGCACCGGTACGTCGTGGAGATCGTCCGCCAGACGCGCGAGGACTCGAGGCTTTACCTGGGCGCGAGCCCGCGCGCCGGGATCGCACTCCTGCGTGTGGCGAAGGCGCGGGCGCTCGCCGACGGGCGGGAGTACGTGCTGCCGGACGACGTGCAGGTGGTTGCGACCGCCGTGCTCGCCCACCGGCTCATCCTCGGCCCCGAGGCGCGAGCAGGTGGGACGAGGCCCCAGCAGCTCGTGCGAGAAGCCGTCGAGCGCACCACGGTTCCACTGTAGTGCCCTTCCCGGCAATACTTGCCGGCCTTTGGCTTGAGACGGCCGCGCGGGCAAAGCCCGCGCGGCCTCTTCTGGTCGGCGCCGACGAGTCGGCGCCTCAGGCTCGCGACCCAGAAGCTCGGCAGCATCACCGGAAAGGGCAATGGTGATCGGCCTGACCGAACGCGGCCGGCTCCTCCTCGTGCTGGCGGGGGCGATGTACCTCGTCGCCTGGGGCTTCGGCTCGCGCGCTCTCTACCCGGTGGCGACGGGGCTGGCGCTCGCCGCGCTCGGGGCAAGGCTCTGGGTGGCGATTGCCAGGCAGCCCGTCGTCCTGAAGCGCTCGCTCGGCTCCGCGGGGCACCTGGAAGGCGGGGCCGTCACGGTTGGTCTGGAGGCGACTCCCCAGCGAAATCCGGGCCCACGCTCGCTCGAGGTCGTGGAGCTGGCCGGTCGCCTCGGGGAACACCGGGCTCGGCTCTCGAGGCACGGGTCGACGTTGCTCACCCGCTACATCCTCCCGGCCGTCCCGCGCGGCCGGTACCGCTTCGAGGCCGTCCGGGCTGTGTTCGAGGATCCGTTCGCGCTCGCACGCGCCGAGACCGAGCTCGGCACCGAGTCGACGCTGCTCGTGTACCCGCGGCTCGTCGATCTCGCGCGCCTCTTTTCGGAAGCCGGCGGGGCGCCCCAGACCGGCGGGCGGGTTCTGCTGCGCCGCACGGCGGGCTTCGATCTGCACAGCGTTCGTGAGTACGAGCAGGGCGAGTCGCTGCGGAAGGTGCACTGGCGCACGACCGCGCGACGCGGAACCCTGATGGTGAAAGAGCTCGAGGACACGCCGCAAGACGAGGTGAGCGTTCTGCTCGACGCGGACGGCCGGTCGGTCGTCGGCGAGTCGTTCGACGTGCAGGTGCGGGCGGCCGGCTCGATCCTGCGCGCCCAGGCCTTGCGGAACCGGAGGGCCGTGCTGACGATCAGCTCTTCGCCGCCCGAGAGCTGTCAGGTCGCCTCATACGACGGCGAGTGGCGCCTGGCGCTCGAGCTGCTCGCGGCGGCCGAGCCGACGGGGACGCAGCCCCTCACGCGTTTTCTCGACCGCGAGGGCTCGCCGGCGGCCCACGCGCACGAGCTCGTCGCGATCACCGCCTCGCTCGGCATCGAGCTGACCGACGCGCTGCTCGAGCGCGCTCTTGCCCGTCGCCCAACCTCGCTCGTCTTCGTCGAGGCGGCGAGCTTTCGGCCCGAGGGCGCATCGCCGACGCGCGAGCCGCTCCTGCTCAGGCTGCAGATGGCCGGAGTGCCGGTCGCCGTCCTCCGGCGTGGAGACGACCTCGCCGCCAAGTTGAGCGGCCTCGAGAAGGCGCTGACCGCACATGGCTAGAACCCTCGTCTTCTCTGCCGGGCTCGGGGCGCTGATCGCATGGAACTGGGCCCGGCTCGAGCAGCCGAGGCCGGGCGTTGGGCCGCTCATGCTCATGGTCGCCCTGGGCATCGCGCCGGCTCTGCTTCCAGGTCTGCGCCTGCGCTTCCGTCCACGGGTCGCATTGCTGTTCGGGGCCGAGGCGGCCGCAGTGATCGCAGCCGCCGCGATTGCGCTGCACGTGCACAGGCCGTATCACCTCGGTCGGCTCGCCGACCGCGCGGGGAGCGGCTTCGTGGACTTCTACGATGTGCTCGTCCCCTTCAACGGGGCGGCCCATCCCTTGATGCACGGCGTGCTCTTGCTCGCCGTCTGCGTCTTCTCGCTGCTCTGCGCGCTGGCGGTCGCGGCCAGGCGACCGCTCGCGGCGATTCTCGGGCTGGCCGCGGGCGCCGGCTGGCCGGCCACCATCCTCCCCGGGAGCGACGACCTCGGACGGGGCGTATTCCTGCTCGTTGCCGCTCTGGCGCTCGTCGCGTGGCTGCGGCCGGAGAGCCGCCGCGCACCTCCTCAGATCCTCGTCGGAACCGCTCTCGTCGTGCTCGCGCTGATCGTCTCGAGCTCGGGCTCCGTGGCCAGAGGCCAGTTCATCGGCTGGCAGAACTGGGATCTGTACACGAAGCCGGCGAAGCGCGTGAGCGTCGAGTACGTCTGGCGCTCGAACTACGACGGCGTCCGTTTCCCGAAGAAGCGCACGCGGGTCTTCACCGTCCGCGCTCCCGATCGCTCGGTCTACTGGCGTGCGACCACGCTCGATGCGTTCACCCACGATCTTTGGGACGAGGATCTGGTCGGGGCCTCCACGATCGGGTTTACGAGCGCGATGACCGATCTCTCCGGCGACCCCTTGGTCCCTGCCGCCGGCCGTGACCCGAGCAGGTGGACACGCGTCGGAGTCAGGATCGACGCGCTGCGGGACTTCCACGTCGTCGGACCGAGTCAGCCGGTCGCCTACGACATGCGCTCGATCGGGGACCTTGAGTACGAGCAGGGTGGAGTCGCGCTCGCAGCGAAGCCGCTGCCTCGCGGCGCGCACTACACCGCCTGGGGGTACAACCCTGCGCCGAAGCCGGCAGAGCTCGCCAAGTCGCCGCCGGACTATCCGCCCGTGATCTCAAAGGATCGCCGCTTTCTCACGGTTGGCGACGGTGCGGCCGTCCCTCCCTTCGCCACCCCCGAGCACGATGCCTGGGTCGGCGACTACTTCCGGTCGGACGGCGATGGCGCCGCCTATCGGCGGCTCTATTTCGCGGCGAGGCGTGTCGCCGGCAACGCCAAGAACCCGTATGCCGCGACGGTTGCGCTCGAGGCCTGGTTCCGCTCGAGCGGAGGCTTCACCTACGACGAGCAGCCGCCGGCTCGCACGCCCGGCGTGCCGGCCCTCGTGCAGTTCGTGACGCAGACCAAACGCGGGTACTGCCAGCACTTCGCGGGCGCGATGGCGCTCATGCTCCGCTACCTGGGCATCCCTACGCGGGTCGCAGCCGGGTTCACGAGTGGCAACTACGACTCGCAGCGGGGGACGTGGACGGTGTCCGACCGGAACGCGCACACGTGGGTCGAGGTCTGGTTCAAGGGCTACGGCTGGCTCCCGTTCGATCCAACCCCGGGTCGAGGGACCCTCGGTGCGTCGTATACGAGCTCGTCCGTGTCGTTCGATGCGAATGGAGCGAAGGCGGTGCTGGTCGCCAGCGCGCTCAAGGCACAGACGCTGCTCCGCTTCGAGCTCACCCCCGGCCAGAAGGATCGCACGCGGTCGGAGAAGCGCGGGGCCTCCACGCCCGACCGCGGGAGCCCCGGCGGTGCGAACCGGGGCCGCGGGACCGGTGCGGGCGGCTTCGTGGCGCTCGCGGTAGCGATTCTCGCGTTGCTCTTCGTGCTCGCAAAGCTCGCGCTGCGCCAATCCCGCTTCTTCACCAGTGATCCGCGCCTGATGGCGTCTGCCTGCCGGCGAGAGCTCGTCGACTTCCTCCTCGACCAGGGAATCGAGGTCCCGCGGAACGTCGGGCCCCGCGAGCTCGGCAGGCTGCTGAGAAGGCGGGTCGGCATCGACGCGAGCGAGTTCGCCGACGCGCTGGGGCTCGCCCGCTTCGGGCCCGAGGCCTCCGCGGCTGCCGCCGCCCGCGATGCTCGGCGCGAGCTGCGGTCGGTTCGGCGCGGCCTGCGGCGCACCTTCCCGATCGGGCGCCGGACCCGAGGGCTCTTCTCGTTTCGCTCATTGCTTGCGGGTCGGTAGGGCTGGGTATCTTGGAGTGCATGAGCGAGACGTATGACCTCTTCCAGAAAGGTCGAGCTCACCTCAGGAAGGGCATGGCCGCGCAGGCCACGGTCTCGCTCGAGAAGGCGAAGAAACGGGAGCCGGACAAGGCCTCGATCCGCGAGTCGCTCGGGATCGCGTATTTCCGCATGCAGCGCTACACGGAGGCCGAGGCGGAGTTCCGGGCGATGCTCGAGCTCTCGCCGGCCGACGATTATGCGCACTACGGCCTGGCCCGGGCGCTCGAGAAGCTCGGGCGCACGAACGAGGCCCGGGGCCACCTCAAGCTCGCGAAGTCGCTCCGTCCGGGCAGCGAGCACTACGCCGAGCGCCTGCGCGCCCTCGAGTAGCCGGCGCCGCTCTTGTGTTGCACTGCACAAGCTCGTTCCTGTTGAGCTTGCGTGCGAACGAGTGAGCGAGTGATGCAACACAAGGTCCATTGAGGGCTGTCGTGCAACGCGTCTCCGAGGCGCGCGTCGTCGTGGCCGGCGAAGTCGTCGGGGAGATCGGCGCGGGGCTCTGCGTCCTGGTCGGCGTCGCTCGCGGGGACGAGGAGTCGGACGCGGAGCGGCTCGCCGGACGGGTCGCGCGCCTGCGGATCTTCGAGAACGAGGATGGGAAGTTCGACCTCAGCCTCATCGACACCGGCGGCCCCGCGCTCGTCATCAGCCAGTTCACGCTCATCGCCGATAGCAAACGTCAGAAGGGAACTCGACCGGACTTCTCCGGGGCTGCGCCTGCAGCCGAGGCGGAGCGGCTCTACGAGGGGTTCTGTGCGGCCCTCACGGATCTCGGTGTGCCCGTCGAAACAGGCGTCTTCCGCGCGCGGATGCAGGTCGAGCTCGTCAACGACGGGCCGGTGACGATCGTCCTCGACGTATAGGCGCTCTCTCGACGCCCGACTCGTTCAGTGGCGCGCAATTGGCGCGCACTCTTCACCTACGCCACCGGCCGGATCGGGACGAGCGCCTCCTCATGGATGTCTAGGTCGTCCCTCCAGCGGAGCTCAGAGGACGAGGTTGCGCCGGCGCGAGAACGTCCGAGGGACCTCAATAGCGAACCGCCGTCGGCGGTCAGGAGCAGCGCCCACGGCGGACGAGGGGCTGCTCAAGGTCTATCCATTCAAGGACGAGCACGGCAAGGTCGTTCGCTGGCTCGTTGCTCGAATAGCGGCACCACGGACCTGAGCCAGTGCACGTCTGTGTAGATGTGGTGATGTGGGCGAGTGGCACGGAGCGGCCCGCGACGGGCCTCGGGAGATCAGGGGAGAGGGGTTCACGCCTCCCTGCGGCAGAAGGCGCGTCTTCCCGATCGTAAGTTGGCCCAACGCGGGCCGTAAGCAATATTCTACCCGGGCGGGACGTCCCCAGACCGGTCCAGCCGCTCTCGTGCGATCATCGCCTCATTCAGACATTCATCGTCACCATCGAGGGACCGGGGTGGAAGGACCTTCAGGACATTGAGCTGCTACGAGTCCCCGAGGAAGGCGAGCCGATCGAGACCAAGTACGGAGTCTGCCTCGTGACACACGCGGAGCAAACGCCGGGCATGCAGAGATACGACGGCAAGATCGTCTGCCGTTTCTCCTAATCAGGCCACCGCCGAGACGAGCTAGCTGAAGCGACGGGGCCTTGCCTGAAGGCTTTGAGGAGTACGGGCTAGGTCGGAACGCGTGCCTGGGGTCAGGCGGCGAAAATCTCCCGTCGGCGCGAGGATGCGCGTTCGGATCGCAAACGAGGGCCCGTCACGATCGTGCTCGGCTAGGCGCAATCGTCCTCGGCGCGCGTCAGCCGACGGGGCTGGTGCCTTGCTATCCTTGAAACCACCGCATTTCAGCTGTTTGAAATGGGCGCGCCGCGCCCGTTTTTTTTGAGAGGAGTTAATTGACGGATCTCTACGACAAGGAGCGGAGCCTCTACCGCGAGGTCGCCTCGCGGATTGAGCGCAGCCTGCCCGGAGTCGAGGTCCTCGCGCTCGAGCTCTCCGGGCCAGAGCGTTTCACAGTCTTCGTCGACCATCCCAAGGGCGTCGACCACGCCCTCTGCGAGCGCGTGACCGAGGTCCTGCGCGACTATCTGGACCGGTACGCGATCGACGTCTCCTCGCCCGGTACCGATCCGCCTTTGCGCCGCCGCCCTCACTTCGAGCGCGTCGTCGGCAGCACGGTTGCGCTGCGCACGGCCGAGGAGATCGCGGGCCGCAAGCGCTTCCGGGGTGAGCTGGTCGCGGTCGGCGAGCAGTCGCTCCAGGTCGCGGCGGACAAGGACGAGCGGGTCGACATCCCGTACGAGGCGATCGTGCGCGGCAACGTAATCGAAGGGAGAAAGAGATGAGCCGGGAGATCATCGAGGCGGTCCGCGTGATCGAGAAAGAGAAGGGCATCGACGGCGATACGCTCATTGCCGCCCTCGAGGACGCCCTGCTCGCCGCCTACAAGAAAACCCCGGGCGCAACGCGTCACGCGACCGTCGAGCTCGATCGCGGCGAAGGCGACTTCCGCGTCTTCTCGATCGAGCTGCCGCCCGACGTCGAGGAGCAGCTGATCGAGGAGGCGCGTGAGCGGGCGATCACCGAGCTCGAGCAGCTCGAGGTCGAGAACGGCGAGCGCTCACACACGCTCATCAACGACGACGACCTCGACGTCGACTGGTCGGAGCTGCCCGTGGATCAGGTCAAGCGCGCGGACGTCACGCCGCATGACTTCGGCCGCATCGCCGCGCAGACCGCGAAGCAGGTCATCCTGCAGCGAATCCGCGAAGCCGAGCGCGAGATGATGTACGAGGAGTACGTCGATCGTGTGACCGAGGTCGTGACCGGCATCGTCCAGCAGGCCGGCGACCGCAACAACGTCCTCGTCGACCTCGGCAAGGTCGAGGCGCTGCTACCCCGCTCGGAACAGGTGGACGGCGAGCGCTACGAGCAGGGGAGCCGCATCAAGGCGGTCATCACGGAGGTCCGCTCCGGGACGAAAGGGCCGCAGGTGATCCTGTCGCGACGCGATCCGGAGCTGATCCGCACGCTCTTCGAGCTCGAGGTGCCCGAGATCGCCGATGGTCTCGTCGAGATCCGCGGCGTCGCCCGAGAGCCGGGCTACCGCTCGAAGATCGCCGTCGAGTCGCATGCCCAGGGCGTCGACCCGGTCGGCGCCTGCGTCGGCCCGCGAGGCTCGCGCGTCCGCATGGTCGTCTCGGAGCTGCGCGGCGAGAAGATCGACATCATCCCGTGGAACACCGAGCCCGCCCGCTTCATCGCCAAGGCGCTGTCGCCGGCGCGCGTGCGCGAGGTGCTCGTCGACGATGAGACGAAGGAAGCGACGGTCATCGTTCCCGAGGACCAGCTCGCGCTTGCGATCGGCAAGGAGGGCTTGAACGCCAGGCTGGCCGCGCGGCTGACGGGCTGGAAAGTGGACATCCAGTCCGACGCCGAGTTCGCGCAGTCCGAGGCCGAGGCTGCGTTCGCCGGCGGGGCGGAGGGCGAGGAGTTCTCCGGCCGCTGCTCGGCGATCCTCGCCAACGGCAAGCGCTGCCCCAACGCCGCGGTCCCGGGCTCGCGCTTCTGTGGCATCCCCGCTCATCGGCAGCTGGCCGAGCGCGAAGCAGCCGGCGAAACGCTCGAGGCTTCCCAGGTCGTGGGCGGAGTGAGCGATGAGGAAGAGGCGCCGGTCGAAGCTGAGGCCTCGGAAGAGACACCCGCTGCGGACGAGCCGGTTGCAGAAGCGGGAGAGGAAGTGACTCCGGCCGAAGCGGGTCTCGAGCCGCCCCAGCCCGAGGCGCCCGAACAGGACGAGGAGCGGCCGGTCGAGGAGCCCGTCGAGGAACCCGAAGTCGCAGTCACCGAGATGCCCTCCGAGGAGGAAGGCCAGTCCAGCGCGGCGTGAGCTCGGGACCGGTGAGGACTTGCGCGGGTTGCGGGCGCAAGGCGCCCCAGGCCGAGTTGGTTCGCTTCGTCGCACGCGAAGGAGTTCTTACGCCCGGAGCTGAGGCGCCGGGGCGCGGCGTCTACACCTGCCGGCGGCTCGAATGTTTCGAGCGGGCGGCCTCGAACCGCGGCTTTGCCCGCACGTTGCGAACTCCTGTCCACGTCGATCAAGAGCTCGCTGGTATCTACACTTCACCGGAGAGAAATGGCTGAATCCAAAGGAAACAACCGCCCCAAGAGACCCGTCCGGCCGCGCCAGGCGCCGGGGGGCCGCAAGCGCCGCGTCGTCATCGACAGCGGCTCTCAGCGTGGGCGCCAGGACTCCCGGCAGGCGCGCGAGCGCGCAGAGACCCGTCCCAAGTCGCCGCCCGGCCCGCAGCCGACCGGGCCGGTGACGGTCAGCTCCGGGGTCTCGGTCAAGGACCTCTCGCAGGCACTGGGCGTCCCGGCGGCCCAAATCATCAAGATCCTGATGGGCCTCGGCGAGCTGGTGACGATCACGCAGACTCTCTCGGACGAGGCCGTGCAGCTGATCGCGACCGAGGTCAAGCGGGACGTCACGATCAAGCACGTGGCCGAGGAGGACGAGCTCCCCGAGGTCTACGAGGACGCCGAGGAGGATCTCGTCGCGCGACCGCCTGTGGTCACGATCATGGGCCACGTCGACCACGGGAAGACGACGCTGCTCGACGCGATCCGCCAGTCGTCGGTCGTCGAGACCGAGGCCGGCGGGATTACGCAGCACATCGGCGCCTACCAGGTGCAGCACGATGGACGCAAGATCACTTTCCTCGACACGCCCGGCCACGAGGCCTTCACAGCCATGCGTGCACGCGGCGCCAAGGTGACCGACATCGCCGTGCTCGTCGTCGCGGCGGACGACGGCGTCAAGCCGCAGACCCAGGAGTCGATCGCGCATGCGCGCGCGGCCGAGGTGCCGATCGTCGTCGCGGTGAACAAGGTCGACAAGCCCGACGCCGATCCGCAGCGTGTGCGCCAGGAGCTCGTCAACGAAGAGCTCCAGCCGGAGGAGTGGGGGGGATCGACGCAGTATTCGGACGTATCGGCGAGGGAGAAGCAGAACCTCGACGATCTGCTCGAAAAGGTCCTGCTCGTTGCGGACGCTGAGCTCGAGCTGACGGCAAATCCCAAGGCCGAGGCCTCGGGCCCGATCATCGAGTCCCGCCTCGACGTCGGCCGCGGTCCCGTCGCGACCATGCTCGTCCATCGCGGAACCCTCCGCGTCGGTGACGCGATCGTCGCCGGCGACGCGTGGGGGAAGGTCCGCGCGCTGCACAACTACCGCGGCGAGAAGGTTCGCGAGGCGGGCCCCGGCGATCCGGTGGAGATCATCGGCTTCGACAAGCCCCCGGCAGCGGGAGAGCACGCGCGCGTCGTCGAGCACGACCGCCAGGCGCGCCACCTCGCACAGTCGCGGGGGGAGCGCTTCCGGCGAGAACAGCTCGCGCAGCGACGCCCGGCCGGGATCTCACTGGACACGCTCTTCTCCGAGATGCAGGAGGGCGCGGTTCAGGACCTCAATCTCGTCATCAAGGCCGACGTCGACGGATCGGTCGAGGCGGCAGTCTCGGAGCTCCAGAAGATCCAGCATCCGGAAGTGCGCGTGAACGTCATCCACACGGGCGTCGGCGGCATCTCCGAGAACGACGTCATGCTCGCCGCCGCCTCGAACGCGATGATCGTCGGCTTCAACGTGCGTCCGAACGCGGAAGCCCGGGCCTCGGCCGAGCGCGAGGGTGTCGAGATCCGCACCTACGACGTGATCTATCGCCTCACCGAGGAGATCGAGCAGGCGCTCGTCGGCATGCTGCGGCCGGTCACGACCGAGGAGACGCTCGGAGAGGCCGAGGTGCGGCAGCTCTTCCGCGTCTCCCGGCTCGGGACGATCGCAGGCTCGCACGTGACGAGCGGCGTCATCCGCCGCGGCGCGCGGGTCCGCGTCGTGCGTGACGGCGCAGTCGTCCAGGAGAGCTCGATCTCGCAGCTGAAGCGCTTCAAGGACGACGTTCGCGAGGTCGAGGAGGGCTTCGAGTGCGGCATCCTCCTCGACGGCTTCAACGACGTGAAGGAAGGCGACATCCTCGAGGCCTACGAGGTGCGCCAGATCGAGCGCACCGACCTCTCTTCGGCGGCACCGGCCGCTCCCGCCGCCACCTAGATTCTCAGTCTCAGCCTGGCGGCGGCAGTCCACGCTTGGGCCCTGTCTGGTGCCAGGCACCGGACGTGGCCGTTTGGCCTAGGCACTTTCGTCAACAATGTCGGCCATGGGCGCGGGGTACGTGGGCATCCTCTCGGTCGAGCTGCACTTCCCGGAGGCAGGCTCGCTGAAAGGAAAGCGCAAGCACGTGAAGTCGGCGAAGGCGCAGCTCCAGAACCGCTTCGGCGTCTCGGTGGCGGAGGTCGACCACCACGAGCTCTGGCAGCGGGCGCGGCTCACGGTCGCCTGCGTCGCGCGAGAACACAACGAGGCAGAGCAGCTCCTCGAGCAGGCGGTGCGCTACCTGAACGGCCAGGAGTACGAGCTCGTGCGCGCGCAGAAGGAAGTGGTGGCCCCCGATGCCTGATCGGATGCGCAGAGTGAACGAGGCGATCCGGGAGACCCTCGCGGAGGCGCTCGTCGAGCTCAAGGACCCGCGGATCGGGTTCGTGACCGTGACCGGGGTCAAGACCTCGCCTGACCTGCGAAGTGCCGTCGTGTACGTCAGCGTGCTCGGCTCCGAGCGCAAGCGCGAGCGGACACTCGCCGGGCTCGCCTCGGCTCACGGAGTCCTCCAGGCTCATCTGGCCGCTGAGTTGAGGCTCAAGCGGACTCCGCAGCTCGCCTTCGAATACGATCCCTCGGTCGAACGCGGGGTCCGGATGTCGCAACTCATCGATGAGCTCGCCCCCGATGACCGAACATGACCGCGTTGTAGAGGCGATCCGCGGCCACGATCGCTTCCTCGTCACGACGCACGAGAACCCGGACGGCGATGCCCTCGGCTCGACCCTCGCCGCCAAGCTCGGGCTCGAGCAGCTCGGCAAGGACGTCGTCATGTACCTCTCGGGCGAGACTCCGCTCCCACGCGAATACGCCTGGATGCCGTTCGGAAATCTGCGGCGCAAGTTGCCCGCAGACGCCCATGAGCGCGTTCTCCTCGCGCTCGACTGCGCCAACGAGAGCCGGCTCGGCCCGGACCCGGAGGTGCTCGCGAGCGCGCCGCTCGTCGTCAACATCGACCACCATCACGACAACTCGCGCTTCGGCGGGGTCAACCTCGTGGTCGCGGAGGCCTCCTCGACAGGCGAGATCGTGCGCGACCTCTTCGCCGTCCTCGACGTCGAGCTGACGCCGGAGATCGCGGAGGCGCTGTACATCGCCGTCGTCACCGACACGGGCCGCTTCCAGTACACGAACACGACGCCGAAGGCGCTCCGCCTGGCCGCGGAGCTCGTCGAGGCCGGCGCCGATGTCCACAAGATCTTCCAGGACGTCTACGAGAGCGTCCAGTTCGCGAAGCTCAAGCTCCTGGCGCGCGCGCTGGAGCGGGCGCAGATCTACGAAGGCGGACGGCTCGTCGTCTCGTACCTGCTGCGCAACGACTTCGCCGAGGTGGGCGCGGCCGAACCGTACTCCGAGGGGATCATCGACTATCTGCGCGCAGTCGAGGGCGCGGACATGGCTGCGCTCATCCGTGAGCCGCCTCGGGGGAACGCTCCCGCCCGCCGGGTCAGCCTGCGGGCCTCGACCGACGAGATCGACGTGTCCGCGATCGCGCGCCTCTCAGGAGAAGGGGGCGGGCACAGGCAGGCGGCGGGCTTCTCCAGCAACGAGTCGATCGAGGAGATCACCGAGTTCATCCGCCGCGAGTTCGCGGCCGCAACAGATGGTTCCGCGGGGGCTTAGCCCGAGCGGGTTGGTGCTCTACGACAAGCCCGCAGGGCCGTCGTCGTTTGCGATCGTCCGCGACCTCCGCGACCGCACGGGCGCCCGCGCCGGCCACGCGGGCACGCTCGACCCCTTCGCGACCGGACTCCTACTTGTCCTGCTCGGAGCCTTCACGAAGCAGGCACAGCGCTTCGTCGGCCTGACCAAGCGCTACGAGACGCAGGTCGACCTCTCGGCGCTCACCTCGACCGGAGACCCCGAAGGAGAGGTCGTCGACGAGCACGAGCCGCCGTCGGAGGCCGGGGTCGTCGCGCGCCTCGGTGCGCTGCGCGGCGAAGTCGATCTGAAGATCCCGGCCGCCTCCGCGGTCAAGATCGGCGGCGAGCGCGCGTACAAGCTCCACCGCCGCGGCGTCCCCGTCGACATGCCCATCCGGCGGACGACCGTCCACGAGCTCGAGCTCCTCGAGTATGACGGGGGCCTTGCGAAGCTCGAGCTCGAAGTGAGCTCGGGCGGCTATGTCCGCGCCGTCGCCGAGGCGCTGGGCGGCCACTGCGTCTCGCTGCGGCGCACTCATGTCGGTCCGTTCAGCCTCGACGACGCCGATCCCGAGCGCATCGTCCCGCCCGAAGAGGCGCTCGCGGCCCTCGAGCGATGAAGATCGCGCACGCGCCGGCAGAGCTCGGCGGCGGCCCGCGGGCGGTCGCACTGGGCACGTTCGACGGCGTCCACCTCGGGCACCGGCGGGTGATCGAGACTACGCTCGGGGCCGGGCCCGAGCCGGCGGTCGTCACATTCGACCCGCACCCGCGCACGGCCTTCGGCAATCGCGTCGAGCTGCTCTCGACACTCGAGCGGCGGCTCGAGCTCCTGGACGGGCTTGGCGTCGAGGCGGTGCTCGTGGTCGAGTTCACGCTTGACGTGGCGCGCCTGGAGCCCGAGGAGTTCGCGGAGCAGGTGTTGCGGCCAATCGGCACCGAGGTCGTCGTGGCCGGGGCCGACTTTCGCTTCGGGTACGGCCGCCGAGGCGACCTCGACCTCCTCGCCGGCCTCGGCTTCGAGGTCAGGCCCGTGCCGCTGCTGGAGAACGTCTCGTCGAGCCGGATCCGCGAGCTCATTCGGGCAGGCGCGGTCGACGCCGCCGCCGAGCTGCTCAGCCGCCCGGTCGAGGTCGAGGGCGTCGTCGTCGCGGGAGAAGCTCGGGGCGGTACGCTCGGCTTCCCGACTGCGAACCTCGACGTCCGTCCGGAGCTAGCAGTGCCGGGAAACGGAATTTACGCGGGGGCCGCAGCCGGCCATCGCGCCGCTGTCTCGATCGGCACGAATCCGCACTACGGCGGACTCGAGCGGCGCATCGAGGCCTTTCTGCTCGACTACTCGGGCGACCTCTACGGCCAGCGTCTGGTCGTCGAGCTCTGGCAGCGGCTTCGCGACGAGCGAGCCTTTGCCGACGAGAAGGAGCTCATCGCCCAGATCGCGCGGGACGTTGAGGCGACCAGGGCGGCCGACCCCCCTGTGAAATCTCCGTAAACCTGGGTCGGTCGACGGCGCAAGTTTCCGCAAAGTGCGGAATCTATTGCAGCGTGAGCGACAAGAGTCAGGCGGACTGGCCCCGGCCCTCGAACGTCGAGACCGTGTGCTGTCTCTCGTGCGGCGCTTCATACCCGAAGCCGTCGGGCGGTGGGACGGTTCGTGCGAATCCGGGCTGTCCCGAATGTGGGTACCTCGGCTGGGTCCTCGGCTCGAGCCTCACAACACCCGAGCCGCGCCGCTTCGACGAGGATCGCCCGCGGCGCCGGTCCGCGTGACCGCGCTCACTCCGCCGAAGTAATGGTGAGTTCCGGGCCACTCGCGCACCTCGAAGCCCGCCGACTCGAGCGCGCCGATCGTCTGCGCGCCAAATCCCGGCTCGAGGTGGACGATCGACGCCACGGGATGGAGACGAGGGCGATCGATCGCAGCCTGCGGCTCCAGGCCCTCGTCGAGGATTCCGGCGACGGCCTGCAGCAGCGCGCTCCGCAGGCGCGTGCCCCCGGCCGCACCTGCCGCCAGGGCAACGCCGTCCGCGTCGAGCGCGATCGACGGCGCCATCATGCTCGCCATCCGCTCGCCCGGTTCGAGCCCGGCGACGATCAGATCGGCCTCACCGAGCATGCTGTTCAGGTGCAGATCGAAGCCGGGCAGGAAGTCGCCGGAGCCGAGCCCGAGGCTCGTTGTCAGCACGCACGCGCTTCCCTCGCCGTCGATGACGGCGAGGTTGGTCGTTCCTGATTGCCCGAGCCGATTCTCGAGCAGCGTTCCGATGAGCGCGAGCGTGCGCTCGGGCTCGCCGAGCCCTCGCAGCTCGGGAAGCGATGTGAGCGCGGCCGGGAAATCCGACAGCCCCGCCCGCGTGCGCACCTCATAGCCCCGGAAATCGACCCGCAGGGGCTCGTTCCAGAGCGCCTCGTAGGAGTGGAGATCCTCTCCCGTGACGAGCCCACCGAGCTCGTCCATGAGCTCGACGAGAGCGCGGCCGATCGTGCCCTCGTACGCGGAGCGCGGACCCTCGACAGCGAGCGCCTCGAGCGCGTCGACGAGCCCCGGCTGGCGCAGCGCGTCGCCCTCGCCGAGCAGGGAACCGCCCGGCGAGTAGATCCGCGCCCCCTCGTTCATCGTCATCACCGGGGCGAGCATCGCCAGGCAGGACGCATGCGCGGCCGGCATCGGCACGGAAGCCTTCGCCAGGCGCAGCGCGGGCTCGACGAGCCGCGGCCAGGGCAGGCGCCCGTGCTCGCCCCAGAGGGCATCGAGGCCGGCGGCGACTCCCGGCACGCCGCAGGAGCCGATGCCGACGGCGTAGTGCACGAGCTCGGAGCCGAAGGGAACCTCGAGCTCAACGAGGGCGACCTCGCGGCGCTCGCGTCCGAGCCCGGGCATGGCTACGAAGCAGTCGAGGTTCGCCGTCCGTCCACTCGCGGCGTCGAAGTAGATCGCGTGACCGCCTCCCAGGAGGCCCGTCATCACCGTCTCCGCGACGCACGAAGCGAGGCAGGCGGCAACGACGGCATCGGCCGCGCTGCCTCCGGCCTCGAGGATCTCCGCACCGGCCTCTGCGGTCGCGGGATGACCGGCCGCCACGGCGCCTCTCATGCTCGGAGCCTAAGGCACTTGCTCGTGACTCTGAGAAACACGACCGCAACCGAGCAGTCCCTATCCTTGTGGAATGCGAGGAATCTGGCAGCTGGCGGCAGCAAGCGCCGTCGTCGGCACCGTGCTCGTCGTGAGCGGCTTTCTCCTGCTCGAGAGCGGCGGGAGCAACAAGAGCTCGAAGAAATCCCCGCCGGTGCCCGGCGCGACCACCACGTCCTACGGCAACGCGAGCATCAAGGCGAGGGCCTTGGGGGGCCCGTACCAGCGAACTGTCGTCGTCCGGGTGAGGAACAAGCGCAGCGGCGTGCCCCTGCACGACGCCAAGGTCACAGTCCACGGCGAGATGACATCGCCGCACGTGATGACGCTCTACAACAAGGATCTGCACGAGGTCACCCGCGGCGAGTACAAGGGCCCTTACACGCTGATCATGCCCGGCGACTGGAAGGTCGTGATCGTCGTCACGAGCAAGAAGGGGGACACGACGACCTCCGCGCTGCCGGTGCGAGTCAGCGGCTGATTTCCGCTACCCTGACCGGCGACCGCAGTCTCGGCCGCGCGCGGACGCTTCCCGCGGCGGACTTGGATCGCGGATTGTTTGTGCTGTCCGTGCCAGGCTTCAGCCTGGCTCGGTGAACAGAAAGAGGACCGTTTGACCCTGACGAAGGAAGCGAAGCTGGAGATCATCGGCCGCCACGGGCGGTCGAATGAAGACACGGGCTCGCCCGAGGTGCAGATCGCGCTGCTCACCCAGCGGATCAACGAGCTGACGGAGCATCTCAGGACGCACCCGAAGGACCACTACTCGCGGCGCGGCCTGCTCAAGCTCGTCGGCCGGCGCCGGCGGTTTCTGAACTACCTCCAGCGGAAGAACGTCGAGGGATACCGAGAATTGATCAAGGAGCTAGGCCTGAGGCGCTAGTTCGCAGTCGCAGGAGGGTGGAAGTTTGAGTGAGCCCCGGAGCAGACGAAGCCGGAGCTGACTCAAACCTCCACCTTCCACGGAAGATGGAGGACAGATGAGCACGATCACGCAAGAGACGATCGCCACGGTCTCAGTGGACGTCGGCGACCAGGAGATCACCTTCGAGACCGGCAAGCTGGCCAAGCAGGCCGACGGCGCCGTCATCGTCCGCTCGGGCGACACGATGGTGTTGGCCACGGCCCAGGGGCGGATGGAGCCGCGCGAGGGCGCAGACTTCTTCCCGCTCACGGTCGACGTCGAGGAGCGCATGTACGCCGCCGGGAAGATCCCCGGCGGCTTCTTCAAGCGCGAAGGGCGTCCCACCGAGCGCGCCATCCTGACCGCGCGCATGATCGACCGTCCGATCAGGCCGCTCTGGCCTTCGGGCTACCGCAACGAGACGCAGGTGATCTGCACCGTCCTCTCGGCCGACCTGATCACGGCGCACGACATCCTCTGCATCAACGGCGCCTCCGCGGCGCTGATGATCTCGCCGATGCCGTTCCTCGGCCCCGTCGGGGCTGTGCGCATCGGGGAGATCGACGGGCGCTTCGTCGTCAACCCGACGCTGCCCGCGGTCCAGGAGGAGGCCACCCTCGACCTCGTCGTCGTCGGCACCAAGGAAGCGCTGACGATGATCGAGGCCGGAGCCGAGGAAATCCCCGAGGACCGGCTCCTCGAGGCCTTCGAGCTCGCCCACGGCGAAATCGTCAAGATCTGCGAGGCTCAGGAAGACCTCCAGCGCCAGGCCGGAAAGCCCAAGTGGCTCGACCCTGAGCTGACCGCCGACCTCGAGTCCCAGCACGGCGACAGGATCCGCGAGCGGATCCAGGCCGAGGGTCTCCGCGAGGCGGGCGCAGTCGTCGAGGACCTGTTGACCGAGCTCGCCGGCGAGCTCGACATGAACTCGACCGAGGAGGACATCCTCAAGCAGATCCAGGTCCGGCTGAGCGCGAACACGATCCTCGACAAGCTTCGCCTCGAAGCCGTCGAGGAGGCGGTGCGCCAGCAGTTCGAGAGCGACCTCAAGGCGCTGACCGACTCCGAGGAAGACTCGAAGGAGTTGCGCTCGGCGAAGCGGCAGCTGCTCTTCGACCGGATCGTCGAGGGCGTCCAACTGCCGTTCCCGGCCGGCCCGGCCACCGTCGAAGGCGAAGAGCCGGCGGTCAAGGACTCGCTGACGAAGCAGTACGTCAAGCGGGCTGCCGAAGCGATCTACAAGAAGCTCGTCCGCCAGAAGATCGCGGTCGAGAAGATCCGGCCCGACGGGCGCGGAGCAGAGGACATCCGGCCGATCTGGTGCGAGGTCGGCGTTGCGGCGCGCACTCACGGCTCGGGGCTGTTCACGCGCGGACAGACGCAGATCCTGTCGCTGCTCACGCTCGGCACTGCCAAGGAGGGGCAGCGGATCGACGATCTCTCACTGGAGACGGATCGCCGCTTCATGCATCACTACAACTTCCCGCCGTACTCGGTCGGCGAGACCGGCTTCATGCGCGGGCCGAAGCGCCGCGACATCGGTCACGGGGCGCTCGCCCAGCGTGCGCTCGAGCCGATCATCCCGGGAGCCGAGGACTTCCCGTACACGATTCGGATCGTCTCCGAGACGCTCGAGTCGAACGGCTCGTCGTCGATGGGCTCGGTCTGCGGCTCGACCCTGGCGCTGATGGATGCGGGGGTGCCGATCAAGGCACCTGTCGGCGGCATCGCCATGGGCCTCGTCAAGGAGGGCGACGACCACGTGATCCTCACGGACATCCAGGGGGCCGAGGATCACCTCGGCGACATGGACTTCAAGGTCGCCGGCACCCGCGAGGGCGTGACCGCGCTGCAGATGGACATCAAGATCACCGGCGTCACGCAGGAGATCATGCGGAACGCGCTCGAGCAGGCGAAGCGGGCGCGCGGGCTCATCCTCGACAAGATGGCGGAGGCTCTGTCGGCCTCGCGTGACGAGCTTGCCGCCCACGCGCCGCGGATCTCGAGCGTCAAGATCGACTCCGAGCAGATCGGTCTCGTCATCGGCAAGGGCGGCGAGACGATCCGCTCGCTCGAGAGCGACTACGACGTCCAGATCGACATCGAGGAGGACGGGACGATCCTCATCTACGCGACCGAGGGCACGAAGGCGGAGGCCGCGATCGACGCGATCCAGTCGTTGACGAAGGAGCCCGAGGTGGGGGACACCTACACGGGCAGGGTCGTGAAGACGACCGACTTCGGCGCCTTCGTCGAGCTCAAGAAGGGCACGGACGGTCTGCTCCACGTCTCGAACGTGGGCCCGGGCCGCGTCGGTCACATCGAGGACGTGATCTCGCGCGGCGACGTGCTCGACGTGGTCGTGCAGGAAGTCGACAAGGAGCGGGGCCGCATCGGGCTGAAGCTCGTCGCCAAGCACGAGAACGGCACCCTCGTCCAGCCCGACGAGCTGATCGAGCGGGCGAAGGACGCCCCGCCTCGCGAGCGGTCGGAGCGCCCCCCGCGGCGCGACGGCGGCGGCGGGCGCGGAGGTGACCGCGGCCGAGGCGGCCGGGGCCGGGGGCCGCGCGGCGATCGGGAATAAGCGCCTCGTCGAGGCGCGTGCCAATGCACTCCTGATCGTTCCGGTTCGCGGCGCGCTTGCCCTCGGCGGGGTCGCCGGGGCGCGCGTGCTGGGCGTCTCTCCAGGCGCTGCGCTGGGCCTCTTTGCCTTCGGCACGGGGCTCGTGCTCTTCCCGCTCCTGACGAGCCGGCGGCGGCGACTCTTCTGGGCCGCCGTCGCCGAGGCGACACCGCTCGAGGGCGAGGCCTCGGTCGAGGGCCGGGTGCGCACGACGGTTCGAGCCGCCTACCCGAGCACGATCGGCCTGACGGTGCTGACCGCGATCGCGCTCGCGGCAGACCCCGAGCTGGCCGCGTTTCTCGCAGGCACGCTTGCCGCGCTCGGCCTCGGCGCGGCCATCCACGCGGTGGAGGTCGTCCTTTGGGAACGAAGCCGCGGCCGGCGCATTCTGCTCGGGCCAGACGACGTCTACCTGAAGTAGCGCCGAGTACGATCTGGCCGTACGGAAGTACGTCCGCGGCGGCTAGGCGACCTGCCGTCGGTGATCTGAGCGAGACGACTTGTGGCTGCCCCCGACGATCCGGACAGCTTGGAGCCCACCCCGGGCTATCTCCGCTCCCACCTGCGCGAGCGACACGTCTCTGGCAGAGAAGATCGGTCTGGCTAGTCGCCGTCGCCGTGCTGTTGGCTTCTCTGGTCGTCCCACGCCTGCATTTCCGGAAATCGGCCAGGCCCCACCACCATCCGGCTGCGCGCGTGGCGAACGTCGACGTCTCGCGTGCTCGCGACACGCAGGCCGAGACAACGGTGGTGGTTGATCCTCGCAGCCCGCGGCTCCTGATCGCAGCGGCGAACGACTGGACTCTGGGCGTGAACTCTTGGGTTTCGAAGGACGCTGGCGGAAGCTGGGAAGCCGACGAGGCGCAAATGATCGCCGGCCTCGGCTGCGCCGATGCCGATCCTGCTCTTGCCATCGATCAGCGCGGAAGGGCGTATCTCGCGGTGCTCGGTCGCACCGAGTGCACGAAATCGGCGCCCGAGCGGGTGTTCGTTGCTCGACGGTTGAATGTCGCAACACCCTGGATTCCGGTGACGCGCCCGGTGGCAGTTGCCCCGGAGAGGTTTAAGGACGACAAACCGGCGTTGGCGGTCGACCTCGGTCGCAACAGCATGCACCGAAATCGGATCTACGCTGCGTGGGCGCGCTCCTGGGAGGACGAGGAAGGAATACCAAGCGGTGCGATCGTGATTACGCACAGTGACGACGGTGCGCGAACATGGTCTCGGTTGTCGAGTGTCTCGCCCGCGACCCAGCTTGCTTTCTCGGCGAATATCGCCATCGCGCCCAACGGCGAAATCTATGTTGCCTGGGATGATCCCGGTAACCGCGGTATCTGGATTGACCGCTCCCGTGACGGCGTTCATTTCGGCGCTGACCATTTGGTTGCGGCCTATCTTCCGGTGGGAGAGGAGTGCGACGTCCCAGGAGCGGCGATTCCAGCCCAGCCGCACCGCTGCGTCGGTCCGAATCCGACGTTGACCATCGATCCGAATGCGCCCATGCAGGTGCAGGTCACGTACGGCAACACGGACGACGCCGACGACTCGCAGTCCGTCTTCCTCGTCGCCTTCGACAAGACGCTGCGCCACGTGATCATCGGCCGACCGGCCGCCCAGGCGGGCGTACGAATCACGCCGCCGGAGCCAAAGGGATCGCAGGCGGATCAGTTTTGGCCCGCTTCGGCCTTTGACACGGCCACGAAGAGGCTGTGGGTGTGCTTTTACGACACGACCGGTGATCGATCGCGACGCGGCGCATCGTATTCGTGCATGGTTGCCCGCGATCGTGGGCGGACCTGGCTTGGGCCGGTTCGGGTCGCCGGGGTTGCTTCAGATGAAACCCAAACGGGGGCCCGGACGTTCGAATACGGCGACTACGAAGGGCTTGCCGTTTCTGGAGGCCAGGCTCATCCGATGTGGACCGACTCGCGCCGTCTGGAGGGGGAGCGCGAAGAGGTCTATACCGCAGCCCTGTCGGAGGCCGACGTGGCGCGAGCGATCAAGACCCCACAGCACCCTTAGTACGCTCTTCTCGTGCAGAAGTACATTCTGAGCGAGCTCGATTCGGGCCAGCGCGTGATCACCGAGCGCATCCCAAGCGTGCGCTCGGTCGCGCTCGGGTTCTGGATCGGCGCGGGCTCGCGCGACGAGACGCCGTCGAAGGCGGGCGTCACACACTTCATCGAGCACCTGCTCTTCAAGGGCGCGCGCTCGTACACCGCCCAGGACATCGCCGAGATCTTCGACGGCCTCGGCGGGGAGCTGAACGCGGCGACCTCCCGCGAGCACACCGTCGTCTACGTCCGCGTCGCCGACCGCCACCTCGAGCAGGCGCTCGACGTGATGAGCGACATGGTCTACGCACCGCTCTTCGCCGATCTCGACGCCGAGCGCGAGGTCGTGCTCGAGGAGATCGCGATGTACGAGGACACGCCGCACGAGCTCGTGCACGACCTGATGAGCCAGGCCGTCTTCGGCGACCATCCGCTCGGGCGGCCGGTGATCGGCACGAGCGAGGTCATTTCGTCGGTCGGGCGCCGCGCGCTGACGAGCTACCACCACACGATGTACCGGGCCGGAAACGTCGTCGTCGCGGCGGCGGGCAACCTCCAGCACGACGAGCTCGTCGCCCAGCTCGAGCGGGTCCAGTCGAAGCAGGCGAACCCGCCGGCGCGCGGGCCCCGGGTGCGCTCGCCGCTCGTCCGGCCGCCTCGTCCGGGCGTGCGCTTCCAGCGCAAGAAGACCGAGCAATACCACGTCTGCATCGGCGCTCCGGGGATCGCCCGCTCCGATCGGCGCCGCTTCGCCGCTTCGCTCCTCGATGCCCTCCTCGGCGGGTCTGCTTCCTCGCGCCTCTTCCAGGAGATCCGCGAGAAGCGCGGCATGGCCTACGCCGTCTACACCTTCGCCTCGCAGTACACCGACACGGGGCTGATCGGCTTCTACATCGGGACCCGGGCGGAGAACCTCGCCGAGTGCCTCGAGATCGCCGCCGAGGAGATCGCGGAGGTCGCAGCCAGCAGGCTCCGTAAGGGCGAGCTTGAGCGCGCGAAAGAGAATCTCAAGGGGCGGATCATGCTCTCGCTGGAGTCGACGTCGAACCAGATGAGCCGGCTCGGCAAGTCGCTGATCAGCGACACGGAGCTGCTCTCGCTCGACCGGATCATCGCCGAGATCGACGCTGTCACGCCTGACGCGATTGCGGAGCTCGCCGGCGTCCTGCTCGCGCCCGAGAAGCTCGCGGCGGCGGGAATCGGTCCCAGCGAAGAGCGTTTCCGCGACGCCGTACGGCGGGTGAAGCCGGAGCTCGCGGCGCGGGCCGCCGCGTGAGGCTCGCCCTCCTCGGCTATCGGGGAAAAGTTGGGCAAGTGCTCGGCCCCGCGCTCGAGGCGGCCGGACACGAGGTCAAGGGCGTCGGCCGCGACGACTTGATCGAGGTCGAGGGGCTCGATGCGGCGATCCACTTCACCCGCCCAGACGTTGCCTACGTGATGGTGCGACGCTGCCTGGAACAGGGGGTCGCGAACGTCGTCGGCACGACCGGGCTCGGCCGGGAAGAGCTGGAGGCCCTCGGCGGACTGGCCCAGGAGCAGTCGGTGCAGCTCTTCGTCGCGCCGAACTTTGCGATCGGGGCCGTGCTGATGATGCGCTTCGCGTCCGAGGCCGCCCGCTTGCTGCCGCGCGCCGAGATCGTCGAGCTGCACGCCGACACGAAGCTCGACGCTCCGTCCGGCACGGCGAAAGCGACGGCCGAGGGCATGGGCGGAGACGTGCCGATCCACTCCGTGCGCCTCCCCGGCCTCATCGCGCACCAGGAGGTCCTGCTCTCGGAGACCGGGGAGCTGCTCACGATTCGCCACGACGTGCTCTCGAGGGAGGCCTACGTGCCGGGGGTACTGCTGGCGCTCGAGCGGCTGCCGAGCCTTCCTCCGGGTCTGACCCTCGGCCTCGAGAGCCTCCTGAAGGGTTGAGCTCGCCCTGGGCTCGCGCAGGTCACCCGACTCGGACCTGGACTAGGATTGACAAGGTGCTCGGCGAGGTCCTGACCGCGATGGTGACGCCGTTCAAGCCGGACGGCTCCGTCGACGAGCACCGCTTTCGGGCCCTCGCTCGTCATCTGGTCGAGAACGGATCGGACGGCATCGTCGTCACCGCGACCACCGGGGAGTCGCCGACCCTCAGCGACCAGGAGAAGATCGGTCTGTGGGAGGCGGCAGTCGAGGAGGTTGGCGACCGGGCGACTGTGATCGCAAGCACCGGGACCTACGACACGCAGCACTCAGTCGAGTTGACGAAGGCCGCGCACGGCGCAGGCGTCGACGGCTTCCTGGTCGTCACGCCGTACTACAACAAGCCGCCGCCGCGGGGGATCGTGGAGCACTTCAAGGCGATCGCGGCTGTGAGCGACAAGCCGATCGTGGTCTACAACATCCCGCAGCGGGTCGTCGTCAATATCGAACCGGAGACGATGATCGAGCTTGCCGGGATTCCGTCTGTGCAGGCGGTCAAGCAGGCCACGGAGGATCGCGAGCAGGCCAGGCGGATCGTGGCCGAGACCGATCTCGCGCTCTATGCGGGCAGCGACCACCTCGTGTACCCGTTCCTCGAGCTCGGCGGCGTCGGCGGCGTCCTCGTCTACGCGCACCTCGTCGGAGCGCGGGTCAAGGAGATGATCCGGCTCTACCGGGAGGGCGACGCGGAGGGGGCCCACGCCATCGACGAGGAGCTGAAGCCCGTCGTCGACGCGCTCGGCGTGACGATCAATCCGATCCCGGTCAAGGCCGCGCTCAATCTGCTCGGGCACGAGGTCGGCGGCTTGCGCCTGCCCCTCGTCGAGGCGAGCGAGGGCGAGCTCGCCCAGATCCGCTCAGGTCTCGAGCGTGTGGGCCTGAGGGCACCGGCCGGCGTCTAACGCCGCCACCGTCGTTCTGGCCAAACAAGACTGCACGACACGCTCAGGTCAGGGGCTCGGCGTGCCTTGCGGGGGTCTTTAGCGGGCGCTCAGGCCCGGCCTACGGCCACTTGATGCTGCAAGGAAGAATTCCGACGGCCAAGACCAAGAAGCCGAGCTTGTACAGCCAGTGATACCGCAGCATTTGTGCTCCTTTGAGTATTTGTGTCCGGCTCAGCGGCGAGCCCTCATCACAGTAAGGAGCAGGAGCGGGAGTGCACGTCCCCCCTACGGGTGAAGCTCCTCCCTCTGAAGGGTGAACTTCGCGTCGCGGACGTCGGCGCCGCCAGCAATACTCTGGGCCGTATGGATGCGCTGCGAATCATCCCCCTCGGGGGCCTCGGCGAGGTCGGCAAGAACCTGACCGTCTACGAGCTCGGAGACGAGATCGTCGTCGTCGACGCGGGTCTTGCGTTCCCCCGCGACGAGCATTTGGGCGTCGACCTCGTCCTACCGGACTACTCGTACCTCCGGGAGCGCGCCGACCGCGTGCGCGCCGTGCTGCTCACGCATGCCCACGAGGACCACGTGGGCGGCCTGCCGTATCTCATGCGCGAGGTGACCGTGCCCGAGGTCTGGGGGACGCGCCTGACGCTCGGCCTCGTCCAGCCCAAGCTCGACGAGCACGGGTTGCTGCACGCGACCGAGTTGAAGGAGGCCCGCCCCGAAGACGGGTCCTTTCAAGTCGGCTCCTTCAGGTTCGAGTACGTCCGCATGGCGCACTCGGTTCCGGACACCGCGGCGATCCTCATCGAGACGCCCGACCTTCGCGTCCTGCACACCGGGGACTACAAGCTCGACCACACGCCGGTCGACGGCCTCCGGACCGACGTCGGCAAGCTCGCGGAGATCGGAAACCGCGGCGTCGACCTGCTCCTGGGCGACTCGACGAACGCGGAGCGTCCCGGCGTTACGGGCTCCGAACGCCTCGTCGGCGAGGCGTTCCGCCAGATCATCCCGGTGCGGGAGGGTCGCGTCCTCGTCGCGTGTTTCGCCTCGAACGTCCACCGCATGCAGCAGGCGGTCGACGTCGCGATCGAGACCGGGCGCAAGGTCTGCGTCGTCGGGCGCTCGATGCGCAAGAACCTGAACATCGCCAGGAATCTCGGGTACCTCGAGGCTCCCGACGACACCTTCATCCGTCCGCCCGAGCTTGCCGAGCTTGCCCCGCGCGAGGCGCTCGTCCTCTGCACGGGCAGTCAGGGCGAGCCGCTCTCGGCGCTGACCCGCATCGCGTACAACGACCACCCGGCGGTGAGCGTCGACCGGGGCGACACGGTGATCCTCTCTGCGAAGCCGGTGCCCGGGAACGAGCTCCGTGTCCACGACACGATCAATCATCTGGCGAAGTCGGGGGCGGAAGTCCTGCACCAGGAGATCGCGAACGTGCACGTGTCGGGCCACGGCAACGCCGAGGAGCTGCGGACGGTGCTCGGCCTGGTGCGGCCGAAGGGGGTCATGCCCGTCCACGGCGAGTTCCGCATGCTCGCGGCCCACGCGCAGCTCGCGCGGGAGAGCGGCGTGCCCGCGGGCTCGATCGTCCTGGCCGAGAACGGCTCGGTCGTCGAGCTCGACGAGCGTGGCCCGCGGATCGTCGACCGGGTCGAGACGGGCGTCACGTTCGTCGACGGCCTCGGGGTCGGCGATGTTCGTGACGTCGCCATCCGGGACCGGCGCCATCTCTCGGAGCACGGCGTCGTCATCGTCGTCGCCACGGTCGGCATGAACGGCGCGCGCGCGACCGGCGCGCCTGAGCTGATCGCGCGCGGGTTCGGCGAGACCGCGCCGCTGCTGGACGAGATGCGGGGCGAGGCGGAGCGGGTGCTCGCCGAGTGCCTCGATGGGGACGTCAGCGAGATCAAGCTCCTCCAGGAGCACCTGCACGATGCGCTCGCGCAGCTCGTTTACGACAGAACGGGGAGGCGGCCGATGATTCTTCCCGTCATAGTGGAAGTATGAGCACGCTTCGCGCCAAAGGTCCACGAGAGCGGGCCACGCAAGGTCGGTGCAAATGAGCATCGTCCGGCCCGAGCCCGGTTGGCCGGATCTCCTGGTCGATTACGCCCCTGACGGGATGACGGCGCAGCGGCTCGTCGCCCAGCTGCGCGCATGCCAGGTGGCGGCGCTCTCCTTCTGCCGTTTGCTCGAACGTTGGGCGCGCGGAGAGGCCGAGCCGTCGACGCCGGGGGGACGGGAGGCCGCATTGGCGCGCGCGGCCGAGCGGGCCGAGACGGCGCTCGCCGGGCTCGAAGGGCCGCTGGGGCGCTACCTCCTCGAGCTCGAGGCCGACCGCGCCGAGGGGCGCTCCTGGTACGGCGAGCCCGGGCGGGCCGAGCTCGTCGAGTGGCAGCCCGTTCTGAAGCGCGCGGGTGTCCAGGCTTCGCCGGTTCGGGTCGCGCAGGCCTATCTCGAGCTCGCGGTGCTCGTGCGGGCGCTCGAAGGATTGGCCACGGCGGCCCGTATGCGTTCCGCACCGGAGCCCTCCGACCTCTGGGCCGGCCTCTTCGACCTGCGGGAGAACCTCCTCGGCCGCGCGGTCGAGGACCTCAAGGCGCTCGCCGCCTAACGCCGCAAAGTCACACTTTGTGTTGCATCACTCGCGCCACGCGCGCGAGTTTCTTCTTCATCGTCGAGCCACCGTGCCGCGATGGGAACCGCTTCACGTCGACTACGTGATCGCCATGCGCGTCCTCGACTCGTTCGGGATGCCGTATGCCGAGTTGTGGCGCCAGTTGCGGCCTGTTTCCGCGCGTCTCGGGATTCCGCGGCCGAGCTACTGGCGTGTCCGCAGGTTCGTGATCGCCGATCGTCGAAGGAAGGCCGAGAACACCGAAGCCCTCAATCGAGTCGTGTGCGATCTCTTCGCAGGGCTCTCGCCGCTGCCGCGGCTGTGATGCAACACAAACTCCTTTCAGAGGGGTCGCGCTGGTCGCGTCGAACCTCGCGGCCATGGCGCGACGACGCAAGAAGCGCGCGGTCAGGCCTCGCGCGCCCGCGCGCGTGAGGAAGACCAAGCGCGCCAAGAAGGCGCGCGGCCACCAACACCCTGAGCTGGTCGGACTCGGGCTGGCCGCACTCGGGCTGTTCCTGGCCAGCGTCGTCTACCTGGGCTGGAGTGGTGGGCAGGTCGGCACCTGGCTGGCCGACGGCCTGGCGGCGGTCATCGGCGGTGCCGTTTATGCGCTGCCGCTCGGATTGCTCGCCGTCGGCTCACTGATGGTGGCCCGGAGCGACCTCGTCGACGTTCGTCCCTTCCGTACCGGCCTCGCGGTCTCGGCCTTCGGGCTCATGCTGACCCTCGGCGAGCACGGGGGCTATCTCGGCCGGGGCCTGCACGCTGTCTTCGGCACGCTGCTCGGGAGCACCGGCGCCGCCCTCGCAGGCGGGACGGCGCTCACAGCAGGAGCGCTCCTCCTGACCGGAGCCTCCGCCGGGGCACTGCTCCGGCGTGGCGCAACCGCCGCACGGCGCTCGCTTGACCGCGCGCTCCCGGAGGTCGCAGAGGAGCCGCCGGAGCTGATCTCGACCGCGAATGCCCGCGCGCCGCTCGTCGACGCCGCCTCCGCCTACCCCGACGTCGTCGGCATGGCCGAGCCCGCGCCACTGATCCCGTTCCCCGAGCCGGATACACAGGAATCCGTCGAGCAGGCGAGCCCGTTCAACGCCTCTCCGGCCGTCGAGGACTACCGGCTGCCGGACCGCAGCCTCCTCCGCAGCTCCGGGACGAACGGCAACGCGACCCCCGAGGCGAGCGGGCAGATCGCGCAGGCGCTCGTGCAGGCGCTCTCGGACTTCGGGGTCCAGGCGTCGGTCATGGGCGAGATCACCGGGCCGCGGGTGACCCGCTATGAGCTCCAGCTCGCGCCCGGCACAAAGATGTCGAAGGTCGCAGCGCTCAAGGACGATCTCTCGTACGCCCTCGCGACGACCGAGATCCGGATCCTGGCGCCGATCCCGGGGAAACAGGCCGTCGGCGTCGAGGTGCCGAACCTCTCGCCGAACCTCGTCACCCTCGGCGACATCTACGACGACCTGCCGCAGACAGCCAGCCCGCTCGCTGTCTGGCTGGGCAAGGACATCTCCGGCAACGCCGTCTGGACCGATCTCGCCCGCATGCCGCACATCCTCATCGCCGGGACGACCGGCTCCGGCAAGTCGGGCTGCATCAACACGATCCTCACCTCAGTGCTGCTGCGCGCGAACCCGGACGAAGTCCGCATGATCCTCATCGACCCGAAGCGGATCGAGCTCAGCTACTACGAGTCGATCCCGCACCTGCTCGCACCGGTCGTCTCGAGCCCAAAGGAGGCGACGGCGGTGCTCGCCAACGTCATCGGCGAGATGGAACGCCGGTACGAGCGCCTTAGCCAGGTTCGCGCGCGGAGCCTGCCGGAGGCGAACCGGGCTTTCCGCGAGCGCGGCGAGCAGCAGCTGCCGTACCTCCTCGTCGTCATCGACGAGCTCGCGGATCTGATGATGATCTCGCCGCAGGCCGTCGAGGACGCGGTCATCCGCCTGGCGCAGAAGTCGCGCGCGGTCGGAATTCACCTCGTGCTCGCGACGCAGCGGCCCTCCGTCGACGTGATCACGGGGATGATCAAGGCGAACGTCCCCTCGCGGATCGCCTTCGCGGTCTCGAGCCAGACCGACTCGCGCGTGATCATCGACCAGGGCGGGGCGGAGAGCCTCCTGGGCCAGGGGGACATGCTCTTCAAGCCGCTCGGCACCTCGCGGCTCCAGCGCGTCCAGGGCGCCTACGTGAGCGAAGAGGAGATCGCGCTCGTCGTCGAGCAGTGCCGCGGCCAGCGCGAGCAGGAGCTCGACGCGTCCCTGCTCGAGGCGCCGGAGCCACCACCGGGCGAGGACGACGCCGGCGACGACGAGTTCGATCCCGACGAGGATCCGCTCCTCGACCGGGCGATCGAGGTCGTCGTCCAGGCCCAGACCGCTTCCACCTCGCTCCTCCAGCGGCGACTACGTGTCGGCTATACGCGCGCCGGGCGCCTGATCGACATGCTCGAGCGCCGCGGCATCATCTCGGGGTACGAAGGCAGCAAACCGAGGAGAGTGCTCGTCGACGAAGCTCAGCTCGACCGCGTCCTCAGCTAGTGGTTTAGCATCGGCCCGCTGACATCAAGAGCGGGCCCAGAGGAGGATGGAGTGACAAGAACGAGATGGACGTGGCTCTCAGTCACACTGACAGCGGCTTTCCTTGCAATGGCCGCCACCGCCTGTGGCGGCGACAACGGTGGAGGCGGCGGTAACCAGAAGAAAGTCGGCCTCGTGACGGACACAGGTGGTGTCGACGACCGCGGCTTCAACCAGTTCTCGATCGAGGGGCTGAAGCGCGCCGAGGACGACTTCGACTTGAAGACGCGCGTCTACGTCTCGAACTCGGCCGACGACTACAAGCCGAACCTGACGGCTGCCGCGGAGGACGGAAACGACTTCGTGATCGCCGTCGGCTTCCTGCTCACCCCGTCGACGGTTGAGGTCGCGAAGGAGTTCCCCGACACCACCTTCGCCGGCGTCGACCACTTCTACGGCGGTGAGGGCTGCGAGAAGGCCGGGACCTGCCAGGAGCCGAACGCAGTCGGCATGGTCTACCCGACCGAGGAGTCCGGGTATGAAGCGGGCGTCGTCGCGGCGCTGATGACGAAGACCGGCACCGTGTCGACGGTGGGCGGAAAGAAGATCCCGCCGGTCGACAACTGGATCGCCGGTTTCCAGCAAGCGGTCCACGACACGAAGCCGGGCGTGAAGACGCTGAACGCCTACTCGCAGGACTTCGAGGACCTGGCGAAGTGCAAGGAGATCGCGCTCGACCAGATCGGTCGCGGTTCCGACGTCATCTTTCAGGTGGCCGGAAAGTGCGGACTCGGCGCCCTCGACGCGGCCTGTGAGAAGGGCAAGATCGCAATCGGCGTCGACGTCGACCAGTCGGCGCAAGGCGACTGTGTCGTCACGAGCGCGCTGAAGCCGCTCGAGAGCTCGGTCTACGAGATCATCAAGGCCTTCGACGAAGGCACGATCAAGGGCGGCACGAACAACTTCTACGGCGTGGAGCAGCTTCCGGACGCCAAGCTGCTGACGGCCTTCCACGGAGACGTGCCGCAGAAAGTCAAGGACGCGGTCGCCAAGGCGGACAAGGACCTGAAGAGCGGGAAGATCAACCCGCCGGCAACACTCGACAAGGTCAAGTAGGAACCGATCGGTTGCGGGGGCGGACGCCCCGTCCGCCCCCGTACGATCTCGCGGCATGAACGAGGCGCCTCTCCTCGAGCTGAAGGGGATCGTCAAGCGCTTCCCCGGCATCGTCGCCAACGACCACGTCGACTTCGACTTGCGTCGAGGCGAGGTGCACGCGCTGCTCGGCGAAAACGGGGCCGGCAAGTCGACGCTCATGAACGTCCTCTACGGCCTCTACCACCCCGACGAGGGCGAGATCCGGGTCAAGGGGCAACCGGTCTCGATCCATTCCCCGAAGGACGCCATCGACCTTGGGATCGGGATGGTGCACCAGCATTTCATGCTCATCCCGGTCATGACCGTAGCCGAGAACATCGTCCTCGCGACCGAGCCCACACGGGCCGGCGTCCTCCTCGACTACGACGCCGCTGTAGCGCGCGTCGAGCAGATCGCGCGCACGTTCAAGTTCGTCGTCGATCCCGGAGCGCGCGTCGAGAACATCGGCGTCGGTCAACAGCAGCGTGTCGAGATCCTGAAAGCCCTCTACCGAGGCGCCGACGTGCTCATCCTCGACGAGCCGACGGCGGTGCTGACGCCGCAGGAGGCGAAGGAGCTCTTTGCAATCCTGCGCACCCTGACCCGGGAGGGCATGTCGGTTGTCTTCATCAGCCACAAGCTGAAGGAGGTACTCGAGATCGCCGACCGGATTACCGTCCTCCGCCGCGGCCAGAAGGTCGAGACGCTCCCCCGCGAGGGCGCGACCTCCGAGACGCTCGCTCGGTTGATGGTGGGTCGGGAGGTGCTGCTCCGAGTCGAGAAGAAGCCGCCTGAGCCGGGCGACCCGCTCTTGCGCGTCGAGGGCCTGACAGTCCGGGACGACAGGGGGCTGGACGCGGTCCGCGACGTGTCGTTCGAGGTGCGGACCGGCGAGATCGTTGGGCTGGCCGGAGTCGACGGGAACGGTCAGACAGAGCTGATCGACGCGCTCACCGGCCTCCGCAAGCCGGCTGCGGGACGCATCCGCGTGGGAGACACGGACGTCGCGGGCGCGAACGCACGCCATGCGCTCGACGCCGGCGAGGGCCATATCCCGGAGGACCGGCAGCTTCGCGGGCTCGTGCTCGAGTTCAGCCTCGCAGAGAACCTTGCGCTGCACGACTACCGGCACGAGCCGGATTCGCGATTCGGCTGGCTCTTTCCGCGTCGGCTCGTCAACAGCGCGCGGAGCCTCCTGCGCGAGTTCGATGTGCGGGGCGGACAGCCGCAGACGCCGGCCTCGGCGTTGTCGGGCGGGAACCAGCAGAAGCTCGTCGTCGCACGCGAGGTGAGCCGCGACCCGCGAGTGCTGGTCGCCGCACAGCCGACGCGTGGTCTCGACGTCGGCGCGATCGAATTCGTCCACCGCCGGCTCGTCGAGGAGCGCGACGAGGGACGAGCTGTCCTCCTCGTCTCGCTGGAGCTGGACGAGATCCTCTCGCTCTCCGACCGCATTCTCGTCATCTACGAGGGCCGAATCGTGGGCGAGTACGGGCCGGACGTGTCGGACGAAGAACTGGGGGTCGCGATGACGGGCGGGGCGCGCAAGGACGCGGCATGACCGAGCCTGTCGTGCCAGAGGAGCAAGGAGGGTTCTCGGGGCTCGCCGCGTTCTACGAGCGGGCCGGAGGAGTCATCGTCCCGCTCGCGGCGGCGGCGGTCGCGTTCCTGATCGGAGGCCTCGTCGTCCTCATCACCGGGCACAACCCGATTACGGCGTACCGGGCGATTTTCGAGGGCACAGGATTCAACTGGCCCTACCGCGTCCTGACCGGTCAGGACCACTCGGAGGCCGCGCGCGACCTCCAGCAGACACTCGTCGTGGCGACGCCGCTGATGCTGACCGCGCTTGCCGTCGCCTTCGCCTTCCGCTGCGGCCTCTTCAACATCGGCGGCCAGGGCCAGTACTGGCTTGGATTCATCGGGGCGCTCTTGATCGGCACGCATCTGCACGGCCTCAACAGGCCTATGCATGTCGCAGCCGGCATCCTCGCAGGCATTGTCTTCGGTGCGCTCTGGGGCGGAATCGCGGGCTTGCTGCGGGCGACGGTCGGAGCACACGAGGTGATCACGACGATCATGCTCAACTGGATCGCGATCTTCGGCGGCCAGTATCTCTTCGAGCTGAACGGGCCGCTCCAGGGGCCGATCGCATCCCTGCCGCGATCCGATGTGATCGACGACTCGGCGAAGCTGTGGAACGTCTGGGGCCACTTCCAGGCGCTCCACGCCGGCATCTTCATCGCGCTCGCCGCGCTCGTCGTCTACTACGTCGTGCTCAACCGGACGACGCTGGGTTTCGAGGTGCGCGCGGTCGGCTTCAACCCGGAGGCGGCCCGCTACGGAGGGATCCCCGTGCGCCGCAGCTACTTCCTCGCGCTCGCCATCTCCGGCGCGTTCGCCGGGCTCGCCGGCGCGGTCAACGTGCTCGGGTTCAAGTACTCGGTCGACACGAGCGACTTCGGGAGCCAGGTCGGCTTCACCGGCATCGCCGTCGCGTTACTCGGGCGCAACAAGGCGATCGGGATCTTCTTCGCCTCGCTGCTCTTCGCCGGTCTCCAGACGGGCACTTCTACGCGTCAGCTCGATCCCGATGTGTTCGATCCGGCGCTCGCCACCGACCTTGCGACGATGATCCAGGCGCTCGTCATCTTCTTCGTCGGCGCCGAGCTCCTGATTCTGTACGTCTGGCGCGCACGCCGCCACGTGCGGATTCGGCGGCCCGTGGGGGAGGAACCCGCGCTGTGATCGACGCGGCCCGCGCGCGACTCTTCACGGGTGCGGGTCGGCTCGATAGCGCGCGCGGGCTCGGCACGCTCGGCGTCGTCCTCGGGCTGCTGGCGCTCTGGCTGGCACTGCCGCCGTGGACGATTCGCGACCCCGCTGTCCCGATCGTGGTCGGCGTCCTCGCTGCCGGCAGCGCGGCGCCTGCGTGGGTGAGGGGCGATCACAAGGCAGGCGCGTGGGCGCTCGCCGCGGCCGTGCTCGGCACAGGCGCAGCGCTGTGGACCCAAGGCGTCGAGCAAGAGACGCTCGAGAGCATCTTCACCGCGGGCCTCCTCGCTTCGACCCTGCGTTTTGCGACCCCGCTCGCGTTTGCAGCTTGCGGTGGAATTTTCTCCGAGCGCTCCGGCGTCGTGAACATCGGTCTCGAGGGGATGATGCTGATGGGCGCCTTCTTCGCCGTCTGGGGCTCGATCTGGAGCGGGACGTGGCTCGTCGGTCTGCTGATGGCGATGATCTTCGGCGGGCTCCTCGCGCTCGTTCATGCGTTTTTCTCGATTCAGCTCCGCGCCGATCAGATTGTCAGCGGCTTCGCCGTCAACTTCCTCGCTCTTGGCCTGACGGGCTACCTCTTCAGCTCGATCTACCCGGACGGAATCCCCGCGGCCGACGTCTCGCGGGTGCCGGAGCTCGACCTGGGCTTCCTCGACGGCATGCCGGCGCTCGGCGACTTCCTCGCCGGCGTCTTCGGCGGCCTCAGCCTGCTCGTCTGGCTCATGTTTGCCGTCGTCATCCTCTCCTACGTCGTCCTCTTCAAGACGCCGATCGGGCTCCGAATCCGTTCCGTCGGCGAGCATCCGCGGGCGGCCGACACGGTCGGGATCTCCGTCTACCGAGTGCGGTACCTCGCCGTCGTGACGTCCGGCGTGCTCGCCGCACTGGGTGGGGCGTTCCTCTCGATCGGATTCACCGGAACGTTCTCCGAGAACATGACGAGCGGGCGCGGCTTCATCGCGCTCGCGGCCGTCATCTTCGGCAAATGGCGGCCCGGCTGGGCCTTCGTCGCCACGCTGCTCTTCGGGTTCGGTTTCGCGGTCTCGATCCCGCTCCAGCGCGAAGCCGACATCTCGGCGAACATCATCTCGACACTGCCCTACGTGCTGACCTTGATCGCCGTCGCCGGCCTGATCGGTCGCTCGATTCCCCCAGCCGCAGTTGGCCGTCCCTACGTCAAGCAGTAACGGAGGCCGGCCCCGGAACCGCGCGGCTCCGGTCTCGGTCTTGCTCGGGCTGCTGGCGATCGCTGCGATCCCGGTGGCGGCCGCCATCACCGGCACGCGGGAGGACCTCCGGCTCGTGCACGCAGGGTTCGCCGTTCCGGTCGCCGCGGCGCTCGCGGTCGCCGCCATCCTGGTCGCGCGGCGCGCGCGGCGACACCTCGACCGGACGCTCGGCCGCGCAGGTGGAGCGAAGACGGCGCGAGCCGGCCAGATTCTCGGCTGGCTCGGCTTCTATGTCGCCCTTATCGCCAGCATCTCCCTCGGGGTCTACGCGCTCGAATACTTCGTCTTCGACTGACGGCGAAGTGCCCCGCCCGGCAATACATACCGGCTTCTGGCCCGCGATCACGCGGCGCCAGAGCCCACCCTCGCCCTTGCCAAGGCTTCTAGCATGAAGCGGTCACGGCAGCAAAGCCGCCGTGACCTCCTAGAGGCATCGCAAGCGATGCCTTGCGCGGACGAGTGCGGCCTCTGGCAAAGACGGCCGCGCCGGCAAAGCCGGCACGGCCTCTTCTGGTCGGCGCCGACGAGTCGGCGCCTTGGGCTCGCGACCCAGAAACTCGGCAGCATTACCGGCCGGGGCACTAGACTCCCAGGTTCCCCGTGTTCGAGATCGGTAATAGCCTCCGAGAGGCTCGTCTGCGGCAGGGGCTCGATTTTCCGGAGATCGAGCAAGCGACGAAAATTCGCGGCAAGTACCTGCGCTCGCTCGAGGAAGAGCAGTTCGAGGTGCTGCCCGCCCAGACCTACGTCAAGGGCTTTCTCCGCTCGTACGCGGACTACCTCGGCCTCGACGGGCAGCTCTACGTCGACGAGTTCAACTCGCGCTACGTGCGTGGGGAACTCGAGGAGGAAGAAACTCCGTTCCGGCCGAGCGGTGGAAGCATGGCTGGGCGCTCGAGCTCGTTTCCGGGGAAGGCCGTCATGCTGACTCTCGCCGTGATTGCCGGCCTGACGGTCTTCGTCTTCGCGGCCGCCAAGCCGGGTGATCGCAATCCGCCGTCCGACGTCGTCCTGGGCAACAATCCTCCGCCGGCGAAGGCTCATCGGCGCCCTGTTGCGCGCCTCGCTGTTTCCGGCGTGGAGGGAGGCGCCTACGTCTGGATCTACCGAGGATCGCGCACCGGCAAGCCGATCTATCAGGGGACGCTCGAGGGTGGGCGTCGGCTGACTTTCGTCGGCGGGCGTCTCTGGATCTACGTTTTCGCACCGGCCAACTTGCGACTTCGGCTCAATGGGAAGAGCTGGGTCGTGCCGGGCCGCGGTCAAGGCTCGCGCCGCTGGCTCGAGGTGACGCCGACCCGCATCTCGCTCGCTCCTTCGCTCGGTTGATCCCACAGCGGGCTCGGTTGGAGTTCGATGCTGGTCGACCGATCGTTTCAGACGCATGCACGGGCAAAGCCCGAGCATGCTGAGGGCGGCGCCGCAAGCGTCGCCACAGCGGGCTGGGTTGGAGTTCGATGCGGGTCGACCGGTCGTTTCAGACGCATGCACGCGGAAGCAGGCAGGGCCGCGGGCAGAGCCCGCGGCCCTTCGAAGCGGCAGCGCAAGCGCAGCCGCGGCCCGAGCGTGCTGAGGGCGGTGCCGCAAGCGTCGCCTCGCGCAGCGGTCGTCGTCACCGGCAGCGAGCTGATTCGAGGTGGTCGCCGCGACCAGAATGGCCCTTTCCTTGCCCGTGAGCTCACCGCACGCGGTCTCGAGCCGGCGCGGATCACGCTCGTCGGCGACGGGGCCGATGAGCTGGAGGAGGCGCTAAGAGAGGGGCTCGAGGCCGATCTGCTCGTCGTCTCAGGCGGGCTCGGGCCGACGCACGACGATCGCACCGTGGAGTTGCTTGCCCGCGCCGCAGACCTGGAGGCAAGAGTCGATCCCGCGCTCGAGCGTGAGATCGAGGAGGTCTCGCGCCGAATCGCCGAGCGGCTCGGGCGGCCGTACGCCGACTTCGAGGCCGGGGTCAGGAAGCAGGCGACGATCCCGGACGGGGGCCGGGCGATCGGCATTGCCGGAACGGCACCCGGCCTGGTCGTGGAGACGGACGGCGCGGTCGCGGTCGTGCTGCCCGGTCCGCCTCCGGAGCTGCAGCGGCTCTGGCGGGCCGCCCTCGAGGCAGTCCCTGTGCAGCGCGTGCTCGCGCGCGCGGAGCCGCCTCCTCGTCGCGTTCTACGTTTCTACGGGGTCAGCGAATCGGCGGTGGCGAGGGCGCTGGCCCAAGCCGGAGGGGAGCCCGAAGGCGTGCAGGCAACGGTGTGCGCGCACGACGGCGAGATCTGGGTCGACCTCTTCGGCGACGCGCAGGCCCTCGCGGAGCGGCTCCACGTCGAGCTGGCTGAGTACCTGTTCGCCGAACACGACCGGGCGGTCGAGAAGCTCGTGCTCGAGGCCTGCCGGGCGCAGGGGCTGTCCCTGGCCGTTGCGGAGTCCTGCACCGGCGGGCTCGTGGCCGCGCGCCTGACGTCGATCGCGGGCGCGAGCGACGTCTTTCGCGGAGGGCTCGTCGCCTACGAGAACGATGTCAAGCTCGCCCAGCTCGCTGTACCGGAACAGACGCTCGCCGCCAACGGTGCCGTCTCGGCGGAGACCGCCGTCGCGATGGCGGCCGGCGTCCGTGAGTCGCTGGGCGCTGACGTCGCGGTCGCGACGACCGGTGTCGCCGGCCCCGGAGGAGGAACGCCTGAGAAGCCCGTCGGACTCGTTTATCTCCACGTGGTCGGCCCTGGTGGAGAGCTGGCGCGGATGTTGCACCTCCCCGGCGACCGTGAGGCCGTGCGCCGCCGGGCGACGGCGGCCGCTCTTCATCTTCTCCGCGAGCTTCTGGCACAGAGCCGTGACAACTCTGCGTGACCGCCTCCGGTAGCGTCGAGGGTCATGAACGGCTTCGGCTCTTTCTCGGCTTCCCTCTGCCCGCGGCGGCGGTGCGCGCTCTCGCCCGCTGGCAGGAGGCGGACCTCGGAGCCCCTCCGGGGACGCGAATCGTCCCCGCGGCGAACATGCACGTCACGATCGCCTTCCTCGGCTACCGCCCCAGCACCGAGCTGGACTCGATTGCCGCGGTCCTGCGCGCAGCCGCCGAGGGAGTCCCCCCGCCTGTGCTCACGCCTACTCGCTACCGCGAAACGCGGTCCGTCGGCATGCTCGTTTTCGCCGACGAGGAGGGGCACGCGGCTCGGATCGCGCAGGCTGCCCACGGGGGGCTGGAGCGGCTCGGGGTCTACGAGCCGGAGCGGCGGCCGTGGCTTCCGCACCTCACCGTGGTCCGTTTTCGCGAGCGACCGCGCCTCCAGCCGGCGATTCCGGAGCTCGGAGCGGTGACGATGTCCGGTGCTGCTGTTTACATATCGCGGCTGCGCCGGACGGGAGCGCAGTACGAAGTCGTGGAATTGGTTCCGCTAGGAGGTGGATGAGGTTGGATCGCGAGCAGTCACTCGACGTCGCACTCGGCCAGATCGAGCGCCAGTTCGGCAAGGGGTCGGTCATGCGCATGAACGACCACGCGCAGGTGGCCACAGGTGCGGTCTCGACGGGATCGCTGACGCTCGACCTCGCCCTCGGAGTGGGGGGCCTGCCGCGCGGACGGATCGTCGAGGTCTTCGGACCGGAGTCCTCAGGGAAGACGACCCTCGTTTACCACGTCATCGCCGAGGCGCAGCGCCGAGGCGGCATCTGCGCCTTCATCGACGCCGAGCACTCCATGGACCCGCAGTACTCACGGCGCATCGGCGTCAACATCGACGAGCTGCTCGTCTCCCAGCCCGACAACGGCGAGCAGGCACTCGAGATCGCCGAGCTCCTGATCCGCTCGGGAGCGCTCGACGTCGTCGCGGTCGACTCGGTAGCGGCGCTGACGCCGAAAGCAGAGATCGAAGGCGAGATGGGGGACAGCCACGTCGGCCTCCAGGCGCGGCTCATGAGCCAGGCGCTGCGCAAGCTCGCCGGGACGCTGAACCGCACCGACACGATCTGCCTCTTCACGAACCAGCTGCGCGAGAAGATCGGCGTAATGTTTGGCTCCCCTGAAACGACACCCGGCGGACGGGCGCTGAAGTTCTATTCCTCAGTCCGGCTCGACATCCGGCGGATCGAAACGCTCAAGGAAGGCGTCGAGGCAATCGGCAACCGCGTACGCGTGAAGGTCGTGAAGAACAAGGTCGCTCCGCCGTTCAAGCAGGCGGAGTTCGACATCATCTACGGCTCCGGCGTCTCCTGGGAGGGCACGGTGCTGGAAGCCGGGATCGAACGGAAGGTCGTGCAGAAGTCGGGCTCGTACTTCAGCTTCGACGAGGAGCGACTGGGGCAGGGCCGGCAGAACGCCGCCGCGTTCCTGCGCGAGCATCCCGACGTCTCCGAGAAGATCCTGCACCGCATCCAGGCCGAGCTCGGGGAAGGAGGCGTCGCCTCCGCGCGACTGCTCCCGGTCGCCGCAGACACAGAGTCCAAGGCGGCACCCGCCGAAGAGGTTGCCGAGAAGATCGCCGCGGCCACGAAGAGTTAGCGCGGGCGTCTCGGCGGTCACCGCGCTGCGGGCCCGTCCTCACGCACGGGTCGAAGTCGAGCTCGACGGCGAGCGCTGGCGCACCCTCCCGGCGGAGGTGATCCTGGCCGCAGGCCTGGTCGTAGGAGCGGAGCTCGGCCGCGAACGGGCCCGCCGGCTCAACCGAGAGTTGCGCCGGCACGAGGCGATGAGCAGGGCTGCGCGGGCCCTGGCGCGCCGGGATCTGTCGGAGCGCGAGCTGTCTGAGCGCCTGGAGCGCTCCCGCGTCGCTCCGGCCGCACGCGACGAGGCGGTTGCGAGCCTCGCCCGTGTCGGCATCGTCGACGACGAGCGGCTCGCCCGCCGCCGGGCCGAGCTGCTCGCGGAGCGCGGTTCCGGCGATGCGTTCATTCGGCATGACCTGACAGGCCGCGGCGTCGCAGAGGAGCTCGTCGAGGCCGCACTGGCCGCGCTCGAGCCCGAGCACGCCCGGGCGGCCAGAATCCTGCGGGAGCGCGGGTCGAGCCTGAAGACGGCGCGGTTCCTGGCCCGGAAGGGCTTCGCGGAGGAGTCGATCCGAGACCCCGTTGCAGAGGATGCCCCTCCGGCTGTACGATGAGAGAGCATCACCTAACACTTTTGCCTGCACAAGCGCAGTTTCCGACTCGGTTCCAATAGCTGAAGCGATCGAAGAACGACATGGCCACAACGAGAGACGCTCGAAGAAGAGGCTCGACCGCGAAGGTCTAGCCGCGCTCGTGGCGGCCCGCAGCGGGCTGCCGCCGATTCGGAGCTGACGCCGCGCCGACACGGGTGCCGGGTGAGCCCGCCCCAGGGGCGGAACAAGTGACCCCAGCCGGGCCAGCCCGGCGCCACCCGAGGAGCGCCTATGCTCGTCATCGCGGCAGTCGTGGTCAGCGTCCTGGCCACGGGCGCCATCGTCCTCATCGGGCTGAAGCTGCTCGGGGGGTCGAGCGTCGCCGAGGCACACCGTGAGGCGGAGACGATCCGGCGGGAAGCTGCGATCGCGGCGCGTGAGGAAGCCGTGCGCCTCCGCGCCGAGGTCGAGCGGGAGCTCGCCGAGCAGCGGGGCAGGGTCACGAAGATCGAAGAGCGGGTTCTGTCCCGCGAGGACGAGCTCGAACGACGCCAGAAGGAACTGGCCCGGCGCGACCAGGGCCTCGCCGACCGCGAGCTGCACGTGAAGGAGCTCCAGGAAGACCTGAAGGAGGCGAAGCACCGCGAGCTGGAGGAGCTCGAGCGCGTCGCCGGCATGACGGTCAACGAAGCGAAGGCGCGGTTGCTCGCGCAATCGGAGGAGCTGATCCGCCACGACCTGGCCCGCCGCGTGCGGCTGCTCGACGAGGAAGCCCAGACCGAGGCGAAGCGGCGCGCGCGGAACCTCGTCGCGGATGCTCTCCAGCGGGTCGCGGCGAGCCATGCTGCGGAAACCACTTCCTCGCTGATCGAGCTTCCCTCCGACGACATGAAAGGCCGCATCATCGGGCGCGAAGGGCGCAACATCCGCACGTTAGAGCACTTAACGGGCGTGGACGTGATCGTCGACGACACGCCCCAGGCCGTCGTCCTTTCCTCGTTCGACCCGATCAGGCGCGAGATCGCGAAGATGACCCTGCTCAAGCTCGTCGAGGACGGGCGCATCCAGCCGGCCCGGATCGAGGAGATGTACTACCAATCGAAGACGGAGATCGACGAGCACATCCAGCAGGCGGGCGAGCAGGCGGTCTTCGAGGCCAACTGCGGCGAGTTCCACGAGGAGATCGTCAAGCTCCTCGGCCGGCTCAACTATCGAACGAGCTACGGCCAGAACGTGCTCAAGCACACGCTCGAGGTCGCCCACCTCGCGGGCCTGATGGCGACCGAGCTCGAAGCGCACGTCAAAACCGCGAAACGGGCAGCAATGCTGCACGACGTCGGCAAGGCGCTGACACACGAGATCGAGGGGTCGCACGCGCAGATCTCGACCCAGTACGCCAAGCGGTACGGCGAGTCGCCGGGCGTCGTGCACGCGGTCGAGGCGCACCACTACGAGGTGCAGCCGCAGACCGTCGAGGCCGTGCTGCTGATCGCGGCCGACGCGATCTCAGGTGCGCGGCCGGGAGCCCGGGGCGACAGCCTCGAGAACTACATCAAGCGGCTGGCGGCGCTCGAAGAGCTTGCAGCGAGATTCGCGTGATCGTGAAGCCGACCGAGATCGACGACGACCAGGCAGCCTTGCTCTCGCACGAGATCGCGCGCGACATCGAGCAGGAGCTCGAGTATCCGGGCCAGATCAAGGTCACCGTCATCCGCGAGAGCCGCGCGACAGAGTTCGCGAAATAACAGCAGTTCGCACTCGCCGTCAGACGCGAGCTGGATGATGGCTGCCTCGCCATAGCATCACGGCGTGGACGTGCGGCGGATGATTGGACCGCTGGAGGAGCGGCAGTTCAGGCTTCTCTTCTTCGCCCGCGGGTTTTCGATGCTCGGAGACGGCCTCGTGCCCGTTGCGCTCGCGTTTGCCGTGCTGACGATCGAGCGCTCCGCGTCGGCGCTCGGGCTGGTGCTTGCCGCCGGCACAGTGCCCAGGGTCCTGCTTCTGCTTGCCGCAGGGGTCTGGGCAGACCGGTTACCGCGTCACCAGGTGATGGTTGGCGCGGATCTGCTCCGGTTCGGTTCCCAGGGAATCGCCGCAGTCCTCCTCATCGGCGGCGATGCCCAGGTCTAGCAGCTCGCTCTTCTGACCTTCGTCCATGGAACGGGAGCGGCTTTCTTTCTTCCGGCGTCCACGGGATTGATTCCGCAGACCGTGTCCCCTGGACGGCTGCAGCAGGCCAATGGGCTGCTCAGCCTCACAGAGAGCGGATTTGCGATTCTCGGACCGGTTGTCGCCGGTGTGCTCGTGGCCACGGTCGGCTCGGGCTGGGCCCTGGCCACCGACGCGGCGACGTTTCTCATCAGCGCGGTCTTTCTCTCCCAGCTACAGGTGCCGCGACTCGCGGAGCGGGTTCCGGCGAGCTTTCTCAGCGAGCTGCGCGCGGGGTGGCGCGAGTTCACGTCCCGGACGTGGCTGTGGGTGGACGGCCTCTTTTCCGCGTTCGGGAACCTTGCTGTACTCGCGCCGATCTGGGCACTCGGCCCCCTCGTCGCCGAAGAATCCCTGGGTGGAGCGCCGGCCTGGGCGGCGATCGTCACAGCGTTCGGGATCGGCTCGGTCGTCGCGGGCGTGGCCGCGCTTCGCTTCAAGCCCGAGCGACCTCTGCTCGTTGGAGTCAGCGCCCTCGTCCTGCTTGGGCTTCCCCCGGCCCTGCTCGCCGTGCCCGGCGCCGACGCCCCTCCTCGCCGCCGGTGCGTTTGCCGCGGGGTTCGGCCTGATCCTCTTCAACACGCTCTTCGAAACGACTGTTCAGCAGCACGTGCCTGCCGCAGCGCTCTCGCGCGTATCTTCGATCGACTGGATGCTGAGCCTCGGCCTGTACCCGATCGGCCTGGCGCTCGCGGGCTGGGTCGCGGAGGTGATCGGCGTGGGAGCGACTCTCGCGGTGGCTGCCGCCTGGGCGCTGCTCTCGACACCGTTGGTTCTCGCCGTGCCGAGCGTGCGCAATCTTCGCCGGCGAGATGGCCCACCGGAAGCCGACCCGGCTACGATTCAACCGCTTTGAAGCGGTATCACGTCACGACATTCGGCTGCCAGATGAACGCTCACGACTCCGAGCGGATCAAGGGCATGCTCGAGGAGCTAGGCCTGGGGGAGGCCGTCTCACAGGAGGAGGCGGACGTGATCGTCTTCAACACCTGCACCATTCGCGAGAAGCCCGATCAGC
>WNFV01000532.1_pt1 | contig 74238 bp, 82 predicted proteins | sample 5400101 | NCBI WGS metagenome assembly WNFV01 (sample SAMN13153361, study PRJNA577476) | soil metagenome | isolation source: 115 cm soil or saprolite under grassland replicate 1 | place: USA:California | collected 2016-06-15
CTCGCCGAGTACCGGCTGAAGCAGGGCGAGCTCGAGGTCGAGCGCGCGAAGCTGCGCCGGTTGAAGACCAAGGTCGCCACAACGATCGACGGCGCGCGCGTCGAGCTGCAGGCGAACATCGAGCTGCCGGAAGACCTCGAGCAGGCGGTCGAGAACGGCGCCACCGGCATCGGCCTCTTCCGTTCCGAATTCCTCTACCTGAACCGCGAAGGCTTGCCGACCGAGGAGGAGCAATTCGTCGCCTATCGCCGTGTCGCCGAAGGCATGGCCGGCAAGCCGGTGGTGATCCGCACGTTCGATCTGGGCGCCGACAAGACGAAGGAGGGGCTCGACGGGCTTGCACGCGTCGCGCCCAATCCCGCGCTCGGGCTTCGCGCGGTGCGCTTCTGCCTTGCCGAGCCGCGGATGTTCCTCGTGCAATTGCGCGCGATCCTGCGCGCATCGCATTACGGCAAGATCCGCATCCTCGTGCCGATGCTCGCATCGGTTTCGGAGATCGAACAGACGCGCGCGCTGATCGCGCAGGCGAAGGAGCAGCTGCGCGAGCAGGGCGTGCCGTTCGATTCGGGCATCGAGGTCGGCGGCATGATCGAGATCCCGGCCGCGGCGCTCGGCATCCACGCGTTCCTGTCGCGGCTCGATTTCCTGTCGATCGGCACCAATGATCTGATCCAGTACACGCTTGCCGTCGACCGCGCGGACGACGCGGTTGCGCATCTGTACGACCCGCTGCATCCGGCGGTGCTGAAGCTGCTCGCGTTCTCGATCGGCGCGGCGAACAAGGCCCGTGTGCCGATCGCGGTATGCGGCGAAATGGCGGGCGAAGCGCGGCTCACGCGGCTGCTGCTCGGACTCGGCCTGCGCAATTTCTCGATGCATCCGGCGCATCTGCTCGAGATCAAGCAATGTGTGCTCGCCACCGACTGTCGCAAGATCAAGCCGGCGGTCGAGCGGCTGCGCCGTCTCGACGATCCGGCGAAGATCGCCGCCGCGCTCGATCGGATCAACGGGTGAGGCCGGAATAGTCGCGTCGCGCCGCGTGTTCTCGACCATCGTGTGCAGCCTGCGCCCGTTGTTCGATCTCGCTTTGCGACCAATCGTGCTCGGCGTCGCCGCGGTTGCGTTCGCGACGACAAGCGTTTTCGCCGCCGCGATCGGCGCCGCCGCGCCGCCGTTCTCGCTGCCCACTGCCGCGGGCGAGCCGATCGCGAGTGAAAAGCTGCGCGGCAAGGTCGTCTACGTCGACTTCTGGGCATCGTGGTGCGGGCCGTGCCGGCGCTCGTTTCCGTGGATGAACGAGATGCACGCGAAATACGGCGGCCGAGGACTCGCGATCGTCGCCATCAACGTCGACAAGAAGCGCGCCGATGCCGAACGCTTTCTCGCGCAGGTGCCGGCAAGCTTCGCGGTCGTGTACGATCCGACCGGCGCGACGCCGACCGCGTACGCGGTGCGCGCGATGCCGAGCTCGTATCTGATCGATTCGCGCGGCGCGATCGTCGATGTCGAGCTCGGCTTTCGCGACGAGCGCAAGGCCGCGCTCGAGGAACGCATCCGCGCGCTCCTCGGCGCGCCATGAGCTTTCGCAGGGAGAACGGATGACGCTTGGCCGATTGATCGCCGTCGCGCTCGTCGCCGCGCTCGCAGGCTGCGCGACGTTCGCGCCGCCGCAGCCGTGGGAGAAGGGCACGCTCGCGAAGCCCGAGATGCAGCTCGACGCCGATCCGCTCGACGCAAAGCTGAAGGATCACGTCTACGCGAGCAAGGAAGCCGTCACCGGCGGAGTCGGCGTCGGCGGAGGCGGCTGTGGCTGCAACTGACGGCGCGCCTGACGAGCCCACCGCCGAGCGGCTGGTCGAACCGGCACCGGCGCCGGCATCGGCGGCCGGCGCGCTGCTCGCCGCCGCGCTTGCGCTGCCCGGCCTTCTTCCTGCTGCAGCATGCGGGCAAGCGCCCGATCGCGGCCTCTTCACGGCGAAATATCTCGATTACCGCGACTGGCAGCCGGGCGCTCGGCGGATGGACGTCACGAGCCCGTCGTTCTATGCGCTGATACCGTTTTCGGACACGCTCACCGTCGAGGGCTCGCTCGTGCTCGACGCGATGAGCGGAGCGTCGCCGCTTTTTCACAACACGCTGACCGGCGCGTCGGGTGTGGGCGTGCACGACTACCGCAAGGCAGGCGACGTCAAGGTCACCAAATACTTCGATCGCTGGGCGATCGGTGTCGGTGCTGCGATGTCGACCGAGCACGACTACCTGTCGCGCGCGGCGTCGCTCGACTTGCGCTACTCGACCGACGATCGAAACCGCACCTACGCATTCGGCATCGGCGGTGCATCGGACCACATCGACAGCGAGAATCTGATCGCGATCGGCAAGACGCGCCATACGCTCGATTTCCTCGTCGGCATCACGCAGGCACTCGACGCGAACGCGCTCGTGCAGTCGAATCTCACGTATTCGCGCGGCCACGGTTATTACTCCGATCCCTACAAGACGCTCGACACGAGGCCCGATGCACGGCGTGTGCTCGCATGGCTCACCCGCTTCAATCGGTACGTGCCTTCCTGCGATGCGACGGTGAAGCTTTCGTACCGCTATCTGCACGATTCGTTCGGCGTCACCTCGCATGTGCTCGAGGCCGCGTGGCGACAACCGCTGCCGGCCGGATTCGCGCTGACGCCGAGCCTGCGTTATTACACGCAGAGCGCTGCCGACTTCTATCGCGACCCGCCGTTTCCGCAAGGATTCGTTCCCGGACAACCCTACACGGCGGACACGCGGCTCTCGGCGTTCGGCGCGTTCACGCCGGCGCTCCGCGTCGAACGGCTCTTCGCCGAGGGCTGGAGCGTCGATCTGACGTTCGCGTTCTATCGACAGCGATCGGCCTGGCGGATCGGCGGTGACGGCAGCCCGGGCCTCGAGCCGTTCTCCGCGCGATGGATCGAGGCTGGCGTGACGAAGACATTTTGACGTTAGCCGTCGTCCCCGCGAAGGCGGGGACCCAGTGACTTTGCAGTGAACGACGCTGGATTCCCGCCTGCGCGGGAATGACAATTCACCCATGCAACTCCACCGCTTCACGTTCCACGCGATGGCGTCGGATCACGAGCTGCTGCTTTGGTCCGACGATGCCGCATGCGCAGCCGCCGCCGCCGAAGCCGCCATCGCGGACGTTCGGCGCATCGAGGCGAAGTATTCGCGCTACCGCGACGATAGCGTCACGACACGCATCAACCGCGCCGCAGGCGGCGCCGCCGCTGTCGCGATCGACGGCGAGACTGCTGCGCTACTGCGTTACGCGGACCAGTGCCACGCGCTGTCCGGCGGCCGCTTCGACATCACGTCCGGCGTGCTGCGTCGTGCGTGGGATTTCAGGCGCGTGCCGCCGAGGCTTCCCGACGCCGCGGCTCTCGACGCGGCGCTCGCACTGATCGGCTGGCGCGATGTGGAATGGAGCGAGCGGTCCGTGCGTCTTCCGCGCGCCGGAATGGAAATCGACTTTGGCGGCATCGGCAAGGAATACGCGGCCGACCGCGCTGCGACGATCGCCGCCGAGCGCGGCGCGCCGCATGCGCTCGTCAATCTGGGCGGCGACGTGCGCGCCGCGGGTCCGCAGGCCGACGGCACGCCTTGGCGCGTCGGCGTCAAGCATCCGCGCGAGCAAGGCGCGGTGATCGCCACGCTCGCGCTGTCGGCCGGCGCGATCGCGACCAGCGGCGACTACGAACGCTATTTCGAATTGGATGGTCGCCGCTATTGCCACGTGCTCGACCCGCGCAACGGCTACCCGGTTGCATACTGGCAATCGGTGAGCGTGATCGCGCCGCTTTGCGTGGTTGCCGGCAGCCTCGCGACGATTGCGATGCTGCTTGTCGCCGAAGGCGAGGCGTTTCTCGACGCGCAGCGCATCGACTATCTGGCGGTCGGCCCCGACGGCGCGCTGCGCGGGCCGGCCGCCGCTCAGGGGCGCGACGCACGCCGATCGACTTGATGCGCGTCGCGTCCCCGCGTTATTGGCAGGGCGTTCCGGCCGGCGCGCCGAATAGTGTGCGCGTCATCGACTTCGTTCCGCTCGCCGAGCCGAGCGTGTAGGTCCACGTCGCGGAATTTCCATTGCTTATCGTGAGAATTGCGGTGCCGACCGTAGCCAGATGCACTTGCGACGGATCGAATGCGCCGCCGAACGGCGGGCCCGATCCGCGCAGCAACGAACCCGACCACGTTCCGGGCGCTGTCTGCGTCATAAGCGACAAGACCCACAACGGCGAGCCGTCGATGTCGTACGTGTACCACGTCGCATACATCGAGCTGCCCTCGTGGGTGAGGTTGATGCCCCAACCGTCCTCCGCGGGGTTCCACCATAAATCCTGGTAGTTCGTCGCCGCGGCGAGATTCGGCGTCGAGGAGTACGTGCATACCGGCACGGGACCGCCGAGCGAGTACTTGGCGATCGATTTCGTGCCGGGAATGCTCTTCGCCGTGTACGAGAATGTACCGACGGTCGCGCTCGAGAACGTCAGCGTTCCGCTGCCGACGGTGGCGACCGACTTCGCGCCCACGTTATACGGGACGACGTCGTACGGCGAGCCGTGGACTTCGAAAATGTCGCCGGTATACGTGCCCGGCGCGCTCTTCGTTGCGAGCATCGCGAGCCACGACGCCTTGCCCGATGCGTCGTACATGTACCAGGTCAGATAGATCAGATCGCCCTGGTGCGCGAGATTGACGCCCCATCCCGATTCAGCCGGGTTCCACCACAACCCTTGGTAGTTGACCGGTGCCGCGGTGCCTCCGGCGCCCAGCGCAGTAATGGAAACCGGATTCACGACGCCGCTGTTGGCGATCATGATCGCCGCGCCGCGCGGGCCCGTCGTCGCCGGGTTGAATGCGATGTCGAGTCGGCACGTCGCGTTCGCGCCGAGCGTGGCGCCGGTACATGTATCGGCGACGATCGGAAATTCCGGTGCGTTGTTGCTCGCGGCGCTGCTGATTGTCACGCTGCCGGTGAAATTCGAGATCGTCAGCGTTTGCGTCGCGCTGCGGGTGCCGACCGGCTGCGTACCGAAGTCAAGCTGCGTCGCCGACGCGCGGATCTCGCCCGATGCCGGCAGAAAGGTGGCGAGATAGGCGGCGATATCGGCGCGGTCCGCCGCGCTGTAGATCGTCTGCAGCCCGTTCATCACGGACCCCGGCCGCAACCACGCTGCGAGAATCGCGCTCGGGTTATTGGCGCCGGTGGTGACAATATTGTGGAAGTTCAGGCTCGCCGGCCCATGGCACGACGCGCAGACGCTCTGGTAGATCTGCTGCCCGTTGGCCACGCTCTGCGCCTGGGCCCCGGCGCATAGCGCAGTCGTCACTATGACAATGGCAACAAGCTGTATGATGCGAATCATCTTTTTCTTCTCCCGGCCTTTGGCTTCGCCTCGGTCGGCGCTGCGGCTTTTTCCGAGGACAAGCCCATCCTACGGCGCGCGAACGGCACCACCGCTGCAATTATTCCATTGTCATTAAAGCCCCACCAGATCCTGTACCGACCGCTCGTCGGCGCGCAGATGGCCGTGGTCCCATGGGCGGGCGGGATTCCCGCCGTCGCGCGAAGCGGATACACTCGTGGCTAGCGCCGATTTGGACCGGCTTGCGGGCGCGATACAAATCCGGCTAAAGCGGTGCGGTCAGGAGGTTTCTCCGAGCCAACCCGATTGAGCGAACAAGCCGGTCGGGTTTTTTATTGCCGCGTCGCGGCGCACCTTTTTCGCTTCCCATCCGCCATGGCTTCGTTCGCCGCGACCACTGCCGGCGCCGACGCGGACCTCAAGCGGCCGGCGTTGCCGGGCCGTTCGATTGGCCCCGTCAGCGCGCAGCTCGCACGCTTCACGCGGCCGCTGCCGCTCGCGTGCGGCCGCGCGCTGACCGACTACGAGCTTGCGTACGAGACGTACGGCACGCTCAATGCCGACGCCACCAATGCGGTGCTCGTGTGCCACGCGCTCAATGCGTCGCATCATGTCGCCGGCTACTACGAGGACGAGCCGGACAACGTCGGCTGGTGGGACAACATGATCGGCCCGGGCAAGGCCGTCGACACCGACCGCTTCTTCGTCGTCGGCGTCAACAACCTCGGCAGCTGCTTCGGCTCGACCGGTCCGCTGTCGACGAATCCGGCGACCGGCAAGCCGTGGGGCGCGGACTTTCCGCTCGTCACCGTCGAAGACTGGGTCGATGCGCAGGCGCAGCTCGCGGACCGGCTCGGTATCCGGCAGTGGGCCGCCGTGATGGGAGGAAGCCTCGGCGGCATGCAGGCGCTCTGCTGGGCGATCCGGTATCCGACGCGCATCCGTCACGCGATCGTTATCGCGGCGGCGCCGAATCTCTCCGCCGAGAACATCGCGTTCAACGAAGTCGCGCGGCAGGCGATCCTCACCGATCCGGACTTCCACGACGGCGCGTTCACGGCGCTCGACACGAAGCCGCGGCGCGGCCTGCGTGTGGCGCGGATGATCGGCCACATCACGTACTTGTCCGATCAGCAGATGGAGGAGAAATTCGGGCGCAAGCTGCGCGACGGGCTCAAGTTCTCGTTTGCGCCCGAATTCCAGATCGAGTCGTACCTGCGCCACCAGGGCGAAAAGTTCGCCGAGTACTACGACGCGAATACGTACCTGCGGATCACGAAGGCGCTCGATTACTTCGATCCGGCGAGCGCGACCGGCGGCGATCTCGTGCAGGCGCTCGCGCCGGCGACGTGCCGCTTTCTCGTCGTCTCGTTCAAGACGGACTGGCGTTTCCCGCCGGCGCGCTCGCGCGAGATCGTCAAGGCGCTGATCGAGCGCAAGCTCGACGTGTCGTACGCGGAGATCGACGCGCCGCACGGCCACGACGCATTCCTGCTCGACGACGCCCAGTACCACGCGGTCGTGCGCGCCTATTTCCAGCGCGCCGAGCGCGACGTGAAGGCCTACTCGACGTTCCGTCTCGGCGCGCCGCTGCGCAAAGGCGTGGCGGAGCGCGACGAGGTCGCGCGACGGGCCGACTACGCGATGATCGCGCGCTGGCTTGCGCCCGAAACGCGCGTGCTCGACCTCGGTTGCGGCGATGGCGGCCTGCTCGCGTATCTCGCCGCCGAGCGCCACGTCAACGGCTACGGCATCGAGATCGATGACACGCTCGTGCGTGCGAGCGTCGAGCACGGCGTCAACGTGCTGCAAAGCGATCTCGAAAGCGGCCTCGCCGGGTTCGAGAACGCCTCGTTCGACGTCGTGATCCTGTCGCAGACGCTGCAGGCGATGCGCCACGTCGAGCAGATCGTCGCCGAAATGCTGCGCGTGGGGCGCGAGGCGATCGTGACGTTTCCGAACTTCGGCCACTGGTCGCACCGGCTGCAGGTGCTCGCCGGGCACATGCCGGTGTCGAGCTCGTTGCCGTACCAGTGGTTCGACACGCCGAACATCCACTTGTGCACGGTCGCCGACTTCGATCGCTTTCTCGCCGAGCGCGCGTTCACCGTGCAGGATCGCGTCGTGCTCGCCGGCGGCCGCACCGTCGGCGTGCTGCCGAACCTGCGCGGCGAGCTCGCGATCTACCGCTTCCGCCGCGCGTAGCGATTCGCTTGCTCGCTCGGCCGTTACAATCGCGCGATGTCGAACGCCGCGCGTAACGATCCGCCCGCGCTCCCCGCTTCCGGCGCATCGTCAACCGCCGCACCCTCCGCGGCGATCGCGCGTGCGCCGACGTGGCGCGAGGCGCTGTTCAACCGGCGGATGCTGATCTGTGTGTTCATCGGCTTTAGCGCCGGGCTGCCGCTCTATCTGCTGATCAATCTGCTGCCGGCGTGGCTGCGCTCGGAGGGCGTCGATCTGAAGTCTATCGCGCTGATCACGCTGGTTCAGCTGCCGTACACGTGGAAGTTCCTGTGGTCGCCGCTGATGGATCGCTACGCGCTACCGCTGCTCGGCCGTCGCCGCGGCTGGATGCTCGTCACGCAGCTGCTGCTGGTCGCGTCCATTCCGTTGTTCGGCTATCTGCGCCCGACGCTCGATCTATGGACGATCGCGTATGTCGCCGCAGCGGTCGCGTTCTTCAGCGCGAGCCAGGACATCGTGCTCGATGCATTCCGCCGCGAGATCCTGCCCGACATCGAGCTCGGCCTCGGCAATGCAATCTATGTGAACGCGTATCGGATCTCGAGCCTTGTGCCCGGCGCGCTTGCGCTGATCCTCGCCGATCACCTGCCGTGGACTCAGGTGTTCCTGATCACGGCGCTGTTCATGCTGCCCGGTGTCGCGATGACGCTCGTTGTGAACGAGCCGCCGCTCGTTCACGGCCGGCCGCGCACGCTGATCCGTGCGGTCGTCGAGCCGTTCATCGAATTCATCAAGCGGTCGGGTTGGCGGCAGGCGCTGTTCGTGCTCGCGTTCATCTTCTGCTACAAGCTCGGCGACAGCATGGCGACGGCGCTCGCGACGCCGTTCTATATCGACATGGGGTTCTCGCTGTCGCAGATCGGTCTGATCGCGAAGAACGTCGGGCTCGCGGCGAGTATCGTCGGCGCGATGATCGGCGGGCTGTGGATGCTGCGCCTCGGCATCAACCGCGCACTGTGGCTGTTCGGTGTCGTACAAATCGTGTCGATCGTCGGCTTCGCATGGCTCGCGTACGCGCACAGGCCCGACAAGCTGCTGCTCGCTGTCGTTATCGCGTTCGAGGCGCTCGGCGCCGGGCTCGGTACCGTCGCATTCACCGCATTCATCGCGCGGGCAACCGATCCGCGACATTCCGCAACGCAGTTTGCGCTGTTCACCAGCCTTTTTTCGATCCCGCGCACCGTCGTCAACGCGTCGACTGGCTGGATTGTCGAGCAGACGGGCTGGTTCGCGTTTTTCTTGATCTGCATGGCGCTCGCGGCGCCGGGAATGGCACTACTCTTGCGTGTGGCTCCCTGGAATGAACGGCGGGGGAAGGGGCCACCGGAATGAACCAGCAGAAATTCAGTGCGATCGCCCATCGCGACCACGATTACTGCAACCCGATCTCGGCGCCGAAGATCGAGCGGTTGCTCGATCTGCTGCCGCTCGACGGCACATCGCGCGTGCTCGACCTGGGCTGCGGTCGCGCCGAGCTGTCGCTGCGGATCATCGAGCGATTCGGCTCGACGGTGATCGCCGTCGACAACTCGTCGCTGATGCTCGATGCCGCGCGCGAGCGCGCCGAGTGGACCGGCGCGCTCCACAAGCTGCATCTCGACGATGCCGATATCCGCCAGTTCCGGGCCGACCCGGAGACGTTTCATCTGTCCGTCATGCTCGGCGCCGGGGGCATCGACGGCGGCATGGGCGGCATGTGCCGCAAGCTGAAGGAATGGACGACGAGCGGCGGCTACATCATGATCGGCCACGGCTTCTGGCAGCAGCGGCCGCACCCCGATTACCTCGCGCTGCTGCAAGGGACCGAGGCCGAGTTCACCGACCATGCCGGCAACGTGAAGGCCGGCGTGGACGCCGGCCTGATTCCGATGCACGCCGCCACCTCCTCGCCCGATGAATGGGACGAGTACGAATGGAAGTACTGCCGGTCGATCGAACGCTACGCACGCGAGCAGCCGGAGGATCCCGACATTCCGGCGATGCTCGAGCGCATTCGCAAATGGCGCGACGGCTATCTGCGCTGGGGCCGGCAAACGCTCGGATTCGCCGTCTATCTGTTCTACCGGCCGGGCCCGCGCGTCGGCTAATCGTCGTCCCCGCGAAGGCGGGCACCCAGCGTCTTTCGCCGCAAAGACACTGGATTCCCGCCTGCGCGGGAATGACAAGCATCTATAGCTTCTCCAGCGCCTCGCTCACGTCGAGCCATTCGACCTCAAGCCGCGCGAGCCGCCACGTCACGTCGCCCTGGCGCGCAATCCGCTCGATGAGCGTGTCCTTCGCGCCGGCGCCATACGCGTCGGGTGACGCGAGCCACGTCTCGAGCGCCGTCTTTTCCCGCGAGAGCGTTTCGATCTCGCGCTCGATGTCGAGCAGCCGATCGGCAAGCGGCTTGCGCTGCGCGTACGAACGCTGGCGCGCCTGCGCCTCGGCGCGCTTGATCGCCTTGCGGTCCGTTGCGCTGCCCGCCGCCGACTCGTCCGGCTCGCCGCTGTCGCGCCGCTTGCGCGCGAGCACCCAGTCGCGATAGTCGTCCAGGTCGCCGTCGAACGGGACGACGCGCCCGGCGTCGACGAGCCACAGCGCATCGGTCGTCGCGCGCAGCAGATGGCGATCGTGCGCGACGACGACAAGCGTTCCCGCGTAATCCTGCAGCGCTTCGGCGAGCGCCTCGCGCATCTCGATATCGAGATGGTTCGTCGGCTCGTCGAGCAGCAACAGGTTCGGCGCGCGCCGCACGAGCAGCGCGAGCGTCAGTCGCGCCTTCTCGCCGCCGGAAAAGCGGCCGACCGGCGAGCTCGCCATGTCGCCGCGAAAATCGAAACCGCCGAGAAAATCGCGCAGCTCCTGCTCGCGCGCCGAGGCGTCCGTGCGCGCGAGATGCCACAGAGGCGTCTCGTCGGCGCGCAGCTGATCGACCTGATGCTGCGCGAAATAGCCGACCGCGAGGCCTTGCGCGGTGAGCCGCTCGCCGGCCGACAGCGCGAGCTCTCCGGCAAGCGCTTTCAGAAGCGTCGACTTGCCGGCGCCGTTCGGGCCGAGCAGGCCGATCCGATCGCCGGTGAGCAGGTTGAAGTCGATCCCGGCGAGCACCGGCTCGCGCCCGGCGTAGCCGAGGCTCGCGTGCTCGAGGCGCACGATCTGTCGCGCGGCGAGCGTCACCGGGGGAAACGCGAATTCGAACGGGCTGTCGACGTGCGCGGCGGCGATGCGCTCCATGCGCTCGATCGCCTTGATCCGGCTCTGCGCCTGCTTTGCCTTCGTCGCCTTCGCGCGGAAGCGGTCGACGAACGCCTGCAGGTGCGCGATCTGGCGCTGCTGTTTCGCGTAGGCCGCCTGCTGAAGGGCGAGCTCGCGCGCACGCTCGGTCTCGAACTGCGAATAATTGCCGGCGTACGTCTTGAGCTTCTGCCGGTCGACGTGAACGATCGTGTCGACGACGGCGTCGAGAAAGTCGCGGTCGTGCGTGACGAGCACGAGTGTTCCCGGATAGCGGGCGAGCCAGTCTTCGAGCCAGAGCACGGCATCGAGGTCGAGGTGGTTCGTCGGCTCGTCGAGCAGCAGCACGTCCGAGCGCGCCATCAGCGCCTGCGCGAGATTCAACCGCATCCGCCAGCCGCCGGAGAACGTCGCGACGCAATCGCCGTGGCGCGCGTGGTCGAAGCCGAGCCCGGCGAGCAGCGCCGCGGCGCGCGAGCGCGCTGCATAGCCGCCGATCGTCTCGAACCGATGATGCAGCTCGGCGAGCGCCTCACCGCCGGTGTGCGGATCCGCGTCGTGCGCCGCCTCGGCCACGACCAGCTCGCGCTCAATGGTGCGCAGCTCGCGGTCGCCGTCGAGCGCGTAGTCGATCGCGGCGGTTGCGACCGCCGGCGTTTCCTGCGCGACGTGCGCGATTGTCCACGCCGCCGGCAATTCGATTTCGCCGGCGTCGGGCAGCAGTTCGCCGCGGATCGCGGCGAGCAGGCTCGACTTGCCGCTGCCGTTCGCGCCGATGAGTCCTGCGCGGTGCCCGGCGTGCACGGTCGCGCTCGCGTTGTCGAGCAGGCGCTTCGCGCCGCGAGCGAGCGTCAGGTTCGAGATGCGGATCAAGTCACCGGATCTCGTAGTCGTAGTCGACGATCAGCGGCGCGTGATCCGAGAACCGTCGCCGCTTGTAGATCGCCGCGGCGATCGCCTTCGCCGCAATGCCGGGCGTGGCGATCTGATAGTCGATGCGCCAGCCGACATTCTTCGCCCACGAAGCGCCGCGATTGGACCACCACGTGTATTGCTCCGGCCGCGGGTCGATGCGGCGAAACACATCGACGAATCCGATTTCGTCGAACACGCGCGAAAGCCATTCGCGCTCCTCGGGCAGGAAGCCGCTGTTCTTCTGGTTGCTGCGCCAGTTCTTGAGGTCGATTGGCTGGTGCGCGATGTTCCAGTCGCCGCACAGCACGATCTCCTTCTTCTGCCGCTTGCGAAGGTTGACGAGATGCGGCAGGAACACGTTGAGGAAACGGAACTTCGACGCCTGCCGGTGCGGTCCCGCCGAACCGGACGGCAGATACAGGGTCACGATGGCAAGGTCGCCGAAATCCGCTTCGAGATAACGGCCTTCGCAGTCAAATTCATCGCAGCCGAAGCCGGTCGTCAGCCGCGGCGCCTTGCGCGAATACAGCGCGACGCCCGAATAGCCTTTGCGATCGGCCGCATGGAATGCCGCGTGCGCGCGGCGCGGCGCGCGCATCGACGGCGGCACATCGTCGACGTTCGCCTTGATTTCCTGCAGGCAGACGACGTCCCACGGCGTGCCGCGCGTAAGCCAGTGCGCGAGCCCCTTGCGCGCTGCGGAGCGGATGCCGTTGACGTTGAGCGTGATGATTCGCACGGCCCTGTTTGCCTCGATCGAAAAACCTCGAAGTCTACCGCGCGCGGCAGCACATCGCACCGGCGGTATACTGCCGCGCTCCGCACGCTGTTTCGCGCGTTTCGCCGCGACTCCATGACCGATTTCCGACAGGACTTCCTCGCATTCGCATTGGCACACGAAGTGCTACGTTTCGGGGAATTCGTGACCAAAGCGGGGCGCAAGAGCCCGTATTTCTTCAACGCGGGACTGTTCAACGACGGCGAAAGTCTGCGCCGCGTCGGCCGCTTCTACGCGCAAGCGTGGCTTGCGTCCGGCGTGGCGAGCGACCAGCTGTTCGGACCGGCGTACAAGGGCATCACCCTTGCGTCGGCGACGGCGATTGCGCTTGCCGAAATGGGGCACATTCTGCCGTTCAGTTTCAACCGCAAAGAGGCGAAGGACCATGGCGAGGGTGGCACGATTGTCGGCGCGCCGCTCGCCGGCCGCGTGCTGATCGTCGACGATGTCATCACCGCGGGAACGTCGGTTCGGGAATCGGTCGAAACGATTCGCCGCCATGGTGCGAACCCCGCTGGCGTGCTGATTGCGTTGGATCGGATGGAGCGCGGACAAGGCACGAAATCCGCTGTGCAGGAGGTCCGCGAAGCATACGGCATTCCGGTGATCGCGATCGCCACGCTGGACGACGTCATGCGTTTCATCGCCGGCGACGAGCGGCTCGCGGCATTCGCGCCGGCGGTCACGGCGTATCGTCAACAATACGGCGCAAGCTAGCGCCGGCTGGAAGCGCGCGGGGCGCGCGGAGAATCAATGCGGTACGGACACAAGGCGCCGCTTGCAATGACGAACTCGCTGACGAATGCGACGCGCCAGCGCGTCGGCTTCGCTGCCGCGCTCATCGTCATCATCGCGGCGAGCGCGTCATCCGCTGTAATGGCCGAGACCTACAAATGGACCGACGAGCACGGCGTCGTCCACTACACCGACAAGCTGCCGCCCGAGCAGGTCGACAAGGCGCGCATCGAGCTCAACAAGCAGGGCGTTCCCGTGAAGAAGGTAGACCCTGCGTTGACGCCCGAGCAGCGCAAGGCGAAGGAGGCCGAGGAAGCGCGCTTGCGCGACCTCGCCCGCCAGCAGGAAGACGTGGCGCGCAAGAACCGCGCACTGCTGCAGTCCTACACGAGCGAAGCCGAGATCGAGCTCGCGAAAAAGCGCGCGCTCACGACACTCGACGATGTCATCCGCTCGGCGCAGGCCTACAGCGAGCAGCTGGTGAAGCGCAAGGCTGAGGTGCAAAAGAAGAAGGCATCGTACGGCGACAAGTCGATTCCCGCGGCGCTCGAGCGCGAAGCGACGACCGTCGAGATCGAGCTCGTGCAGCAGGGCGAGCTCATTGCGCAGAAGAAACGCGAGGCCGAGCAGGTGCAGGTGAAGTACGACGCCGTGCTCGCGCGCTGGCGCGAGCTCACCGGCAATCGCGAAGCGGCCGAAGCGGCGATGGCCGCGCCGCCGCCGCCCAGTCCCGGCTACACGCCGCCCGGCACCGCAAAGAGGTAACGTGATTGTCTCCCCCGCGCAGGCGGGGGCCGAGTGTCTTTTCAAGCGTTCGAAAGTCACTGGATTCCCGGGCTCTTTGCGCGGCACGACGCGACCGCATCGAAGTGTGTCGCCCGGGTCGTTCGCGCGGCGGCGCGCCCTTCGGGCCTCGGCTTTGCCCGCCGCGCTCGCGACGGTCTTCGCGGGAATGACGGACTGCCACGTCGCGCTCGGATAACACGATGCTGCCGGCGGCGTCCCCCGCTCTGCGATAATGCCGGTTTCCCCGCGAAGCGCTCGCAATCCCGATGGCTCAGTACGTCTTCACGATGAACCGCGTGGGCAAGATCGTCCCGCCCAAGCGCGTGATCCTCAAGGACATCTCGCTGTCCTTCTTCCCGGGCGCCAAGATCGGCGTGTTGGGCTTGAACGGCTCCGGCAAGTCGAGCCTGCTCAAGATCATGGCCGGCGTCGATCGCGAATACGAAGGCGAAGCCGTCCCGATGCCGAACATGCGCATCGGCTTCCTGCCGCAGGAGCCGCAGCTCGATCCCGGCAAGGCGGTGCGCGAGGCGGTCGAGGAGGGGATGAGCGAAGTTCTCGATGCGAAACAACGGCTCGACGAAATCTACGCCGCATACGCGGAACCCGACGCCGACTTCGATGCGCTCGCTGCCGAACAGGCGAAGTACGAAGCGATAATCGCTGCAGCCGGAGCCCATTCCGACGTTCAAATGGAGATCGCGGCCGACGCGTTGCGGCTGCCGCCGTGGGACGCGAAGATCGCAACGCTTTCCGGCGGCGAGAAACGCCGCGTCGCGCTGTGCCGGTTGTTGCTGTCGAGGCCCGACATGCTGCTGCTCGACGAGCCGACGAACCATCTCGATGCCGAGAGCGTCGACTGGCTCGAGCAGTTCCTTTCGAAATTTCCCGGCACCGTCGTCGCGGTGACGCACGACCGTTACTTCCTCGACAATGCCGCCGAGTGGATCCTCGAGCTCGATCGCGGACACGGCATTCCGTGGAAGGGCAACTACAGCTCGTGGCTCGAGCAGAAGGAAGCGCGGCTCGCGCTCGAGGCGAAGCAGGAAGCCGCGCGCATCAAGGCGATGCAGACCGAGCTTGCATGGGTGCGCAGCAACGCGAAGGCGCGGCAGGCGAAGAGCAAGGCGAGAATCGCGCGCTTCGAGGAGCTCGCGTCCTACGAGCACCAGAAGCGCAACGAGACGCAGGAGATCTTCATCCCCGTCGCCGAACGCCTCGGCGACGCGGTCATCGAGCTCAAGAAGGTCAGCAAAGGCTTCGGCGATCGATTGTTGATCGATGACCTGTCGTTCGCGATTCCCGCCGGCGCGATCGTCGGGATCATCGGCCCGAACGGCGCCGGCAAGACGACGCTGTTCCGCATGATCACAGGGCAGGAGAAGCCGGACGCCGGCGCGATCGTCATCGGGCCGACGGTGCGGCTCGCCGTAGTCGACCAGACGCGCGAGGCGTTGCCGAACGACAAGACCGCGTGGGAAGCGATTTCGAACGGCCAGGACATCCTGACCGTCGGCAAGTTCGAGATGCCGTCGCGCGCTTATCTCGGGCGCTTCAACTTCAAGGGCGCCGACCAGCAAAAGGTCGTCGGGCAGCTTTCCGGCGGCGAGCGCGGGCGGCTGCATCTCGCCGCGACGCTGCTCAAGGGCGGCAACGTGCTGCTGCTCGACGAGCCGTCGAACGATCTCGACGTCGAGACGCTGCGCGCGCTCGAGGATGCGCTCGGCGAATTCGCAGGCACCGTGCTGGTGATCAGCCACGACCGGTGGTTTCTCGACCGCATCGCGACGCACATCCTCGCCGCCGAGGACGATTCGAAGTGGACGTTGTTCGAAGGCAACTACCAGGAATACGAGGCGGACAAGAGAAAGCGGCTCGGCGAGGAAGGCGCGCGGCCGCACCGTCCGCGCTACAAGCCGCTGATGCAGTGAAGCGCGTTCGCGCACCGGTTCTGCGGATCGCGGCGCTCGCGTGGCTCGTCGTCGCAACGACTGCGCTCGCGCAGCAGCCGGATCCCGTGCAGATCCTCGCCGAGGTCAAGGCGGCCAGCGGCGGCGCTGCGTGGGACGCGCTGCGATCGCAGCACAGTCGGGTGAACATCAAGGCCGGTGATCTGACCGGCAGCGCCGAGCGATGGGCGTCGCTCACGACGGGCCGCTCGCTGTTGCGCTACGAGCTCGGACCGCTTACCGGCATGCAGGGCTTCGACGGCGTGAACGCATGGTCGCAGGACGCGTCGGGCCAGACGCGCATCGAAGGCGACAACATCCGCGAGATCGCCGCCAATGCCGCCTACCGCGACCGGCTCGCGTTCTGGTTTCCGGAGCGGCAGGCGGCGCGCATCGAGTACGCGCGTCGCGACCGCGCCGACGGCCTCGACTACGACGTCGTGCGCATCGTGCCCGAGAGCGGACGCGCGTACGAGGTCTGGGTCGACATGCTGACGCATCGCATCGGTCGTCTCGTCGAGAGCGAGGGTGAGCAGACGCGCACCGACACGTTCGGCGACTTTCGCACCGTGCAAGGCGTCAGCGTGCCGTTTCGCGCCCGGACGACGCGCGGCGATGCGCGCTACGACGAGGAATACACGATCGAGGCGATCGAGTACAACGTGCCGCTCGACGACGTCGATTTCGACCCGCCGCCGTCGCCGCCGGACGATTTTGCGTTCCCGGCCGGCAAGGACGTCGTCGAGGTGCCGTTCCAGATTCGCAACGGGCACGTGTTCGTCGACGTCAAGCTGAATGGCAAGGGCCCCTTCCATATGCTGTTCGATACCGGCGGCGCCAACGTGGTGCTGCCCTCGGCGTTGAGCGCGCTCGCATTGAAGCCGAAGGGCGCGCGCACAGGCGGCGGCGCAGGCGAGCCGCAGCAGGATGTCGACGTCGTCGCGATCGAGCGGCTCGACTTCGGCGGCCTCGTGCTCGAGCGTCAACCGTTCGTGGCGATCGATCTCGGCGCGCTGATGCGGCGCGTCGAGGGGGTCGATGACGTCGCCGGCATCGTCGGCTACGAGGTTCTGAGACGGCTGCCGGCGCGCATCGACTACGAGCGCTCGCGGCTCGTGCTCTACCGCCCGCGTGCATTTCGCCCGCCAGCGAACGCCGTTCGCGTCCCGTTCGCGTTCAACCATCGCGTGCCGCAGGTGCGCGCGCGCGTCGACGGCATCGAAGGCGCGTTCGACGTCGACACCGGCTCGCGCGCCTCGCTCACGCTCGCTGCGCCGTTCGTCGAGCGCAACGACCTCGTGCGCAAGTATGGCGCTGCGCGCGACGTCATTTCCGGTGCGGGCGTCGGTGGCCACTCGCATGCGCTGCTCGCTCGCGCAGGCAAGCTCACGCTCGGCAATATCGATGTCGATGCGCCGGTCACCTACCTGTCGCTCGCCAAGAGCGGTCCGCTCGCCGATCCGGCGCTCGCCGGCAATATCGGCTACGGCGTGCTGCGCCGGTTCGCCGTCACGTTCGACTACGGGCGACGGCAGCTCTATTTCGAGAAGAACGCCGCCTTCGCGCAGCCGGACGTGCATGACCGCGCAGGCGTGTGGCTCGAGCGCGGCGAGCGCGGATTCGACGTCGTCGAAGTCGTGCCGGGCGGTCCGGCCGAAGCCGGCGGCCTCGCTGCGGGCGACGTGATCGTCGCTGTCGATGGCAAACCCGCGAAATCGCTGTCGCTGTCGGATATCCGTGCGCAACTTCGCGGCGCGCCCGGAACCAAAGTCCGGATGAAGCCCGAGCGCAAGGGCAAGGGTGCGAACGAAGTGCTGGTCGTGCTGCGCGATCTGATCTAGCGCGACGCGACGGAAGGGCGTGACGGATGGCGAACGATCGGCCCGATGCGCGGATCCTCATCGTCGGGGGCGGCATCGGCGGGCTTGCCGCAGCGCTCGCGCTGGTGCGGCAAGGACTGCGCGTCATCGTGCTCGAGCAGTCGCACGCGATCGGCGAGATCGGCGCCGGCATCCAGCTCGGGCCCAACGCGTTCGGCGCATTCGACGCGCTCGGTGTCGGCGACCGCGCGCGCTCGCGCGCCGTGTACACCGAGCGCATGCTGATGATGGACGCGGTCGACGGCAGCACCGTCGCCGACGTGCCGCTCGGCGATGCGTTTCGAGCGCGCTTCGGCAATCCGTACGCGGTGATCCATCGCGCCGACGTGCACACGTCGCTGCTCGAAGGCGTGCAGGCCGCCGAAGGCGTCGAGCTCGTGACGTCGACGCGCGTCGACCGTGTCGAAATCACCGGCGATCGGGTTGCGGTCATCGATCCGAACGGCGGGCGCATCGAAGGCGACGCGCTGATCGGCTGCGACGGCGTGAAATCGTCGGTGCGGCAACAGTTCGTCGGCGACGCCGTGCGGGTATCCGGACACGTCGTGTATCGCGCCGTCGTCGATGCGGCCGAGTTCCCTGCCGATCTCAAGATCAACGCGCCGGTGCTCTGGGCGGGGCCGAATTGCCACCTCGTGCATTACCCGCTGCGCGGCGGCGAGCAATACAACGTCGTCGTGACGTTTCACAGCCGGCAGCCGGAAACGTGGGGCGTGACCGACGGCAGCAGCGACGAAGTGCAGTCGTATTTCGACGGCATCCTGCCGAGGCCGCGCCAGCTGCTCGCGATGCCGAAAAGCTGGAAGCGCTGGGCGACCGCGGATCGCGATCCGATCGAACGCTGGTCGTTCGGCCGCGTGACGCTGCTCGGCGATGCCGCGCATCCGATGCTTCAGTATCTCGCGCAGGGCGCGTGCATGGCGCTCGAGGACGCGGTGACGCTCGGCGAGTGCGTGCGCACGAGCGGCGGCGATCTCGCGGCCGCGTTTCGGCGCTACGAGAATGCGCGCGTCACGCGGACCGCGCGCGTCGTGCTGATGTCGCGCGAGATGGGCCGCATCTATCACGCGAAGGGTGTCGAGCGCCTCGTGCGCAACGACCTGTGGAAGGGACGATCGCCGCAACGCCATTACGACGCGCTCGAATGGCTCTACGGCTGGCATCCGGCCCGCTGCCTCGCCGAGTAAGTGCCTGTGGCTCCTCCGAAGAAGAAGCGCGGCCGATCGCGCAAGGCGCCGACATCGGCCGCCGCCGCAGCGTCGCCCGAACTGCCGTTCGAGGCGGCTGCGCCAGTGCCACCGCCAGCCGAGCCGGCCTCAACGGTCGTCGATCCGAGCGCGCCGGCGACGCCGCCATCCGAGATTCCGACCAAATACGCAACGGTCGTTTCGCGGCTGCGGACGCATTTCGAGCGCTGGAAGCTGCTCGCGATCGCAGCCGGCGGCGCGTTGCTGCTGATCGCGGTCGCGCTCGCGATCTGGCGTCCGGGCGGCGCGCCGAAAACGTTGTCGGAGGCGCGTTTCGTCGGCAGCGCAGCGTGCGCGACGTGTCATGGCAAGCAGCAGGAAGCGTGGCAACGCTCGCAGCACGCACACGCGATGCAGCCTGCGACCGATGCGACCGTGCGCGGCGATTTCCGCGGCGCGAAGTTCCGTTACGCCGGCATCGAGTCGCAGTTCATGCGCCGCGACGGCAGGTTCGTCGTTCGCACCGACGGTCCGGGCGGCAAGATCGGCGAGTTCGAGATCAAGTACACGTTCGGTGTCGCGCCCTTGCAGCAGTACCTGATCGAGCTTCCCGGCGGAAGGCTGCAGGCGCTTTCGATCGCATGGGACACGCGGCCGAAGGCGCAGGGCGGCGAGCGCTGGTTCCATCTGTTTCCGCTCGACAAGATCAATCATCGCGACGAGCTTCATTGGACGCGCCGCGCGCAGAGCTGGAACTTCATGTGCGCCGATTGCCATTCGGCGGACGTGCGCAAGCGCTACGACGCGGCGCACGACGCCTACCATACGACCTGGTCGGACGTCGCGGTGGGCTGCGAGGCGTGCCACGGACCCGGCTCGCTGCATGTTGCGTTGGCGCAGGCGAAGGATCGCGATCCCGCGAAGGGGCTGACGGTCGCGCTCGACGAGCGACGCGCGGCGCGCTGGACGATCGATGCTTCGACCGGCAACGCAACGCGAAGCCGCGAACGGCGCGGCGACGTCGAGATCGAGGTTTGCGCGCCGTGCCACGCTCGCCGCGCACAGATCGCCGAGGGCTGGCAGGCGGGCAAGCGGTTTCTGGATTTCTATCGGCCCGTGCTGCTCGAGCCGGGGCTCTACCACGCCGACGGGCAGCAGCGCGACGAGGTGTACATCTGGGGCTCGTTCGTGCAGAGCCGGATGTACCGCCAAGGCGTCACCTGCGGCGATTGCCATGAGCCGCACAGCGGGCGCGTGCACGCCGACGGCAACGCACTGTGCGCGCAATGCCATCTCGCGTCGAAGTACGATGCGCCCGCTCATCACCATCATGTCAAGGAAGGCGCGGGCACGCGCTGTGTCGACTGCCACATGCCATCAGCCACCTACATGGTGATCGACGCACGGCGCGATCACAGCCTGCGCGTTCCGCGGCCCGATCTTTCGATCGCGCTCGGCACGCCGAACGCGTGCAACGGCTGCCATCGCCAGAAATCGGCGCAATGGGCCGACGAGACGGTGCGCGGCTGGTACGCTCATCGTCCCGAAGGTCTGCAGCGCTACGCTGCGGCTTTCGCGTACGCCGAGCGCGGCACCGCCGAGGCGGGCCGCAGCCTCGCCGCCGTCGCACGCGACCTGTCGCAGCCGCCGTTCGCGCGCGCGAGCGCGGTGCTCGCGCTCGCGCGCTTCCCGTCCGCACAGGCGAGCGACGTGGCGAAGCGCGCGGCGAGCGACGCCGATCCGCTGGTGCGCCGCGCCAGCATCGCGGCGCTCGCGAACGCGACGCCGTCGGAGCGATGGCAGGCGCTTTCGCCGTTGCTTGCCGATCCGATCCGCACGATCCGCATCGACGCGGCCGCCGCGCTCGCCGAGGCGCCGAACGCACCGAGCGATGCGGCGTTCCAGCGCGCATCGGCCGAATACGAAGCGGTGTTGCGCTACAACGCCGACCGTCCTGAAGCGCGGGTCTCGCTCGCGACGTTCTATGCGCGGCTGAAGCGATCGGCCGATGCCGACGCGGCGTTTCGCGCGGCGCTTGCGCTCGATCCGGCATACGTGCCGGCCTACGTCAACTTCGCCGATGCGTTTCGCGCGCTCGATCGCGATGCCGAGGCCACGCGCGTGTTGCGCGAGGGCCTCGTGCGTGCCCCGGACGATCCGACGCTGCACCACGCGCTCGGGCTCGCGCTCGTGCGGATGAAGCGCGAAAGCGAAGGGTTGCGCGAGCTCGCGCGCGCCGCGCAGCTTGCGCCGGCCAACACGCATCTCGCGTACGTGCACGCCGTCGCGCTCAACGCCACGGGTCGCACGCAGGCGGCGCTGCGCGAGATCGATCGCGCGCTCGCACGGCAACCGGATGATCGCGAGCTGCTCGTCGCGGCGATCACGTTCCGCCGCGATGCCGGCGACAAAGCGGGCGCGGCGCGCTTCGCACGTCGCTTCGCTGAGCGATATCCGGACGATCCGGAAGCCGCACGGCTCGCAGGGGCAAGCGCCACCGCGCGCTGATCGCTTGTGCGGCGCGCGCGCCGGCCGCATATGCAGGTTTCTATGCCTCGAGGAGCCTCCATGACCCCGCGCAATCCCGTTCGCATCGCCCGTGGCGTTCCGGCATCCGACGGCGGCGGTGTGCGCCTGACGCGTCTGATGGGCGGCGGCACGAACCTGCCGTCGATCGACCCGTTTCTGATGCTCGACCACTTCGACAGTCCGCAGGCACACGATTACCTCGCCGGCTTTCCCGATCACCCGCACCGCGGGTTCGAGACCGTCACGTACATGCTCGACGGCCGGATCCGCCACAAGGACAACCACGGCCACGAAGGCGTCATCGAATCGGGTGGCGTGCAGTGGATGACGGCCGGGCGGGGCGTCGTGCATTCCGAAATGCCGGAGCAGGAGCGCGGCCGCATGCGCGGCTTCCAGCTGTGGGTGAACCTGCCCTCGCGGCTCAAGATGCAGGCGCCCGCGTATCAGGAGCATCCGAGCGAGCGCATGCCGGTCGAGACGCGCGAGGACGGCGTACGCGTCAAGGTCGTCGCGGGCGCGACATCGCGCGGCGCGCGCGGCCCCATCGCGACCGAGGCGACCGACGCCCGCTACTTCGACGTGACGCTGCCCGAGGGCGCGACGTTCGATGAGCCGCTCGCGGCCGATCTCGCCGCGTTCGTCGTCGTGTTCGAGGGCGCCGTGCGCTTCGACGATGGTAAGACGCTCGACAAGGTCGGTATCGCCGAGCTCGGCAGCGGCGATGCCGTTCGCTTCACCGCGACGGGCGGTGAAGCGCGCGCGCTCGTCATCGCCGGCAAGCCGTTGCGCGAGCCGGTCGAATGGTATGGCCCGTTCGTGATGAACACGCGCGAGGAAATCACGCAGGCCGTGTCGGACTACCAAGCGGGGCGGTTCTAGCGGCGTACGCGGACGAGGCGCGGCGAGTGCTCACCACCTCGCCTCGACGTCTTTATTACGACTTGTCGAAGTCCGGATAGAGCCGCTCGATTTCGCTCATCGTCACGCGCTGCCGCGGTTGCGCCGGCGGAGCGTTTTCACGAACGAGCTTATGGTTCGCGAGCACGAACTCCGGTTGGCTCGATTGCCACGCGCCTGCGCTTTCGGACAGTTGCTCGAGCTCGCCGAACGTGAGCTTCGGCCGATCCGCGCGCGAAGCAGCGACCGGCGGCGCGTCTTCGCGAACGAGCCGTCCGTTCGCCAGCCGGTATTGCGCGGGGCGGTAGTATCCGCTCGCGTCACCTACACCGTTCACCCATTCGAGATCCGCCATCGCGGACGCCGACAGCGCGAATGCACCGACGGCGGCGACACCAAGAACAGCGCGTTTCATCTTCCATTCCTTTCACGATTGAGCGACGCGCGATTGCGTGATGCGATCAGCGCGGCGCAGGACCGGGCCCGCCTCAATTCGAGGCACGAACGAACCCGCCGACGTTGAGTGGTCGGGTTCGATCCCGGAGCTTGCGCGACGCCATCGCGCACTTCGCGCACCGATCTGAGGCATTGATGCGCATTGGTGCGCGCGCTTCGTCGCTCGCGCCCTGCGAGACGAAACGACAAGCGTGGCGTCACGAGCCGATTGGACTCGCGACATGCGCGCAAGATTCCATGTCGGCGTGCGCGAGCACGCGCGCGCAATTGCAACAGGTTGTTTCAGGCCTCGCTACAACGCGAGCTCCCAGTTCTGGCCGACGAGGTCGTGTCCGAAGCTCGTGTGCCGCTCCTCGCCGACGAGCACGAATCCGGCGTCTTCGTACAGGCGGCGCGCCGCATGCAGCACGTCGTTCGTCCACAGCACGAGCTTGCGATAGCCGACCGCGCGCGCGAAGCGGATGCATTCGGCGACGAGCGTTCGACCGAGTCCCAGTCCGCGCGCATTCGGCTCGACGAGCAGCAGGCGCAGCTTCGCCACGCGCGCGGACTGGCGGACGACAAGCACCGATCCGACGCGCTCGCCGTCGCGCTCGGCGATCCAGCAGCGCTCGGTGCGCGCATGGAAGGTCCGCAGGAACTTCGCGGCGATTTCGGCGACCAGCGCCTCGAACGTCGTGTCCCAGCCGTATTCCTGCGCATACAGCGCACCGTGCCGCGAGACGACCCAGCCGAGATCGCCCGGCTCGTGCGCGCGGAGCACGAAGGGCGGCGCGTGCGCCGGTGCGTTCGCGAGCACGCGCTCGATCGCAGCCATAGCGCCGACCAGGCGTACGGCACTTTCGCGCGCGAGCGGCGCAAGCATCGCGCCGACTTGCTTGCGCGAGCGCGCGTCGAGCGCGGCGAACGCCTTGCGGCCGGCGGGCGTCAGCGCGAGCGGCTGGCGCCGCGCGTCGCCGGCGTCCCGCGTGCGCCGCACGAGGCCCTTGCGCGCGAAATCGCGCAACATGCGCGACAGGTAGCTCGTGTCGAGATCGAGCGCGCGCGCGAGCTCGCCGGCGGTGACGCCGTCGCGCTGCGCGAGCTCGAACAGCACGCGCGCCTGCGGCAGCGGGAACGGGCTCTCGAGCAAGCCTTCGTCGAGCGCACCGATGCGCTGCGTGTAGAAGCGGTTGAAGCGGCGCACCGCGTCGATGCGTTGCGCGACGATGTCGTCGGCCATCGTCGATCCTCCGGTCTACTGGAGGACAGAATCCACCAATTGGTGGACGATGTCAACAATAGGCCGGCAGCGCACCGCCGGAGCCGGCGTCATCGCTCGAGCTTGCGCTTCAATATCGCGTTGACCTGCGCCGGGTTCGCCTTGCCTTTCGACGCCGCCATCGCCTTGCCGACGAGCGAGTTGAACGCCTTCTGCCTCCCGGCGCGCAATTCCGCGACGATCGACGGGTTGGCGGCGATCACGTCGTCGACGATCTTCTCGATCGCGCCGGCATCCGAGATCTGCTTCAGCCCCTTGCGCTCGATGATGGCGTCGGGGTCGCCTTCGCATTCCCCGGCCCATAACGCGTCGAACACGTCCTTCGCGATCTTGCCGGAGATCGTGCTGTCCTGCAGGCGCTTCAGCAAGCTCGCGAGTTGCGCGGGCGAAACCGGTGCTTGCGCGATCTCGATCTCGCTGCGATTGAGCGCGGCCGATACCTCGCCGAGCAGCCAGTTCGCGACCATCTTCGCGTCGCCGCCGATCGCGCGCACGGCGTCCTCGAAGTAGGCGGCCATTTCGCGCGACGCAGTCAGCGTGGCCGCCTCGTACGGGGACAGATCGTACTGCGTCTCGAAGCGCATCTTCATCGCGATCGGAAGCTCGGGCAATTCCGCCTTGATCCGCTCGATCCAGGCCTTGTCGATCACGAGCGGGGGCAGGTCCGGATCGGGGAAGTAGCGGTAATCGTGCGCTTCCTCCTTGCTTCGCATCGAGCGCGTCTCGCCCTTGTCGGAATCGTAGAGCCGCGTCTCCTGCGCGACGCTGCCGCCGTCCTCGATCAGCTCGATCTGCCGGCGCGCCTCGTGCTCGATCGCCTTCTCGAGGAAGCGGAAGCTGTTGAGGTTCTTGATCTCGCAGCGGGTTCCGAGCGTCGCATCACCCGCGCGGCGTACCGATACGTTCGCATCGCAGCGGAAGCTTCCCTCCTGCATGTTGCCGTCGCAGATGCCGATCCAGCGCACGAGCGCGTGCAGCATCTTCGCGTAGGCGACCGCCTCCTGCGCGCTTCGCATGTCCGGCTCGGAGACGATCTCGAGCAGCGGCGTTCCGGCGCGATTGAGGTCGATGCCGCTCATTCCGCGGCTCATTGCGCTCAATCCCTCGTGCAGGCTCTTGCCCGCGTCCTCCTCGAGATGCGCGCGTGTCAGTCGCACCGTCTTCTCGCCGTCACGCGTGGCGAACGTGATCGAGCCACCCTGCACGACCGGGATTTCGTATTGCGAGATCTGGTAGCCCTTCGGAAGATCGGGATAGAAGTAGTTCTTGCGCGCAAACACGCTGCGCGTATTGATCGTCGCACCCACCGCAAGGCCGAAGCGGATCGCGCGCTCGACCGCGCCGCGATTGAGCACCGGCAGCACGCCGGGCAGCGCGATGTCGACGGGGGATGCTTGCGTGTTCGGCGGCGCGCCGAACGCCGTCGACGCACCCGAGAAGATCTTCGACGCCGTCGACAGCTGCGCGTGCGTCTCGAGGCCGATGACCACTTCCCAGCTCATCGCGTCACCTTCGACATCCCATGGTCAATTCCACCTCTGAACACGAAGGACACGAAGAAAGGCCGAAGAAAAGCCAACGACAAGAGAAGCACTCAAATCCATTCATGGACCCTTGTCGCTCTTCGGTGTTCTTCGTGTCCTTCGTGATCTTCGTGTTGAGAGGTGGAAGTAACGCTCGCATTACTCAAACCCCGCCGGCGCGCGCGCATGCCAGTCGGTCGCCTGCTGATAGCGGTGCGCGATGTCCAGGATGCGCGCCTCGTCGAAAGCGGCTGCCTGGATCTGCACGCCGATCGGCAGCCCGCGGCGGTCGAATCCGCACGGAATCGACATCGCCGGCGCGCCCGTCAGGTTGCCGGCGACCGTGAAGATGTCGTTGAGGTACATCTGCACCGGGTCGTCGGATTTCGCGCCGATCTTGAACGCCGCCGTCGGTGCGGTCGGACCGATGATCACGTCGCACTCGCGATACGCGCGCGCGAAGTCGTCGGCGATCAAGCGCCGCACCTGCTGCGCCTTCAGATAATAAGCGTCGTAGTAGCCGTGCGAGAGCACGTACGTGCCGACGAGAATGCGCCGCTTGACCTCGGCGCCGAAGCCCTCGGCGCGCGTCTTTCGGTACATGTCCGCGAGATCGGTGTACTTCGCGGCGCGATGGCCGTAGCGAACGCCGTCGAAGCGAGACAGGTTCGACGATGCCTCGGCGGGCGCGATCACGTAGTAGACGGGAACCGAAAGCTTCACGTTCGGCAGGCCGACATCGACCGTCGTCGCGCCGAGCTTCCGCCATTGGACGAGCGACGCATCGATCGCAGTGGCGACGTCTGCGTCGACGCCGTCGCCGAAATACTCGCGCGGAAGCCCGATCCGAAGTCCGGCGAGCGGCTTTGCGCCGCGCGCTTCGCGCAGCAGCCGCGTGTAGTCCTCGCGTGGCCGATCGACGGAGGTCGAGTCGCGCGGATCGTGGCCGGCCATTGCATTGAGCATCAGCGCGCAGTCCTCGGCCGTCTGCGCGAACGGGCCCGGCGTGTCGAGGCTCGACGCGAACGCGATCAGCCCGTAGCGCGAGCACACGCCGTACGTCGGCTTGAGGCCGCTCACGCCCGACAGCGCGGCCGGCTGCCGGATGGAGCCGCCGGTGTCGGTGCCGGTCGCTGCCGGCACCATGCGCGCTGCGACCGCTGCGGCCGATCCGCCGGAGCTTCCGCCGGGCACAAACGCGGTGTTCCAGGGATTGCGCACCGGACCGAAGTAGCTCGTCTCGCTCGACGAGCCCATCGCGAATTCGTCCATGTTCGTTTTGCCGACGAGCACGGCGCCCGCGCTTTTCAGGCCCGCGACGACATGCGCGTCGTAGGGAGCGGTGAACGGCGCGAGCATGCGCGAGCCGCACGTCGTGCGCAGGCCCGCCGTCATCAGCACATCCTTGTGCGCGATCGGAATGCCGGCGAGCGGGCCGGCGTCACCGCGCGCACGCGCGTCGTCGGAAGCTCGCGCGCGGGCGAGCGCGCGCTCGGCATCCACGGTGATGAACGCGTTCAGCGCCTTGTCGAAACGCTCGATTCGCGCAAGCGAGCGCTGCACGAGCTCGGCGCTCGAGACCTCTTTAGCGGCGAGCGCCCTCGAAAGTTCGGCGAGCGTGGCTATTCGATGACCTTCGGAACCAGATAGAGGCCGTCGTCCACCGCGGGCGCGACGCTCTGGTAGAGCGCGCGGCAGTCGCGCTCGGTGACGACGTCCTCGCGCAGCGGCAGCTGCAGGTCCTGCGCGTGCGCCATCGGCACGACGCCGGCGGTGTCGACGGCGTTCAGCTCGTCGATCAGACCGAAGATCGCCGAAAGCTTGGCGCGCACGTCGTCGGCCTCGCCGGCGTCGATTTCGATACGGGCGAGCTCGGCGATGCGGTGGACGTCGGCGGCGGTGATCGTCATGGCGTAGCTACAGCGGCGCGCTGCCGGAGGAAAGCCCGATAAGGTATCATATTGTCATATTTCTTGAGAGTTGCCGGCGGTCGGCGCATCGAGGGACGCACGCGCCACCCGCCGGCATTTTCCAAGGTTTTGCGCCGAGGCGGCGGCCGCACGGCGACAGCGAGGGCTTGCTCGACATGTTCGAGTCGTTCAAAGGCTATTTCTCCAGCGATCTGGCGATCGATCTCGGCACCGCGAACACGCTGATCTACGTGCGCGGCAAGGGGATCGTGCTCGACGAGCCGTCGGTGGTCGCGATTCGCCAGGAGGGCGGGCCGAACGGCAAGCGTGTGATCCAGGAAGTCGGCAACGCGGCGAAACAGATGCTCGGGCGAACGCCGGGCAACATCACCGCGATCCGCCCGATGAAGGACGGCGTCATCGCCGACTTCACCGTGACCGAGCAGATGCTGAAGCAGTTCATCAAGAAGGTGCTCGACTCGCGTCTGTTCTCGCCTTCGCCGCGGATCATCATTTGCGTGCCGTGCGGCTCGACGCAGGTCGAGCGGCGCGCGATCCGGGAGTCCGCGCTCGGCGCCGGCGCGTCGAAGGTCTACCTGATCGAGGAGCCGATGGCCGCGGCGATCGGTGCCGAGCTTCCGGTGGGCGATGCAACCGGCTCGATGGTCGTCGACATCGGCGGCGGCACCACCGAGGTCGGCGTGATTTCGCTCGGCGGCATGGTGTACGCCGGCAGCGTGCGCGTGGGCGGCGACAAGTTCGACGAGGCGATCGTCAACTACATCCGCCGCAACTACGGCATGCTGATCGGCGAGACGACCGCCGAGATGATCAAGAAGACGATCGGCTCGGCGTTTCCCGGATCGGAAGTGAAGGAAATGGAAGTCAAGGGTCGCAATCTCGCCGAAGGCATTCCGCGCAGCTTCACCGTGTCGTCGAACGAGATCCTCGAGGCGCTGACCGATCCGCTGAACAGCATCGTCTCCGCGGTCAAAAGCGCGCTCGAGCGCACGCCGCCGGAGCTCGGCGCGGACATCGCCGAACGCGGCATGGTGCTCACCGGCGGCGGCGCGCTTCTGCGCGACGTCGATCGGCTCCTGATGGAAGAGACCGGGCTGCCGGTGATCGTCGCCGATGATCCGCTGACCTGCGTCGTGCGCGGATGCGGCAAAGCGCTCGAGAACATGGAAAAGCTCTCCACGATCTTCACGACCGACTGAACATGTCATTCCGAGCGAAGCGAGGAATCTGCTTTGTCATTGCGAAAACGAACAGCAGATCCCTCTTCGCTTCGCTTCTCGGGATGACAAGCGTTACCGCGTAGCACCGTGCACCACATCTCCGTCGAGCCGCCGCCGTTCTTCCATCGCGGCCCGTCGCCGCTCGCGCGGCTTGCGTTCTTCGGCGTGATCTCGCTCGCGCTGCTGTTCGCCGACACGCGCTTCCACTACCTCGAGCACGTGCGCTACGTGACGTCGATCGTGCTGTACCCGCTGCAGCGCGCGGCGCAGCTTCCCGGCGAAGCGATCGCGTCGGTCGGCGCGTATTTCAGCACGCTCTCCGCGCTGCGCTCGGAAAACGCCCAGTTGCGCCAGCAGCTGGTCGAGGTCGCGCCGGCGGCGCAGGGTTACGCGGTCGCGCAGCAGGAAAAGGATCGGCTCGCCGCGCTGCTCGACATTCGCGCGCGCTACAAGGAATCGGCGACCGCGGTCGCGGTGCTCTACACGAGCCGCGATCCGTTCGCGCAGAAGCTCTTCGTCGACAAGGGCGACGACGCGGGGCTCTCGCCCGGCGAGGCGGTGATCGACGCGCATGGCGTCGTCGGGCAGGTGACGCGCGTGTTCCCGTACATGGCCGAAGTGACGCTCGTCACCGACAAGGACCATGCGGTCCCGGTCAAAGCGGAGCGCAGCGGCGTGCGCTCGGTGCTGTTCGGTGCCGGCGCGGGCCGCGCGCCCGAGCTGCGTTTCCTCGCGCCGACGGCCGACATCCGGGTCGGCGACATGCTGGTGACTTCGGGCCTCGATGGCACGTATCCGCCGGGCCTCGCCGTCGCGCGTGTAGCGACACTCGAGCGCGACACCGGCCAGATGTTCGCGCGCGTGACCTGCACGCCGCTCGCCGGCGTCGATCGCAGCGAGCAGCTGCTGGTGCTCGGCCGCGCAGCCGCGCTGCGGCCGCGTCCCGAGGAACCGGTAGATGCCGACACGGCGAAGAAGCTCGGCAAGGGCAGGGCGAGGCGCGGATGATGGTGCTGCCCGGCATTTCATTGTCACCGGCGCGGCCGGAGGAGATCCTGCTGCCCGCGCGGCGCTGGTTCATCACGCTGGCGCTGCTCGTCGGCCTGCTTTTCAACCTCGTTCCGCTGTCAGGCCTCGCAGCGACGCTGCGCCCGGATTTTCTCGCGCTGGTGCTGCTCTACTGGTGCATCCAGGAGCCGCGTTTCGTCGGCGTCGGCGTCGCGTGGTGGGTCGGCCTCGTGATGGACGTCGCCGACGCGACGCTGTTCGGCCAGCACGCGCTCGCCTACGCGGTGCTCGCCTACGCCGCCGAGTACTTCCACCGCCGCGTGTTGCGCTTTCCGCTGTGGCAGCAGGCGGTGCAGGTCGGCGTGCTGCTCGGATTTACCGCGGCTCTCGTGTTGCTGATCCGCTACGTCGGGGGCGCGCCGCTACCACGCTGGACCTACGCGCTGCCGCCGGTCGTCGGCGCGCTGTTGTGGCCCCCGCTGTCGGTGGTGCTACAGTGGCCGCAGCGCCCGCCGCGCTCGCCGGCCGAGCTCTGAGGCGAGCTAGAGTACAACGGCATGCGTGACACATCGCCGTCATTCCCGCGAAGCCTGCCCTCGAGCGGTGTAGTCGGGGGGCGGGAATCCAGTGTCTTGCGCCGAAAGACGCTGGGTCCCCGCGTACGCGGGGACGACATGCACAAGACCCACTGATGGCGCGATATCTGTTCGGCTCGAGGCGACGTCACCGCGACGACGGCGGCTTCGGCTCGCCCGAGCTTCGCAATCCTGAGCGCGAAGTATTCCTGTTCAAGCGGCGCCTCGCGGTCGCCGCCGTGCTGATCGTGGCCGCGTTCGGCGGACTGTTCGGCCGCTTCTTCTACCTGCAGGTCGTCCAGCATCGCCACTATCAGACGCTCGCCGAGACGAACCGCATCGCGATCGTGCCCATTGTGCCCAATCGCGGCGTCATCACCGACCGCAACGGCGTCGTGCTGGCGCAAAGCTACTCCGCGTACACGCTCGAGATCCAGCCGTCGCGCGTGAAGAACCTCGACGAGACGATCGACGCGCTCGGCGAGATCGTCGATGTGCAGCCGCGCGATCGCAAGCGCTTCCGCAAGCTGCTCGAGGAGTCGAAGAACTTCGAGAGCCTGCCGCTTCGCACGAAGCTCACCGACGAGGAAGTCGCGCGCTTCGCCGTCAACCGCTATCGCTTTCCCGGCGTCGAGATCAAGGCGCGCCTGTTTCGCCATTACCCGTACGGCGAGATCGCCGCACACGTGATCGGCTACATCGGCCGCATCAACGACAAGGACGTCCAGCGCATCGAGGAATGGGACGAGACGGCGAACTACAAGGGCTCCGACTACATCGGCAAAGTGGGCGTCGAGCTCTCCTACGAGCGCGAGCTGCATGGTACGACCGGCTGGGAAGAGATCGAGGTCGACTCCGGCGGGCGCGCCGTGCGCACGCTGTCGCGCACGCCGCCGACATCGGGGAACAATCTGCAGCTCTCGCTGGACATCAAGCTGCAGGAGGTCGCCGAGACCGCGTTCGGCGAGCGGCGCGGCGCGCTGGTCGCGATGGATCCTTCCAACGGCGAGGTGCTCGCATTCGTCTCGAAGCCGGGCTTCGATCCGAATCTTTTCGTCGACGGCATCGATCCGGCGAACTGGGAAGCGCTGAACGAGTCGCCGGACAAGCCGCTGCTGAACCGCCCGTTGCGCGGTGCCTATCCGCCTGGCTCGACGATCAAGCCCTTCCTTGCGCTGGGCGCGCTCACCTCGGGCAAGCGCACCGCGTCGCAGGTGATCCACGATCCGGGCTTTTTCCAGATCCCGGGCGCCGCGCACCGTTTCCGCGACGACAAGCCCGGCGGTCACGGCACGGTCGACATGTACAAGTCGATCGTCGTGTCGTGCGACACGTATTACTACATGCTCGCGAACGAGACGGACATCGACGACAACGCGCGCTTCATGTCGAAGCTGGGCTTCGGCGACAAGACGGGCATCGATGTCGAGGGCGAGCTTACGGGCGTGCTGCCGTCGCGCGACTGGAAGCGCGCGCGATTCGCCGGCAAGAGCTACCGCGACGAGCATCGCAAATGGTATCTCGGTGATTCGATCTCCGCCGGCATCGGCCAGGGCTACAACGCGTTCACGCCGATCCAGCAGGTGCACGCCATCGCGATCATCGCCAACGACGGCGTCGCGTTCCGCCCGCACCTGGGCAAGTCGATCCGCAACCTGACGACCGGCGAAGTGCACCAGATCGAGCCGCAGCCCACGCATGCGATCGGCGTCAAGCCGGAGCATCTCGCGACGATTCAGCACGCGCTCGCGGGCGTGCCGAAGGAGGGCACGAGCGCCGCGGCGTTCAGGGGGGCCGCGTATGCGTCGGCCGGCAAGACGGGCACCTCTCAGGTGTTCTCGCTCAAGCAAGGCGAGAAATACTCCGAGCACAAGCTCGACGAGCGTCTGCGCGACCACGCGTGGTACCTCGCGTATGCGCCTGTCGACAAGCCGAAGATCGCGCTTTCGGTGCTGGTCGAGAACGGCGGCTTCGGCGCGCAGGCGGCGGCGCCCGTCGCACGCCAGGTCATGGATTACTGGTTGCTCGGCGAGCGCAAGGCGGGACCGGCGCCCGCCGGTCCGGGTGCGAGCGAAGCCGACGAAAGCGATTGAGCGCGGCGATGGGCCACGTGATAGCGCAGATCTGGGAAGTGCTGACGCGGCGTGTGGACAGCTTCCTGTTCGGCTGCGCGCTCGCGATCGTCGGCGTGGGGCTCATCACGCTGTTTTCCGCCGCCGACCAGAGCGTGTCGCGCGTGACGACGCAGGCAATGAGCTTCGGCCTGGCGCTCGTGCTGATGTGGTTCGTCGCCAACGTTCCGCCGCAGACGCTCGCGCGCGCGGCGGTGCCGCTGTACGTGCTCGGCGTGCTGCTGCTGGTCGGCGTCGCGTTGTTCGGCACGGTGGTGAACGGATCGCGCCGCTGGCTGAACCTCGGTGTGGCGCGCATCCAGCCGTCCGAGCTGATGAAGGTTGCGTTGCCGCTGATGCTCGCGTGGTACTTCCAGAAGTTCGAGGGCCGCATCCGCTGGCGCGATTTCGTGTTCGCCGGCGTGCTGATCGTCGTGCCGGTCGTGCTGATCAAGCGTCAGCCCGATCTCGGCACCGCGCTGATGATCGCGGCATCGGGCTTCTACGTGCTGTATCTCGCCGGCCTGTCGTGGAAGATCATCATCGGACTGACCGCCGTGGGCGCCGCCGCTGCGCCGCTGATGTGGTCGCTGCTGCACGATTACCAGCGCGAGCGCATCCTGACGTTCATCGATCCCTCGCGCGACCCGCTCGGCGCCGGTTACCACTCGACGCAGGCATCGATCGCCCTCGGCTCGGGCGGCATCGTCGGCAAGGGATGGCTGAACGGCACGCAGACGCATCTCGACTTCCTGCCGGAGAAGCACACCGACTTCATCTTCGCGGTGTTCGGCGAGGAGTTCGGGCTGATCGGCAGCGCGGTGCTGCTGCTGCTCTACATGCTGCTCGTCGGCCGCGCGATGGTGATCACGGCGAACGCGTCGACGCTCTTCGGCCGGCTCCTCGCCGGCGCTGTGACGCTGATGTTCTTCACCTATGCATTCGTCAACATGGCGATGGTGAGCGGCGTGCTGCCGGTCGTCGGTGTCCCGCTGCCGCTTGTATCCTACGGCGGCACCGCGCTCGTGTCGCTGTTCATCGGCCTCGGCGTTCTGATGAGCGTTCAGGCGCATCGCAAGCTCGTCAACACCTGAACCAACTTCCGCGGATCGGTCCGCCTCGCGGCGGGCCGGCGGTTGCACAACGAGCGCTCGCGTCCTGTCGATGCGTTTTACATCTGGGGGCCGAGATCGTTAGCCATGTTCCGTCCATTCAATTGTTTACTACAAAGGCGCAGTTCTTGCATATACCGGTTTGGACGGGCCCAACGTGGCCGACCACCGGATGCTCGCTCCGGCTTGAGGCGGGGCCCGAAGGCGCTTCGGGCAAGCGGGAAGGAATCCCATCATGAAACGTACATTGGTAGCAGCGCTGGCTTGCCTGGGCTTGGTCGCCGGACCGGCCGTGTCGGGCGTCTTTACGGTGACGGCACCGGGCCCGCTCGATTCGTTCCAGATCGTCTTCAGCATCGCAAACGACGACGGGTTCGACCTGTTGAGAGCGACGTTCGACACTTCGAACACGCAGTCGATTTTCGACGGCACGCCGCTGCTGTTCGGTGGCCTCGTCGGCGTACCGACGCCACCGCCAGGCGGTACCGCGACCCCATTCGGCGCTGTAGGCGGCACAGTATTCGGATTCGACTTCACCAGCTTCAATACCGCAGAATCATTCGCCTTCGCATGGGACCCGGACATCGCCTCGAACGTCGCCTATGGCGCTATCGTGGCCGAGCTCGTCGGCACGATCGTGACGCTCGACACGGCGGCGGGGACCGTCATGGGTGTGCTGGCGCTAGGAGACGGGTTTCTGATTGCGGTCATTCCATCGCCTGCGCCCGAGCCCGGTTCGCTCGCGCTGCTCGCGCTGGGACTTGCCGCGTTCGGCGTGCTGCGTCGCCGCCGCAGCGTCTGATCGCGCGTTCGTAAACAAAAAAGCGCCGGGTCCTCCGGCGCTTTTCTGTTGTGCGCCCAGCATGGGCGTGATCTTGGAGGTGGAAGTCCTCCTGCAAGCTGACCACAGCGAGCAAAGCGAAACGCAACCGCGTGAGGGTGACCGATCGTAGGAAGGAAGCTTGGCACGCCGCAGGGCGGTCCCTGGTCGCCGTTACTGGCCAACGTAGTACTCGATGAGGTTGACCGCGAGTTGGAGCGACGCGGGCATCGCTTTGTGCGCTATGCCGATGACTGCAATGTATACGTGCGCAGTCAACGGGCGGGCGAGCGGGTGATGGCGGCGCTGCGCCAGGGCTATGCGCGGTTACGCTTGAAGATCAACGACGCCAAGAGCGCGGTTGCCCCTGCCTTCGAACGAAAGTTCCTCGGTTATGCCTTTTGGCAAACACCGAGAGGCGAGGTGAAGCGGGCGATTGCGGCCAAGGCGAAAGCGACCTTCAAACAGCGGGTACGGTGGTTGACCAAGCGCTCGGGTGGACGCAGCATGGCTCAGGTCGTGCAGGATTTGCGTGGCTACGTGTTGGGTTGGAAGGCGTATTTCCGGCTGGCGCAGACGCCGCGCGTGATGCGCGAACTCGACGAATGGCTGCGACATCGCCTACGCGCGTTGCAACTCAACCAGTGGCGGCGCGGCACGACGATGTACCGCGAGCTGCGGGCACTCGGCGCGAGCCGGGTGCACGCTTTGCGCGTTGCCGGTAACGCGCGGCGCTGGTGGCGTAACAGCCGCTACGAGCTGAATCGGCTCATGCCTATCGGCTACTTCGATCGGCTCGGCGTGCCGCGTCTTTCATGACCTCAACTTCTCGAACCGCCCGGTGCGGACCCGCATGCCGGGTGGTGTGGGAGGAGTGCGGTCAGCAATGACCGCCCCCTATCCCGATTGGGCCGTCGTCCGCCCGTGCACGCAACGTCCGCGCGTCGCGTCAGCCGCGTGCGGCGCGCAGCTCGTCTCTCGGCGATCCCGCCTCGACCACCGCGAACGCGCTCATGTTGACAATGCGGCGCACGGTCGCCGTCGCCGTCAGGATGTGCGCCGGCTTCGCAGCGCCGAGCAGGATCGGGCCGACGGTCACGCCTTCGCCCGATACGGCGCGAAGCAGGTTGTACGAAATGTTCGCCGCGTCGAGATTCGGCATGATCAGCAGATTCGCTTCGCCTTTGAGGCGTGAGCCCGGGAACTCGCGCTCCCGGATGGCCGACGACAGCGCGGAATCACCGTGCATCTCGCCGTCGCATTCGAGGTCGGGTGCGAGCTTTTCGAGCAGCTCCCGTGCAGCGCGCATCTTGCGCGCCGAGGCCGTCTGGTTGCTGCCGAAGTTCGAGTGCGACAACAGCGCGACCTTCGGCGCCAGGCCGAAGCGGCGCACCTCGGCGGCGGCCATCAGCGTCATCTCGGCGAGCTGCTCCGGCGTCGGATCCTGGTTCACGTACGTATCGCAGATGAACAGTGTGCGCCGTGGCAGGATCAGCATGTTCATCGCCGCATAGATCGAGCAGCCGGGCGCACGGCCGATCACGTTGTGGATGTAGACCAGATGCCGCTGGTGCTGGCCGACGGTGCCGCAGATCATCGCGTCGGCCGCGCCCTTGTGCATCAGCATCGCGGCGATCAGCGTCGTGCGCCGGTGCATGTCGAGCTTCGCGACCTCGGGGCTCACGCCTTCGCGCGCGGCAAGCTTGTGATAGGCCGCTGCGTACTCGAGATGGCGCGGGTCGTCGTCCGGGTTGATCAGCTCGATATCGGTGCCGACGCGAAGGCGCAAGCTGAGCCGCGCGGCTCGCCGCTCGACGATTTCCGGCCGCCCGATGAGGATCGGCTTCGCCATTCCCTCGTCGAGCACGACCTGCACGGCGCGCAGCACGCGCTCGTCCTCGCCTTCCGCGTACACGAGCCGCTTCGGCGCGTGCTTCGCGGCTTCGAACACCGGCTGCATGACGATGCCCGAGTGGTAGACGTACTGCGTAAGCGAGCGCCGATACGCCTCGAGGTCGGCGACCGGGCGTGTCGCCACACCCGAGTCCATCGCCGCCTTTGCGACCGCATACGGAACGTTGACGATCAGTCGCGGATCGAGCGGCTTGGGAATCAGATAATCCGGGCCGAACTTGAGCTCCTCGCTCGGATAAGCGGCGGCGACGATCTCCGAAGGCTCGGCGTGCGCGAGGTCGGCGAGCGCACGCACGCATGCGAGCTTCATCTGCTCGTTGATCGTCGTTGCGCCCACATCGAGCGCGCCGCGGAACATGAAGGGGAAACAGAGAACGTTGTTGACCTGGTTCGGGTAATCGGAGCGGCCGGTCGCGATGATCGAATCGGGTCGCACCGCTTTCGCCTCTTCCGGCATGATCTCCGGCGTCGGATTGGCGAGCGCGAGGATGATCGGCTGCTTCGCCATCGTCTTCACCATCTCGGGCTTCAACACGCCCGCGGTCGAAAGCCCGAGGAAGATGTCGGCGCCGGCGCAGGCGTCGGCGAGCGAGCGCGCCGAGCTTCGCGTCGCGTAGCGCGCCTTGCTCGGATCGATCGACTCGCGGCGGCCCTCGTGGATCACGCCCTTGCTGTCGAGCATGATCACGTTCTCGCGATTCATGCCGAGCCCGATCAGCAGGTCGAGGCATGCGATCGCCGCGGCGCCGGCGCCCGAGCAGACGAGCTTCACGCGCCCGATGTCCTTGCGCACGACCTTGAGCCCGTTCAGCACCGCGGCGGCGGTCACGATGGCCGTCCCGTGCTGATCGTCGTGGAACACCGGGATCTTGAGCCGCTCACGCAGCTTCGTTTCGATGTAGAAGCACTCGGGCGCCTTGATGTCCTCGAGATTGATGCCGCCGAACGTCGGCTCGAGCATCGCGACGGCGTCGATGATCTTGTCGGGATCGCCGGGGCCGAGCTCGATGTCGAACACATCGATGCCGGCGAACTTCTTGAACAGGCACGCCTTGCCTTCCATCACCGGCTTGCCGGCGAGCGCGCCGATGTTGCCGAGGCCGAGCACGGCGCTTCCGTTCGTGATCACCGCGACCAGATTGCCGCGCGACGTGAGGTTCAGCGCCTCGGCGGGATTCGCGGCGATCGCTTCGCACGCCGCCGCGACGCCGGGCGAATAGGCGAGCGCGAGGTCGCGCTGGCTCACCATCGCTTTCGTCGGCACGATCGAAATCTTTCCGGGCCGCGGACTGCGGTGATATTCGAGCGCAGCGTTGCGCAGTTGCTCGTCCATGCTCGTTTCCTCCTGGTTCGAATCGGCGGCTTCGGCTCGCCGTCAGCCTATAGGATGGACCGCTGTGTGTCTGCGGTCGAGTAGTCCGGATGCGCGCTTGTGCGGCTCAGAATTGCACGCGCACGGGCGCGCTGATTCGCAGCACCGCGTCCTGGCGGAAGCGCACGCGATAGTCGTCGCGGATCGACTGCACGTTGCGCTCGGCTGTGCCGTCCGCGGCATGAACGATCTCGAGCACGAAGCTCGTCTCGCGCACGATCGCGCCGCTCGCATCGCGCCACTGGCCTTCGGCGCGCCACACGGTGAGACCGTCCGGAAAGCGCGGCGTCACGCTATCGTGCAGGAATGCGCTCCACTCGTCGTCCGACACGACGCCTGCGCCGGGAATCGAGCGCCCGAAATACAGGCGGTCGAGCACCAGCGCCTGCGCCGCCGCGGGCGGCGCCGGCGCGAGCGGCGCGCACGCTGCTACGCCGAGGGCAAGCCATGCGAGCGCGAGATGGCCCGCGCGCAGACGGCGCGGTTGAACGGCGGAACGGCCTGACGGCGAGTCAGCGCCTGGAGGCACTGCGCTTGGCGGCTTTCGGTCGGCCGACGGGCGGCGTCGCAGCCTCCGCGCTCGCCTTGTAATCGCCGATCACGCCCTTCAGCGGACAGATCGAGAACGCCGGGCATTTGCGACAACCGGCGACCACGGCAATCGGGCACAGCGTCATCGACGTGCTCCTTCCCAAACGGGCCGCTGAGTATACGCTCGAGCGAAGTGTCGTCGATCAGACGATCGAGGCGCGGTCCTCAGCGCACGCCGCACTCGGCACTCAGGTACGCGTCACGCGAGCGGATCGGCGATGCGCTCGCTCGAGCCGTTCGCCCCGTCCGCACGCTGCCGCAGCACGCGGTTCAGCACGTAGCCGAGCTCCTCGACCGTGTCGGGCTTGAGGATCAGCGCGCGCACACCCAACGCGGCCGCCGCCTGCTGATCCTCGGGCCGGATGAATCCCGACGTCATCACCACCGGAAGATCGGGCCGCACCGACAGCACGTCGCGCGCGAGATCGAAGCCCGACATGTCGCCCATCGCGAGGTCGGTGACGATCGCATCGAAGCGCTCCGGGTCCGCATGGAACTCGGCCAGCGCCCTCGTGGCGTCCGACACGCCGGTCACGCGATACCCGATGCGCTCGAGCATGCGCGACACGAGCATCACGAGCGGCGCCTCGTCGTCGACGAACAGCACGTGCGCGCTTCGCGAGCGCGGGGCGTCGCGCGGGGCCGTGCGGGCGCGTTCGTCGGCGCTTTCGACCGCCGGAAAATAGATGCGGAACGACGTGCCGCGACCCGGTTCGCTGTACACGCTGATCGCGCCGTCGTGGCTCTTGACGATGCCGTGCACGACCGACAGCCCGAGACCGGTGCCGAGTCCCTGCGGCTTGGTCGTGAAGAACGGGTCGAATATTCGCTCCAGCGTGGCCCGGTCCATGCCGCAGCCATCGTCGTCGACCTCGAGCCGAACGTAGCGCCCTTCGCGCAGGCCGGGTGTGTGGCTCGCGAAATCAGGTCCGACCGCTGCGGCGTCCACGCGGACGTCGATGTGGCCGCCGTGCGCGCCGAACGCGTGCGACGCGTTGGTCGCGAGATTGACGATGATCTGGTGGATCTGCGTCGGATCGAACGACACCGGCGGCAGGTCGTCGCCATAACGGGTGCGGATCTGCACCATCGCGGGAAGCGTTGCGCGCACGAGCTTGAGCGCCTCGTCGACCGCCGGCGCGAGCGCCATCACTTCGCGCTTGTGATCGTACGGACGGCTGAACGTCAGGATGCGGCGGACGAGATCGACGGCGCGGGCACCTGCGCGAGCGATCTCGTCGAGGCTCTCCTGCGCCGGGTGGCCGCGCGGCAGGTCGCCTTTGGCGAGCTTCGTGTTCCCCGTAATCGCGACGAGGATGTTGTTGAAGTCGTGCGCAATGCCGCCGGCGAGCGTGCCGAGCGCCTCGAGCTTCTGCGAGCGCAGCTGCGTCTGTTCGGCGCGCTTGCGCTGCGTGATGTCCACGTTGATGCCGATCACGCGCGCGGCGCGTCCGACGGCGTCGCGCTCGACGCGCACCGTGTACTCGATCCAGCGCATCGCGCCGTCGGATTGCGCGATCCGGTATTCGCCCGACGCGTGCGTGCCTTCGCGCAACAGCGCGTCGATCGTCGTTCGCACGCGCTCGCGATCGGCCGAGTGAATGAAATCGAGCAGCCCGGCGAAGTCGGTGCGCGCGGCTTCGCTTGCTTCGATGCCGATCACGCGCAGCACCGATTCGTCCCATTCGAAACGATCCTTCGAGACGTCCCACATCCACGCGCCCATGCCGCCGGCATCGAGGGCGGCGAGCAGCTGCGAACGCGACGTGCGCAGCGCCTCGCGCAGCTCGCGCGCATCGTCGATGTCCGACGCGGCGCCGAACCATTTGACGATGCCGCCCGATTCGTCGCGCAATGGCACGGCGCGCGCGTCGAACCATCGGTAGGCGCCGTCGTGCCGCCGCATGCGCAACTCGCGGCGCAGCTCGATGCCGCGCTCGCGCGCATCGCCCCACGCCGCCGCGACCGCAGGCCGATCGTCGGCGTGCACGAAGTCGAGCCAGCCCGCACCGAGATGAAGCGGGACCGCCACGCCCGTGTACGCAATGAGCTGCGGATTGACGTAGTCGCAGCTGCCCTCCGGCGCGCACGTCCAGACAAGCTGCGGCAGCGACTCGATCAGCAGCCGGAAGCGCGCCTCGCTGTCGCGCAGCGCTGTCTCCGCGCGCCGGCGCGCGGTGATGTCGGTGCAGAACGCCATCAGGTGGCCGTCGGCGAGGCGCACGCCGCTCAGCGACACCCATAGCGGGCGATCGTCTTGCCTCAGCGCGCGGAACTCGGCGGCGACGCGGCCGTGCTCGACGACGTCGTGCAATGCCTGTGCGGCGCGATCGCGCTCCTCGGGCGCGATCAGCTCCCATGCGCGCATGTTGCGCAGCGTGGCGGTGTCGCAACCGAGCAGCTCGGCCGCTTTCGGGTTGCAGTCGACGATGCGGGCGTCCGGGGACGCCACGAACATCGCGATCGGCGAGTCCTCGACGTACGTGCGGAATCGCAACTCGCTCGCGAGCATCGCCTCCTGCGCGCGGCGGTGATCGGTGATGTCCATGTCGGCGCCGGTGATGCGGATCGGCCGGCCGCCCGCCTCGCGCGTGAGCGTTGCTCGGCCGGCGAGCCATCGCTCGCCTCGCGTCGGATGCTCGATGCGGAATTCGACGCTCCATTCGACGCCCTCGGAAAGCAGCTTGCGGCTCGCCGCGCGCATCCGCTCGCGGTCCTCGGCGTGCACATGCCCGAGCCACCCGTCGCGGTCCATTGTCGTGCCGCGCGGCAGGCCGTAAAGATCGCAATATTCGGGCGAGCAGTACGTGACGCCGGTCGCGAAGTCGAAATCCCATACGCCGCTATGGCTCGCGCGTTGCGCGAGCGTGAGCACGTCGTACGCGCGGCGGGCTTCATCCTCGGAGCGCTTGCGATCGGAAATGTCGACGTTGACGCCGAGCACGCGATACGGCGTACCGTCTGCGCGGTGACACGCCGTGCCTTTCGCCGAGACCCAGCGTACATCGCCCGATGCGCGCACGATGCGGAACTCCAATTCCATCGGCCTGCCCGTTTCGACTGCGCGTCTCCACTCGCGCTCGACGCGGTCGACATCGTCGGGATGCACGCACCGCCGCCAATCCTCGTATCGCCCGACGGCGCCCGGCGCGACGCCGTAGATTCGCTCGAGGCTCGCCGACCACGTCAGCCGTCCGCTGGCCAGATCGAAATCGAAAACGCCGACGCCGGCCGTGTCCTGCGCGAGCCGCAGCCGCTCTTCGCTCTCACGCAGCGCTTCCTCCGCGCCGCGGTGCGCCGAGCAGTCGCGGAACACGATCACCGCACCGCGCACCGCGCCGTCTGGTCCGCGAATGGGCGCTCCGCTGTCGTCGATCGCGAGCTCGCGGCCGTCGCGCGCGATCAGCACGACGCCGTGCGCAAGGCTGACGGGAGCGACGGCGCCGAGAATCGCTTGCACCGGATCGGCGAGCGGCTCACGCGATCCCGCGTGCACGATGCGCAGCACGTCGGCGAGGCGCTGCCCGGCGGCTTGCGCCGACGACCAGCCGGTCAGCCGCTCGGCTTCCGCGTTGAGGAACACGACGCGGCCATCGACGTCGGTCGTCATCACGGCGTCGCCGATGCTCGCCAGCGTGACCGCGCTCAACCGCTCCGCCGCCGCCACACGCCGGCGCGACCGATGCAGCGCGTCGATCAGAACGCTCGTAAGCACGCCGATTGCGACCATCGCGAGCCATGCGATCGCATTCGACGCTTTCGCGATCGCGAAGCTGTACTGCGGCGCGAACAGGAAATACGGAGCAACGACTGCCGCAACCGCTGTCGCGACGAGGCCCGGGCCGATGCCGCCGATGATCGCCGAGAGCACGATCGGGATGACAAAGGCGATCACGATCGGCTGGTCGCCGATCTCGAAGTTCGCGACAAGACGTGCGGCGAGCGTGGCGAGCGTCGCGGTGACGGCGAATGCGTATGCCTGCCAACGTGACCGAGCGCTGAAGTCGAGCCGCCTCCCGCGGCCCGCGATGGCGGCGTACGGCGGTGACAGCGGGCGACTGCTCATCGGATGGAACGCGCCGGGATATCGGCCCCGCGCGTGCGAGGTGTTGCGATGCGCGCAGCATGCCGCAGCAGGTACGCGCGCGGCTTGACGCGCGTCAACGCAGCAGGGACTTCACGCCGGCCGTTCGTGGGCGTGTCGGAGCACCGCTGCGCGCGCGGGGCCGGATCGCGGTCAGCGATTAACGGCGTCGATAAAACGGTCGGCTGCGACGGCGGACATTGAAGCGTCCGCGTCGTTTCGGCGGCGCGCCCATCACTGCGGATCGCGCGCAACGCGCTGCGCCTTCGTAGCCATGGCCGCGTCGAACCGATCGCGCTCGACAATGAAGCGCTCGTGCGTGCCGCGCGCGATCATGTCGACGCCGTCGTGCGCGTCGACATCGAAGCGAAGCCGGCGGCCGTCGACGGCGGCCAGACGAACGCTCGCGGTGACGACCATGCCGGGCGGCGTCGCCTTCTCGTGGCTCACGTCGACATGCGTACCCACGGTCTGCTCGCGCGGCCAGTCGAGATGCGGCATCACCGCGAGCACGCACGCCCACTCGATCAGGCCGACGAGAAAGCCGGTCGCGAGCACCTCCGGCATCGCCTGGAATTCGGCCGCTTCCGGGTACAGTGCGGGAACCGTTTTCGACGCGGGGATGCGAAAGCGCAAGCGATGCGTAATGCCCGATTGCAGCGTGTCCTTCATGGGTGTCGTGCGTCTTGCGACCGGTCAGCACTATAGGGCGCGCGCGCGTCGCGGTCAAAGCGCAGGTTGGACGGCCTGCGCGTCGCGTGTACAGTCGCACGAGGTTTCTCGTCAAGGGAGGCGGCATGAACGATGTGAGAGCGCGCTTCGGCCGGCCGCTTCGGCTCGGCATCATCGGGGGCGGCCCGGACTCGTGGATCGGGCGCATGCATCGCGGCGCGGCCGAGTACGACGGCTTATGGACGGCGGTGGCCGGCGTGTTCTCGAGCGATGCGGCGCGCTCGCGCAGCGCCGGCGTTGCGATGGGCTTCGATGCGCAGCGAAGTTACGGCGACGTCGCCGAGATGATCGCACGCGAGCGCGAGCGCGCCGACGGCATCGAGGCCGTCGCGATCATGACGCCGAACGACACGCACTATCCGTACGCCGCGGCGGCGCTCGACGCGGGACTCGACGTTGTCTGCGACAAGCCGGTCACGCACGATTTCGCGCAGGCGTGCGATCTTGTCGCGCGCACGCGGAAGAACGGACGGCTGTTCGCGATCGCGCACGCGTACTCGGCGTATCCGATGACGCGCTATGCGCGCAGCCTCGTGCGCGACGGCGCGCTCGGCGCGCTGCGCTTCGTGCAGGTCGAATACATCCAGAGCGGCCTCGCGACGCGCGTGGAGGAAGCACCGCAGAACAATCGCTTCCGCTGGCTGCTCGATCCGGCGCGAAGCGGTCTTGCGCTCGTGATGAGCGCGATCGGCTGCCACGCGCAGCATCTCGCGTGCTTCGCGACGCAGCGCGCCGTCACGCGGGTGTGCGCGGACGTCGGCGCGCTCGTGCCCGGACGCGTCGTCGTCGACCACGTCTCGGCGCTGCTCGAGCTCGACGGCGGCCTCCACGGGACTTTCACGGTCACGCAGGCGGCGGCCGGTGGCGAAAACGACATCCGGCTCCGGATCTACGGCGAAAAAGGCCTGCTCGACTGGTCGCACCGAAACGAGAACTACCTGATGCACGCGCCGCAGGGCGAGCCCGCGCGGATGATCGGACGCGCCGATCCTTACCTGCCGCCGGAGATCGTCGCGCTCGGACGTACGCCGCGCGGTCACCCCGAGGGGCTGCGCGAAGCGTTCGCGAACATCTACGCCGAGCTCGCGCGCGAGCGCATGGCGCGCGAGCTCGGTGAGACGCTGCCGTCATATCCGTATCCGCGGATCGAGGACGGCGCGCACACGATGGCGTTCATCGAGGCGTGCCTCGACTCCCAGCGAACGGGCGGCTGGGTTGCGGTTGCGCGAGCGCCTAATGGTGCTTGAAGAACTGCACCGCGCGCTCGTGCTGCATCGCCTTCTCGCGCGTGTGGAACGTGCCCAGATTGCGGCGCTTGCCGGTCTTCGGGTCGGTCTTGCGCGAATAGAGGCGGTATTCGCCTGACTTCAGCTTGCGGATCATGTAGGCCTCCGCTTGTTAGGCTCGCGCGCCGCTCATTGGTTCGCCCGAGCGCGTGCCGCGCACCGCCCACGCGCGTGCGACCAGCGGGATCGAGCCGTCGACTGCCGTCGGCAGCGCCGCCCGCAGCCGCTCGCGCAGCGCGTCGCGCGCGGCGTCGGGCAACGCGCGCGCATAGGTCGGCGCCGGGCCCTGCCCACCGAGGAACGGCGACCAATAGTCGTCGAAATCGCGGAAGTCGGTATCGACGTCGATCGCACGCACCGCGACGTCGCGAAGCCCCGCCCCGGCGAACAGCGCATGCAGCGGCTGCGGCGCGCAGAGCGGAAAGCGGCGTCCCTCGTCGAGATCGCGCGCCGATGGATCGAGCGCGCAGGCGGCGTTCCAGAAATGGCGCATCAGCTGCATCTTGCCGGCGTAATCCCACACGTACGCCGCGACGGTGCCGCCGGCGCGCACGACGCGCGCCATTTCGGCGACCGCTTGCGCCGGTTCGGGCACGAAGTTCACGACGAGGCCTGACACTGCGACGTCGAACTCAGCCGCCTCGTGCGGCAGCCGGCGCGCATCGCCCAACGCGAACGCAGCGCGCGCATCGTCGACATGCCCGCGCGCGTAGGCGACGAACGCTTCCGACGGATCGACGCCGCGCAACCGCGACGGATCGGCCTGTTCGAGGACCGCGTGCGAAAGCGCGCCGGTGCCGCTTCCGACGTCGAGCCAATCGAGACGCGGCGCCAACGCGAGCCAGTGCACGAACTCGCGCGCGACGCGACGGCTCCATCGGCCCACGTACGGCTCGTACGCGGCGCCGCTCGCCCACACGTCGGCGGGAATGGAAGAGCTCGTCATGGTGTATACCTCCGTTTCAATTGGCGCGCGTCGAACGCAACCGATGTCGGCGGCGCTTACAGCGCGAAGCGCGCGTCGCAGGCCGATGAAAACAAGCCGTTGATTCGCGCGCGCTCCATTGCTTCTGGAGCGGTTCTTGCGTGGGCGCCTCCGCATTGACCCACTTCCTCCGTGGAGGCTGCGATGAAGCTGCGCGTTACCCTCGCGACCGTATGCGTGCTCGCGTTGGCGCTCGTTGCGCCCGCCAGCGCCGATCTCATCCACTTCGACGTGCTGATCGATGGGGCGCAGGCCGGCACCCCATCCCCCGGCGTCGGCACCGCGGGCCTCGACCTCGATACGGTCGCGATGACGCTGTCGATCAACTTGACGTTTTCGGGCCTCGTGTCGCCGACGACGAACGCGCACATCCACTGTTGCGCGCCACCGGGATCCAACGCGCCTGTCGTGCTGCCGTTCGTGCCCGCCGGCTTCCCGCTCGGCGTGACCTCGGGCTCGTTCAACGCGACGTTCCCGGGCCTGACGCCGGTTCTCGTTGCCGACATCCTGAGCGGGCTCTCGTACATCAACATCCACACAGTCGAGTTTCCCGCCGGCGAGATCCGCGGCCAGATCGTCTCCGAGCCCGCGACGCTTGCGCTCGTCGCGCTTGCGCTTTGGGCGGCGGTGCTCGCGCGGCGCAGGCGCTGTTGAGCAGCGCACGTGCTCATCGCGGAGGTCCAGGCTTCGCCGCGTCGCGGCGAAGCAGTCCTGCGTACGCGCCCGGCGTCGAACCCTCGATCGGAACCGCGCCCACCGTTTTCGCGTAGTACGCCTGCGGCCCGACGCCGCCGATGATCGCGTACGCGTAACCCGCATCGCGCTGCGCGGTGAGTGCGGCGAGCAGCAGCGCGCGGCCGACGCCACGGCCGCGCTCGCGCTCGATCACGCCCGATGGGCCGAAGAAATTGCGCGCGAGCGTGTCGTGGCACGCGAAGCCGAGGAGCTCGGCGCCGCGCACGGCGACGAAGCAGGCGACCGGCATGCGTGCGTAGCTCGAGTCGACCTCGGCGACCCACACGGCGAAGTGCGCGCGCACCCAGTCGACGACGATCGGCTTCTCGGGCAGCAGCGAACGTCGGATGTCCACACCGTCGCGCGCAAGCGCCGCGCGCGCCTCCTCTGCGCTCGGAAGCGCGTACAGCCTGACCAGCATGTCGATCATTGCGCCTTCGATTTCTGCGGATCGTCCTTCGGATCGAGATAGTTGATGTCGAACGGACCGTCACCGCTGATCTGGATCATCGTCGGCGCCTTCGTGTACGCGTAGTGATGCGCCTTCGCCGGCAGATGATGGAACCCGCCGGCGGTGAGCGCCTGGCCCTGCTTCGTATCGAGCTTGTCCCCCATGCCGAGATAGAGCGCGCCCGAGATCACCGTCAGGTTCTCGTCCTGCGAATGCCAATGCGCGGGGATCTTGTAGCCCGCGGGCGCGCGCATCCGGACGGTGAATGGACCGCTCTTGCCAGGATCGCCGTAGAGCACGGCCATCTTGCCGCCCTTGGGCAGTGACGGCGGCGCGTCGCCCCACTTGATCGTGCCGGGATTCATGAAGATATGCTCGCCTTCGCCGGCGGCGAGCGCGCTCGACGTGGCGATGCCCAACGACAGCACAATGGCGCACAGCGCGTACGGTGTCTTCATCGTTGCCTCCGCTACGATGCGGCGGCGGATACCGGCCGCCGCGGCCGGAACGCCAATGGTAGCCGGGCCGGCTCAGCGCGGCGAGCGCCGCGGCCGCTTGTAGAGCGCGCGCAGCTCGTCCTTCGCCGCCTCGAGTCGGGCACGCCGGCGCTTGGGCAGATTCTTCCCCGCGCGGTTGATGAAGAACACGAGCATCGACATCGCCGAGCGGTACGGATCGCTCTTGCGGCGCCGGCTGCGCTCGGCGGAGCGCTTGAGCGAGCGGGCGATGCTCGCCGGATCGTCGCGCGCGAACACGCCCTTATCGAGATCGAGCGCGTTGCTCGTCTCCATCACGTGCTTCGACCAGCGGCGCGTCTTTGCGCGGGGTTTGCGCGTTGATGTGGTGGTGGCCATCGATTGGCTCCTTCAGCGTGTGCGCGGCTCGCAGACGACGTCGGTGCGAACCGAATTCGCGATGAAGCACTCGTCATGCGCTTCGTGATGCATTGCGGCGATCTGCTCGGCGTTCGGGCTGCGCTCGCCGGAGAAAACGACGTCGGGCCGAAGCACGACGCGGGTGATCGCGAGCTTGCCGCGCTCGTCTTTCGCCATCGTTCCGATCGCGGCATCCGCGTAATGATCGACGCGAAATCCACGTGCAGCGGCGATCGACAGGAACCAGAGCATGTGACAGCTCGCAAGCGAGGCGACGAACGCCTCTTCGGGGTCGATCGCGTTCGCGTCCGAATACGGCAATGGAACCACGTGCGGAGACGACGATGCCGGGACCGTGATGCCGCCGTCGAAGATCCACGCGTGCGCCCGGCTGTAGCGGTTGTCGACGAAGCGCGCCTCGCCGCGGTCCCAGCGGATCGTCGCCGTGTAGGTGGACATCGTCCCGGACTCCTTGTGCATGCTCGACGGATCGGCGCGAACGACGGCCGACGATCCACAGAACCATCGCCGATTAGACGGAAGCGGTCAGGTCAAAGGTTCCGCCGCCGGTCTGCAATCATTGCCGGTGGCGGGCTTCGCACGCGGACTAGCTGTCGGCCTTGCCGAACGGACGGATCGGGTCGGTCAGCTCGTAGAACTCGGTGCCCCGCTCGCCCGGCATCAGCAGATAGCGCTTGCCGAGCTTCGGATAGTCGATCACGTCCAGCGGAAGGTCTTCGCCGCCCATCAGATAGACGAGCTCAACGTCGAACGGATTTTTCAGCAGATGCGCGACCGACGGCGTTGCGAATCCCATGAAATCGCCGGGGCCGACTTCGTACTGCTCGCCGTCGATCTCGGCGATGCCGCGGCCGGCGAGCACGTATATCCATTCCTCCTCGAGCCGGTGCGCGTGGTAGGCGAAAGAGTCCTTGCCAGGTGCGAGCCGCGCGATCGAGATGTGCGCCCGCTTCATGCCCGCAAGCCGCGACAATCCGGCGCCGCTGAACAGCGAATTCGGATTGAGGCGCTGCGTGTACGTGCCCTCGCGAGCGCGGATCTCGTCGCCTCTCCACAACACCTTGCGCTGCTCGCTCATCGGCGGCTCCTTCATGCGATTTGTCGCAGCGGCTAGCGTACGCTGCGGTGGCCGATCGTGCCATCGTCGAACGACGAGCCCGGCACGCGGCCGGGCTCGATCGCTTCGATTTCCCGCCGGGTCAGTCGCCGTCGTCGTTGTTGCCGGGCCCGCCCGCGACCGGCGTGATCGAGCCGTACAGCCCGTGCTCTTCGTCGTTGATGCCCGCGGCGAAGAACAGCGTGCTCGTCGGCTGGCTCAGGATGCCGTTGCCGAACGCGAGCCCCCACAGTCCCTCGATTCGCAGCGGCTTGTTGTCGGTGCCGCGCAGCTGACCCTTGAATTCGCCGCTGTGCGCATCGTAGGCGTTGATGGTGCCATCGCCGAAATTACCGACCAGAAGCCGGTCGGCGAATCTGCCGAACGTCGCCGGCGCGAGCACGAGACCCCACGGCGCGTTCAGCTTGCCGTGTGACGCGACGCGGCGGACCAGGTTGCCGTTCGCGTCGAAGACGTCGACGATGCCGAGGCCGGCTCCGGCGATTTCCTCGGCTTCGCCTTCTTCGCGCTTCGCGTATGCAACGTACAGATCGCCCTGAATGTTCTGGATGTTGAACGGCGCGTAGCCGGCGGGCAGATGCGGATCGACGAAGCCGCCCGGCATCGTGACGGGCTGAAATGCCTTGTCGAATACATCGATCCTGCCGCTGAGGAAATCGGCGGCGTAGAGGAAGTTGGCGTTACCGTTAGCCGTCAGCGCGAGTCCCGTGTACGAGGCGCCGGTCGGCGCAACGACCTGTATCGCATGGGTCGGGTCGACGGCGGGCGACCATGCGGCGATCGTGCCGTCCTGCGTGGCGAAGATGAACCGCCCCGGGTTGCCCGGCGTGACGGCGAAGTCGTTGGAGCCGTTGAACACGATGCCGGTCGGCGTTCCCGGATTGCCGCCCACGCCCGGTATCGTGATGAACGGAAGCGTCGGATTGACGTTGCCGTTGCCGTCGTAGAGCGACGACGTGCCGGTGCCGTTGTTTGCGACCCACACGAAGCCGTTGGGATTGAACGCGATGCCCCACGGATTGACGAGATGGCCGTCGGTGTGCGCAGCCAGGCCCGGCACATCGGATACCAGATCTTTCACTTGATAGCGCGAGTCGGCGGCCTGGGCTGCGCCGGCGGCCATCAGCGCAACGCCGGCAGCCGCCACGAAAATATTGCGGATTCGATGCATGACAACACTCCTCGGTTGACGCGTTCCGCCCTCCTATCGGAATGCGATAGAGATTATTTTTCGGATATCGGGCGGCACGGGCGATCGTGTCGCGCAACGCCCCGCCGCCAAGGCGGCAAACAGCGAGCTTCGCCGAATATTTCGCGTTACGCGTTCGAGCGTGCGCGCAGCAGCGTCCACGCGAGCGCGAACGCGAGCGCGATCTCGACGGCGGCGTCGAGCAGGTAGACGACGCTGATCTCGCCTGCGGTTACGTGGAAGATTTCGATCGCGACGAGCGCGAGCGAGGTGCCGAACGCGAGCACGCAGATCGCGACGCCCGCCTGCTGCAACCGGACCGCGGTGATGAGGCTCGCCCCGATCGCGACGAGCAGCAATCCGACCGTGTAGACGAGCCAATCGTCCGCCTTCGGTCCGGTAACGAATTCGAAGCTGTCCATGTTCACGAGCGGCCAGATCCCGCTCGCGACGTAGTAGACGCCTTGCACGCCGAGCACGAGCCGCACGCTGCGCGTCATCGATGCGGCCCTTCGCGCCGGAACACGACGCAGAGGTTGTTCGCCGGCATCTCGACGATGTCCGCTCGGACGAATCCGGCGCGTTCCGCGACCGCCGTGACGTCGTCGAGATCACGGACGCCCCACCGCGGATCATGGGCGCGAAGCGACGCGTCAAACCGCTCGTTGCTGGGCGCGGTGTGATGTCCGCCGCGCCGGTACGGCCCGTACAGGACGACGGCACCGAGCGAGCCGACAATGTCGCGCGCGCCTTCGAAAAGCGCGATCGCCGCGGACCACGGCGACACATGCAGAACGTTGATGCAGACGATCGCGTCTGCTGCTGCGATCGCCCACGGCCGATCGTGCACATCGAGCTGCAACGGCGCGCGCACGTTTGAAAGATTTTCCGCTTCGATCCAGCGGCTCACCGACTCGCGGTAGGTCGTGTCGGCATCGCTCGGTTGCCAGGCGAGCTCGGGAAACGTCTTCGCGAAGTGCGCCACGTGCTGGCCGGTGCCGCTGCCGATCTCGAGCACGAGCCCGCTCGAGGGCAGAACGCGCGCGAGCACATCGGCGATCGGGCCTTTGTTGCGCTCCGCCGACGGTGCGAGCCAGCGTCCGTCAGCGAGCTGCTCGCCGATCGGCCATGCCGGCATCAGCGCTCCGCGCGACCGCGCCGTTTATCCCTTCGCGCATGCGAGCGGCCGCAGCAAATCACGACGGCGCCGAGCGCGAACGCGATCGGCAGCGGCGACACGAGCAGCGCGGCGAGCCCGTTCCACGTGTCGTCGGGCGCGAGCAGCTGCAGGCTCGTGTAGATGAGCACCGCGGTGCCGATCGCGGCGGCGAGCGCCGCCCGCGTCGTGTCGGCGAACAGCCGTTCGGACACGACGCCGATCAGCACCGGCAGCAGCACCAGAATGATCAGCGGCTCCATGATCCACAGAATGATCAGCGGCTCCATGATCCAGGATGACGGAAGAAGCGGGCGGCACCTGCGTTGCAGTTCCGCCCACACCATGTTAAGCGCGGACTACGGCGGCATCAATCTCCGGCAATTCCGGGTCGCCGGCGCGGTAAAGCCACCGCCGGCGGCGCCGTCAGGGCATCGCGTCGGTCGGCGCGCGCCGCGAGCCGCTCGAGTCGGGCTCGCGCCGAATGCGGTCGTCGCGCTTGCGCATCAGCCAGTAAGTGACGCCGAGGGCGAGCGTGACGGTGGCGAGCCCGAAGAGCTCCTCCGGCCGGGTCGACGACAGGTCGAGCACGATGAACTTGCGCGCGAGCGCGAGGAGCGCGATCAGCAGCACGATCTTCGTCTGGATCACGCTCTGCTCGCGGGCGACGACGTACTGCAGCGTGTGGTTGAACTCGAGCGCGATCAGCACGGTGAGGATGTCGCCGAACACCGACTGAAACGTGGCGTGCTCAAGTGGATCGAGCGCGCCCAGCACGAGCGCACCGATCACGCTGGCGAACAGCCGATAAAGCGCGACGACGATCACGATCGTGACGACGAATGTGAGCGCGAAGCACGTAGAGCGCGAAGGCGAGCGGGATGCTCACCCACGCGGCGGCTGCGCCGAGCAGGTACGAGACGACGCCGATGAACGACTTGCGGATGATGTTCGGATCCTCGTCGTGCGCACGCTCGGGCTTCATCAGGTTGCGGCGGATGTAACGATGCAGCGCGATGAACAGCAGCGTGTTCACTGCCATCACGACGCCGAACAGCGTCACCGCGAGCGGATTGTCCGCGTACTCGCCCATCAGCGCCGTCGGGAACGGCACGAACGACTGGAACATCAGGAACAGCGCGTTGAGCCACATCATCGCGTAATCGGCGTGCCGGGCGAGGCCGAGCACGTGGTGATGGTTGATCCAGAACTTGCAGACGATGACGAAGCTGATGAGCCAGCTCAACAGCTTCGGCAGCAGATCGACCAGCTCGTGGGCGAGCGCGCCGACGCTGCGGTGGTCGGCGAGCGCCGGCACCTTGAGCTCGAGCACGAGCAGCGTCACGACGATCGCGAACACGCCGTCGCTGAACGCCTCGATGCGGGTGAGCTTCAGTTCACCGCGGAAAAAGCGGCTCAGCATGCGCATGGGCGGCAGCCCCCGAGCGTTGCGACGCAGCGGTTATACACCGTCGCGGCCGGGGCGGCCATTACGGGAGAACCGCTTGGGTCGATGCGCGGCGGGACGGCGCGTCGACCGTCCATCGGCTGCCCGTCGCAACCGTTGATTTCGGTCAAGTCGACGAGACCGGGCGGCTCGAACAAACGCCATTTGCTTCGTCGATCCCGCGCTGCTCGAGTTCGAGATCACCGAAAGCGCCGCGATGCACAATGCCGACGAAGTGATCGTTACGCTGAGCGCGCTCAAGTCGCTCGGTGTCCGGATCTCGATCGACGACTTCGGCACCGGCTACTCGAGCCTGAGCTATCTCAAGCGATTCCCGGTCGATGCGCTGAAGCTCGACCGCTCGTTCGTCAAGGATCTGCCGGAGGACACGGACGATGCCGCGATCGCGCGCGCCGTCATCATCCTCGCGCACAGTCTCGGGCTCGACGTCATCGCCGAGGGCGTCGAGACGCAAACGCAGCTCGCGTTTCTCGCCGCCAACGGTTGCGACGTCGCGCAGGGCTATTATCTGTCGCGCCCGATTCCGCCCGCACAGTTCGCGCAACTGCTCGCGCAGCACCGCCGGCTCGACGGCGAATGTTCGACCGCGTCCAATCCATTGCGGCAGCCTGAATCGGCCGCCGACTGACGGCCATTCGCAGCATCGCGCGTCTGTCGCGCGCAACACGCATCGGATCGCGATTCGGAAATATTTACACCGCCGAATGCGCGCGTGCTCCTTGAGTTCGCTTTTGTACGGTACTAAACTCTATTCGATTCGACATCGCTTTCCTGTTCGCGCATCCGCGCGCGATCGATCCACGAGGAGAGGACGCATGAAGCGATCGCATCGAGCTTTAACCGGCGTCGCGGCCGCGGCGGCGATCATCGGGTTGAATGGTGCCGCATGGTCGGCCGAAATCGATTCTCAACGTCTCGCCGACGCCGACAAGAATCCGAACGACTGGCTCACCTACCACGGGTCGTACAAGTCGTGGCACTACAGCGGCCTCGACCAGATCAACGCCGACAACGTCAAGAATCTGAAGGTCGCGTGGAGCCACGCGATGCCGCGCTCGACGCGCGGTTTGCAATCGTTCCCGCTGGTCGCCGATGGCGTGCTCTATTACTCCGGTTCGTACAACCAGGTGTACGCGCTCGACGGGGCGACCGGCGAAGTGAAGTGGGCCTACAAGCAGAAGCTGAACGAGGACCTCGTCGCGAAGCAGACGCATTCGCCGTACAACCGAGGCATCGCGCTCGGCTTCGGCAACGTCTACATGGGCACGCTCGACGGCAAGCTCGTCGCGATCGACATGCAGACCGGCAAGCAGAAGTGGGAGACGAAGCTCGTCGATTCCGAGAAGCTCACCGTCGGCTTCACCGGCGCGCCGCTGCTCGCCAACGGCAAGGTGATCATCGGCTCGCAGGGCGGCGAGTGGCCGTACCGCGGACCGATCTTCGGCGTCGATGCGAAAACGGGCAAGCTCGCATGGACATTCTTCACCGTCGGCGGCAACGATGCGAACGATCCCGCGATGAAGACGTGGGGCGGCGATTCGTGGAAGACGGGCGGCGGCGGCGGCTGGATGGCCGGCGGCTACGATCCGAAGTCGAACACCGTCTACTGGGGCACGGCGAACCCCGCGCCGCTGTACGACTGGGGCGGCCCGGATTGGAAGACGAAGGGCGCGCGTCCGGGCGACAACCTCTACACGACATCGGTGCTCGCGCTCGACCCGGACACCGGGAAGCTCAAGTCGTACCACCAGGAGCTGCCGCACGACGCGTGGGACTTCGACAGCGCGGTTGGCGAGTTCGTGATGATCGAGCGCGATGGCAAGCCGTACATCGTGCATGCGAACAAGGGCGGCTTCGTGTTCGTTTACGATCCGCAACTCAAGGTGCAGAACGTCTGGCAAGGCGTGAAGAACATCAACTTCGTCAAGAGCATCGACCCGAAGACCGGCGAGCTGATCGGCCGGCGCGACTTGGCCGAAGGCAAGCACCAGGCGCTCTGTCCCTACATCGCCGGCGGCTACAGCTGGAACGCCGGCACGTACAACCCGGGGACGGGGCTGTACTACAAGGTCGGCAATGAATGGTGCATGGACCTGGAGGTGGTGAAGACGACGCCGATACTCGAGCCGATGGCGCAACTCAACATCGGATCGAACTTCACCGTCAACAAGACCACACCCGACGGCGGCAAAGCGCGCGGCCACGTCACCGGACGCGATCCGATCACGGGCGCGATCAAGTGGCAGGTCGAATACGCGGAGCCGCCGCTCGCGAGCCTGCTCTCCACGAAAGGCAACCTTGTGTTCGTGCCCGACGCGCGCGGATGGTTGCACGCGCTCGATGCGCGCACCGGCGCCGAGCTGTGGAAGCACAACGACGGCCAGGGGCACAACGGCGGCATCATCAGCTACATGGCGAACGGCAAACAGTACATCGCGGTTGCGACCGGCTGGGGGGGCCTCGCCGGCGACGACTACAAGGTACTTTACGGCGAGCCGTGGGCGAGCATGCCGACCGACCAGGGCATGCTGGTCGTCTTCGGCATGTAACCTGTCGCCGAAACGACGGTCGAACAGGCGGGGGCGCATTCCCCCGCCTGTTCGTTTGTACGAGGACATCGATGCGCAGCGCACTGCGGGTGTTGTTCGTCACGGCGTCGATCGCGATCGCGTTCGGTGCGACGCAGCGTAGTGTTGCGCAAATGAGCGGGCCGATGTCGTCGGGCAAGCCGCCCGAGCCTGCGGCCGCGGCGCAGTCCGCATCGGATTCGAAAGGCGGCGATTTCGACGTGCAGAAGCTTTTCGCCAACACCTGCGGGTGGTGCCACAGCGACGGCGGTCGCGCGCCCGGCAAGGGCCCGCAGCTGATGGGCACCACGCTCTCCGACGCCGAGATCATCCACCGGATCAAAGCGGGCAAGCCGGGCGCGATGCCGGCGTTCGCGTCGAGCTTCACCGACGATCAGCTGCAGGCGATCGTCCGCTACATCCGGTCGCTGCACGAATGATCGCGCGTCACCGCTGGATCGTCGTCGCGGCGCTCGCTGCGCTTGCATCGGCGCCGCTCGCCGCGCGCACGTTCGACGAGGTGAGCGCGCGCGGCATCGTGTCGATGTGCGCGAATCCGGACGCGCTGCCGCACGCGAGCAACAAGCCGGACATGCCAGGCTTCCAGGTCGAGATCGGTCGCGCGCTCGCCGCCGCGCTCGGGTTGAAGCTTTCGGTCGAATGGATCGTGCCGCGGATTCGCGCGGGTCTCGTCGACTGCGACATGCTGCTCGACACGATCGCCGATCCGCAGGCGCAGGGGCCGCCGCTCAAGCTGTCGCATGCATACCAGAAGAGCGGCGTTGCGCTCGCATGGCGAACGGCGTCGCAGGACATGCGGGGGTTCGGCGACATCGCGCCGGCGCAGCGCGTCGGCGTGATGGTCAATTCGCTCGCGAGCAAGCTGCTCGGCCAGCGCGGCGTGCGCACGGTGCCGTATGCATTCGAGACCGAGATGGTGCAGGATCTCGCGAAAGGCGACATCGACGCGTCGGCCGTTTCTCCGGCGACGATCGCCTATTACATTCACAGCCATCCCGCGGTGGGCCTTCGCTACGTGCACGCGTACGACGGCGAGCCGGAGCTTCGCTGGAATCTCGCCGTCGGCTTGCGCAAGAGCGACGACCGGCTGCTCGACGCGGTGAACGCGGCGCTCGACAAGCTGATCGACGACGGCACGCTCGCGCGCATCTACGCGCGCTATGGCGTCGAGTACCGCAAACCCTAGCGGTGCCTGGCGTTGAGACGGCGCAGATTCGCGACGGCAGCGCGGTGCACCGGTGACAAGCCGCCCGCGAATGCGCGCGCCGCCGCGGCCCGCCAATGACGTTCGAGCGCGCGATTGCGCGGCAGCCGTCCGAACGGCGTCATCCATGCCGCCAGCCACGCGCTCCACGACTCGCGCATCAACACGAACGGCAGCTCCAAGCCCCAACGCATCCATTGCGCGTTCATCGCCGCGATCGAATGCGCGAACGCATCGGTTTTCTCGGTGCCCATGCGCGTCCATTCGCGGCGATCTCGTGCGGTCGGATTCGCACCGGAAGCGAGCGCGCCGAACGTGCGCAGCGCAACGACCTGCGGCGCGACGAGCGCGAGCTCCGTGGCCTTGCGAAGCGAACGGCGGCGGGTCGACGAGCGGCGCATCGCCGTTGGAGGACGCGCCGCGGCGCGAGTTCAGTTGGCGGCGGCGGGCTTGCCCGTCTCGACGAAGCGCTTCAAGCGTTCGAGCTGCTCGCCGAGCACACCATCGACGGCCGGCGCCATCTTGTCGAAGCCGCCGTCGATGAATCCGCCGACGCTGTACGTGAGCTCCATCTTCGTGCCGCTCGCGGCCGGCACGAGCTTCCACGTCAGGCTGCCGGCGAGACCGGACGCCTGCAGCGGGCCGAGCGCGCCGGACATCCGCAGCGCCTGTCCGGGCGCGACATAGACGACGCGCAGATGCTCGACGGCGCCGCCGTCCTTGAGCCGCTCGCAGAAGCAGCCTCCGGCACGTGCGTCGATCGACAGATTCTTCACATCGCCGGAGAACGAGTGATCGGGATTCCACCACGAGCCGACCTGCACGAGCGCGTCGTAGACCTTCGCCGGCGGCGCGTTGACCGTCGTTTCATGCCGCACGGCGAACCCGCTCGGCGCGATCTGAACGACGGCGGCCTGCGTGCTCGCCGCAAGCGCGAGCGCCATCGCGGCTCCCGGCCACGTCTCGAGTCGCACCATCATGCGGGCGTCTCCTCGGATTCGATGCCGATGGCCGCGGCTTTCCGGCAATAACAGTAGACGAACTGCTGAACCATACCGTTCGGCGTGTGATGAGCTTCGCGCTCGTGCGAGAGCAGCGTGAACGCGTCGCCGAATTGCGCATGAAGCGTGTCCGGACCATAGCGCACGACAGGAAGTCCGCTGCATCGATCGGGCCCGTCCTCGGCGAACGTCGCGACGATCACGTGCCCGCCCACTTTCACCGACCGCAGCACTGCGCGCACGTACGCCGCGCGATCCCCACTGGTGGTGAGGAAGTGGAACACGGCGCGATCGTGCCAAACGTCGAATGCGTCGGCCGGCAACACCGTCTTCGTAATGTCGCCTTCGATCCAGCGCACGCACTGCGCACGCGCTTCGCCGAGCCGCTTGCGTGCCGCATCGAGCGCGGAGTCGGACAGGTCGAGCACCGTCACGTTGTCGTAGCCGTTCGCGACGAGGTCATCAACGAGCGTCGATGCGCCGCCGCCGACGTCGATGATCGATGCGGACCGGCCCACACGCGTGTCGCCAATCATCCGCAGCGACAGCTCGGCGTGATGCTGACACCAGCTCACCGCGTCGGGCGGCGTCGCAGCATGGATCGCATTCCAGTGCTCTTTCGCGTCCATGGCGCTACGAGAGCTTCCACCAGACGATCAGAGCCGCAGCCGCCGGGACAGCAAACACGAGCAGGAAGATCGGAAGCTCGTCGCCGATCGAATAGCCCGCACGCGAAACGCCGATCCACAGGTTGACGAGCGCCGCGGCGAGCCAGATCGGCACGAAGATCTTCGCCGCCGTGATCATGCCTGCAGCGCCGGCGCCGCCGATCCAGCGGCCGGCGGCGAGGCAGATGGCGAGCAGCAGCAAGCCTCCGGCGATGACGATCAGCGTATGCATCGTGCGGTCTTCAACCGTCGAGTGCGCGGGAGCCGGTTTCTGCCATACGCATCGGCATTGCCGCCCGAACGTTGGCTCGGCGGCGGAACAAGAAAACCGCGGCAGACGCCCCGCGGCGTCCCGCGTTCCGACTCGCGTACGACGCGAAGCGGCGCGGCGGCCCGGCCCGCGCGCTTCGTATCAGCCGACGGCGGGCGTCGGCTTCTTCGGCTGCTTCGGCTTCTTCGGTTCCTTGCGTTGCCGGTCGCGGTTGCCCATGGCGGTCTCCTCGGCGGGACGTGTGAATGCGCGACGTCGCGGCGTCCCGACGCGCGAGTTTAACCGTGTGAGCCGCCGCGAGGGAAGCGCTTAGCGGGCGACGTCGAGCTCGATCAGCCGGGCGCGCACGCTGGTTGCGCAAACCAGCAGCTCGCCCACCGAAACCGGCAGGCTGAAGCGCCGCGGGCCGGCGCTGCCCGGATTGACGTAGAGCACGCCGCCGCGCTCGGCGATCGACGGCCGGTGTGAATGGCCCGACACGACCGCACGAACGCCCTTGGCTGCGGGATCGAATTCGAGCGAGGCGATGTCGTGCAGCACGAAGATCGACGCGTCGCCGACGACCAGCGTGTTCGTTTCGGGTCTCGCCACAGCCCACGCACCGCGGTCGTTGTTGCCTCGGACGGCGGTGACCGGCGCGATCGAGGCGAGTTGTTCGATGATGCGAGCGTCGCCGATGTCGCCGGCATGGACGATGAAATCGCTGCCGCGCAATGCCGCCAGCGCCTCGTTCCGCAGGAGCCCGTGCGTGTCGGAGATCAGCCCCACCCGCACGTCCGGACAGGTCATCGTGCAGCGAGCCGGCCCGACATCACCCGGCGGCGATCGCTTCGCGTCTGCAGTCCGAATCGGCGGTAAAGCGCGATCGCCGCAGCGTTGGTGTCGCCGACCTCGACATGCAGCGCGACGACGCCGCGCCGCCGGCAGTCGTCGGCCAGCGCGTCGACAAGCGCCGTCGCACAACCGCGGCGTCGATGCGCGGCGCGCACGAACAGATCGTCGATCCAGCCTTCGAGCCCGCCGTGCTCCAGCGCGTATCGGACGGTCAGGACGACGTAGCCGGCCGTCTCGCGGCGGTCGCGCGCCGTCCATGCCGATCCCAGCGAAGCGTCTGCGAGCAACGCGCGAAAGCTCTGCGCCGCCCAGTCGCCATCCAACGGATAGCCTGACTCCGCGTAGAACTCGCGCATCAGCTCGACCAGCAGCGGAACCTCGGGCGACGACGCGAGCGCGATGTGAAACGCTGCGGCCGTCGAACGCTCGCCGTCAGCGCTCGCCATAGCTCGACACCTCGATCAGGTTCGAGTCGGGATCGCGGAAATAGATCGATTGGATCGGCCCGCGGGCGCCGGTTCTCGCGACCGGTCCTTCCAGGATGTCGACGCCGCATGCCGCGAGTCGCTCGATCACCTGCGCAAGCGGCACGGCGGCGATCAGGCAGATATCGGCCGACCCGGGCGTCGGATGCGCCGCCTTCGGCTCGAATTCGCGACCCGACTCGTGCAGATTGATCTTCTGCGCGCCGAACGCGAGCGCCCTGCGGCCCGCGCCGAACGTGACGACGTCCATGCCGAGCACGCGCGAATAGAAATCACACGTCGTCTCGATGCTTCGCACCGTCAGCACGATGTGGTCGATGCGGTCGATCTTCATGCGTGAGGCGAGTTGGCGTCCGGGCGCGGCGCGTTGGGTGGCATCGGCATGCCGCTCAATGCAACGCCTCGTGCGCGGGATCGGCGAGCGCGGCGGCCGCTCGCGCGCGGAGCTGCCGCTCGTCGTCCGAATCGCCGAACGGCGCCGACATCGCGAACGCGCGCACGAGCGCCGGCGCATCATTCGACTCGGCGGCGGCAGTGAGCTCGCGCGCGAGCCGCGCGCGCTGCTCATACAGATGGTTGAACTGCGCGTCGCACCGCGGAATCGGCGTCGGATAGTGCCGGATCTCGTCGTCGATCGACTGGCGCGCTCGCTCGATAAACGCGCGGATCTCGGACGCGAGCGAGCGCATGGCGTTCGATGCGGCTTCCATTAGATGCCCCTGTCTCAACGGCCGATCAGTCGGCCAAGCAGCGTCGCCAACGCGGAGCGCTTGCCCGGCGGTGTCGCACGCGCGTAATCGAAATAGCGGCGATCGACGTAGCACCAGGCCCACGTCTCGCTGTGCTCGAGCGGCACGATGATCGGGTGCCTGGTCGACTTGAAATGCTGGAGCGCGTGCGCATGCTTCGAGTCCTCGCAGCATCCGACGTGGCCGCACGTGAGGCAGACGCGAAGCTCGGTCCACTTCGAGCCGATCGCGAGGCACTCCTCGCAGCCCTTCGTGCGCGGCTCGACGGGCCCCAATCCGGCGAAATGCTCGCAGCGTTCGGGCATCTGATTACCGGACGAGCGGGAACGCCGCCGCGATGTCGAACGCCTGCACGGCGCGCACTTTCGATTCGAGCTGCAGATAGCGCGCGGCCTTCTTCGCAGGCAACGCGCGCATGACGCGGTTCTGGAGCGTGCGCCGCGCCTTCATCTCGGCCTCGTCGGCGGCGATCATCTCGTTCGCGAGGTTCTTCGCGTAAAGATCGGACAGCGGGCGATCGAATCCGACCAGCCCTTCGAGCGCGACGTTGCGCCGCCGGTCGGTGAGCTCGACGCTGCGCTGATAGGCGGTGTAGATCGGCCAGAACTTCTTCGCTTCGGCCGGCGTGAGCTTCAGCGTCGACTCGACGAGCGTCCTCTTGTCGGCGCGGGTCGCGTTGCGAAGCGCCTGCATGTCGGTCACGTCGGCGACCTTGTCCTCGGCGAGACACGGTGCCGTCGCGATCATCGCGAGGCCGAAGATCAGCGCGGCTGCGGTTCTTTTCATTGTGCATCCTTGTCGATGGTGGGCGGTCGCGCACGCGCGCAGCGCGAACGATCGCGCCGGGCTGGATCCGCAAACCGTGAAGTATGCCGCGCGGCTCGGCGAAGCGCAGCCCCGCGGCGCGTTTCACAGCGCAATGCGGTAGCGCAGCCCGTCCTTCTCCCCGTATTGTGCAGGCTTCCTGAACCGCTCGACCAGCACGCCGCCGTTGGCCAGCACGACCTTCTGCGATGCAACGTTGTCGGGGTCGGTCGTGATCTCGACGTAGCGCAGCCCCTCGTTGCGCACGCGTCGCAGCATCAGCCGCAGCGCTGCGGTCGCGTAGCCGCGGCCGCGCTTCCACGGCACAACCGAGTAGCCGATGTGCCCGAGCACGTGCGCCGGGAGCTTCGACGTTCCCGGTTGCCAGCGAAAGCCGATGGTGCCGCAGAACTCGTCGTCCCAAAGCCACAACTGGTATCCGGGGAGCCGCGTGACCAACGAGCCATCCGGCAGCCTGAACGGCGGGCCTTTCCCTTCGCGATCGGTCTGCCCTGCGACAAAGCCGCGAGCGTCGTCGGCGGCTTGCGCGAGCGCTTCCAGCGCCGCCTCGCGTCCGCGGACGTTGTCGGGCGACCAGCCGCGTTCGAGCGCCGCGACAAACTCCGGCAGCCGCGAAAGCGACGGCTTCACGAGCCGCATCGCGCTCAACCGGCTTCTCCACCTTCCGGACCGTAGTAAACAACCCAGACGCCGAAGTCGTCGGTGAAATTCTCGAACCGGTGCGCGACGCCCGCTGCCGCGAAGATCAGATCGCCCGGGCCAAACGGGCGGCGGGTCGTGCCGTCGAAGAACACGCCGGTCCCGTGCGCGACCACGTAGAGCTCATCGCGCGTATGCGGCGTCTGCGGGTCGCTGCCCCGCGGCGCGTAGTATTTGACGAGCAGCGTGCCGTGTCGGAAAAGTGGAACCGAACGGGCCGGCGCCGAATCGGCGATGCGCGCCTCCGCCGCGCGGATCGCGAAATGCGCAGTGGGAGCGTTGGGAACGTTGTCGTTCATCGATCGTCGTTCGATGCGCGCACTACGAACCGGGCCGTGCGCAAGTCCTGTTCGTTCGCCATCGACGACCGCCCCGGCTAGATCCCCTCGGTAACGACGAGCTTCGAGTCCGACGCCCGTCGCCGCAAGTCGCGCAGCGGCTGATATTCGGGCGATTCGTACCACGCCCGCAGCGTCTCCATCGACGGAAACTCGACGATCACCAGGCGTTTCGGAACCCACGCGCCTTCGAGCACCTCGGTCTTGCCGCCGCGCGTGAGATAACGGCCGCCGAACGCCGCGATGGACGCGGAGACGCCGGCCTTATAGCCCTCGTACGCTTGTGCATCGGCAACGTCGATGTCCGCGATCAGATAGGCAGCCATGGGTCCTCGCTGGAACGCGACTCAGCCGGCAAGCATACCCAGTCGGCGTACGGCCGTGAAGCGCGGCGGTCGCGTTGCATCGCCGCTTTGCCACGCAGCCAGCGAAAGCCTTCGGTGCGCGCGTGCGCGAAGGCGCCGAACGGCGCGCCGTGAAGCTTGCGGCCATCGAGCAGTGGCAGAAATTGATGAGCTCGACTGCGCCGTCGAGTCGCCATGCGACGTCGCAGGCAGCTACCACCGATCATGATCCGATCCTTGAACGTCGGGCGCGCGACGCGAGCGAAGTCGCGCGACGCAGCGCACTTCTCCTAGCGTAACACCGCCGAAATCGCCAGGCTTGACCGCGCCCGCGTCGACGACGAAGCCCACCGCCGCGTAGAAGCGAAGCGCTCGCTCGTTGTCGCGAAGCGTCCAGACGATGACGTCCTCGTAACCGTCATCCGCGAGCGAGGCGCGCGCTGCATTCCACAGCGCCTGTCCCACTCCGCGCGACCAATGCGCAGGGTCGACGTAGATCGCCCACAGCTCGGCGGTGGAAGCCGGCGTGCCTGCGTCGCGACATCGTCCGAACGCCGTCCATCCGAGCATGTCCGCGGATTCGGCGATCGCGACAACGATCTTCGGCTCGCCTCGATCGATCGCCGATTGCCAACCGGCCTCGCGTCGCGCGATCGACAGCTTGTCGAGCAGCTCGTCGGGCATCAAGCCGCGATACGCGGCCTGCCACGAAATGACGTGGATGCGGGCGATCGCGTGCGCATCTGCGTTGGCCGCCGCTCGCGTCTTCAAGAACTACCCGTCGAAACGCTCAATGGAAACGTGAACATGACCGGGTCGTCCTCCGCCATGGCACGCGGTCAAACTTTCGGCATGGCGTCCGGGCGACGGCCGCTGCGGATCAATCCGGCGACGAATGCAATGATGGCGCCGACGGGACCGAAGAAGAAGGCGGCGCTCATTGCCGCTTCGACTTCGCGGTCATGCACGTTGGAGGAAAGCTCGAGCACGAGAAAGTAGCTGACGATTGCGACAACGACGTATCCGGCGACGCCGCACAGCATCGCAATGGCGAATCGCTTCATTTGATAGCACAACTTTCGAACGGGCTGGAGCTCGGACGCACGAAGGTGTCGCGGGTCAAGTCGATTGTAATGCGCCCGGTGTCGCGCAGCTGGCGCTTTCCCCGTAAGGCAGGTCGTCCGGATGAACGCCGACGTAGTCCGGATCCGGGTCGTTCGGGAAACGAACCGCCGTCACGTGGGTTCGGCCCTCGAGCAATGCCTTCGCGATCCGATGCATGCCATCCATCACACGACCGTCGCTTGACAGAATCACGGGGAAGTCGGGATCGGCTTCATGAATCAGCCGCGCGTGCTCCGCGACGTCGCGGCAGGTCAGCGGGCGATCGTATCCGGTCGACCAGTAAGGCTCGTCGAGTTCCCGGATTTCAGCGAGCGCAACGCGCTGGGGCTGCAAGGCGCTTGCGAGCGCCACCAGACGATCGATGTCCCAAGCCTTCAAGCCGTCGGGACCGGCACGAAGGTGATATTGCTTACGCATGCGAGCAGCGCCGCGAGCTTGCGTGCATCGCGCATGGTTCCATCAGCCAGTCGAAAGGCATTTCGAATTCATTTCTTGGGCAATGACGCCGCGTAATCCATCCCGCGACGTACCCATTTTGCGAGCGCCGCATCATCGTCGACGCCGGAGGGGCCCACCAACAGCCAACCTTTCATCGGGCGGCCCGAGATGTCGAAAATGCGCGCTCCCGGTTCGGCCAGCGCCGCATCCGTGGTCTGCGGATCGATGCGCACGATCAGCTCTTTTCCGTGCACACCGCAGCTCATGTTCCCATGAAGCAGAAAGGCGAGTCCGCCAAACATTTTCTTCTCGGACAGGCCGTTGGGCTTGCCGATGATCCGACGGATCCGCTCGGCGAGATGCTCATCGAATGCCATAGCAATCGTCCTGGTTTCGCGCGCGGCGTTCCGTCAGCTGGGCGGCCGTTCAACTCGGAAACCGCTGTGCGTTGCGTGCGCGCGCCCTGGCGGCTTCTTCCGCCCGATTCCTCGCCGGCGCGTTCGTCTCGAGCGAGCGGAGCAGGCTGCCGGAGGCGGCGGCTATCGCTTCAACGGCTGCAAGGAATGCCGCTTCGTTCGCTTTCGACGGCTTGTTGAAGCCGCTGACTTTTCGCACGAATTGCAGCGAAGCCGCGCGTTTACGACGTCACCCGATAGATCAGTGATCGCGTACGCAGTCGACAGCGCTGCTGTTTGAGCGACGAAGATCGTCGATCGACGCCTCCGAGAGCCACAGAACCGTGTTGAGGTAGCTTTCAATTCTCGACACGATTGCATCTCGCGGCCCCTGCAACCACGCCTGCGAACTGTAAAAGGCCTGCTGCTGCGACTGCAAGTGCAAAAGACTGTCGTAGGCGCGGACGAGAAAATAGGCATTCGGATCGTGCTCGGATGGCCCGAAGGCCACGACGTCCATCCCCCATGCGCGAAGCAACGGGATGGCTGTCGACGTTACGAGTTGGTGGAACTCCGAAGACGCGCCTGGCTTCAGACCATAAGAGCGGACCTCAATGAGCCGATTCATGAGAGGCGGCCGAATCGAGGCATGCGGTTGCCGTATACGGGCTCGCTAGACGGCTGATCGGAGGGAAAACTCGATTTCATGGTTTGAGTTGACATGGCGAATCTCCGATTGAAGAGCCGCGAGCAATGCGTCGCAGCTGAAGGGCCAGGTAGACCGCCAACGCGAGCAGCAGAGGTGCGGTTATAACCCCAGGGGTATAGCCGCCTTGGCGCAACGTCCAAAGGGGGTGGCCGATTCCGTTGATGACCTCCATCGCTACCCATGCCCATGCGAGAGGGAAGGCGGATCGCCATCCCCGACGCAGGGGCCAGAACAAGCACCAGAGCCCGAATACCAACAGCGACGCATTGATGATCAGGAATCCGCGCTCGAGGTCCTGCGATATCAAGCCAGTCAGAAAGCGGGTGGGTGGGAACGGTTCCCAAAGCCGACCGAAGTACTCCTCCACCGAGTGCGCGGCTTGGGCCAGCACGAGCGCACCAAACGTCGCCTGGAATCGGGTCATGGCCAGCATCGCTCCCATCCACGCCGACACGAGAATACCCGAAACGCTTTGTGCGGCGTGCAGGAAAACCGGACAGCCGATGACGCCGAACGGCGCTCGCCAGGTTTCCCGAGCGGATGCAAAGCCGTAATGAAGGTTGTATGCTCGCATCCGACGCGATTTGTTCGACCGCACCGCTTGCCCGGAGAGCATCCGCATCAAGCGGCGCGGGGCAATGCCACGAAAGGCGGCATGAACAATTGGCTCCGGCGGTTGCTGCGCAGCGATGCGCGCAGCGCGGCACGTCCCGCACACCCGTCTGCTGATCGCGCGAGCGCCGAGCCCGTCGTCGGTCTGGCGGCGTGGAAGCCTTCGGTCGAGATCGACGTGCTCTTTTCTCGCTGGCTGTTGTGCGAGCGATTAGCCGCGGCCGATGCGCACGACCACATCGAGACCGCGTTACTCACCAACTTGGAGGCGGCTGCATTGTCCGGCGACGTCGCCGCGCTCGTACCCCGCGTTCCCGCGGTCGTGCCGCAGCTGTTGCAGATCTTGCGCGATCCGAGCGGCTCGATGAGCGCGCTCTCGCGTGAGCTCACGCAGGATCCTGTACTCGTTGCGGCAGTGCTGAAGGTGGCGAACAGCCCGTATTTCAGACCCGCAAAACCGATCGCCAGCATCGAGCAGGCATTGCTCATCCTGGGACACGACGGGCTCGGCCACCTGCTTGCAAGCGTCGCGTTCAAGCCGATCCTGAGCCTGCAGTCCGGCGGTGTCACGCGACGCGGCGCGCCGTTGGTTTGGGACCAGTCGGAGCGTTGCGGCGTCGCCTGTCACGTGTTGGCACCAGTCGCAGGTGTGAACGCATTCGAGGCCTTCCTGGGCGCACTGCTGCGCAACGTCGGTGCGATCGTGATGCTGCGGCTCCTCGATCGCGGCGGTTACGCGCGGCCGGACACATACACGAGCGCGTTCTGCCGGTCCTTCATGACGCTTGAGCGGCGCTTCGCATCCGACATCGGACGGCAGTGGAGCTTCCCCGCTTCTGTGATCAACGCCGTGGCGCAATACGATCCCACCGGCTCTGTAAACGGTGCGACAACGCTGGGCGAGCTGCTCCAGACGTGCGAGCGACTAAGCAAGGCGCGCATCCTGTTCGAGGCGGGTCAGGTCGCGCTCGAGGATCTTGCGCTCGAATCGCACGGACCCGTGAGCGCCTGCTTCGCCCGCCTGGTCAAGGCACCAAGTGACTGAGCCGCGACATACGCCAATTGTCGCAACGTCAAGCGCCCAGCACCCGCTTGCAGAAGAAGACGACTCGCTCGGTCTCCCGGAACCCTAGCGCACGGTGAACCGCGTGCGCATCGACGTTTTCGGCCAACGAATCGGAAGCAAGCTCGCTACAGCCGTGGGCAAGTGCCCAGCGCTCGACTTCGGCCACCAGAGCACGCGACACGCCGTTGCGACGAAAGTCCGGATCGACGTACAACCCCTCGAGAAACGCGACAGGCGAACGATCCGTGCCATTGACGTAGTCGGTTCGCTTCGACGCTTCTACGAAGCCCAGCGCAGCGCCGTTTTCCGCTAAGCCGAGAAGCACGCAATCGCCCCGCTCCAGCACGACGCGCATTTCACGCAGGTCCTCCGCTTCGGACGCGTGTGGCCACAAGTGTTGACGAAGCGAAAGCCAACGCGGATCTGCGGCGTTCAATGGCGGCTCGATTTGCATGGGGGCTGACAGGACCGGTTGAACGCGTGGTCAGGCGCCGACGTATCCGAGGCACCGAACACCATGTCGGTGAGTTGAAGCCTGCGTGCGCTTTCCACGCTCAGTGCGCCTTTGATCAGCACGAACTCGATGGCCAATGCCGCCGTCAAGGTGAACGCCGCGACGTGGTGGAGGAATGCGAAGAGCGAGACCATTGCCCAGATTCGTCGGACTAATCAATGGAGCAAACCAGAACGGCCGCCATTTTGCAGCACTTCCGGCGCCTCGTTCGGGAGTGCAACGCGATCCATAAACGCAGTCTCAGGCGCTTCGATTCTTCTCTCCCACACCTTTGAAAAATGTGTAGCAGAAGACGCCATCCGCCTCGGTCGTTCGGTAGAGATCCCGCACGCCCGCATCGAAGGCCTCGGCGTCGATAATGCCGGCCCCAAGCGCGGATTCGCGAACGCCCTCGATCATCGCGATGAACGTCTTTATCGTGAAGCTGGCGACTAGGTCGGGTGTGCTCGAATCCACGTACACCATCCGCGGCGAGACGTGAACCGTGTCGAGCCCTGTCTCGACCATCAGTGGGTAGAGCTGTCGCCCGATCAGCGCATTGCCGCCGGCCGCATGCTGCAACTCGACTTGGCACTTGATCGCGCGTTGAGCTGCGCTGCTGTCGGGGTGGAAGTAGGCCGATCCGTGATCCCCCTCGATGACGGTAACGGTACCACCCGGCTTGACCAGCCTCTCGAGAATCGCCAGCGCCTCGAGCGGCCGTGACAGGTGCTCCAGGACGAAACAGAGAAAGACATGGTCGAAGCTCTCGGTATCGAATGGCAACGCAAAGATGTCCGCCTGCCGAAACTGCACGTTGGTCAGTCCTGCAGCGACCGTTCTCCTCCTGGCTTCCGCGACCGAGTCGGCAGAGACGTCAACCGACATGAATCGCGCGCCAGGGCTCCTTTGGGCGAGCGTCACAGTCTGGGCGCCGATGCCGCACCCCGGCTCGAGCACTACGCTACCGGCTGGGTATGCGGTGCCAGAGTGCAGCAGATCGACCAACGTTCCGGCTTGGTCCTGCAGACGGGCGTTCTCGCGCAGATGATAGCCATGTACATAGGTCTCTTTCACCATCAGTCTCTCGTCGTGCGTCTAAGTCGTCCGCGTTGATCGCCCGATCGGGCCGCATTACCTGTGCTCCTGCCGGAGATCCAGGTCACGAGGTCCCACGCATTCCGAATTCCGATCACGACCGAGTCCGGTCGAACACGCGGTCAGGCAGCACGCTCATTGGACAAGCTTGCCACCGAAGGAAACGCGACCGGCCGCCGCGGGCGCGTATTCAATGTGCACGCAGGCAGCAGCACGGCCGATGACTTGCGCAATGATCCGCGTGAGCGCTGTAACCTCGGCCTGCAATTCGGGGCCGACAGGCACCTGCTGTTTGAGTACGGTAACGAATACCGGCCAATCAGCTGCTGCGGTAGTCGACTCGTTTTCCGCATACTGGTTACGGCCGATCAAGCGAAGTCGAACCCACGTTTGACCGGGCGGCGAGTCGAGCGCGCGACCAACGGCGTCAGCGAGCGACTGCGCAAGATTGTGCTCAGGTGCGTGGAGTTCATCCGCGACAAGATCGACCGTAAGAATTGGCATGCTGCCTGACGAAACGAGAGGAGATATGCGTTCAGCGTGGCGCTGAAATGGTCGAAATCAATATTCGTGAGTTTCGACTGTCTCGAGGACTTGCGCGCGTGGAGACCCCACGACCTTGCCTTCCACGCGACGCCACAACACCCGGAGCGCGTCGAGAAAGGCCTCAGCTTCGCTGGCGTGATCGAAGTCAAGGTCGATCGTAACGAGATTTGGGTTGTCGATCGGACGGAAGATCCGGTAGCGCCGCACGCCGGACTGCTTTCGTTGTGCAGGGTCGCTGTCGAAGGCCTTCTTCCAGCCATCGAAATCCGGAACCGGGTGCTCGATTCGTAGCGTTGCCATGTCGCCGTCCAAGAATTGTGGGCCGCTACGCTGCAGGATAGCATCGGTCGAACGAATGTTGGAACGACACGTGGTGAGTGAGCACTCGTGAAGATCACGGATCGTGCGCCCCGCTCACTGATGGTCATTTCGGTTGGAAGTTCATCGGTTGCCAGAAAGCCTAGCTCGTTGTCGGTAGGCGGCGGCCATGCCAATACCAGCGCGCACGATGGAACGAACCAAGTTACCCGGCGCCGATCGGAAGGCGCGCAAGCACAGCCGACGAGGCGTCCGGGTCGAACACAGGTTAGGGGCGTAGGAGCATTACTCTGTACGGAGTTCGGCTGGGGTTAGGCCGCATTCTCGCTCTTTCGCCGCGGGCGCTGTTTTGCGGACACTGACTGTATGACGGTGCGGCCCGCGCCGGCCGTCGGGAGCGGAACCTTGGCCTGATCTACCGCGGCCCGAATGAGTGCTTGAACCGGTGCGGAGCGCAGCACTTCTACAGCGGGCAAGCGGATGAAGCGGTTCTGCTTGCCGCTGCCCAAGAGCAAATGATCTGGATCAGGCAGGGTGGACCCGTGGTAGAAAGAAAGGCCAACACCGTTTGATGCAGCGGCGAGCGAAACGATGCTGTCAGACGGCCGACCCGTCGAGGAATAGCCAATAACGAAGAAGTTGTAATTGTCGTACACCACTTCAACGGCGGTTGGAAAGATCGCTCGCAGTGCTGTGCGGCAAGCTCGGATGCGGTCAGCAATAGCCGGTTCGAACTTCGCCAAGAAGGACGCGAGCCGGGTTTCGACATCTGCCTTCGAAAGAGCAGAGATGGCCTTGCCTGTGGTTCGTGAAGATGCGCGCATCTTTGAAATGACCGTGTGTTTGGGCGTTAACGGACTAAGCTAACCGTCGGGCTTGCAAAGGCTAGCCGGCAGGCTTTGAAGTAAACGAGCTCCGGGTCGGCCGCTTCGAGGTTTTCGATGATGCCACTGCGAGTAAATCCAGCGCGCTGAAAGAGCAGCTGGGCCGCAACGTTCGACTCGTTAGCTGAGGTGAACAGTTTGCTGGCACGACAACGTGCTTCCGCCTCCGCGAGGAGCTTAAGCGCGATGCCTTGCCGTCGGAGCTGCGGCGCAACAACCAGCAGCGGGATGAAACCGAAGTCAAAGAACTCATAGTTCAGTACAACGAAGCCAGCGACCGCAGCATCTGAATCAGCAACGACGCATTGTCCAATCGCTAGCGCATTGCGCAAGAACTTTGCGCGGTCGCTCTCAGGTGGAGCGAACGCATCGACCCGGGACAGCGCGGACAGATCCAGCGGCGTACCCGTGCGAAGAGCAAGCATTGGCGCAAGCGACATAACGGCTAACGAGTAGTGCCTCGGTATCCCGTGGACTTGCCAACGCTACTCACGAATTCCGGTAGCGGTTCAAGGCGGCCCGTGGACGGGTATGCGCCCGGCCTGCGGGCTTGCTGGTTTGCGTAAAGCCGACGGCGGCTTTGTGCTATATTCATCTGATGCAAAGCGAACAACGCCTCATCGCCAATCTCCGTTGGTGGCGCGCCTGACCCCAGGCGGCCCGCGTTCGTCCTTCGTTTTTCGAATTCGATGCCGCCAGTTTGGCGGCATTGTCGTTCCAGGCATGCGGGCGAGCTGGCGGCTTCCCAAGTCACAGGGAAAGCGCCATGCAAACCATCAGCGTTACTCCAAGCCCCGCAGCCAAGCCCATTGTCTTGACCGGGGACCGCACCACAGGGCCCTTGCATCTTGGCCATTACGTAGGCTCATTACAAGCACGGGTGCGCCTGCAACACGAGGCCGAGCAGTTCCTGCTGCTCGCCGACACCCAGGCACTGACCGACAACACTGGACAGCACCGCAAGGTCACCGAGAGCGTCATCGAAGTCGCGCTCGACTATCTGGCAGCCGGTATCGACCCGCAGCAGTCAACGATGTTCATACAGTCGCAGGTTCCGGAGCTGGCCGAGCTGAGCCAGCTGCTGCTCAGCTTTGTCACGGTGTCCCGACTTGAGCGCAACCCAACAATTCGCGAGGAAATCCGGCTGCGTGGATTCGAGCGCGACATGCCTGCCGGATTTCTGGTTTATCCAGTGAGCCAGGCTGCCGACATCACAGCGTTCAAGGCCAACCTGGTGCCCGTCGGCGACGATCAGCTGCCGATGATTGAGCAGGCCAACGAGCTTGTCCAGAGTTTCAACCGCTGCGTCGGTCAAGATGTTCTTGTGCCATGCGAGGCCTTGTTGTCGAAAGTCACCCGGCTACCCGGCATCGACGGCAAGGCCAAGATGAGCAAATCGCTTGGCAACGCCATAGCGCTCGGTGCCTCTGCGGCCACCATCAAGAAGGCGGTGAACCGCATGTACACCGACGAAAGACACTTGCGCATCGAAGATCCGGGCCGCGTAAATGGCAATGTCGTGTTCACGTTCCTCGACGTGTTCGAACCGGACGTTGTGAGCCTGAATGAGCTAAAGGCGCACTACCGAAGGGGCGGTCTCGCCGACAGTGTCCTCAAGCGTCGTCTGGAGAGCCATTTGCAAGAGCTCATCAGGCCCATGCGAGAAGCAAGAGAGCGGTACGCCGCGGATAAGGGCCAAGTGCTCTGCATGCTCAGACAAGGCACTGCAAAGGCCCGCGAGCGTGCTGCCGCCACCTTGGGTGAGGTGAAGCGCGCAATGGGCCTGTGCTATTTCGATTGATTGACCGTGCTGGCGGTGACGCAGGACGCCACCGGACGCGGGCCGGTTGAACGCGTAGTGAGGCCACAGCATTAGCTGAGCGTGCGGCGTGCTAGTGGGAAATGCGCTTCACACACGGCCGGTCCAGTGATGCTGATTCATGAAAGATGTCGTCGAGATACTGTGCGAGCTCGTGTTCCGTAACGAAGGCGGGAACAACAACATCGGACGGAGAGCGTTTGCCATCGGCGCCCAAAACGAACAGGCGCCAGCCAGCGTCAGTTCGTTCCGCGCTCATGATCTTACCGAAGACGTCGAACTTTCGCCGGCGCATCATGATGCGGCGACTGGCCGCCTGGATCGTCGCCACGTATGCGCGCATCGGCTATCGCAAGACCCATCGAAACTAACCAGCGTTGCACGTGCTCGTTGAATCTACGCTGCGCTCGGATGAAAGGCGCATGCATGCCGCAACGCGAACGCGATGCAGCGCATGGCCAAGCTGGCATGAGGGACTGGACCAAACACGCAAGCCGTTGCGATTGAACCGAACAGCGGCGTACCCCTGTAACCGACGACTCGCCAGAGCGCCGGCGCGCCCCCCGGCGCTCGCGATCTTGTTGAATTCGCCGATCAGCCGTCGCCTCGGCGCTCAGGTCAATCGCACCGTAACGCCGCGGTCCTGCCGCTCGCTTCGCCGTCGACGCTTGCGATCTGCACGCGATGGCCGGTGCCATAACCGCACTGCCAGCGGTACACGTAGTCCTTTCGACAGCCGACAGCCGGATCGCCGAGCACGCGATGGTCAACACGGTAGTCGCATCGGGACTTACCTTCGCAGGCTGCAGCGAGATTTTGCACGACACCGATCGGATGACCGCAGTTGCCGCCATAGATGGCGTCGACGACGACGATATTGCCAGCGTTGCCGCCTCCTGAGTCGGAGAGCTTGACGCCGGAGACGCAGCAATCGCTGTGCGACGTCGGCGGCACCGAATGCTTGAGCCAGCAGCGTGCGCTTGTGCCTTGGGTTCCCGGCTTTACCCATGAAAAGCTCTTGCACTTCGGGTCGCGCAGGCAGTCGTCACGACAAGCCTCCGGCGTGGTCCCGATTTCGTTCCAGCCTTTGTAATCGGAGCCGTATCGATTCGTGTTGTATTCCAGCCCGCCGATGGTGCCCACGCCGTGCCCGCCGCCGCCAGCGACACCGGTAGCGCCCGGCGGCCTGGTCGTCACCTCCGTCGACCCACGGCATGCGCTCATCTTGACGACGAAATCGGGCTGGTCGTCGTAGAACTGACTGAACGTGCGGATGAGCTCGTCGGCCCCACCGCGACTTTGTGCGATGCGCACCAATCGGTAATCCGGTTGATTGTCGTATCGCGCCGGCCGAACCGCCTGCACGTACTGAATGTTGCAGGGATCCGACCAAGGCAGATTGGGGTTCATCCGGTTCGCCCATACTCCCCAGGGATCACGGCCGCCCGTCGGCGTGCCGCCGACGTTCGTTCCTGCGCCACTGCCCATCGTGCTCCCAGCGGTCGCGCTGCCGCCGGCAGCAGCCGGGTTGCGTCTGGCCAGGAAATTGGCGCACGTTGTGTTGCCACGGATGTTCCGGCTGCAGCCGCATTGGACGCGCGTGTATTCCTGGCAGGACGTGAAGCCGCGCCTATCGCGAAGTCCGTACGACTCGATCATTTGGCACGCTTGGGTAACCCATGTGCCGCTGGCGCCCTGGAGCTTGATGAATGCTCCTTGACGAGTGACGAACCACGGCCCGTCCTCGTTTTCGAGGTCGTGCACGAACGTCGGCTGCCAATAGTCGCTGTCGCAAGGTGCGGCAGCGAGGGGGCTACCAAGAAGTGATGCAAGCACACCGAACAGCATGGGCAGGATCCGCATGGCCCTCTCCAACGAAGCCGGGTTCAATGTCGACGTCGCCGACGCTCGGCGCCGGACGCAATCTCAAGCTTCAGCCCGCTTTATCGGCAGCAGGCGGGCGTTGGAGTAGGTCAGACTGGATCTGCGATTGAGAATCGTTCGGCCAATTCGCGCTTGCGCGCAAAGAGGCAACGACAGCGATGCGACATCATGCCGGGCTGACAATCAAGCGCGCCCTACCAAGACAAGTTAACCGGCCGTGCCGGCGAGCGCTCAGCGCCGCCGTACAGGTCCGGTTGAACGAATGGGAAGGACTTCCCCTACTCGGGTCGGCAGCGAAGTGCCACGATTGAATTTGCACGTTCAATCAAGA
>WNFV01001134.1_pt1 | contig 74086 bp, 77 predicted proteins | sample 5400101 | NCBI WGS metagenome assembly WNFV01 (sample SAMN13153361, study PRJNA577476) | soil metagenome | isolation source: 115 cm soil or saprolite under grassland replicate 1 | place: USA:California | collected 2016-06-15
GGCGACCGGCAGCGTCGCGCTCGGTGTGGCGACGATCGTCGCGAACGCGGGCAGGCGCATGGCCCGATCGACAAGACGCACCTGGTCGGAGGCAGTCGACACGGTTGCGTCGTCGTAGCCGCTCGGGTCGGTGTAGCGGGTGTGGGTCATGCCGATCGACCGTGCGGTCGCGTTCATCCGGGCGACGAACCGCTCCTGGGAGCCGGCGTCCCATCGCGCGAGGACCGCGGCGATGTTGTTCGCCGACGGCAGCAGCAGCGCTTGCAGCGCCTGCCGTTCGGTCAACTGCTCGCCGGCGACGACAGGCACGACCGACTCCCGTTGTCGGCTCCGGCGATCGGTGTCGGCGACATCGGCACCGGTGAGCGTGATCGTCGGCCCGTCTTCGCGCACCCCTAGCGGGTGGTCGCGAAGCACGAGATACGCCGTCATCACCTTCGCGACGCTGGCGATCGGAGCCGCGTGCTGGTTCGGCCCGGCTTGAATCCGCAACTGTCCGATCCGGACGGCGGCTTGACCGTATTCCGGCCACACGATGCCGGGCACGGCTATGCCGCGTGCAGCACGCTGCTCAGTAGGAGCGACGTCGCTCGGTGATGCGGCCGCCGAAGACGACGACGGCAGCAACCGGTAGCCGAGGGATGCGGCGATCGCCAGGACGACGACCAGCACGCCCGCGATGCGGTTCCTGCGAATCCGAATCGGATGAGCCGCTGTTCGCGCTTGCCTGCTGTGGGTCACGCGCCGAGGTTTGCCCAGGCCGTGTTGCGAGCGCGTATCGGTTTTTCGATATGCCGGCGATATGCCGTGGCTCTAGCATCGGAGCGTGCGCGTGTTGATCGTCGAGGACGAGCCGTACATGGCGGAGGCCATCCGCGCCGGCTTGCGGCTGGAAGCGATCGCCGCCGACATCGCAAGCGACGGCGAGTCCGCTCTGAAGCTGCTGAGGTTCAACGCCTACGACATCGCTGTCCTCGACCGAGACATCCCCGGCCCGTCCGGGGACGAGATCGCGAGACGCATCGTCGCCTCCGGCAGCGGCATGCCGATCCTCATGCTCACCGCTGCCGACCGTCTCGACGACAAGGCCACCGGCTTCGAGCTCGGCGCCGACGACTACCTCACCAAGCCGTTCGAGCTCCGAGAGCTCGTGCTCCGTCTCAGAGCGCTCGATCGCAGGCGCGCCCACAACAGGCCGCCCGTCCGGGAGATCGCAGGTCTGCGGCTGGATCCCTTCCGCCGCGAGGTCTACCGCGACGGCCGCTACATCGCCTTGACTCGGAAGCAGTTCGCAGTGCTCGAAGTCCTCGTCGCCGCCGAAGGCGGTGTCGTCAGCGCCGAAGCGCTCCTGGAACGAGCGTGGGACGAGAACGCAGACCCGTTCACCAACGCGGTTCGCATCACCATCTCGGCGCTACGAAAACGGCTCGGCGAACCGCGCATGATCGCCACAGTGCCCGGCGTCGGCTACCGCATTGAGACGCATCCAGACACCGGGCGCACAGGGGAAGAGCATGGATAGGAGCCCTGGTCTGAGCGTTCGCCTCAAGCTCACTCTCAGCTACGCCGGCTTCCTCATGCTCGCAGGTGCCGTGCTGCTCGCCGCCGGGTATTTCTCCCTCTCGCGTGGGGTGCACCCAGGCGTGATCTTCCTCGTGCAAAGCCACGCCGCCCTCCTGCGCTACTTCGCTCCGATCGCAGCCGTCGTGATGACGTTCCTGCTGGTATTCGGTCTCCTCGGCGGGTGGCTTCTCGCCGGCCGCATGCTCGCGCCACTGACCCGCATCACCGATGCGACACGCATGGCCGCGACAGGGTCGCTCTCTCACCGGATTGACTTGGAGGGTCGCCGGGACGAGTTCCGCGAGCTCGCCGACACCTTCGATGCGATGCTCGCGCGGCTCGAAGCGCACGTCGCCGAACAGCAGCGATTCGCTGCCAACGCCTCCCACGAGCTGCGCACGCCGCTGGCGATCACGCAGACACTGCTCGACGTCGCCCGCAAAGATCCCAGCGGCGATACCGGCGAACTCGTCGACCGACTTCACGCCGTCAACAGCCGCGCGATCGACCTCACCCAAGCGCTGCTCCTGCTCAGTCGCGCCGACCAACGGTCGTTCAGCCGCGAGCACGTCGACCTGTCCCTCGTGGCGGAAGAAGCCACTGAAACGCTCCTCCCCGTCGCGGAGCAACGCGGCGTCACCGTCGAGACCGCGGGCGACGCGGCACACACGATCGGCTCGCACGCGCTCCTGCTCCAGCTCGCGACGAACCTCGTGCACAACGCGATCGTCCACAACCTGCCGCAGCAGGGCAGCGTCTGGGTGACGACGAGCGTTCGACCCGACCGCGCGGTGCTCACCGTCGAGAACACCGGCGAGACTCTCGCTTCAGAGATCGTGGCGTCGCTCGCCGAGCCGTTTCACCGCGGCACGGAGCGCATCCGCACCGACCACGCGGGGGTAGGCCTCGGTCTGGCAATCGTCCAGAGCATCACCCAAGCGCACGACGGCACCCTCACGCTCGCGCCGCGACCCGATGGCGGACTCCGGGCCACGGTTGGACTACTGGCCGCGCCTTATGCGAACACCGAAGCCGTTGCGCCGGGTGCCGGGCATCCCCACGACCGAGGAGAAACGTGACCGAATGACCGTTCGGCGGATGGACAACGTGGGCATCGTCGTCGACGACCTACCGGCGACGATCGCGTTCTTTCTCGAGCTCGGCCTCGAGCTCGAAGGGCAAGCCACGATCGAAGGAGAGTGGGCAGGGCGCGTCACTGGACTCGGCGACCAGCGCGTCGAGATCGCCATGATGCGCACGCCAGACGGCCACAGCCGGCTCGAGCTCTCACGATTTCTCACGCCGCCTGTGGTCGCCGATCACCGGAACGCCCCGGTGAACGCTCTCGGCTACCTCCGCGTCATGTTCGCCGTGGACGACATCGACGACACGCTCGCCCGGCTCCGCAAGCACGGCGCGGGGCTCGTCAGCAGCGAAGTGGTCCAGTACAAAGACGCGTATCGGCTCTGCTACATCCGGGGGCCCGAAGGCCTTCTCATCGGCCTCGCTCAAGAACTCGCCTGAGCGGGTTTTTCGCCTGCGGCGTCCGACCGGTCGCGACCTCTGAGAACGGCGCCCTTGTCCGCGACGTACTCGTCGATGAGGCCGGAGTGAAACGAGGTGTCGGCCGGCCAGTCCAGCTCGCGGTCGGGCCTGGCCATGAAGCCCGTCCAGCGACATCGCGAAGTGCAAGAGGAACTTGCCGGCGGCGGTCTGCGGCTCAGTGTCGGACATAGCGCACGTGGGTTGCGAGCGGCGAGTGGATCACCTCCACCGGCTCGAAGGCGGGATCAGGGACGCCGTCGAAGAGGCGCTCGCCGGCGCCGAGCAGGACGGGAACGAAGTCGAGCACGAGCTCATCGATTACCCCTGCCCGCAGCGCCTGACGCACAGTGGATGCGCCGCCGGCGATGTCGACTCCTCCGTCGCCCGCGGCTTCCGAGGCGCGCGCGAACGCCGCCTCGAAGCCGTCGGTGACGAAGTGGAACGTCGTCCCACCGGCCATCTCGATCGGATCGTGCTCGAAGTGCGTGAGGACGAACACGCGTGCGTGGTAGGGCGGCTCCTCGCCCCACCAGCCGCGCCAATCGTCCTGCCAGGGGCCGCGAATCGGCCCGAACATGTTCCGACCCATCACGTAGGCACCGCGCAGGCGCAGCAGCAGGTCGCGTGCCCGCGCATCGGCGTCATTCAGCGGCTCGTCGAGATGCCAGCGATGAAGCTCCATCCCGCCGCGGCCAAGCGGGTGCTCGAGGTCTTGGTTAGGTCCTGCGACGTAGCCGTCGAGCGAGATCGACATGTGGCATGTGGTGGTTGCTTCCATACTTGCTAAGACGGCATCCCCTCCGAGAAGTCATCGCCACCGTCAGCGACGGCTCTGGATGAGTGTGGCGAGATTGTCGAGTTCGTTCGCGCGCCCGGCGAGGAGACGCTCCGTCCACACCTGCTCGTGCATCGAATCGACGGTCATCGTCACCTGCACGCCCCCGATCGCGGGCTCGAGCTCGACGACGGTGAGGAACTCATAGGGCGGCGTGTCGGGCACGAAGTCGACCAGAGACATGTACGCGAGCCGCTGCGGTCGCTCGACTTCATCTTCCGGAAGCTCGGCATCAGCTCGCGCACGGAGCTCGCACGTCTACACCTCGAGTCCGGTAAGCACGGACGCCCTCGTTGCCTCAGCGGACATCAGTGAGCGGACACAAAACGGACACATCACAAACGACACGCGCGACGTCTCGCGACGCATCTCCACCGCCTTCAACAGCTCGATTTGCAGGAGAAACTGTGTCGCGAGTGATCGCGCGTGTACGCGCGTGACGCCTGGGAACCTCCAGGGTAAGGAGGGGGTCGACGGTTCGAGTCCGTCAGAGGGCTTATCTAAAGTGCCTGGAAATCGGCACTTTGCTGTTGTCTGTTCGTTGAACACGCGGGCACATTCCGGACACATGTGCGGTACGCCCGACGCACCGCGACGCCTCGCGACGCCTTCCGACACGACTCCATAGGCAGAGGTCGATCGGATGCGAAGAGAAAAGCGCTGCTCAGAAGGATCGGCCGTTGCCCGACTAGGCGAGAACGCGACCCCGTCTCAGCCTGAGAGGGGGTCACGGGTTCGCGTCCGCCCATTGCGATGAACCGATAGCGGCACGCGCCGTAGGCGAAAGGATCGTCCGGGCAGGTCACGCGTGGGCGGGGCGCAGCGGCGCGCACGCTCCCGCACCGGCCGCAACGAGCTCGTCCACGTATCCGGCAGTGAGTTGCTCGGCGTCTAGTCGCTCGTGCTGTGTCACCTCGCCGATCGACCGCGTCGCCAGCGAGAGCCAGGCGCTCGTGGCGGCACCACCGGTGCGCGCGAGTCGCATGCGCACAGGAGTTGCTGGCGGGGCCGTGATCGCCGTGATCTCGCCGACGAGTCGGTGGACCGCGTAGTCCATCGTGTCGGGATCGGCGTCGGCGCCGAGCGCGATGCTCGGGGTACAGCTTCTGTCCGAGCTTGCAGACCGAATTGGCCTCGGCAATCCAGCCGCTGTGATCACGCGCAGGCAAGATCGGTGGGGTGTCCGGCTGCGGGGTTGTTCCGGCGCCGTTCGCGACCGGTTGATCGGTCTCGCTCCCTCGCCCAATCACGGTCCCATGACGGCTGCTCCGATGAGCGCGGCTGCGCCGAGACCAAGTGCGATCCGCCGCTGAATAATCAAACGCCCACCTCCCTGTAGGTCCCAAATACGAGATCCGAGGGAGCGAGCCGATGAATTTGGGACTGACACGGTTTAGTTGGTTCGGAGGCGTTTTCGGTTTGGGGCGGGTCGCTCCGTGTCAGGGTGACATTCCCGACTGCAGCCAGCGTTTGAAGGCTGTGATCTGTTCCTGGGGCCAGGCGCCGTCGCAGGGCATCGTGCCGTTGTCAAGGCGTTCGAGGATCGCTTGTGCGTTCGCTTTGACCTCGTCGTACGACCAGAGGTCGAAGGCGAACTTCATCGACTGCTGGTCGCGGCCACGGAAGAGCGGCTTGATCTGTTTGTCGAAGCTGATCGGCTCGCCCGGGCCGGGCTGTTCGAGCTTGGCTTCCGCCGCTTGGTCGGGAGGAGGCCCGGGCGTTCGTTCTTCTGGCCCTCCGAAGCGGCTCACCGCCCCCCACTCGCCGAAGTGGTCGGCGAGCGAATCGGCAATCTCGCCGAGCGCATCCCCGATCGGGGCGAGCGTTGTCGCGAGCGGCTCGCCGGCGTCGCCCTGCAGCCGCCGGCAGAAGGCGACCGCGTCGCGGAGGCGCTCCTCCAGCAACGCCCACGCCGCTTCCCGATGCGGGATCAGGTAGTCGGTCTCGTAGAAGAGCTTGAAGCTCGGTCCGGCCGTCAGTCCCGGATGCTCGGGGCCGACCGGCAGGGTCGGGATCGCGCTCCCGAGTGGTGTCAACACGCGCAGCATTAGCGCGACCGCCGCCTCGGCCAAGGTCGCGAGCTGGGCGTCGGTTTCCTCGGTGTGCGCGAAGTAGCGCTCGAACGTCTGCAGGAGAATCTCGTAGCCGACGTTGAAGAGATCGGTGCAGCGCGCGGTCACCTCGTCGCCGATCAGCGGTATCCCCACGCCGCGCTCGCCCGAGCGTACGGTTGCGAACAGCACCGGGCGCACCGGGTCGAAGGCCGGGTTTTGGTCGCGCAGCTGCCGGTACTCGTCCAGAATCTCGACGAACTGGCCGAAATGCGCGGACTGCCAGTCGCCGCGCGCGCCCTCCCCTTGCTCGAGGATCGTGTCGATCGCTCGCTGTGCCGACTCGACGTCGGTGACGGCGACGAGCTCCGGCCAATGGAAGTTCGCCGACGTCGCCTGCGCGCGCGGCGGGCCAACGAACAGCCCCCGCTCGCCGAACCTCTCCGCCAGATGGGCGATCCCCTGCTCGATCGACCGGTACAGGTGCCCGACGGTCGCGAAGTCCTGCAGCTCCGGGACGATGTCGCCCTCGGCCATCAACGGCACCGCCTCCTCGACCGGTGCGTCGATTCCGGCCGCGCCCTTCAACTCCATCCCCTCCGGACGCTCGAGGAAGATGAAGTGCCGCAGCGCCGGCTCTCCAAACGGCACCAGGGTCAGGTTCACACCCGGCGGGTAATGGTGAGCCGGCGCCGGAAAGTTCGGGCGAGCGAAATGCGGCGCCGCACCGACCGCCGAGAGCAGGTTGTGCACCAGCCCGAGATGCAGCATCTCCTCCCTCGCAACGTGAGAGACCACGCGGCGCCAGCGTGTGACCGCCTCGAGCTCGGCATCGCTCAGGCCCTCGTCAGTGCTCTGCTTGAGCGAGAAGGCGGCAAACAGGTACTGACACATGATCCCGTGCTCCAGCTCGGCGGCCTCACAGAGCATGTAAATCAAGGCCTCGCGATGCTCGATCACGAACGGGGCCTCCGGCGGCGCCAGCCCACCCCTCGACGCGATCACCTGCGCCAGCCGACCCCGACCAGCACGACCCGAGCTCACGGCGGATCCCTCCTTCGCATTCCAATCGACGGCAAGGGCAAGGCCCGGGGTCCGCCTCGACGACGGCACGGATGCGATCGTCGGCGGCTCACGCGTCGAGCGGTAGCCGCTGAAGTAGTGCGTCGATCCGCGCGAAGCCGCTCTTCGCGCCCTCCTCGACCCCGTACTGCATCGTTGCGTCGCGCTCCTCGGACGTGGCGAAGCGCATCGTCTGCGTCAACTTCGTCCGCGCGCCCAGATCCTCGAACTCCAGCGTCTGCAGGTGATTCTGGAACGACTGCACGAGCCGCTCGGGCGGTTCGACCTCGCGGTATTCGCCCTCGACGGCGCCGTACGGCGTTTGGAAGCGGTAGGTGCCGCCGGGGCGGACGTCCATCTCCTCGACGACCGTGCCGTCGCCCCACCATTCGGGGATCAGCTGCGGATCCGTCCAGACGGAGAAGACCTGCGCGCGCGGCGCATCGAAGACCCGCTCGACCCGAATCTCGAGCTCGTTCGGGGTGGTGACGGTCGTGGGGTTGCCCATTCTCAGCTCACCGCCTTCTTCACGAGCTTCGCGATCCTGGCCTCGTCGGCCTTGGTCAGCTTCTTGAGCGCGAAGGCGACCGGCCACATGGAGCCGTCGTCGAGGTTCGCACTGTCGTTGAAGCCGAACATTGCGTACCGCTCCTTGAACTTCCCCGCGTTGCGGAAGAAGCAGACGACCTTGCCGTCCTTGTTCGCGTACGCGGGCATCCCATACCAGGTCTTCGGCGAGAGATCCGGGGCGCTCTCCGTGATGATCGTGTGAAGCCGCTCGCCGATGGCACGATCCTGTGTGGACATCGCGGCGATCGCGGCCCGCACGGCGCTTTCCCCATCCTCCTTGCTCTTCAGCTCTTTGGCGCGCGCCTTCATCGCGGCGCGTTCCTCGTCCGTGAACGTCTTGTCCTTCTTGGTGGTGCTCTTGTTGGTGGTGGTGCTCATCGGTCTCCTTTCGTGCGTTCGACGACCTGCGCGAAGCGGTCGAGCCGTTGCAACCACGTGCTGATGCCCTCGAAGGCGTAGGGCGCGAGCATGCACCTGCGGACACGGCCGACCTTCTCCGTCGTCACGAGCTGCGCCTCCTCGAGCAGCCGGATGTGCTTCTTCATTCCGGTCAGCGACATGCCGAAGGGCTCGGCGAGCTCGCTGATCGTCGCGCTGCCGGCGCCGAGCCGTTCGAGGACGGCGCGGCGGGTCGGGTCGGCGAGGGCTGCGAAGGCGCGATCGACGGTCGTGGGATACTGAACCATTAGGTTCACCCTAGCAGGTTCCGCGGTGGCAACCGTCACCGAGCGTGTAGTTGGAGATCCCGAGCCGATCACGTGTCTCGTACAGCCGTCGCCGCGCCGGTTAGATAGTCGCGGTGAGATGCGGCGCGCGAGTGTCCGAAGGCCGGCGAACCGGCCGCTTTGACATCCCAGCACCTGCGCTCGTCGCGGGCGAGTAGCCAGGTCATCCCGAGCGCGCCGGGCTTCGCCTTGCTCACCCAGCTGCGCATCGAATGCCCGAAGGTCAGGTCACCCTCGCCGTGGGGCTCGACGATCGTCTGCAGGCGCAGCGCGTCGGCTACGGCCAGCTGATCGAACGAGCGCCGCAGCCGCCGCAGACGACCGTCGTCGAACTCGAAGACATCGGTCCCCTCGAACCGCACCGGCGTTTCCGCAGCGCTGAGGGCTCCGAGCTTGCCGTCCCAGGTGCCTTCGATCTTCCAGACGAAATCGCTCTTGGGGTCTGGTGGCACGAACGCGGTCTGCCACCAGAGCGTCACTTTGACGTCGGCCGGCTCTGCGAGGGTCAGCCGGATCGACCGGTCGTCGGGCGTGTACGTCAGTGCTCGGGTGGGGTCTTGGTGGTTGGCCGTCAACGCGCCCTGCACCTGGTTGACAATCAGGCCTGGGATGCCGGCCAGTCCTTGGACGAAGATGACCCCCGGGGTTGACGGCGCCGATCTCCTCTCTCAGCTCGGCCTTGCGGTCCGGGGGGACTTGTCCGCCGAAGACGACCAGGTCGATCTCCTTCACATCGAACCGGGCAGTGATGTCGGTGAAGTCGTTGGGTCGCCTCAGCCTTGTAACCGAGGTCGCGGAGGCCGGCGACCGACTCGTCGAGGACGAGTTGGCTCTTGCCAATCAGCAGCACGCTGCGCTGGGCGTTGTCGGTTGTCATGTCAGTTCCTCTGTCTCTCCTGGGTTGGGTGGGCGATCAGACTACGGGCATGACCCACGCCGAAGGAAGCGCCGAGGGACGGTAGAGATGGAAGCAGTCGACCTCGTGGTCCGGCGTTCTCCGCACGGAGGCGGGACGTCCAACGATGGCAGGCTCAGCGGATATCGGTTGGAGGAGGTCTTGCCGATCGAGATTCGGGAGTCGCTTCGGGATGCGCCGGACCCCGCTCAGATTGTCGTCTTCACGTCGTTCACGACGTTCGCCCGCGCGTCGGAGCTAGAGCCCGGGTGTGCCGCATAATCGCCGGCCGCAACGCAGAACCGACGGAAATGGGAGTCGCGGAATGCGGGTGTTGCTGTCGACGCATGCGGCCCGGAAAGTGGCTATGACCGAGCAGTGGTGATCGCCGGAGGCGGTCCCACGGGGATGATGTTGGGGGCGAGTTGGCGCTGGCGAAGGTCGACGTCGTCATCGTCGAAACGACGCACCAGCCAGGATCTCGACGGATCGCGAGCCGGGGGTCTTCACTCCCGCACGATCGAGGTTCTCGATCAGCGTGGCAACAGACGGGAGGAAACGAGATGAGGACGTGCCCAACGCGAGGTTCGACAGCGTCCGTCATGCCACAGGCTCAGCCGGCCACCGCAGTGCAGCGGGGCACGGCCACCCCGGAGGTGTCGCGATGATCGAGCGCTACGTGCTGGGTCTCCAAGAGGTCGACAAGACGCAGGTCGCGCTCGTTGGCGGCAAGGGCGCGCACCTGGGCGAGCTTTCGCGGATCGAAGGCGTCCGCGTGCCGGCTGGCTTTTGCGTGACGACGGACGCCTTCCGGCGGATCATGACAAGAGTGCCTTGGATCGACGATCAGCTCGATCGGCTGTCGCGCCTAAACCCGGACGACCGGGAGGCGATCCGTACGCTCAGCGCGGAGATCCGCCGGACGCTCGAGGGGATCGCCATCCCTGACGATCTGGCGGCGGCGATCACCGGCGCGCTCGCCCGGCTCGGCGAGCACGCCGCCTACGCCGTCCGGTCCAGCGCGACGGCGGAGGACTTGCCGACGGCCTCATTCGCGGGCCAGCAGGACTCGTACCTGAACGTCGTGGGGCCGGCGGCGATCGTCCAGCACGTCAGCCGGTGCTGGGCCTCGCTGTTCACCGAGCGGGCCGTGACCTACCGCCTGCGGAACGGCTTCGACCACCGGAAGGTCCACCTGGCCGTGGTCGTGCAGCAGATGGTCTTCCCGCATGCGGCCGGCATCCTCTTCACGGCCGACCCCGTCACGTCCAACCGGAAGGTCGCTTCCGTGGAGGCCAGCTTCGGCCTCGGCGAGGCCCTGGTCTCAGGCCTGGTGAACGCGGACGTCTACAAGGTGCGGGACGGCGAGATCGTCGCCAAGGCGGTCGCCACCAAGCAGCTTGCCATCCACGCCCTGCCGGCTGGCGGGACGCAGGAACAGGCGATCGACCCGGAGCGGCAGGAGCAGCCAGCGCTGACAGACGCGCAGGTCGTGCGGCTCGCGCAGCTGGGACGGCGGATCGAAGCGCACTTCGGCCGCCCCCAGGACATCGAATGGTGCCTGGTCGACGATGGCTTCCAGGTCGTCCAGAGCCGGCCGATCACCACGCTGTTCCCCATCCCCGCGGCCGGCGACCGAGAGAACCACGTCTACGTCTCCGTCGGTCATCAGCAGATGATGACCGACCCCATGAAGCCCCTGGGGATCTCCCTGTGGCAGCTGACGGCCCTCCCGCCGATGTACGAGGCCGGCGGGAGACTGTTCGTCGACGTCACCCAGCGCCTAGCTTCGCCAGCCAGCCGTGCCGGCCTCCTGGAGGCCCTGGGGAAATCCGATCCGCTCATCAGGGACGCGCTGCAGACCATCCTCGAACGCGACGACTTCATCCGATCGCTCCCGGACGAGGGTCCCGGCGGGGCGCCGCCTGGCGACGCACCAGCCCCGATCGAGACCGATCCGGCCGTCGTCACCGAGCTCATCGAGAGCAGCCAGGCTTCCATCGCCGCCCTGAAACGCAACGTCCGGACGAAGTCCGGACCGGCGCTGCTCGACTTCATCCTGGCGGACATCCCGGAGCTGAAGCGGATCCTGTTCGATCCGCGGGGCCGTCAGGTGTTCATGTCGGCGATGGAGGCCACGTGGTGGCTGAACGAGCAGCTGCACGCATGGCTGGGCGAGAAGAACGTGGCCGACACGCTCACGCAGTCCGTCCCAAACAACGTCACGTCGGAGATGGGGCTGGCGCTCCTGGACGTCGCGGACGTGATCCGCCCGCATCCGGAGGTGGTGGCTTTTCTGCAACACGTCGAGGACGAGGGGTTCCTGGAGGACGAGGGTTTCCTGGACGAGCTGCCCAAGCTTGCGGGCGGGCGGGAAGCGCGGGACGCCGTCCGGGCCTTCCTCGACAAGTACGGCATGCGCTGCGTCGGCGAGATCGACATCACGAGGCCGCGTTGGAGCGAACGCCCCACCACGCTCGTGCCCGTGATCCTCGGCAACATCAAGAACTTCGAGCCGGGCGCCGGCGAGCGGCGCTTCGAGCAAGGGCGGCAGGAGGCGTGGACGAATGAACAGGAAGTGCTGGAGCGATTGAAAGCCCTGCCGGACGGTGACCGGAAGGCCGAAGAGGCCAAGCGGATGATCGACCGGGTCCGGACCTTCATCGGGTACCGGGAGTATCCGAAGTACGGCATGGTCAGCCGCTACTTCGTTTACAAGCAGGCCTTGCTGGAGGAGGCCGAGCGCCTCGTGCAGGCCCACGTGCTTCGTGAGAAGGAAGACATCTTCTACCTCACGTTCCAGGAGCTCCACGACGTCGTGCGCGCGAACCATGTGGATGGCCAGCTCATCCACCAGCGCAAGGACGCGTTCAGGTCGTATCAAGCGCTCACACCGCCCCGGGTGCTCACGTCGGATGGCGAGGGCATCGCCGGGGATTACCGACGCGATGACGTGCCGGCCGGTGCGCTGGTCGGCTTACCGGTTTCTGCCGGGACCATCGAAGGGCGAGCCCGAGTCATCCTGGACATGAGGGAGCCCGATCTCGAACCGGGCGACATCCTGGTCACAGCTCACACGGACCCCAGCTGGTCGCCCCTGTTCGTCACGATCACGGGCCTAGTGACGGAGGTCGGGGGCCTGATGACCCACGGCGCAGTGATCGCACGGGAGTACGGTTTGCCGGCCGTCGTGGGGGTGGAACATGCCACCCGGCTGATCCGGGATGGGCAGCGGATCCGCGTGCATGGAACGGACGGGTACATCGAGATCCTCTCTTAGGTGACCACTGATCAAACGGCGCAGCGGCGGTTGATCCTTGGCGGCCGGGCGGGATCTTGTGGTGCGGGGCTGTCGCCTGTCCGCTGTGACTGCGGTTGGTTGGCTAGTTGGTGGTCGGCTGGAGTCGGGCTTCGAGAGTGAGTTCGACGGCCTGCTCGCGGAGCCGCTGCAGTGCGCAAACTCTCTTCCACCCGACCCGCGCCACGCCCGCCAATACGGCGAGCCTGCCAACAACGAGCCCGCCCAGCAGCCCGAGATTCAGACGAGCTGCTGTGGGCGTACCGGTGTCGGGTCGGCGGTCGTGCTTCGCCGCGGGTACAGCAAGGTGGGTTTGCGAACGAAGAGGATGTTCGAGAGCGCAGACACGTCGTGACCGTCCGGTTGGATCCCGCGCAATCGCTCGAGGACGGCTTCCTGGCTGCAAGCTGGCGCAGCTGGACCGTCCGGCTCAACTGCCTGAGCCGCTGCTCTAGCCTCTCAGGTGGCGATGCGCGACCCGATCCCGGTCTACGTCCATCTCCGCCGCGCGAAGGATCTGATCGATCGCGACTTCGCGGAGCCGCTCGACCTTCCCGCCCTTGCGCGGGCGGCGCACGCCTCGAGGGCGCATTTCGTGCGCAGCTTCAAGAAGGCCTTCGGTGAGACGCCGCACAGATATCTCCAGCGACGCCGCATTGAGCGCGCCAAGGAGCTCCTGCGAAACACACAGCTCTCGGTGACCGAGGTCAGCCTGGCGGTCGGCTTCCGCAGTCTCGGTTCCTTCAGCACCGCATTCCGTCAGCTCGTCGGCGAGTCCCCGAGCGCCTATGCGCGCTGTTGGCGGCCGGCCGCGATGCCGCCGATCCCGGCCTGCTTCACGCTGATGTACACGCGCCCGTATGCGAGCACTTTTCGAGAAGCAGGCCCGCGCGGCGCGGGCTAGTGTCGATCACCGTTCAGCGACACAAGGAGGAACGATCGTGATCCGCGCTCTCTCCCACACGACGATCTGGGTACTCGACCAGGACGAGGCGCTCGCGTTCTATACAGAGAAACTCGGGTTCGACGTGCACACCGACGCCACGATGGATGGCTTCCGCTGGCTGACCGTGACGCCGCCCGGCCAGCCCGACCACGAGCTCGCCCTGCTCGTCCCGGGTCCGCCGATGATGGACGAGGAGTCGGCCGAGCAGGTGAAAGCGCTCATCGCCAAGGGCGCGCTCGGAGCCTGCGCCTTCGAGACCGACGACTGCCGTGCGACGTACGCAGAACTCAGCGGCCGCGGGGTCACCTTCCTGACGGAGCCGTCCGAACGTTTCTACGGCGTCGAGGCGACCTTTCGCGACAACTCTGGCAACTGGTTCAGCATGACCGAGCGCGTTCAGGAGTCAGTGGCCACGTGACACATGGTCGAGGATCCCGAGAACGACCGACCTCGGTTGGTTCCACTGGGCTACGGCCTCGGCCGGTGGTCTCATTTCGCTCTCTGGCCGTGTCGGCCCCCAGACCCGCCAGAACCGTCCAACCCGACGGCCTCGAGGGCGACGCGCTGAATCGATAGGTCCGAGAAGCCGTCGCACGAGCCGAATCACTGCCGCGCGAGTAGATCCACGGCGTCGGGACAGATGCGGGTGACGAGGTCGTGTGGCCGTGGAAAGAAACTCTGTCCAGTGACGGTTGGCCGTCGGATCCGGTCAGCGCGGAACAGACGTGGCGCGTCTCGTCGGCGGTCCCAGGCGATCACGTACCAGAGCGGTGCGCGGACAAGAAGACCGTGAGGTTCCACGTGCCGACGAGTGCGCCGACCTTCTCGGTCGACGTAGCTGAATGCCAACAGCCGACCCGCGGTGAAGGCGTGCTCAAAGGTAGCGACGAGCGCTTTGTCGATCTTGGCGACGGTGCTGCCCGAATCGGGCGCTGCGTCTCCGATGAGAACGCGTTGCATGAATCGCTGGAGCTCGCCGACCCGTTGCGCCGGAAGGGCGGTTTCGATCTTGGCGAGAGCCCGATCGGCGCCGTCTGCGAACGGAATCCAGGTCGTGGCACGCGAGACGGCGACGGACAGGATGAGAGCGACGACCTCGTCGGTGTCGAGATGCGACGTGATCATCACCGACGTCGCCTCGAGGTGGACGCCGCCCCCAGGCCCCGACCTGCCGCTGATGTCGAAGCCGCGGTCACGGAGATGGTTGACGTCGCGCAGAATCGTCCGCCGCGACACGTCGAGTTCGTTCGCGAGATCGGCAACGGTCCAGTCGCCCCGGCGACGCAGCAGTCGAAGGAGCGTGTCCCGTCGTTTGAGGGAGCTCATGTGTCCAGGCTATCGCCGATTGGTGACAGGTTCTGGCGCCGATGGGCGCTACGTTGGGTTCCGCAGTGGACGGCAAGAAGCAAATCGAGCGAAGCACCCTCGTCAACGCTTCGGCGGAAGCGGTCTGGGACGTCCTCGCCGACTCTCGGCTACTCGCCGAATGGGTACCGGCCGTCGATGAGGTCACCGAGTGTTCGATCGATGGCGAAGCGGTCGGCGAGGTACGTCACTGCAGCGCGAGGCTCGCGGGCAAATCCGGTCGCATGGTGGAACGCTGCATCGAATTCACTCCGCGGACGCGCATCGCCTACGTCGTCGACGACGAGTCCTTCGGGATGCGGAAGATGTTCGATCACTACGGCTTCGCCATCAACCTTGAATCCGAGGGCTCGGAACGAACGCGCGTCACCCTCGAAACGCACTACACGCCGCGCAACCCGATATACGACCTACTGAACGCGCTCATGCTGCGTCGGCAATTCCGGAAGGTGTGCGAGGAAATCGTCGGCGGCCTGAAAACCTTCGCCGAGTCTCGCTATCGCGCTCCGGGAAACGGGTAAGCCAGAAGACTCGGAGCGCACAAGCGCGCGCGTCCGTTGCCTAAGTGGGCGAGATCTTGACCCTTCTCTCACAGAGAGGGCGTCGGTTGTCCGATCTGCGGAACCGAAGTTCGGACAGACCGCGCCTCCGTGCCTGCCGAACCGCGCGGGCCGCTCGTCACTCGTAGCGGAGCGCGTCGGCGGTGCGGATTCGTGTGGCTAACCAGGCTGGGAGGCTGGTCGCGGCAACGACGACGAGCACGGTGCCGATCGGGATCAGAGCGAGCGACCACCATGCGATCGGGCCGTGACGAGAGGTGTCGGGTGAGCTGCGTCGTTGTCCATGCCGCGATGGTCGCCGCCGGGACTACAGCCGGTCTAGTGATTCGTCGCAAAAATCGGCCGCGGGCGCGCAAGAGGCCGTGGTCGCGACCTTAGCCTCCGCGGAAGGTTCGCCGCCTAGCAGCAGGGGTCGCCGCCAACCAGCGCAAACGATAGTATCGATTACTACCTTTCCGAAAGTATCGCGAAGGTAGCGAATCGGGAACAAGATGAATTCCCGTCGCATCTACCGACATTTCTGCATGATGGCGCGCGCCCTCGAGATCGTCGGCGAACGCTGGACCTTGCTAATCGTTCGCGACCTTCTGCTCGGGCCGAGGCGCTTCACCGATCTGGTCAACAGCCTCGACGACATCACTCCAACGCGTCTGACCGCCCGTCTTCGTCAGCTCGAGGCGATGGGCCTTGTGACGCGCGAGCCGCCGACGAGCGGCCGCGAGGTCTGGTATCGCCTGACCGAGGCCGGGCAGGCGCTGCAGCCGGCGATTGAAGCACTGATCTTTTGGGGTCAGGAGTTCGCGTTCGAGCACCCGGTATCGGGCGAGGGTGCGCATGCGGTCTCGTCGATGATCGGCACGAAGGTGTGGCTGAACGGCCAGCCCAAGCCTCGCGCCAAGTCGCTTCTCTGGGTTTGGCGCCTCCAGGGCGAGGGCGCCTACAGCATGCGCTTGAGGGGGGGAAGCTGGGAACTGACAGAGGGTGAGACCGGTCCCGCCGGTGTCATCGTCGACACATCGGCAAGCCACTGGGCACACTTTTTCACCTCATCCCAAGGTCGAAAGCTGCCCAGCCCCGACCTCAAGCTCACCGGCAAACGGGCCGCGATCGCCACCTTCACGCGCATCTTCAAAGCCGAGCTTGCCGAGAACTGAACCGTCTCTCAGGGCTTCGGTAGCCGCGGACCTCCGCACTCGAGAAGGGCCGTCGGTCCGCTGAGGTATTCGATGCGCACGCCTGAGGTCAAGGAGCGAGACTCGAGGTGACCTGGTCGTCTATGCCGATAGAGAATCCATGGAGGAGTTCGCGGCGAGGACGAGCTGAGGCCCGGCGAACGCTAGTGGTCTGCTGCGAGGTGGCCTGCGATCAGTGCCGCCGCCTCGCGGCTGACTGGGTCTTGGTCGCCCCAGAGGAGAAGGTTGGTGCAGCCAGTTCGTGGTGGTCGACTCGTTTCTCGGCAGCCTCTACCGACCGACGGCGTGGCTCAGGGCGTCGACGCTGGCCTCGGCGGAGCCGTCGATGCCGACAAGCAACGCGGCGCCGAGCGCAGTGCGCGAGTAGAAGACGTGGCGACCAAGGCGCGCACGCGAGATGAGACCACTCGAGCGCAAGACAGTGAGGTGGTCGCCGACGTTGCCGGCAGAGCGCCCGAGTCGTAGGGCGATCGCGGTTGTGTGCATCGGCTCGGAGAGCACATTCAGGATCTGCGCGCGCGTTGCCCCGATCAGATGGCTGACTGCAAGCTCCGGACTGCTCTCGTCCTTAAACCGGATCGCACCGACGCCGCGGGCCGGATAGGAGAGCGCGATCCGGTAACCCTCGGCCGCCACGACCCTTGTCTCGTTTCTGCGGATGAATACCGATGGCACGAGAAGGACGCCGGCCCGCCGGCCCGAGTCCTCCCAGGCGGCGCTAATTGTGCAGGTCGAGATAGCCGCCGCGCGGCGCGGGAAACAGGAACGGCGCCTCCGGTCGCGCGGGCAAACGGTCGAGCGCGTCCAGCGCGATCGCCTGCAGCGGCATGGCGCGCAGGCTCCGGCGCGTCTTCGTGCTCTTCAGCCTTCCGTGCGCGAATGCCCTGCGCACGTAGACGACCCTTGCCTCGCGGTCGACGTCGCGTTGCTCGAGCGCGATCCATTCGCCGGGTCGCAAGCCGGTGGCGGCGGCGAAGACAGTCATCGGCCCGTAAATGGGGCCGAGTCGCTCGGCGACCGCGTTGATCTCCGTCCACGACTCGAACGGGCGCCGAAGGCCTACAGAACTAGGCCGGACGACTGTGAGAGGCGACTGCGTACTCGTCAAACCGGAGTGCGTCGGTCAGTCGATCTCGGCGCCGCAGGTGATGTTGATCGCCGTGGCGGTGATCGCCGCCGCGTGGTCGGAGGCGGCGAAGGCGGCGACGTTGCCGACGTCGGCGAGCGTGGGCGCGCGCTCGAGGAGTCTGGGCGGCGTGCCGTCGCCGCCGGACGAGTGCGACTCGGGGATGCCGACGGACTGCAGCGTGAGGACGCGAATCCCGTACGGTCCGAGCTCTGCGGCGAGCTGGCGTCTGAGGGCGTCGACGGCGGTGAGGCCGACTTGGAAGCCGCCGAGGTAGAAGTCGCGCAACGGTTGGCCGTACCCGCCGAAGGTCAGGATTACGCCGGAGCGGCGCGGGATCATGTGGCGGGCGGCGGCTCTGGCGGTGAGGAACGCCGAGCGGGTGGCGGTGCGGATCGGTCGCTCGTAGTCGGCCAGGGTCATCTCCGCGAGTGGTGTGCCAAAGACCTCGCCGTGTGAGATCACGTTGAGGGAGATGTCGATCGAGCCGGCGCTCGCAACGACGCCGGCCGCGTGCTCGTCGACGGCTGGCTCGTTGAGCGCGTCGACAGCCGCGGTCGTCGCGTCGCCGCCCTCGCCGCGGATCTCCTCAGCGAGCGCGTCGAGCGGCTCGGTGCGTCGGCCGGCGAGGAACAGGCTCGCTCCTTCGCGCGCGAATGCGCGTGCGACGGCGCCACCGATGGCGCCGCCCGCTCCGTAGATGACGGCGTTCTTGCCTTCGAGCAGCATGAGCTACCTCCGGTTCTCGTGTTCGGCGAGGGTGACTGTAGCTATATTGTTAGCGAGATGACTAACGATACATTTCGGGCGCTCGCGCATCCGATCCGGCGCGGCGTCGTCGAGCGTCTCGCGCTCGGGCCGGCCACGGTCGGCGAGGCGACACGCGGCTTCGGCGTCTCGAAACCGACCGTGACGCGGCATCTCCGCGTTCTCGAGGAGGCCGGGCTCGTCGTCCGGACGGTCGAGGGGCGCACCCATCGGTTGCGCCTCGAGCCGGCGCCGCTGACCGAGGCGGAAGACTGGCTCGAGACGCAGCGCGCCCGCTGGGAGCGGCTGTTCGACGTCATCGAGCAGTACCTGGAAGAGCAGCCGGGAAAGGAAGAGGCGTGAGCGGCGCAGGCGGCGGGCCGGACGTGCTGCGCGTCGAGCGCACGTTCGACGCACCGGCGAGCAAGGTGTTCGAGGCGTGGACGAGCCCCGAGGTGATGCGGCGCTGGTGGCACGCGGTGCACAGCTGGGAAACCCCGCTCGCCGAGGTCGACCCGAGGGTCGGCGGTGCGATCCGTCTGATCATGCGCAACCCCGCCGACGGCACCGAGTACGCCGGAGAAGGCGAGTACACGCTCCTCGATCCACCGCGCCGGCTCGCCTTCACCTGGGCCTGGGAGTCCGAGCCTTCGGCGCGGCAGCTGATCGAAGTCGAGTTCATCGACCACGGTGAGCGGACGACGGTCGTCCTGACAAACGCGGGCCTGCCCGAAGCAGAGAAGGACGACTACCGCGACGGTTGGCAGAACGCGTTCGACAACCTGGACGTCGCACTCGCGGCATGAGAGCAGGGCGCCGGGAGTGGATCGGGCTCGGCGTGCTCGCCTTGCCCTGCCTGCTCTACTCGATGGACCTCACCGTGCTCTACATGGCGGTGCCACAGCTCAGCGCCGACCTGCACCCGAGCAGCATCCAGCTCCTTTGGATCACCGACATCTACGGCTTCATGCTCGCCGGGCTGCTCCTGACGATGGGGAGCCTCGGCGATCGCATCGGCCGACGCCGCCTGCTGCTCATCGGGGCGGTCGCGTTCGGCGCCGCCTCGCTGCTCGCCGCCTTCTCAACGAGCGCGCCGATGCTCATAGTCGCGAGGGCGTTGCTCGGCATCGCGGGGGCGACGCTCGCACCCTCCACCCTCTCGCTCCTTCGCGGAATGTTCGCCGACGAGGGGCAGCGGACATTCGCGATCGGGGTGTGGATCGCGAGCTTCAGCCTCGGCGCCGCGATCGGGCCGCTCGTCGGCGGCGCTCTGCTCGAACACTTCTGGTGGGGCTCGGTCTTCCTCGTCGCGGTGCCGGTGATGCTCCTGCTGCTCGTTCTCGGACCTCGCCTGCTCCCGGAGCACCGCGATCCCGCCTCGACGAAGCTTGACCTGGCCAGCGCCGCGCTCTCGCTGCTCGGCCTGCTCGTGCTCATCTACGGCTTGAAGGAAATCGCCCGCAGTGGCTTCGACACCTCCGCCGGCGCGGCGCTCCTCGTCGCCCTCGCTGCAGGGACGGCGTTCGTGCGGCGCCAGCACGTTCTCCCCGACCCGCTCCTCGACCTGCGCCTGTTCCGCTCGGCCGCGTTCAGCAGCGCACTCGGCTCGATGCTCGCGGCGGTGTTCGTGATCGACGGCACTTTCCTCTTCCTCTCCCAGTACCTGCAGCTAATCAGCGGCAAGACACCGCTAACAGCAGCAGCCTGGCTGCTGCCGGCGACCGGCGGCCTGGTCGCCGGATCGCTGCTTGCACCGCTCCTCACCCGCCGAATCGCCGCCGCCCACGTGCTCGTCGGCGGCCTGCTCGCAGCGGCAGCGGGCGTCGCGCTGCTCACCCGCATCGAGCCCGGGCACGGCCTTGCGCCGCTCGTCGCAGGCTCACTGGTGATGGGAATCGGCAGCGGCATCGTCGGCACGCTCGCAACCAACTTCGTGGTCGGGGCAGCACCACCCGAGCGCGCCGGCGCCGCCTCGGCGATCTCCGAGACCGGCGCCGAGCTCGGCGGCGCACTCGGCATCGCACTCCTCGGCAGCCTCGGTCTGGCCATCTATCGGACCCACCTCGGCAACACGCTTCCGCCTGCACTCACGCCCGCTCAGGAACACGCCGCCACCAGCACGCTCGCGGACGCGACGAGTACCAGTGCACAGCTCGCGCAGCCCACTTCGGGCGAACTCTTCCACGCCGCCGCGGCGGCCTTCACCGACAGCGTCCAGACCGTCGCCGCCGCGGCTGCGGCCGTCACGCTCCTGCTCGCCCTCCTCGCCGCTACGCTGTTGCGCGCGACCGCACGCGCGGCCGAGCACGGCTAGCAAGGCGGTTCTACGGGGAGGCCGACCGGCAGCCGCTCGTAGGTGGACGAGTGTACGAGGTTGATCCGGGGTCGACGGTTCGAGTCCGTCAGAGGGCTTCGTCAAAGCTCCTGCATAGACGGCGCTTCCGTTAGCGGATCACGCCACGTTGAGGACGGCGGGGGCGCGGCGGTGAACTTCGGCACTGGCTTGGATAGGCGCACGCACGAAGATGCGTCCATACCCAGGCATTCGTCAACGCGCGGTCACGCTCTGATCGTCAGCTGGGCCAGCGGCGGAAACCTGCCGCCGCTCCTCGCTGCAGGCAGGCTGCTCGTGGCCCGCGAACACGCGGTCTCGGTTCTCGCCTCGGCCGCGACTCGTGAGGCGGCCGTGAGGGCGGGATTTGAGGTGATCGGTTATCGTCGCGCCCCTGCCCCGAACACAGAGCTGGCTTTCGAACAGCACGCCGCCGAGTTGATGGCGACGGCCGCCGGGACAGAGCTGGCTCTGGACGTGCGCGATGTCGTGGCGGAGGTGCAGCCCGACCTGATGATCGTCGACTGCATGCTCCCCGCCGGGATCGCGGTCAGCGAGGCGATGGGCACCCCCACGGCGTCACTTGTGCACTTCCCGTATGGGCCAGTGCGGGCGCAGATGCTGCGCGGCGCCGGCGCCTGGACCACCGATCGCACGCAACTCAATATCACGCGTTGCGGCCTCGGCCTCGAGCCCGCGGCAGACGGTCTCGCCGCTTGGGAATCACCGGAGCTCCTTCTCGTGACCGTCCCGCGCTGGTTCGATCTGGCCGCGGACTATCCCGCGAAGGTCATTCATGCCGGTCCGCTCGGCATTACTCGGCCGATCCGCGTGGGGACGACCCGGAGGCGACCGCTCGTTCTCCTCAGCTTCAGCACCACCGTGATGGAAGGCCAAACCGCCCTCGTGCAGCGCGTCTGCGACGCCGTCGCCGGCGACGAGCTGGACGCGATCCTCACGCTGGGACCGGCGGTGAGCGCAGCAGAGATCCGCGTCCCGAACAACGTCGAGGTCGTCCAATACGCAGACCACGATCAACTGCTGCCAACCTGCCGGGCGGTGGTCACCCACGGTGGGCTCGGCACGACCCTCCGCGCTCTCGGACACGGCAAGCCGCTCCTGCTGCTACCGCTCGGGCGAGACCAGGAGTTCAACGCAGGGCGGGTCGTCGAGCTCGGTGCCGGTATCCACGCACCGGCCGAGGCCGCAGCTGCCGCGATCGCGGCGGCCCTCGCCGAGCTGCTCGCTCAGCGACAGTTCACCAAAGCCGCGGAGAGAGCGGCCGCCGCGATCGCAGCCGACGCGCCCGACGAAACGGCAACCGAAGCACTCCTCAGTCTCGCCCAGCTCGCCACCTGACCAACACCTGTCGACAAGTTTCCCCGCCCACCGCTTTTCCTTTCGGATCAGCTTGCACAAGACCCAGTGTGCAGTGGGTATGACGTGCGCACGCTGCAACCAGCCGCCTCAGCTGCCTGGCGCAGCGTCCAGCCCTGCTCGAGCACCCGCCGACAGAGCAGTAGCCGACTGCTTGGACAGGTCCGATGGTTACCGTGAAGCTTCATCCGGTGTCCTCCTTGGGGCTGTGGCTTTTGACACCCCAGCCTCCAGGGAGGCCTGGATGAACAACGTGGTTAGGAACTAGGGCTAGCCGGGCGAATGGCTTGTCCGTGGGGCTGGGTGAGGCTTCGGTCCGTCGGCCACGGTGAGTGCCGAGTAGGCAGCCGGGAATCCCTTGCGCCAGCTCGGATAGCCCGGCATCCAGCCGAGCTCACGCTTGGCCTTCGCGTTGGACGCGCCCCGCGCCTCGGTGCCCATCACGACCGCGGCCTCGCCCGCGGCGAGGCGCGCGAGCCAGGTCGGGAAGCGCCGGGGCGGCTTCGCGTCCAGGGCCTGCGCGAGCACGGGCAGCCACTCCCGCACGGGCGCCGGGTCGTCGTCGACGATGTTGTAGATCGCCGGACCGTCCTGCTCGAGTGCGAGGACCGTGGCCGCGGCGGCGTCCTCGAGGTGGATCCAGGAGAAGATGCCGGCGCCGTCGCCGACGATCGGCAACCGCCGCTTGCGCACCGGCTCGATGAGGCCGTCGTTGGCGGCGCCGTAGAAGCCGCCGTAGCGCAGCACGATCCCGCCGAAGTCGGTGACCGCGTTCTCGAGATAGGTCATCGCGGCGTAGCTCCGCTGTGTGTTGGCCGGTGGGGTTTGATCGAGCGGATCGTCCTCCGTCTTGACCGGTCCGCCCACCCGGGCGTACCGGTACGAGGCGAAGCTCTGCGCGACGACTCGGCGCACCCCCACCTCCCACGCTGCCGCCAGCAGCGCGTCGCTGCCATTCGTTCGCAGCTCGTTGGTCCGGGCAAATGTCTTGTCAAGGTTGCGGCCGAACTTCACGTTCGCAAGCGCCGTTGCCTGGTGAACGATCGCCTCGGGCTCGTGCTTGAGCACAGCGTTGCGAACCGCGCGCCGGTCGAGCAGATCAACCCGGACGGGCTTCGCGCCAAGCATCCGCAGCAGCTCAGCGCTCGCCGGCGAGTTATGGCTTCCGACCACATCGTGGCCTGCGTCGATCAATTGGGGAACCAGCCGGCGGCCAAGCGCGCCGCTCGCTCCCGCGACGAAAACACGCATCGTGTCCTCCTTTGCATTCTTGCGGTCACATCCCGCGGATCTCGCGGGTCTACTTCCATGACACGCTGCGCGGGACGAACGTGACGTGGATCAGCAGGAATGGCTCGCCCGGCAATTTGAAGATCACCGGCCGCGTCTGCGGGCGGTCGCCTATCGCATGCTCGGGTCGCTCAGCGAGGCGGACGACGCCGTCCAGGACGCCTGGCTTCGGCTCAGCCGGGCGGACACGAACGAGGTCGAGAACCTCGGAGGCTGGCTGACGACGGTCGTCGCGCGCGTGTCGCTGAACATGCTTCGCGCGCGCAACACGCGGCGCGAGCAGCCGCTCGACGTGCATGTGCCCGACCCGATCATCGACCCTAGCGACCGCACTAATCCCGAGCACGAGACGCTGCTCGCCGACTCGGTTGGTTTGGCATTGCTCGTCGTGCTCGAGACGCTGACTCCGGCCGAACGATTGGCCTTCGTCCTCCACGACATGTTTGCCGTGCCGTTCGAGGAGATCGCCCCGATCGTTGAGCGTTCACCCGAGGCCACCCGCCAGCTGGCCAGCCGAGCCCGCCGCCACGTCCGCGGTGCCGCCCCGATCCCAGACGCTGACCTGACCGCCCAGTGGGAGGTCGTCGAGGCGTTCCTCGCAGCCGCCCGGGATGGTGATTTCGACGCGCTCGTCGCTGTGCTCGACCCCGATGTCGTGCTCCGAGCCGACGGCGGCCTCACCGGCCTGTCGCGGCACATACAGGGGGCGGAGACCGTCGCCAGCGAGGCCTTGCACTGGTCACGCGTCGACCTGACCATGCGGCGCGCGCTCATCAACGGCGCCGCCGGGATGGTCACCTTCCTCAACGGGGAGCCGTTCTCGATCGCCGCCGTCACGGTGAGGAACGGCAAGATCGTCGAGATCGACTTCCTCGCCGACCCGGAACGGATCGCCCAGCTCGACCTCACAGAGCTTGGCGATTAGCACATCCATGTTCCGTGCTCCAGGCGCCGCGCGGGCGCCGTAAGGCGTTCATGACGTCACATTTCCCGATGGAATCGCCATCGCGCGCCGTCGGCGCGGGTCCCGCACGAAGCACGCGATCAGCGCAGCGAGGCGGCCCGGCTCGTCCTCGGGAGAGAGGCTGCGGGCATTCTCGATCCACTCCAGACGTGCGTTCGGCAGGTCCTGCGCGAGCCGCTCAGCGTGCGCCGGCTTGAAAAAGCGGTCATCGCGCGACCAGGCGATCAGCGCCGGCTTGTCGAACTCGCCCAGCCGGTCGGCGGCCTCGTTCGTGTAACGCGTGTGCAGCCCTTTGATGACGCGCTTGAGGTCTCGCTCGACGCCGCGGATGGTCATGCCCGCCAGCAGGTACGAGTCCTCGGCCTGGCGGTCGATCTGCCGCTTGACGAGCCACCCGAACGCGAACGGCAGCCGGCGCGGCGCGCGCAGGCGCATCGGCAACCATCAGCAACCTCATCGCCCCGGGAATGGCCGCCGCGGGCTTGAAGTAGCGGAACATCGCCGGCGGGAAGTTGTCGCGGTAGTCGCAGGATGTCAGCACCAGCCGCCCGACCCGCTTCGGCCGGCGCGTCACCACCATCTGGCACAACGCGCCGCCGGTGTCGTTGCCGACCAGCGTCACCTCCTCGAGCGCGAGCGCCTCGATCGCGTCGGCGACCAGGTCGGCGAGCCCGTGCGGCGTCAAGTCGGCAGCCTCCGGCATCGGAAGCGTGTGCGAGCCGAGCGGCAGCTCGAGTGCGACGCAGCGGAATTCGGGCGAAAGCCGCGCCAGGACTTTGCGCCACAGGTTGGCGTTCACGAGCAGCCCGTGCACAAAGACGATCGGAGAACCGGTGCCGGCCTCGAAGTAGCGCAGCCGGCCCTGGGGCAGGTCGAGCTCTCGCGCGACGCCGAGCGCCGGGTCGCGCCAGGTGGCCTTCTCCTTCATTCCCATCACCTCTCCTTTCTCCTTAACCGGCTGGCTGTTCTCCAGGGGCGCACCGGGGTCGCAGGCTCCCTGCCGCCGACGTAGTCGCTGCAAGCCATAGCCTCCGGCGCGCTCGGCGCAGGTCGGACTCGAGCACCCGTCGGTAGGCGTGCGGGTCGCAACGGATGCTGTGCGGACCTTCCTTCGGGAAGCGCTGCCGCGTGCGCCGCTCGGCCCGGGCGGTCGCGCGCCGCATCTGCTCCGGCGGCGGGAGGCGAAGTCGCCCGGTGAGCACGGCGGCGATCCACTGTCCTTGGGTCTCCACCACGGGGAGCAGTCCTCCGGGCGTGTCGACGAAGCCGGCGAAGTACAGCCGGCCCACGTCGGGTGGAGCGATCCGCCGGTACAGCGGCAAGCCGCGGCCCTTAGCCGACAGCAGCGAGGAGGACAGGAAGGGGAGGCTGATCCGGTAGCCGGTGGCGTAGATGATGTGGTCCAGCGGCTCCTCGGATCCGTCGACGAAGCGCACGCGCTCGCCGCTGAGCCGATCGATTGCAGGCTTGACGACGACGTCGCCTCGCCGCACCGCGGGGAGGAGATCGGAGGAGATGATCGGGATGTCTTCCAGGAGCCGATGGGCAGCCGGGGGCCATGACGCCGGAGCCGGTCCGATCTCCCGGGCGACGCGCCTGCGGTAGATTCGGTTCAGCAGCCGCCACGGCAGCCGATTGCGTGGCTCCACGTCGCCGGCGTCGAACGGTGCGCGTTCTATCCAGCGCGGGATCACGTGCGCGCCGCCGCGCACGGACATGAGTGTCCGCTCGGCAACGGCCGAGACCTCGACCGCGATCTCGGCCGCTGAATTCGCTGCACCCACGATCAGCACGCGGCGACCGGCGAACCGGTCGGGCGTCCGGTACTCGTGGGAGTGGCTCACCGTCCCGTCGAAGCTGCCCGGATGCGTCGGCAGCCTGGGGCACCAGAACAGGCCGGTCGCGACCACGACGGCCCCGTAGTTGCGCCTCGAGCCGTCATCGAGGGTGATCCACCACCTCCCGCCCAGGTCGGGCTCGAGCCGCTCCACGGTGGTGCCGAACCGGATCAGCGGGCGCAGCCCGAACGCATCCGCATAAGCGTCGAGATAGGCGGCCATCTCGCTGTGGTGCGGGAAGTCGCGATACGAGGCGGGCATGGGGAAGCTCGGGTACTGCATGCGCAAACGCGAGGCGTTTGTTCGCAGCGATGCGTACGCCCCGGAAAGCCCGTTGTCGTTCTCGTAGCGCCAGAGCCCTCCGACCTCGGAGCCCCGCTCGAAGCACTCGACCGCAACCTGATGCTCGCGCAGCGCCTTGAGCACCGCGAGCCCGGACGAGCCCGCCCCGACCACGGCCACGCCCACTCCTCGTGCTACAGCTTCCATACTCCTGGGTATGGTAGACCATACGCTAGGGTATGGTCAAATGGCGCTGCACGCGCGGACACAACTGAGCCGCCAGTCCTGGGTTCAGGCGGCGCTCGAAGCGATCGCCGAAGCAGGCCTGGCCGCCGTAGCGGTGATGCCGCTGGCCAAACGACTCGGCGCCACGAAGGGCAGCTTCTACTGGCACTTCGCCAACCGGGAGGCTCTCGTAGAGGCCGCACTCGCCGAGTGGGAGCAATCGCACACCGCTGCCGTGATCGTGGAGATCGAGGCCTCGTCGGACGACCCGCTCCAGCAGCTTCGCCTCCTCTTCAAACGTGTCACCGCACTGGCCGCACGCGACCGGATCGAGCTCGCGCTCCTCGCGACCGCCGATCACCCGACCGTGCGGCCGGTGCTCGAACGCGTCACCGGCCGGCGCATCGATTTCGTCGCCGGACGCTTCCAGCGGCTCGGCTTCTCACGCGCCCAGGCGAAGCGACGGGCACTACTCGCCTACAGCGCCTACCTCGGGCACGCACAACTCGTCCACGCCACACCGCAACTGCTGCCGCGAACGCAGGCAGCCAAACGCGCCTACCTGAGCGACGTCCTCGTGGCGCTGACCTCGCCGCCGAGCGACGGCCGGCAGAGGCGAAGCTAGATCGTCCGTTCGACCGCGGTCAACTCGCTGTCGACCGCATCGCCGGTGTTCGGCGTGCCTTGCGGCTCGATCAGGAGAATGTGCGCCTCTTCGCGGGCACGGGGACGATGCTCGACGCCGCGCGGCACGACGAACAGGTCGCCCTTCTGCAGATGAACGGTGCGATCGCGGAGTTCGATCTCGAGCTCGCCCTCAAGCACGAGGAAGAAGTCGTCAGTCTCTGGATGGCTGTGCCAGACGAACTCGCCCGCTACCGACAACTCCGCCTTCACCCAAGTCGACAGCGTCGAGCTCCTCGCCCAGCATCGACTTGACGGGGTATCTCCACAGCGCCCGGATCGTGCCAACCCGCTCGCTCGAGTTCATTTTTCCTCCTGGACCTCGTCAGGCTCACCGCTTCCACATGGCGCTGCTTACGCTGAGCCCATCGGTCGGCTCGGGGCAGCCTAAGGAGGGGCTGCATCGCGGTCAACGGCCAGGGCGACTCGCCCCGGTCGCCGCGCGCGAGGTGCCCGCAATGGAGGGTGTAGGTGCACACGAGCGCCGGCCAGACCGATCTCGTGTTGGATGAGGTCATGACCGAGCGGTACGCGGCAGCGCGTAAGCACCTACGCGACGCAGACCCAGTGCTTGCGCGGCTCATCGACAAAGACCCGAACTTCGACCCGCGCGCCTGGATGGCAGAGCTCCCGAAGATGGGCGCCTACGGAGCGCTGGTGTTCCAGATCGTCGGGCAGCAGCTGTCGGTGCGCGCCACGCGAGCAATCCTCGCCCGTCTGGAGGCTCTGTTCGGTGGGCGTTTGCCTGAGCCGCAGGAAATCCTCGACGCCGACCCAGAAGACCTTCGGCGCGCAGGGATGTCCCGGCGCAAGGTTGAGACGCTACGCGCACTCGCGGAGCGGTTCGCCAGCGGTGAGCTCAGCGACCAGATCTTCCTGCAAAGCTCCGATGAGGAGATCGAGGCGGCGCTCACCGCGATCCCGGGCATCGGTCCTTGGACGGTGCACGGCTTTCTAATCATCGCCCTCGACCGTCCCGATGTTGTCCTACCGGGTGACCTCGCACTCCGCCGGGCCATTAGAGACGTCTACGGCCTCGACCAGATGCCGACCGAGCCGGAGGTGCTGCAAATCGCCGAGCGCTGGCGGCCCTATCGCAGCCTTGCAGTCAGCTACCTCTTCGCCTCGGAGTTCGAGACCTAGCCTGCCCGGTTCTGGCCGCGGTTACCACCACCTGCGCTCGAGCGCGCGCTCGGTGCCGCCAGTTTCGTCGAGCGCGTCGAGCGCAGCCATGTCTTCGTCGGAGAGCGTGAAGTCGAAGATCTGGGCGTTCTCCTCGAGTCGGTCGCGGTGCGTCGACTTCATGATGACGACAAGATCCCGCTGCACGCACCAGCGGAGAAGCACCTGAGCCGGCGCGCGCCCCATACGCTCGGCGATCTGCCGCACACGCTCGTCGAAGAGATGCCGGCCGGTGCCGAGCGGGCTGTAGGCCTCGAGCGTCACCTTGCGCTCCTCGCACGCCTCGAGCAACTTCCGCCGGTACTTGAACGGGCTGAACTGCACCTGATTCACGACCGGCGGGATCTCGGCGACCGACAGCAGCTCGTCGAGCTCGCTCACGCCGTAGTTCGAGACGCCGATCGAGCGCGCATAGCCGCGTTTATGCGCACGTTCCATCCCGGGCCAAGCCCAGGTCGGCCCGCCCTGCGGCCAGTGGACGATGTAGAGGTCCACCTGGTCGACGCCCAGCCGTTCCAGGCTCCGCTGCGCCTCCGCCTCCGCGTCCTCCCGCCGGGGATGGAACTTGGTGGTGATGAAAACCTCCTCGCGCGGCACGCCGCTGTCGCGCAGCGCGCGGCCGACGCTTTCCTCGTTGCCGTAGGCCTGCGCGGTGTCGATGAGGCGGTAGCCGAGCTCGAGCGCCCAGCGCACCGCGTTCTCGGACTCCGGCCCGTTCGGCACCTGCCAGACGCCCAGGCCGAGAAGAGGGATCTCGTTGCCGTCGGCGAGTACGCGCCCATCCCCGGTCACTCCTTCGGCTGTCATGGCGGGCTCCTCTCTTTGATTCAGTCTAGAAACGGGTAGGGAGCGAGGCTCCAGGCCACCGTCGCGTACCAGACTCCGATCACCTCGGGCAGGGTTGGCCGTGGCCTAATCCACGTACGGCCCGTTGAAGACGGGTACCTCCCCGTACGGCTGCCCCGCCATGAGCAGGAAACGAGTGCCGGGGGAGGCATCGGTGACCGTGAACTCATCACCTCGTCCGAGACGGACCAGCTGCGGCGGTTTCGCCCGATGCCGGTTGGCACCAAACGCCGCCTCGCCTTCCAGCGCGTAGGCGAAGCCCTGGAACTCCGGCGGGATAGGTGTGGTCACCTCTCCGCCTTCCGGCAGCTCGATGTCCAGGACGAGCGCGGGCGTGCCCAGACGAACGGGAGAGCGCTCCCCTACCAACACCCCGACCGTCGCCTCGCCCTCCTGACGTACGGGGATCTGCTCCCGTTGCAGCACCTGGGCGCTCGGCTCGGCCTGCTTGTCCTTCGCAACGGTCCGCACGATCCGAGCTCAAGCCGAGCAAGCGCGACACAGCCACGCAGAGCTCGCGCTCGAGCTCGGCGACACCGGCGGGCCGTTCCCCCAACGACTCCACGTCAACGCGCTCGTCTTCAAGTTCATGTGAGAACAGGCCGAGACCGTCATCCGCTGGGCCAACTGGGCCGAGGAAGAGATCGCCCGATGGCCTGAAGACGTCTCACGGCCCGCAGAAGCCGAAGGCGTCCGCGCCGTCTTCCGCGAAACCGCCGGTGCTTCGAATTGAGGGGACGCGTCGGACTCAGAAACCCGTGTCCGGATTCAGAGCCCGCGCAGCGGCCTCGGCTGAGCCGATCAGAGGGACGATCTCGAACCTGACGAGATCGCTCCACTCTCCCATCCACTCGTCAAGCACGCTTGGATCGTCGGTCTCCATCAGCTGAAAGCACCTCTGGAGGCGCTCGTCGATCCAGCTTTCGACGTAGAGGAGGCCGGGCGGCAGCATCCGACCCTTCTCGGAGGCACGCTCGTACACGGGGCGCGCACCCTGGACGAAGGTTTCGATCACCATGTACCGCACGGCGACATGCTAGGTCGATGAGAGCGAGCCTGTTCCGAGGGTTACTTCTTGCGCTTCGGTTTGACGGCCCAGATCTCCCTTGCGCCGTGGAGGAGGAGGCGGCTCGCGTTCCCCGAGACCGCGACGTAGCGGCCGTGCGGAAAGGACCAGACCGTCCGTCCCGTGCGCCAGTCCCAGGCCGTGATGCGGTTGCCGAAGCTCGCCGCGTAGACGAGGCCCGCGACGACCTGGATAGCGCCGGACACGTTGCCTCCCGCCGGGCGAGCCCAGAGAATGCGGCCGGAAGTGGCCGAGGCGCAGTAGACCAGGCCCGTGTATGCGCCGAAGTAGACACGCGAGCGGTAAACCGCGGGCGACGAATACAGGTACGCCCCGACCGGGATCCGCCAGAGGAGCCGTCCGCTACGAGCCGACAGCGCTGAGAGTCCGGAGAAGACCGAGGGCGCGAACACCCGGCCGCCGGCGACCGCCACGGTTCCGTACACCCTGCTCCCTGCGCTCGCTCTCCAGATCACCCGCCCGTTGCGCGCGTCGAGCGCAAAAACGCGTCCGGCGTAATCGCCGACAAAGAGGCGGTTTCCGACCAACGCCGGGCTTCCGGTGATCTTCGCCCCGCCATGAAAGGCCCAGCGCGGGCGTCGGAGATCGAGATCGAGTGCGTAGACGTTCCCGTTGGTGGCGCCGAAGTAGGCGACGCCGTTCCGGATGAGCGGAGAAGGCTCCGTGAGACCGGTGTAGAAGCGCCATTTCACGTGGCCCGTCTTCATGGAGATGACCTTGACGTAGCCGGGACTCATCGAGGTGGTCACAAGGATGCCGCGCTTGGGGTCGATCCCCGGTGACGAGGCCATCTTCCTCCCCACACGCTGCCGCCAGAGCACCTTTCCGGTCCTCACCGAGAGGGCACGAAGCCGGCCGTAGATGTTGGTCACATAGGCGACGCCGTTCCAGACCATCGCTGGGAACTCGAGCAGGCCGCCGAGGTCGCGCTTCCAGACCACACGGAACGGCGGCCGCAGCTTGATCCCGGAGTGTGCCTGCGTGCGAGCCGCGTCCACCCCGTACATGGGCCACTGAAGCCGGGGGCTCCAGAGCTCGACTCTTTGCATCAGGCCGCCGCGGAAGTTCACTGGGACGACCCGGGTGGCGTACCCGGGTGCGGAAACGCGGAGGCTGGCGCTCTTTCGCGGAACCAGTATGGCGCCGGCGTCACCTTCCACCCCGATTCGTTCTCCCCCTACCACCAGAACGGCTCGCCGAAGAGGTTTCAGCGTGTCGCCGTCCACGACCCGGACCGCCGCCTGCGGCGGTTCCGGCGGGGCCTCCGAGACGGTCGACGTCGGGGCGCGTGGCACCGCTTTCGGCTTCGCGGGCTCGGCACCGCCCTCGGAGCACGCCGCGACGCCGAGCGCGAGCACGGCGGCGCAGAGGTACAGGCGAAGCGGGAGGTGAATCACGACCGGGCAGCCAGGGTAGCGATGGCTGCAGAGCGAGCCCTATGATCGGCGCAATGTCGGCCGGAGAAGGCGCCCAGAGCCGCGTGCCGATCGTCGGGCTCGGTGCGGGGACGCACGCGAAGTCAGTCGTCGAGGCGATCCGCTCCTCAGGGCGCTTCGAGGTGGCGGCGATCGTCGACGACGACCCTGCGAAGGCCGGTGCCGAGCTCTTCGGCGTTCGAGTCGTCTCGCCCGAAGGGCTCGAGCAGCTTCGTGCCAACGGAGTTACCCACGCCTTCGCCGGCGTCGGCGGGATCGACGACAGCTCCGGGCGACGAGGAATCTTCGAGCGCCTGGTCACCGCGGGTTTCGAGCTTCCGGCGATCATCCATGCCTCGGCCGTCGTCTCGCCCTGGGCGACGCTGGGCCGCGGCGTTCAGGTCTTCGCGGCGGCAGTCGTGAATGCAGGCGCGGTGATCGGGGACGGCGCGATCGTCAACACCGGCGCGATCGTCGAGCACGATTGCCGGGTTGGGGCGCACGCGCACGTGGCGCCGGGCGTGTGTCTGGCCGGGCTCGCGACCGTCGGACAAAGCGCCCACGTCGGCATCGGCGCGGTCGTGATCGAGGGCGTGCGGATCGGCCCGAGAGCGCTCGTCGGTGCGGGCGCCGTCGTGATCCGAGACGTGCCTGAAGGCGCGCGCGTGGCCGGCGTCCCCGCCCGCCCGCTCGGCTAGTAGTCCTAGACGCTCTCCTTCTCCCCCCAGTCTCCCTGCGCATCGCCGTAGATCGAGCGCGGCTGGAGGAGGATGCGCGGCGTCCGCAGGAGGATCTTTACGTCAAGCCAGAGCGAGCGGTTGTCGACGTACCACACGTCGTGCTCGATCCGCTGCGGCCAGCTCAGGCCGTTCCGGCCGTGGATCTGCGCCCAGCCCGTGACGCCCGGCAGGACCTCCAGCCGCCGACGCTGGAAGTCCGTGTACTGGTCGACCTGGTAACCGAGCGTCGGCCGCGGCCCGACGAAGCTCATGTCGCCGCGGACGATGTTCCAGAGCTGGGGAAGCTCGTCCAGCGACCAGCGACGAAGGAACGCTCCGACTCGCGTGATCCGCCGGTCGTCGGGAGCGATCAGGTAGTCGGCCGGACGCGCCGGCGGTGTGTCGTAGAGCGTGCGCAACTTGAGGATCTCGAACGGACGACCGCTGCGCCCGATGCGTTCCTGGCGGAAGAAGACGGGGCCCCTGCTTTCGAGCTTGACCGCGGCCGCGAGAGCGGCGAAGAGAGGCGCGAGCACGACGGCCGCGGGCGCGGCGAGCGCGAGGTCGAGCGCTCGTTTCCCTCGCTCGTAGCTTCTGGCGGGCTGCTGTTCGCTCACGTCGCGCTCTCCGAGCGCGTTCCCTCGGCCTTGTCCCAGACGACGGGGACGCCGAAGCGCAGGTAACGCACGAGGCCGACGACGGTCGCGAGCGTGATGAGGAAGTAGTAGTAGGCGAGCGCCGCTCCGGGGATCGGAAGCCGCAGCCTTCCGGCGAGGGCGAGCGCGAGACCGGCCAGCTGCACCGAGAGCGCGAGCTCGTACACGAGGCCGCTTCTCGCCAGCGCGATGCTGGAGGCGAAGAGGACCAGGTGCAGGAGCCCGCTTCCGTAGCGAAGAGCGCGATGGGAAACCAGCTGAAGCTGGTACAGCGGCGGGCCACCGCGAAACATCCATCCCCGCAGGACGTGGCGCCAGCTCCGCGCGAACATGCGCACCTTCCGGTGAAACTCGTCCTCGTTGTGGCGCGAAGGCTTCTCGAGGGCAAGCGCCTCCGGCTCATACACGGCGCGGCGGCCTCGCTGCACCATGAAGTAAGGGAAGCCGAGATCGTGGGCGAACTCGGGATCGCCGCCGACGTAGTCCGACGCCCGCACCGCGTAGATGGCGCCGTTCCCTCCGGTCACGGAGCCCAGCAGCGACTCCCGTTCGCGCAGCCAGAGCTCGTAGCGCCAATAGAGACCCTCGCGGTTCGTGCCGTCGGACTCTTCCAGCCCGACCCGTCCACACACGTATCCCACGTCCGGGTCGGCGAAGTTCCGCACGAGCACGCGCAGGGCGTCCGGGGCCCAGAGCGAGTTCGCGTCCGAGAAGGCGACAACCTCCGCGTCGACAGTGGAGACGGCTGCGTCCTGGGCCGCGACCTTGCCCTCCCGGGGACGACGGAGGAGGCGGACGCGGGAGTCGCGGCGCGCGAATTCCTCCACGATCTCGTCTGTCCGATCCGCCGAGGCATCGGAGGCTACGACGATCTCGAGAAGCTCATGCGGATAGTCGAGCGCGAGGAGGTTCTCGAGGCGCCTGGGAAGGACGACCTGCTCGTCGTGCGCGACCACGATCACGGCGGCGCTCGGGGTGATGTCCGCCTTGCGGACGTGCCGTTTCCGAACGGAGGACAGCAGCGCCACCGCGACCGGATAGCCGACGTGCGTCCAGACAAGCGCGGCGAGGCTGCTCCAGAAGAGGATCTTCAGCACCATCGCCGCGCAGAATCGTACCGAGGACGGGAGCGACCGCTGCCGGCGAGTGGGCTACCGTAGGCGCCGCACATGAACGGGGAGCGGCTTTCGACCTTCGTAGGGCAGCCCGACCGTCCGCTGGTCATCGGGGGCTGTCCCCGCTCCGGCACGACGTTGCTCCGGACGATGCTCCAGGCGGGCCCCGAGGTGGCCATTCCGCGCGAGACGCGGTTCGTGTTGGAGTCGTGGCAGCAGCGGCGGCGGTTCGGCGACCTGCGTGACCCGGACAATCGACGCCGTCTCGCGCGCTGGATCTTCATGCGCGAGGAGACGCAGGCCCATCGCCTCGGACTGGAAGCCGACGATGCGATCGAGCGCCTCGTGGCGTCGCCCCCTGCGCTCGGCTCCATGCTCACGACATGCTTCGTCATGTTCGCCGAGAAGCACGAAAAGCCGCGCTGGGGCGACAAGCGGCCACTGTACGCCGCCCGGATGTCGGCGATCTGGGACCTGTTCCCGAACGCTCACTTCATCCACGTCGTCCGGGATCCGCGTGCCTGTGTCGCTTCTCTGCGCACCCTCGGCTGGTTCGACGGAGAAATCGCTCCTATGGCCGCGTTGTGGGAGCATTCGGTCAAGTCCGTGGACGGCTGGCGGAGCAAGCTGGCACCAGACCAGCTGCTCGACGTGAAGTACGAGGATCTCGTCCTGGATGCGCCACGAACGTTGAGGCAGGTCGCCGAATTCGCCGGGCTCCGCGCCGATGACGACGCGGTCGAGCGAATGCTGCGGTACCAGGAGGTCGAGGAGAAGCGCAGCCCGCGACACCATTCCAACCTGACCCTTCCACTGGACGCTTCGCGCGTGTCGGGCTGGAACGCAACACTCGAGCCGCGGGAGATCGCGTTCATCGAGGAGGCAACGCGCCCGCTCATGGAACGGTGGAGCTACGAACCGGTCTGGGACGGCATCGCCGCCCCTCCGGACCTCCTGCGGGGGTTGACGAGGGAGCGACGGCGATACGCGGCCGCGCAGCTGAAGCTGGCCTCGAAGGAACGGATCCAGAAGCTTCTCGGCCACCGATATCCCCTCAGCGAGATCCGCAACTAGGTGGGGGCTTCCTCGATGCCCTCGATCGCTGAGCTGCGAGCCGTCACCCAGCCCGATTCGTTGCTCGCGCGGCCGGGCGCCGAGCACTGGGCCGGCCGCCTGTACATGCGGAGGCTCTCCCCGTACGTCACCCGCCTGTTCGCCGCGACGCCCTTGTCGGCGGACGCGGTGACTGCGCTCATGATCCCGGCCGGCTTCCTCGCAGCCCTGTCCCTGACGCTCTCAGGCCTGCCGGGCGCGGCCGGTGCGGTCGTGCTCGCGCAGCTCTGGCTCCTGCTCGATTGCTGCGACGGCGAGCTCGCACGCTGGCGGCGTACCGTCTCGCCGGTCGGGATCTACCTCGACGGGGTGAGCCACGCGGTCGTGCAGGCCGCCCTTCCGGCGGCCCTCGGGGTTCGCGCGGCCGGCGGCTGGCACTCGCTGGACGGGTGGACGATGCTCGGGCTCGCCGTCTCGGTACTCGTCCTGTTCATAAGCGTGGAGTCCTACCTCGTCCACTTCGTGCGTGCGCAGACGGGCAAGCCCGTCCTCGAGGCGGGCGGCGAGGGGCTCTCCCCCCGACCGAGCGCCGTGCGCAAGCTGAGGCAGGCGATCGGTTTCGTGCCCTTCTACCGGGCGTTCAATCCGATCGAGGCGACCTTCATCGCGTTCGCCGCAGCAGTCGCCGACAGCTTCCGAGACGACTCGCTCGCCACTCACGTACTCCTGCTGGCACTAACGGCGGCCGCTCTTCTCACCGCCGTCGGTCACCTGATCGCGATCGTGGCCTCGGACCGCCTCAGATGACCCCTTCGTACGCGTGCGTGGTTCTCACCGAGGGCCGGCGACCCGACGATCTCGCGCGGGCTCTCGACTCGCTCCTCCGCCAGCGCGACGTCGAGCTCGACGTTGTCGTCGTCGGCAACGGCTGGGAACCGAGCGGACTGCCGGCGGAAGTACGAGCTGTCGCGTTGCCGGAGAACGTCGCCGCCGACGACGCCCTGGCGCGGATCTCGGGGATGTTCGCCGCGGACGAGCGGCTCGGCGCGGTGTCGCCCCGCCTCGACGACCCGACCGGCCTCCCGGCGCCGCGCCACTGGGTGCCCCGCGTGCGCGTCGGCGACCGGGCTCGGAGCAGCGACGTGACCGTGCTCAGCGAGGGAGCCTCTGTGATCAGGCGCCGGGCCTTCGAGCAGGTCGGCGGCTGGCCCGGGACGTTCTTCTTCTTCCACGAGGGCATCGACCTGGCCTGGCGCATCTTCGACGCCGGATACCGGATCTGGTACGCGGGCGACGTCGTCGCCTTCCATCCGGCCCCGCTTGCGCCCCGGGGCGGGCGTTTCCGCTACACGGCCGCCCGCAACCGTGTCTGGCTCGCGCGCCGGAATCTCCCGCTCCCGGTCGCCACAGCGCACCTGGCAGTCTGGTTTGTGCGCATGGCCGGCGGTCTACGGTCCGTCGACGATCTCGAGCAGATCCTGCGGGGCTACCGGGACGGATTTCGCGAACCCCCCGGGCGCCGCCGACCTCTGCGCTGGCGCACCATCTGGCGCATGACCCTCGCCGGCCGCCCACCCGTCATCTGAGACGGCGAGCTACCTCTTCTTGGCGGCCGGGTCGATCAGGCCCCGGCCGCGCGCCTGCTCCCACGCGCCGACGCTCAGGCCGGCCGCCCGGCCGAGGTCCCGAGTCGGAATCGCCTTGACTGAATGGAGAAGAACCAGCCCGAGCAATGCCCACCACAGCGCGGCCTTGTACTTGGACGTCTGGGGCATGTTCTTCCTGTGGAGGTAGAACTGGTTCGCGACGTGCATGCGCCCGAACTCGAATGACGAGAGCCGGTCCGACTGGGCCTTCAGGTGGTCGATCGGCGCCCTGGGAGTTTGGACGAGCACGTAGCCGCGCTTCACGAGCCGGTAGGAGAAGTCGATGTCCTCGTTGTGCGCGTAGCCCGACAGGTTCTCGTCGAAACGCTCGTGCTCGAAGACCTCGCGCCTGTAGGACATGAACCAGCCGTTGAGGTACTCGATCCTGCGCACGCCGGCGGAGGTGGACACGCCCTCGACATAGAAGCTGGCGCGCATCTTGCCGCTCGCCTCGGGCCACCAGCCGCCCATCCCGAAGAGCCGCCGCCACAGGATCGTCAGCTTGCCGGGGCGCTGTGGCCGCGTCGGGGCGCCTCGCACACCGCCCAGCTCGGGCCCCCAGCGCTCGTACTCGGCCAGGATCTCTTCGTGCACCTCGGGAGCCATCCAGATGTCGTCGTCGATCAGGAACACGGGATCGCCGTGCGTGCGGTCGATGCCCAGGTTCCGTTGTACGGTCAGGCCACGGGGCGCCGGATGGACGTAATCGAGCTCGAGGCCGGCGTCGGTACAGAGCTTCTCGATCTCGTCCCGCGTGGGAGCCTCCTCGCTCGAGTCCACGATGCAGAGCTCCGCGGGCAGAACCGTCTGCTCGACCAGACTGCGCACGGTGTTCGCCAGAGACTCGGGCCGGTTACGGGTGGCGATGATGAAACACGAGCCGGCTCTGGGTTGCCGCTTCGTCATGCCGGTCAGTTGGTCTCGGCTGGAGCGCGTTCCGTCTTGTGAGTGGCAGCAGAACCTCCGCGAACACTCCGCCAGGCAAGGATCAAGCCGCCCGGGAGAGCGGCGACGAGCGTGACCGCGAAGAAGAGGAAGCCCACGGCGAAGGCGGCGTCCGGCTCGACCCCGAACCGCCCGAGGAAGAAGACGAAGAACGACTCTCGGACGCCGAGTCCATTGACGGTGATCGGGATCATCATGATCAGGAAGAGCAGAGGCCCCAGGATGATGTAGACGAGCGGCGAGAGATTGACGCCGACGGCTTCGCCGCACGCCCAGATCGCGAATGTGCGCACGAACTGCAACGCAGCTGAGATAGCCAGCACGAGACCGAGCGCGCGCCGCTCCGAGCGATACCCGTGGAGCGCCGTCCAAAGAGCGGCCAGCGGTCGTTGCAATCGGACCGCCTGCCCGCGCGGGAAAACCCGCTCCTGGAGGAAGGTATTCGCCCGTCGCGAGAAGACGAGGATTCCAAAGAGCAGAACCAGCGCGACGGAGGCGAACTCGATCCGGACGAGAACCTCGATGTTGTCGTAGCGGCCGGCCGCGAGGACGAGACCCACTGCCACGAGGACGAGTGTTCCCGCCGAGCCCACCGCACGCTCCATGAGCACGGCCCCCGCGGCTTCGCCCTTGGCCTCCGGTCGCCTCCGGGCATGCTCGACGATGCGTACGGCGTCGCCGCCCACGGTAGTCGGAAGCACCTGGCTCACGGCATAGCCGACGAAGTAGAGCTTCGTCAGCCAGCCGAGCGGCTCATGAATGCCCTTCGAGTCCAGCAGGATCTGCCAGCGCCAGGCCAGCGGCCAGATGCTGGCGACGAAGATGGCGACCGCAGCGAGCAGGTAAAGCGGGTTGCTCGAGCCGATCTGCTCAGCTGTCTCCCCGATGTCGATCTGCCAGACGAGGTAGGCGATCAGCGCGCCGCTCAACGCGAGCTGGATGGCAATGCGAAAGCTTCGCCTCATCGCTCCACGCAGGCCGGATGAGCAGCGAGGGTGTGCGCGACGAAAACACCGCCCTCCCCCGCGCCGGCCGCTCCGACAGCGATACGAGAAGCGGTCAGCGAACGGAGGAATCGCCGCCTTTCCGGAGCGACGGCGGCGTCGGTCTGCGTCACGGGCGAGAGCCTAGCTTTGCGCCGTTTCGCCTACCCGGCTGCGACTCGCTGCTGCCCCTGGTGGAATGTCGAGCTGACGATCCGGGAGGCTGTCGGGCGAGACACCCAGCTGGAGCTCGATCTTCCGAAGCCGGTGCAGCGAGCGCTCCGCCAGGATTCGGTTCGCGCGCACGAGGTCGGCCAGCACGCCGAGGACCGCGAGTTGGACGGCAAAGACGAGGAGAACGCCGCCGATGATGAGAGACTGGACGTGTCCCGTGGGCCCGGGCTGAGTGAAGTAGACCCAGGTGACACGGCCGACGAGAACCAGGCCGCCCAACGCGACGACGGCTGCCAATGAGAGGAACACCCTCAGAGGCTCGTGCATGGCGTAGATGCGAAGGATGGTGGCGACTGAGCGACGTAAGTACTGCGCAGTCGAGCGAAAAAGATGCGATTCGCGCGTCCTGGGATTCGTCGCGATCGGAACGTGGGCGACGGCCAGGTCGGTCTTGCCTGCCTGGATGAGCGTCTCGAGCGTGTAGCTGAAGCTCGACACGACATTGAGGCGAAGGGCGGCCTCGCGGCTGTACGCGCGAAAGCCGGAGGCCGCGTCGGGCACGTCGGTTCCGGATGCCTGGCGGACCACCCAGGACCCCCACAGCTGGAGGAACTTCTTCATGGGCGAGAACTCACCCTGTTCGCGGATCCGGCGATCACCCACCACTACATCGGCCGTGTGGGCGAGTATCGGCTTGACGAGCTTCGGAATTTCTTCCCCGCGGTACTGGTTGTCGGCATCGGTGTTCACGATCACGTCGGCGCCCAGCTTGAGCGCGGTGTCGAGCCCTGCCTGAAAGGCCACCGCCAACCCCTTGTTCGCGTTGAACCGAACCACATGGTCGACTCCGCATTCGCGAGCGACGTCCGTGGTCGCGTCCGTCGATCCGTCGTCGATCACGAGCCACTCGACCGCGTCGAACCCGTCCACCTCGCGCGGGAGATCGGCAAGCGTCTCGGGAAGTGTCGCTTCCTCGTTGAGGCACGGGATCTGGATGATCAGCTTCACGGGGCTCCGGTGAAAGAGCCTAGCGGGGCGGGAGGCGCAACGTTACGGCGAAGATGCAGGACACGGCCGGCCTGGCCGGCCTCGGCCCAGCCTGCGCCTTTCAGCTCTTCGGCCAGGCGGTGAGGGCCTAGAGTCACATCGTCCGCATCGTCCAGAACCAGGTCGCAGTCCGCGAGGAGATGCGGCTCCCACGCCTCGAAATCGCGCTTCACGCCTTCGTACGAGTGGTCGCCGTCGAGCCAGAGGAGCGCTATGGGTTCTCTCCAGCCCGGCGCCAGGAGCTCGCTGCTCACATTGAGCAGACGAACCTGGCGGTACGCACCCGTCCGCACCATGTTGCGGAAGAAGGCGGCGCGGTCTTCGGGGCCGAATTCCCCGCCGAGAACGCCTATGAAGGGCTCATGCGGCTCGACGGCATAGACGCGTGGGTTGTTCCCGGCCTCGGCCCCGCGGGCCAGGGCAACCGTCGAGCGGCCGCGATAGCTCCCGACCTCCACGATGCAGCCGTCAGTGACCTCGCGTGCCAGCTCATAGAGGAGCACCGCGGCGTCCCGAGAGAGCCATCCCTTGATCGCGAGGACCTCGCGCAGATCGCTGGGCCAGTCCTCGGCTGCCGGAGGACCGGCTTCCTTCCGCCGGAAGACGGTGCGGGCGAGCCTAGCCAGAGCCACTCCGGAACCCTAAGAGCTTCTGCCTGCACCCGTGATACAACCGTCGCATGGCGGCGGGCCTCGCGAGCGACGTTTACGCAGCTTGAGGGGCGTTGTGCTTGCGGCGGGCCCCGGGCGCCGGCTGCGGCCGTTGACCGCCACTCTCCCGAAGACGCTTCTACCGCTCACGGACGGGCGGACGATCCTCGAACTGGCACTCGCAAACCTCCGCACGGTCGGCCTCGACGACGCGGTCATCGTGACGGGCTTCGCGGCGGAGCGGGTCGCGGAGCGCATCCCCGATCTGGAACGGCGCTATGGCCTACGGTTGGAGATCGTGTTCAACGACCGTGCCGAGGAGTGGAACAACGCGTACTCGCTCTGGCTTGCACGTGAGGCTTTCGCGGGCGGTGCTCTGGTCGTGAACGGCGACACGGTCCACCCGGCCAGCGTGGAGGAAGATCTCCTCCGCGCACGCGGCCCTGACGTCGTCTTGGCCGTCGACGGGGAGAAGTCCCTCGGCGAGGAGGCGATGAAGGTGATCGTCTCGGACGACGGGGCCTTGGAGCGAATCGGCAAGGACATCGACCCGACGGCTGCCTACGGCGAATACATCGGGGTCTCGTTGCTCGAGCCTGCCGCGTCCGCGCCCCTAGCCGAGGCGCTGGAAGCCGCCTGGCGACGCGATCCGTCGGTCTATTACGAGGACGGCTACCAGGAGTTCGTCGACCGGGGCGGTGAGGTACGCGTTGCTCCGATCGGCCGCGTCGAGTGGGTCGAAGTCGACGACCACGGCGACCTCGAGCGCGCAAGGGAGATCCAGCGCCGCTACTAGCCCGCATGGTCCCCTCCCCACTCTCCGTCGACATCCGCAGGGGAGCCGTCGAGGGGCTCGCCGCCCTGTTGCGCGACCAGCGGATCTCCTCTCGAGGACAGGTCGCAGTCGTCGTCGGCCCCGGCCAGGGGGAGCAGATCATCGCGGTGGTGCGCCCTGCCTTCCAAAACGCCGATGTCTATCCAGTGGAGGGCGGCACGGTCGAGGCCGCCATCGAGCTCGCCGACTCGCTGCGAGCGGGTTCCTACGACGCCGTGGTCGGCATCGGCGGGGGACGAACGCTCGACGTCGCCAAGTACGCGGCGAGCCTGACTGGATTGCCGATGGTGGCCGTGGCCACGAGTCTTGCCCACGACGGAATCGCTTCTCCCGTCGCTTCTCTCGACCACGACGGCCACAAGGGATCTCACGGCGTCAACGTTCCAATCGCCGTCGTAGTCGACCTGGACTACGTGCGCGCCTGCCCGCCCGAGCAGCTCCGTGGAGGTGTGGGGGACGTCCTCAGCAACCTGAGCGCGGTCGCCGACTGGGAGCTCGCCAACACCGAGCGCGGCGAGCCCCTCGACGGCCTCGCCGTCGCCCTGGCCCGCTCCGGCGCGGAGGCATTGCTGCACAGGGACGACGAGCTCGTGTCGGACGCCTTTCTCACGACGCTCGCGGAAGGCCTCGTCCTCAGCGGCGTTGCCATGGCCGCCGCCGGTTCGAGCCGGCCGTGCAGCGGCGCCTGCCACGAGATCTCGCACGCGATCGACGCCCTCTATCCGGATCAGGCCGCTCATGGCGAGCAAGTCGCCGTCGGAGCTCTCTTCGCGTCGTATCTCCGGGAGTACGAGCGCCTGCCGGCTCTCGACGCCTCGCTCCGCCGGCACGGCGTAGCGAGGGTCCCTCGAGATCTCCGTCTGACCGATGATCAGTTTGCCGCCGCCGTCAAGCACGCGCCCTCGACGCGTCCGGACCGCTACACGATCCTCGAGCACCTCGATCTGGACGAGCCCGAGATCAGCCGACGCGTCCAGAGCTTTGTCGCCGCCTTCGAAAGCTAATCTGCGCCGGATGACAGCAGGGACCAGCGCCACGGACGAGTTCGCCACCGACTGGCACGTCTACGAGCCGCATCGAGTCGGGCTGCCGCCCCTCCGCGCCTACCTGAGGCAACTCTGGCGCCGGCGGGAATTCGCGACCGAGCTCGCACGCGCCAACCTGCGGGCACAGCACTTCAACACGACCCTCGGACAGCTGTGGCTGATCCTCAACCCCCTGCTCCTGGCCGCCGTGTACTTCGCGCTGGTGCAGATCGTGGGAGGAGGAAACCGGGGGTCCGAGTTCTTCGCGCACCTGATGCTTGGCCTGTTCGCCTTTCGGCTTGTGAGCACGTCCGTCAGCGAGGGCGCTCGTTCGGTGGTCAGCGGGGGCAGGCTCATCCTGAACGTCGCGTTTCCGCGCACGCTCTTGCCCCTGGCCTCCGTCCTGACGGCGTTCATGCGCTTCTTACCGACTCTGGCGGTCTACGCGGTCATGCACGGCATCGCCGGGCTCCCCGTCGGACTGCACCTCCTGTGGGCGCTGCCCATCCTCGCCCTTCTGGTCGTGTTCGGTACCGGGGCGGCCATGTTCGCCGCTGCGGCGCAGGTCTACTTTCGTGATCTGACCAACTTCTTGCCGTACTTCACCCGGGTCTGGCTGTACATGTCGCCCGTCCTCTACTACACCGAGGAGGTTCCCGACCGGTTCAGGACGATCCTCGCGGCGAATCCGCTCTATCCGCTCCTCGGCGGGCTGAGCGACGTCGTCAATCGAGGCGAGGGGCTCAGCCTCCAGTACCTGGCCGCAGGCGCTGCCTGGGCAATCGGAGTCTTCTTGGCCGGCACCCTGTTCTTCATCTCGCGGGAGCGGGAGTTTGCTGTCCGCCTCTGACGATCGAGCCGTCCTCGCCGAGGCCACGGCTCCCATCGGCGACCAGTCGGCCGTCAGGGTCGAGAACCTCTCCGTGACGTACCGCACCACGATCGACAAGAGGCCGACCCTCAAGCGGACGCTCATCCGGCTCGGGAGGCGGGAGCGAGTCGTACGCGAAATTCGGGCCGTCAGAGACATGTCGTTCCACGTTCCGCACGGGACCGTGCTCGGCGTCGTCGGCGTGAACGGAGCAGGGAAGTCCACGCTCATGCGCACCGTCGCCGGCATCCTCCCGCCAACCCAAGGGCGGATCGTTGTTCACGGCCGCGTCAGCACGTTGCTTGCTCTCGGCGTCGGCTTCAAGAGCGACCTCAGCGGGCGTGACAACGTCGTGCTCGGCGGGCTCGCCGCCGGACTCACGCGCGAGCAGCTCGCGGCCAAGTACGACGAGATTGCCGAATTCGCGGAGCTCGGCGACTTCATGGATGCGCCGATGAGAACCTACTCCGCGGGGATGTACGGGCGGCTTGCGTTCTCGGTCGCCGTGAACATGGAACCGGACATCCTGCTCATCGACGAGGCACTATCGGTGGGCGACGCTCGCTTCAAACGCAAGTCCTTCGAGAAGATGCGGGAGCTCTGCAGCCAGGCGAGGACCATCCTGATCGTGAGCCACGCACTGCAGAGCATTCGAGAGCTCTGCAGCGAGGTCATCTGGATGCACAATGGCAAGCTCGCGTTACGCGGCGAGCCGGCGGAGGTCGTCGAGGCCTACAGGCAATTCCTCGAGGTCGGCGCGAGCGATATCGCCCTCGACGAGGACTGATCCTACGAAGGCGCCTTCCTGAAACAGTGGTATCCGGGCGAATCGGACGGTCTCGGCAAGCGGCCGCCGAGGCTGCGGACCTCCACCCTGTACAACCCTAGGCCGGCGACGGCGGCCACCCGCCGAAGGCTCGGCATCGCGTCCAGCGCGGGACTAATGCGCGCGACGACAAAGTCGATCTCCTCGTCGGCCAGGATGCCCGAGGATTGACCTGGATCCAGGAAGAAACGCTCCGTTGAGGCCCGCAGCTCGAGGACGTCATTCACGATCGTTGGTCGCAGGAACGGCACAAGGCCCTCCGTGACGCTCATTCGCCCGCTCAGCGCCTGGAAGGTACCCCGAGTGATCCTGTCGACGAGCAGCCGCGAGTCGCAGGGCGTTTGTACGGCCGCCTGCACGTAGCCGAAGGACCTCGCCGACGCCTTCGGCGCAGGACCGAGCGCGCCAACGGCCCCGACCGCGAGCGCCAGCACCGCCGCCACGGCGATCGCCCGCACCGCGTTCACCCACCGGGCCGCCAGACGCGCTCCCGCGACCTCGAGTACCGCGAGCCCGATAAGCATCGGGGGAATGGAGGCGTACTCGAACATCCGCCGCTTTCCGAAGGTCGCTGGGATGTAGAGCGTGTAGCGGAAGGAGAAGAGGAGCGCGATTCCGAGGACCGTCACTGCCACGGCCGCCGCTCCGGCGAGCAGGAATCGCAGCTCACGGGTCCCGAACGCGAAAGCCGCCGCTACCGCCGCCAGGCCGAGGACGGCCAGGAAGGCGACGCCCGTATGCGAGAGCCCTCGGCCCACGGCGGCTTCGGCCGCCAGGCGCGTGGTGACGAAGGGCGGTTCGTACCAGCGGCGTTCCGACTTCAGCCGCGGGGCCCGCGTGAGTCCTTTCGCTTTCGCGGTCGGGTCGTACTTGCCCTCGAAGAGTGTGTAGCGCGTGGGGCTTCCGGCACCTTGGAGCCCGAGGTCGCCCCCAGCCACAGACAAGGGGACGACGGTTACGACTCCTGCCAATGCCAGCGCCCCTACGGCCCACAGGATCCGCCGGCGCTGGGGGCCGAGGGCCAGTTGAGCGACCAGCACTCCTCCAATCAGCGCGGCGAAGGCGATGGTGGGGATCAGGTGCGTCAACGCGGCCGCCCCGAGTACTGCCCCTCCCGCCAGCATGCGTTCCAGGCGCCACTGTTCTCGACCGGGAGCGACGATGAGCACGGCGGCGACCAGGGCGAGCGTGCGACCCATGTCCTCGTTCTGAAAGAAGGCGAGCTTCCGCGCGATCTCCTCGTTGAGCGCGATCCCGGGAAGCGCCGAGCTTGCGATCCCGAGGAGCGGCAGGGCCGGAGCTGTCCGCCGTAGGCCCAGCTCCCGCCCTAGCGCCAGGAGCCCGGCCGCGTAGCCGACGACCGAGAGCCAGAGGGCCACGGCCATACCGTCGTAGGGCTGGTCTCGGAAGAGGAACGAGAGGCCCCCGAGGAAGGCGCTCCCGCCCAGCTTGCTGGTGTCGGGCGGCAGAGCCGCACCCCACTGCGCGGTAAACGCCGGGACGGCTCCACGGTCGGCGAGCTCGAGCCCGTCGGACCAGTACCGCCACGCCCCGTGCATCGGCAGGACGGGGACGGCGACCCAAAAGGCCGCGACGAAGACCACCACGGCCAGCCCGAGCCCGAGGAAGACCCGGTCGTCGGCGAGCTCCTCTCGCACCGCGGCGACGTGCTCGGCGGCGCTCGAGCGCCGCGCCGCCACGACGTATGAGGACGCCGTGACCAGAGCAAGCAGGACGAGCAGTGGGACGACCTTGAACTGATGGATAAGCACGAGCAGCGTGCCGACCAAAGTGACGGCGGCACACCCGAGCGCGATGACCGAGGCGAGCCGGGTCGCGGCGGAAACGGCTCCGGCCGGGAAGGCGGCGAGGGAGACACCCACACCGATGACGACCACTACGCCCGCGGTCAGGACGAGAGCGAGGGCGGTCATGCGGCGAGCACCCTATCGGGGCCTGCAGGAGAGCGTGGATGGAGCGAGCGCCGTCGGTACACTCCTTCGCCGGTGCGAAGGGTGCTTGTGACCGGGGGCGCCGGTTTCGTCGGATCGGCGCTGGTGCGGCTGCTCAATGAGCGCGGCTTCGCCGTTCGCGTCTTCGACAACCTCTCGACCGGAAGCCCAGCGAACCTCGACGGCACCGACGCGGAGCTCGTGGAGGGCGACGTCCGCGACCTCGAGACCCTGGAGCGGGCCGCCTCGGGTTGCGAGATCGTCGTGCATCTGGCCGCCTGGACGGGCGTCATCCCTTCGATCGAAGATCCCTTTGCCGACTTCGACCTCAACGCCGGGGGGACGCTCGCCGCTCTCTGGGCAGCGCACTGCGCCGGCGCCGGACGATTCGTCTTTTCCTCCTCGAACGCGCCCCTCGGCGCCGGCGCGTACCCGGCCAGCGAGGACAAGCCGATCGCTCCACTCTCCCCCTACGGAGCGAGCAAAGCCACCGGGGAGGCGTACTGCTCGGCCTTCTTCGGGGCGTACGGGCTCGAGGCGGTCGCCGTACGGTTCTCCAACGCCTACGGGCCGCGTTCGGCGCACAAGTCGAACGTCATTCCGGTCTTCATCCGCCGGCTGCTCGACGGTGAGGATCTCATCATCTACGGCGACGGCTCGCAGACCCGAGATTTCGTCTTCGTCACCGACCTGGCGGACGGGCTGCTTCGCGCGGCGGAGGCCGAGGGGATCGGCGGTGAGATCTTTCAGCTCGCGAGCGGCGTCGAAACCAGCCTTAACACCCTCGTCGACCTCCTGGGGCAGGTCTGTGGCCGCGAGCCCACCGTGAGGAGGGAGCCGCCCCGCCACGGCGAGATCCTGCGGAACTACTCGCTCGTCGAGAAGGCCCGTGAGCGGCTGGGCTATGAGCCTGCGGTTCAGCTCGAGGAGGGCCTACGGCGCACGTACGAGTGGTTCGCCAGCGAGCGCACCGAGGCGCTTCGCTAGCGCAGCCAGGCGCGAAGCAGCGCGTTCGCGAAGCCGAGGCCATAACGGAAGTGCGTCGGCTTCTTCGACGTCCCGGAGATGCGGCTCGCAACGGTGACCGGCACCTCGCACATCTTCAGATCGCGCTTCGACGCCTCGAGGATGAACTCCGAGTTGTGGAACTGATCCTGGTGGAAATCGAGCCCTCGTAAGGCTTCCGTGCGAACCGCTCGGTACCCGCAAGCCGGATCCGTGATGCGACTCGTCGTGAGGACGGAGAGCAGACCGGCGAAGACCTTGATCCCGAGCTTGCGCGCGGCGTGGGCTGGATCCGCGGCGCCCAGGACCCGCGAGCCGTTGACCACGTCTGCCTGCCCGTCGAGGATCGGCTGGACGAGGCGCGGCAGCTCTGAGGCCTGGTGCTGTCCGTCGGCGTCCATCGTCACCACAAGACGCGCGCCCGTGGCGAGCGCGAGCCGGTAGCCGGTTCGAAGCGCGGCGCCCTGTCCCCGGTTCATCGGCAGTCGAACTGCGGCCGTACCCGCGCTCCTTGCCCGTTCCGTCGTGTCGTCCACAGATCCGTCGTCGACCACGATGGGCCGGATCGGGAGGCCGCACACGTCCGACGGGAGGCCCGCGAGCACCTGGCCGATGTGCGTCGCCTCGTTGTAGGCCGGGATCACGAGCGCGATAGCCCCGGAGAACTCGTCGACGTTCGCGGTCGCGCGAAACTCCTGTAACGCGAGATTCTCGACCAGTCTCGTCAGATCTCGGCGCGCGCGCTCCTGCCGAGCCCCCAAGACGTACGCGAACCCGTAGAGCACGGCCACGGCCACGACCGTGGCTCCGAGAATCCGTCCGCCCCCGCCTTTTTGGAATGAGAGCTGGTCGAGCGCCCAGGTGAACACCGCAGGCTCGAGCGCGATGAGGAGCAGCGGGGCGACGAAGACGAGAAAGCGCAGCAGCAAGTCGCCGTTGCCGATGCGGTCCCGCCTGTACGCCCAGACCGAGACGACGGCGAATGCAAGAGCAGCAACGAGGCCGGCGGTGCGAAGCGGAGTGAGGTCCATGGACTACTTCGCGGGCTCGGCGAGCGCGGCGGGCCTCCACTGGGTCACCGGCGCGATCACGTCCACGAGGACGCGATCCTGATGGCGCCGGATGACCTCGAGCATCGACTCGATGAGCGTCTCCGAGAGCAGCGTCGGGCGGAGCCCGAGCGAGAGCAGCTTCGTGTGCGTCGGGTTGTAGTAGTGCTCCTCCAGCTCGAGGCGAGGATTGGCCACGTGGTCGACCTGCACCTCGATCCCGATTTCGCCCGCTGCGTGGCGGACCTTCTCCGCGAGCTCGGCGACGTTGAAGACCTCGGTGAACTGGTTGAACACCCGGTACTCGCCGGCGCCGGGCGGGTTGGCGGCTGTGAGCTCGACGCACTGGAGGGTGTCCACGATGTTGAGGAAGCCGCGCGTCTGGCCACCCTTTCCGTACACCGTCAGCGGATGCCCGACCACGGCCTGGACCGCGAAACGGTTGAGGGCGGTCCCGAACAGCTCGTCGTAGTCGAAGCGAGTCATCAGGCGATCGTCGAGCCGGGTCTCCGGCGTCTCGATCCCGTAGACGACGCCCTGGTTGAGGTCGGTTGCTCTCAGTCCCCAGACCCGACACGCGAAATGGATGTTGTGGCTGTCGTGGACCTTGGAGAGGTGGTAGAGCGAGCCGGGGAGCTTGGGGAAGGGAAGCGTGTCCTTCCGCCCCTTGTGCTCGATCTCGATGAACCCCTCCTCGATATCGATGTTCGGCGTCCCGTACTCGCCCATCGTCCCGAGCTTGATCAGGTGCGCATCCGGGGCGTGCTCCCGCATCGCCCAGAGCAGCTTCAGCGAGCCGATGACGTTGTTGGCCTGCGTGACTACGGCGTTCTCGACGCTCTTCATCGACCACGGAGCGCTCGGCTGCTCGCCGTAGTGCACGATCGCATCCGGCTCGAACTCGCGGACGACGTCGGCAACGAAGTTGCCCTCGGAGATATCCCCGACGTACGAATCGAGCGTTTTGCCTGCGACGTCCTCCCAGGCGGCGATCCGCTCCTCGAGGGTGGCGATCGGCGTCAGGGAATGGGATCCGGCCTCCTCGACCCAACGCCGCCGCACGTAGTTGTCGACGACCCCCACGTGGTGCCCTTTGCCGGAGAAGCGCATCGCCGTCGGCCAGCCGAGGTAGCCGTCGCCACCAAGGATCAGTACTCGCATTGCGAAACTCCCTGGGTTGATCGAGAAACTCCGAGCGGCATGGAGTGCGCGACGATATCAGGGCAATTCTTCGCCAGGAAGAGCTAGCCCTCCGGCTCGTACGGGCTCTGCCCACAACCCGCCGCAGTCGGTACCGTGGGCTCAGAAACCTGCCACCACGCCAGGTCTGCGCTGACGACCTGATCCGGGCTCGGCCGATAGGCGAGAATGATCATCTTCGTATCGCTCCCGACGAAGATCGGCGCCCAGTCTTCGCGAAGGGCCTGTAGCTCGCGCTCGGCATCGGGAATCGTGCTCAAACGGTCTCGATGTAGAAGGATCAGCGAGGCTCGGAGGTCGGTCGTCGGGACCATGCGCCGGGGCCCGGCCCCGAACCTCCTTGCCCGTCCGTCCCAGACTCGGTCTCCGAAGGTAGTCCTGATGTAGATCGGGAGGACGCGCACCGTGTCCTTGTCCGTGAGAACGAACCGGTACGGCTTGGCCTCGGGCGTCGAGAACCAGGCGCGAATCTCGTCCCAACGGGCCCCCGGCTCGTTCCTCCACACGTCCTTCGCCGCGCAGCGGTCGAATTGGACGAGCCCGGGCACCAGCGCGACCCCGGCCAGGAGCGCTGTGGCCGATCTGGTGACGAGCATGCCACGCCCGGTCGGGAGAAAACTCCTGGCCGCAATGCTGAGGCCTCCGAAGGCCCCTAGGACCAGAGCCGGAAAGATCGGATACCAGTAGCGGATGTTCGTCACGTTGATGAGCGCGCGTCCTGAGGCAGTGGTGACAAGGCCGAGGATCGCCATGACCGCCCAGAAGCTGAAACACCAGATGGCGAGCATCCAGAGCCGCCGATCGCGACGAGCCAGCCCCAGGGCGGCGAGGAACATGGCGACAAGCACGAGGAAGACCCACCCCGCCGGCCATGTGAGCAAGAGCCGCGGGAAGACGAGCAGCGTGTCGAGCGGGTTCTGGAGCTGACTCTGGATGTGCTCGAATCTCAGCACCTGAGGAGCCGGGACGGAGGTCTTCCCGCGCGCTCGCAGCAGCTCGTAGTGGACGAGCGGCTGTCCGTACATCAGCTGGCCGTAGAGAAGCTCGAGACTGACCGCCGCCAGCGTGGCTCCGACGAGAAGCGCCACCCGGCGCATCGGATAGCGCAGCAGCACGACCGCAGCCACGACCGCCGGCAGGAGCACCGGGCTGAACTCCCGGATGAGGTAGGTCCAGCCGAATAGCAAGCCTGCGACCAAGCATGCGGCGCTCTGCGGCCAACCCCGCCGCTCTGCCCAGGGCGTCCGTCCGAGCACGAGGCAGAACAACCCTGCGGTGAAGGTCGCAGTGGCCGTCGTGTCGGGGAAGATGAAGCTCGAATTGAGGAGGTAGTTCGCGTTCAGGACCGTGAGCAGAGCGGCGGCCGCCGCGACCACGCGGTCCGAGAAGAGCGCGAGGCCCATTCCGTATACCGCCGCCGCAATCGTCAGCCCGGTCGCCAGGGGTACGGCATACAGAGCCGCCTCCGAGGGCCCGAAGGCGAGGATGGCAACGCGAACCGGCGCGATAAGCCCGATGCGGAGGGTCCAGAGGTCGGCGCGAACATCGGGGAAGTCCATCGCCGTCCTGAAGTACTTCGCGGGGTCGAATGGGTGAGGCCCCTGCAGGAGCAGGATCTGGACGATCGCGTAAACGACCAGCACGATCCCGCCCGTGATCCAGTCGAGCCGGGCGGGCGTCACGCCTGCCGCCTTCAAGGCCGGTTCGCGCCGCTCTGGTGGAGCACCCGACCGATCTTGGCTCGCCAGCGGGGCGGAACCTTGCTCTTGTAGCGGTCGGGAAACATCCGCGCGGCGAAGCGGATCGTCTTGGAAGACACCGGGCGCGCTGACGCCCCGCTCCCGCGCGCTGCGAGAACCGAGGACTGTGCGATCGCCTCAGCCTCGTTGTAGAGGTCTACGTAGCGGGCGCGGGCCGCATCGAGCTTGTCGCTGAGCCGGCCGTTGTCCTCGTCGGCGAGCTGCGACATCAGCTCCCACACCTCCTGGGCCTGCTCGCGGAGAGCGGCTGGAATCTCGACGTCGTCGCCCCACTGCGTGCGCGAACGGCTCAGGCTCCGGTCGACGAAGTCATGGGCCCGGCGCATGGAGGGGACGGGCGCGTCACGAACGACAGAGAGATCGAGAACCTCCGCGACGCGACCCACTGCACGGGGCCAGTCGTCGAGGAGATCCTCGTAGCGGACGAACACACGCGGTGTTTCGCGGCTTGCGCGCTCGGTGAACAGCATCTGGTTGACCCAGCCGGCGGCACGACCGACCTCGCCCTGCCAGGCGCCGTAGGACCGCTGCTTGCTGTCGATCACCGAGGCAGGGTGGCGCAGAACGCTCGCAATCCGTGCCTGGGCGCCAGCTTCCTCCGCACACCGGCGCCACAGCGGCAGGAACCACGAGAGCCGCGGATCCTTGATGATGATGTGGTCGGCCTCCGAAAATTGTTTGCGCAGCCACGTGCGCAGCTGGCGAACTACATGCTCGTCGAGCGCGAGGTCGGCCAACTGTGCCCAGGCTCCTGGGCGAGCGTCGGACACCTGCACGCCGGCCCGGCGAAGCCGACTCGTATGGAAGTTGACCACCCACAGCGATTCCGCGAACCCCCGCGGATTGGTTTCGTCGGCGGGCACTTCCGGCTGGGGGACATGGAAACCCAGGCGCTGGAAGAGCCCCGTGAACAGGCTGGTCCCGCTACGCCCGGATCCCGCCACGAGCACCAGCGTCCGCTCCGAAGATGTGGACGGGACAGCGCTCGCAGCGGTCACTGTTGTCTGTGTTTCGTGGGCGTCCATCGACCGAATGTACGTAAGAAAAGCGCCTCCGTGGGCCCCGCGCGGCACCTCAGCGCGAAGGCGTCAGCTTAGCTCGCGCCCCCAGCCGCGCGTGCGAGGAGCGAGGGCCCAGCCTGAGCCCAGGCGGCGCGTACACTCCTTTCAATGGACCCCCCGAGCGACAGCGTCGAGGCGCCGGACACGGCCAAGCCCGCAGCCCCTTCGAGCCCAAACGACTCCTCGGAGCACGGGACGCGCCGGGAGCCGGAGCCCTCGATGGGCCTCCCCTTCTCCCGTCATGTCGATCAGCGTACGGTGGTCCTACCCGAGCTGCGGGTGCTCTTCCTCCCGGTCCCGAAGGCCGGATGCACGACGATCCTCTGGCTACTGGCTGACTTGGCCGGCTTGCCGCTCGAGCGCTTCGCCCAGTCGACGCTCCCGGAAGTGTCGCCGGCGCTGACCGTCCACGACATGAGCCTCTGGGGAGACGAGCAGCGGCTTGCCCACTACGAGGACGAAGGAAGGACGCGCGTGCTCGGCGAGGACGGCTGGTTTCGGTTCTCGGTGGTTCGGCATCCCGGTACTCGGTTGTGGTCGGCCTGGTATTCGAAGCTCCTCCTCCGGGAACCTCGGTTCGTCGAGGAATTCGGCAGCGAACCGTGGTTCCCCCGCGTGCCAGTGCGCCCAGCCGACCTCGTGGAGGACTTTCGCGGGTTCGTCGCCGCCCTTCCGAGCGGCCAGGTCGAGGACGTGCATTGGGCCGTCCAGCAGGACCTGATCAGGCAGCTCCCGCTCGCCCACGTCGGGAAGGTGGAGCAACTGGACGACACTCTCGATCTACTTCGCGCGCACGTCGGCGAGGACCGGTGGCCGGGCGAGCTTCGCCACGAGAACCGCAGCGCCTTGCCCGTGCCCACGCACCTCGCCTATGACGACGCTACTGTTGCGATCCTGCATCAGCGCTACGCGGACGACTTCGAGCAGTTCGGTTACGACCCCGTTTCGGCCTCTCCCGACAGCGCCGCTCTTTCCGACTGGGAGCAACGCATCACGCCGGTGCTCCCCCTACTGCGCGACGCGATCGAGCGGAACGCGCGTGTCGGACAATTGCACCAAGCTGCCCGGGTCAGCCCGGTCGGGCAACGACGCGCCGCCGCCACCGCCCGGCAGCTCGGCCGCTCGACCTCACCTGTGCTGGCGAACCTCGAGGGCTACAGCGAGTACAAGGTGCGCTGGGCGTGGGCCGACGGCAAGCTCGAGCCGGGCTTCACGGCGGTCGTTCGCGTCAAGAACGAAGCTCGATCGCTGCCCTGGGTGCTGCCGCCCCTGTTCGAAGCAGTGCGGCGTGTGGTTCTCATCGACAACGGGTCGACCGACGGCACCTCCGACGTCGCGAGCGAAGTCGCCGAGGAGGTTGGTGCGAGCGACCGCCTCGAGCTTCTCTCGTATCCCTTCGCGGTCTCCCGCTGCGGAGATGACCACCTCAATACCCCGCCCGAGTCGGTCCGCAGCCTGGCGTATTTCTACAACTGGTCGTTCTCCCACGTCCGCACCGCTTATGCCCTCAAGTGGGACGGCGACATGGTGCTCACCGATCTCGCAGTCAAGGGGCTCCGCGATCTGGCCTGGCAGCTGGAAGCGGCTCGGGTGGTGGTCAAGATCCCGCGCTTCCCGCTGTACGTGGCGGACGAGAAGCACGCCTTCCTGGACACGGGGATGACGAACTGCGAGCCGTGGGGCTGGCCGAACCGCCCGGGTTACAAGTTCGTCAAGGCGATGGAATGGGAGCTGCCGCTCTGGCCGGAAGAAGTCGGAACGATCACGTTGCCGACCTGGTCGTCACTCGAGCTGAAGCACCTGGATCTGGACGAATTCGGGCACTGGTCGCACACCCACTTCGAGGCCTCGGAACGGACGCAGCGGAAGCGGCGGGAGTTCGAGGTCTTTCGCCGACTGGCCGACGGAGGCGAGCCACCGGCCGGCGTTGCAGCGCTGGCCTCGCCCGACGACAGGCATGTAATCGACTACGTCTGCTCGACGTGGTTGACCGAAAACGGATCGAGTGCCCCTCGCTCCCGGGGAGACGGGGTGTTTCGACGCCCGCTCTCCCGTGCGGCGAGCGCGGCGAGCGCGAGGAAGCCCCAGGCGAACGGGTCTTCGAAGAACGCGTTGTAGAAGAGGCTGTGCACGAAGATGCCCGTGAGGGCGAGGCCCGCAGCGAGCCCGGCGATCCGTGCCGACGGAGGGCCGGCGGCCGCCCTTCTGAACGCAGAGCCCAGAGCGGCCGCCAGGAACCAGCCAAACAGAGCAAGCCCGACGATCCCGGTCTCCGCCGCAACCGTCACGGGGGTGTTGTGCGAGGCAGGAGACTTCACCCGCCGGGGCACATCGACTCGCTCGCGGTAGGCCTTCTCGAAGCCCGCAATCCCGACTCCGGCGAGTGGATGGTCGACCGCGATGCGGATGCCGTACTTGACGAGGTCGAAGCGACCCCTCGTCGCTCGGTTCAGTCCTTGCTCTGACGCGGCCACGAGACTCGCGCCGGCGTCCTCGGACTTGGTCGGCGGAGCTCCGAACATGATCAGGACCACGGCAGCGGCGCTGACGAGGACGCCGGCGCGGCGGCGCCACGCGAGCACAGCCGCAATGAGAACGCCCGCGATGAGCGCCGCGAAGCTCGACTGCGAAAAGGAGAAGAGAAGCCCAACCCACAGGACGACGATCACCAGGACGAGCGGAATGTCGAGCCGTCTCCAGTGGCCAAAGAGGAGGAGTGTCAAAGCGACCAGGATCGCCACTACGAGGAAGCGCCCGTAGATCGATGGGTCCCAGAAGAGAGAGTTCACGCGGTAGAAAGAGGCGAACGTGTTGTCCGCGATCACCTTCGGATTCCAGAAGACGTTCTTCGTCGTCCATTGCCAGATGCCGACGGCGGCGAACAACAGAGCCATTGCCAGGAATAGCCGGCAGAGCCACGCGAGCGCCCGCTCGCTCCACGGAAGGCGGGCCAGCGCTATGGCCAGGAGCCCGAAGGGAACGATGAAGGCGACAAGCTGCACGGCGGCCCGCTCGGGATCGTTGGTCCAGAGCGCCGACAGGCCGAGCCACGCCACGAATCCGGCCAGCGGCCAGGAGACCGCCCCGAGCTCCCGTCGACGGCCAGGGTCCCTCCAGAGGCTCCAGCCGAGCCACACGGCCGCACCCCCGACGATGACGTAGAGCGGCACGAGCAGGTTGACTGTCTCTTCCCCGACGGGGACCGGGATCCGAGCGGGCGCGGCCAGGAGCGCCAGCACGCCGAGAGCCCAGGGCCTCCGATCGAACAGAACACCAAGGCATGCGGCGAGAACGACTGCGACGACGGCTGCGCCGGCCAGCCGCGCACCCTCTCCGGACGGGGCCAGGATGGGGGTGAAGAGGCCCATTCCTGCGGCCATGACGACCAGGCCTGCGACCCGGACCTGGCGGGGCGACGCCAGAATGAGAAGGGCGAGCCCCCCGGTGGCGATGGGCCCGCCGAGCCGAGCAAGGAGCTCTGCGCTCATCGCCCCGGGCGAACGATGCGGACGATGACGGCCTCGGTCGGCGCCGAGACGTTGCCTGCCCGGTCCTGGGCCTCGAGCGTGAGCGCATAGCGTCTCGGCGAGAGCGGGTGTCCCTCGACGGTGCCATCCCACGTGAGTCGGGCTCGCCCCGGGTCGCCGACGGGGCCTCGCAGGACGAGTTCGCCGTTTGCGAGCAGGAGCGGGCGGGCGCGCTCGGTCAGGCGAACCACGATTGTCACGCTTTCTCCGCCGAACGCGAGCCGGCGCGGCTCGAGGATCACGAGCTCGATCGTCGGCGGCCGCGTGTCGACACGCACTGTGTCGGGGATGAGGATCGTCCGGTCGGCATCGGCGAAATGGAGGCGCAGGCGGTACGTCCCGTCCGGAACGATTTCTCCCCGGTCGTCTTTTCCATCCCAGCGGAAGACCGTGCGCCCGGGCGCGTGACGTTCGTGGGAGGCGAGCGTGCGCACCGAATTGCCGTCCTCGTCAACGATGACGGCGTCGATCGTGTCCGCATCCAGCAGCCTGACCGCGAGACGCGCAGTCTCCCGCGGGCAGGCACAGGTCGGCGAGAACACCGACTTGAAACGGGGCCTCGAGACCGGCGACTGCTCGAGCTTGAGCGCCTCGGTCAGGGCGAATGCAGTGGTCGTCCCCGCAAGGAGCGCGAGCAGGAGCACCGTAACGGCGAGGCGAGGCAAGCTCGGCGATTCTATGTTTTGCCCTGGCGCCGGAAGTGGTTCAATACCGCTGAGGAGGCGGGATGACGAGCTGTAGGGAGTGCGGAGGCGACGTCGAGGCAGCGTTTCGCTTTTGCCCCCGGTGCGGCCACGCCCAGCGCCTCAAGCTAACCGAGTTCTTCTTCGGCCACGGCGCCATCGAAGGCGAAGCGCGGCGCCCTCTGCGCATTTCCCGCTACCTCGGCGACGGCGCCGACGAGCGCCACGTGCGCTTCAGCGTGTGGAGCGAAGCCGTTCCCGGCAAGACAATGGTCGAAGCTGCGGTCTCGCTCGACGAGGACGAAGCGAATCGAGTCACGCGCTTCCTCTCCTACACCTCCGAGATGGCGCCGCCCGCGGAGACGCTCTAAGCCGCGCCGCGCGGCTCGCCTTCGTCGTCGCGCAGCGTGAGACGCGACATCACCTCTCGCAGGCCTTCCTGAGCCCAGTTGATTCGCTCTTCGAGCAGCCGCATCTCTTCCTGCAGCCGCTCCTTGCGGATGCGGGCGTCATCCTCGATCTTGCGACCAGCCGCCCTCGCTTCCTCCAGCATCGACTCCGCCTGCACACCCGCGTCCACGAGGATGCGTTCGGCCGCGCGCTCGGCCTCGACACGGAACTGCTGGGTCAGGACATCCGCCTCCGCGCGAGCCTGCCGGCGGATGTCCTCACCTTCTTCACGGGCCATCGTGAGGATGTGCTGAGCAGCCTTCTCGGCAGCGGTGAAGACGGCACTCACGCGCTCGCCGATGCCACTGTCGTCGACCCCGGGGTCCTCCCCAGGTCCCGACGCTTCTTCGGCATTCATCGTCTCAGCCTACCGCGACGGACGGATGATCTATTCGGCGTTTCCTCCGGAAGAATCGGATCCGGCTCGCCGCGCGGAGAAACGGTGCGGCCACGGAGGCCGAGACGCTCGAGCTCCCGCGCTGCCAATTCGTCGAAGCGACCTTCCTCGAGGTCGCGGAACGGATCAGGGCTGACCGCTCGAAGCTCCTGATAGGGGAGATTGAGAACTGCGCGCCGGGCGAGAAACTCCTTCAGGACCGCGTCGGTGGAGCCCGCCGCGAGCGCACGACGCACCGCGCGCGCCTCGCGCGTCCAGGTCACGCGCAGCGGCGCGTAGAGCCCCAGCAGCGGGAGCGTCGGAATGAGCCCAATCGAAAGCGCGAGCAGGATGCTGAGGTTCTGGGTGCTGTCCCGGCTGTCGCGCCCGCTCGCCTGGGCGCTCCGGCCCGCCGTGCGCACGCGATCGGCCACTTCCCCGACGCGGTCACCTACGAACGGGACGCTTCCGAGGGAATCCACGAGGTCGCCCGTCTCCTCGACCGCGACGCCGGCGACGACCACCGTGTCACTCAGCTCGCGAAGGTCTCGGACCTCGCGGCCGACCAGAAGAGCGAGCACGACCCAGGCGACAACCCACACGGCGACGGCCACATCGAGCGCGCGAATAAGCCGCACACCCGGGACGGGGAAGGCGATTCCCATGCCTCCTTGTACCCGTAAGGCGGCGAAAGATCCCAAGTTTCCAGGTTTGTAAGTCGGGAACATGATCTTGGTGAACAAACGATCCGAGGAGGCGACGACGATGAGCCGGCCGGAGGACAGCGGGTCCGAGACTGAGCCGGCGGGGGAGGAAGCCGAGAGCGCCGACGCCCCGCAGACTGTGACGCCCCCGATCGACGAGGACGTGGCAGGGTCCGTGAACGCCGCGGTACACGACGCCGACGAGTAAGAGAAGGACCACATGCGTGAGACTCAGGCAGCCCTACTCGCCCGGCTCCTGAGGAGCAAGAGCCCGAGCACCGCGCCGAAGAGCGCGTGCGCGGCGACCTCGTAGGCGAAGACCCTTCGGTTGCGAAAGAGCGGCGGCCACGCTCCGGAGCGACGATCCGGGTGGACGTGGTCGACGATCGCCATCGCCGGCCAGAGCACAACGTTCTCGACCTGGGCCGCGAGGGCACCCTGCAACGGCCCGCGCCCGCCCAGGCGCTCGAATAATGCCCCGAAAATCGCTCCGTTCCCGAGGTGGAGCGCAAGCGCTGCGGCCGGGCTTCGTCCGGTGAGACCGGCGAGAAGCCGGCGGTCGGAGTACGGGGTTCGGAAGAGCCGCCCGAGCAGGGGCTCGGCGGACGCCCAGACGGCAGCGCCGGCGGCTCCAGCCAGCATTCCCCTTCTCATGGCGTGACCTTATGCTCCTTCCGTGGCGACGCTAACCGCGGACCGGCGGAGGACGCTGACGCTGGTGGCGACGATCATCGGATCCTCACTCGCCTTCATCGACGCGACGGTAGTGATCGTCGCGTTGCCGACGATCGAGCGCGACCTCGACCTGGGCCTCGCCGGCCAAGAGTGGGTCTTCCTCTCGTATTCGCTCTCTCTCGCAGCCCTGTATCTCGTTGCGGGTGCAATCGGAGATCGCTACGGCCGCCGGAACGCGTTCATCGCTGGAGCGATCGGCTTCGCCTTGACCTCGGTCATAGCAGGCGCGGCGCCGAACGAGGCGGTATTGATCCTCGGTCGTCTACTGCAAGGCGTTGCCGGCGCGTTCCTGACCACGAACTCGCTCGCACTGCTGCGCGGGGTTTACGGGAACGAGTCCGGGCGAGCGGTCGGCCTCTGGACTGCGTTCACGAGCGTCGCCACCTTGGCCGGACCCCCTGCCGGCGGAGCGCTCGTCGAGTGGGCGTCCTGGCGCTGGATCTTCTTCATCAATCTCCCTCTGGCCGTGATCACGGTCGCCCTGGCACAGGTCGGCCGCTGCGACGAGCGGGCGCAAATTCGGGTAGGTCGTCTGGACATTCCAGGCGCGCTCCTCGCCGCCACAGGCTTCGGAGCGCTCACCTACGGGCTGGTCGAGGGCGCTCGCAGCGGCTTCCCGGAGAAGTGGTGGGCATTCGCGGTCGCCGCGTCGGCGCTGGCGGCGTTTGTTCTGTTCGAGCGGCGCACACGGGAGCCGATGCTGCCGTTCGAGCTCTTTCGCCGGCGCAATTTCGCCGCCGCCAATCTCCAGACCTTCATCGTCTACGCCGCGCTCTACGGCTCCCTCGTCTTCTTCACGCTCTACTTGCAGTTCCTCGGTTTCTCGCCTTTCGAAGCGGGACTCCTCCAGGTCCCTACGAGCCTGGTCATGTTTCTGCTGGCGGCGCGTTTCGGCGCCCTCGCCGATCGCCAGGGCCCGCGGCTTTACCTCACCCTCGCGCCGGTCTTTCTCGGGCTTGGCGCCTTGTGCACGCTGGCGCTCGACCAGCGGAGCGATTTCTGGACCGCGGGAGTCGCCTCCATGGCGTTTACCTCGCTTGGCCTGGCCATGCTCGTCGCGCCAATCACGTCGACGGCTCTCAAGTCGGCGCCTACGGAGTACGCGGGGATCGCATCGGGAGTGAACTCCACCGTCTCACGACTCGGCAGCCTGATGGCCATCGCCATCATCGGGCTTGTCATCTCGCTCGTCTTCCACGCCCGCGTCGACGCACCGGGCGCGGTCCCCCTGGCGAAGGACCAGCGCAGTCCCGAACTCCGTGGAGCTTCGACAGACGCCTTCCGCGCCGGAATGCTCGCCGTTACGGGGCTCGCCTTCGTGGGCGCCGCGGTCGGCGCCGTCGGCATCTCCAACAGAGAGGCTCGCGGCGGCGCCGAGGAGGTCAGCGCACAGGCGCCGGCGCCAGCCGGAAGTTGAGCGACGCGGCACGCTCGCGGCAGCGTTCGACTGCCTCTACTCTCGTCTCCCCGGAGCCGTACAGGATCGCAAGCCGGTAGCTCTGGGCGTCGTTCTCGCCCTGCTCGGAGAGGAAGAGGCCCGGCCGCACCAGCACCTCCAGCCCTTCCTCCGGATCCGGCACCTGTTCGACGAAGGCGTCCTCGAAGACTCGCGTGACATAGCTCACGGCCACGCCATCGGGGATGCCGGTCGCCCAGGCGGGGTCCTCACCGCAGGCGAGCTCGAAGAGCGCGTCATAGGTCGAGCGGCCGTGGAGACTTTGCACCAGCGGCGCGAACTGCGAGGCGATCCGGCCGTTCACCTCGATGATCTGCGCCGGCCCGCTCTCGGGGACGAAGAACTCGACGTTGAAGAAACCACCGTCGAACTCGAGCGCGGGGAGCACTCGAGAGGAAACCTCCGAGAGCTCGGCCTGCTGCTCCTGCGAGAGCTTCGAGGGGTACTCGAAGCGCTCGAAGCTGAACGTCCCCGGGTACTTGATCGAGTCCGTGACGCCGATCGTCGTCACCTTTCCACCGCTGACGTAGCCCTCGAGCGTCACCTCGTCGCCCACGAGGAGCTCCTCCGCCAGGAAACCGTGCACCGAGCTTGGGTCGGCACCGGCCAGGGCCGCGATACGGGCGTACCGGGTCGTGTAGCTGTCCATCTCCTGCAGGTCGAGGAGATCGCTCAGATCGTCGATCCGGTAGGCGTTCTGGGACAGACGCCCGACAACCGGCTTCACGAAGAACGGCACCTCGAAGGGAACCCGACCGTCGAGCGGAGCGAACTCCGGCGTGGCCTCGGGAGCCGCGCGACGCTGCCGCTCGCGCGACGTCGGCTTGTGCTGGAGGGCCAGAAGGGCCTCGGGCGTAGGGCCAGGCAGACCTCGCCGCCGCGCGAGCAGCGCCGCGAGAAGAGCCGACTGATCCTTGGTGCCGATCACGCCCGAAGCCGGAATTTCCGCAGCCTCGTCAAGAAAGCCCTCGGGGTCGAAGTCCGCGAGCTGGTCGAGGTCCGAGCCCTCGAAATGAATGCGGTAGCGCTCCTCCAGGCGCGCGGCCCGGATGACGGTCACGTCCCGCTCTTGCGGGGAGAGGACCAGGATGTCTTTCATGGGTCGCCGCCTCCGCGCGTCGCGCGGAGCGGAAATGTTACCGCCAGGGGTATTAGCGTTACGGCCGTGCTCGACGCTCGCACAGACGTCGTGGGGAGCCTCCTCAGGCCCCCGGAGCTCCTCGAGGCGCAGGAGCGACTCGCCTCAGGCGAGCTGGACCCAGAGACGTTCAGGGAGGCCGAGGACCGCGCCGTCGACGAGGCAATCCGCATGCAGGAGGAGGCAGGCCTCGATGTGGTCACGGACGGAGAGATGCGGCGCCTTTCCTTCCAGAGCCAGATGACCGCTGCAGTCGAGGGGTTCGGCGAGTGGGACCTCGACGCGTTCCTGTGGGGTGAGTGGCACTCGGACGAGATCGGTGACCTCGTCGTCGAGCGACCGCCGATCGCCGTCGTGGGGAAGCTTCGTCGCAAGCGGTTTCTCTCGGTAGAGGAGTTCACCTACGCGCAGGGCCGTACCGATCGCGTGCTCAAGGTAACGCTGCCGAGCCCCTCTTTATTCGCGAATTTCTGGGAACCGGATCGCTCGAGCGGCGCCTACGCGAGCGCGGAGGAGTTCCTCGGAGACGTGGCGGAGATCCTCCGCGACGAGGTGGACGAGCTCGTCCGCAGGGGAGCGACGTACATTCAGCTCGACGCACCGCAGTACCCGCTCCTCGTGGATCCGGCCTACCGCGACTTCTACGAGCGGCGGGGCTGGCCGGCCGAGCGCTGGCTCGAGCTCGGCCTCGAGCTGGACAACCTCGTCATCGGCAACCATCCCAACGTGACGTTCGGAATCCATCTCTGCCGCGGCAACCAGGCAAGCCGCTGGCTCGTCTCGGGCGGGTACGAGTGGCTCGCCGCACGACTCTTCCCGAAGGTGGCGGCAGAGCGCCTCCTGCTCGAGTACGACGACCAGCGGTCCGGTGACTTCGAGCCGCTGGGAGAGGTCCCGGACGGGAAGATGGTCGTCCTCGGGCTGGTGACGACCAAGAGCGGCAGGCGAGAAACCGTCGAGGAGCTCGAGGCGCGAATCCGGCAAGCTGCCCGCCACTTCCCGCTGGAGCGGCTGGCCCTGTCTCCGCAGTGCGGTTTCGCGACATCGGTGCTCGGCAACGCCCTCACGGTCGAGGACGAGCGCGCGAAGCTGAGAACGATCGTCGAGACGGCCGCGGCGGTCTGGGGATGACGGTCGCTCGCCTCCGTCAGGGGCCGGAGAACGGTCTATGACCGTAACGGAGAACGGTCTATGACCGTAACTCTCAGCGGAGAAGGCCTCACGGTCGAGAAGGTCGTTCGCGTCGCGCGGGGATGCGAGCCGGTCGAGCTCGAACCGGCCGCAATCGACCGCATGCGGGAGACTCGGGCGCTGGTCGAACGGGTCGTCGAACGCGGGGACGTCGTCTACGGGCTCACGACCGGGGTCGGTGCGCGCAAGAAGGTGCGCGTGCTGCCCGAGGAGATTCCCGCGTTCAATCGCGCTCTCATCGCCAACCACCGCACCGCCACCGGGCCCGACGCGGCGCCGGACATCGTGCGCGCGACGATGCTCCGCGTCGCCAACGCGCTCGCGAAGGGGACAGCGGGCGCCCGGCCCGAGCTCGCCGAGAGGCTCGTGGCCGCCCTCAACGAGGGCGAGCAACCGCGCGTCCGTCTGCTCGGCTCGCTCGGCCAGGCCGACCTGCCGGCCAACGCGGATCTGGCCCACGGCCTCTTTGCCGACTTCGACCTGCAGGCGAAGGAGGGCCTTGCGCTGCTCAATTCGAACGCGTTCTCGACGGCGATCGCGGCCCTGGCGGTCGCGGACGTCGGGCGCCTGCTCGACGCGCTCGACGTCGCGGGCGCCCTCGACCTCGAGGCATTCGCAGCGAACGTCACGCTGCTCCACCCGGCCATCGGCGCGGTGCGGCCGTATCCGGGAATCGTGGCTTCGCTCGAGCGACTGCGCGAGCTCCTCGACGGAAGCTACCTCTGGGACGAGGGAGCAGCGCGCAACCTGCAGGATCCGCTCACGTTTCGCTGCCTGCCGCAGGTGCACGGCGCCGCCCGCGACGCCCTGCAGTTCACCCGCCGGCAGCTCGAGATCGAGCTCAACGCCTCGCAGGAGAACCCGCTCGTGCTCCCGGATGAGGACCGCATCGTCTCCGTGGCGAACTTCGACGTGCTCCCGCTCGCCGCCGCCCTCGATTTCCTTCGGATTGCCCTAGCGCCGGTGCTAACGAGCGCGGCCGAGCGCACCGAGAAGCTGCTTCAGGGCCCTCTAAGCGGCCTGCCCGACGGGTTAGCTCCCCGCCAGGGCCTCGCTGAGAACTCCCTCGGGGAGTTCGGAGTGCCGGCCCTGGGCCTGACGGCCGAGGCCCGCCTGCTGGCGCATCCCGTGTCGTTCGAGGTCGTCTCGTCGACACACGCCGAGGGGATCGAGGATCGCATGACCATGGCCCCCTTGGCCGCCCGCAGGCTCGGAGAGATGGCCGAGCTCGGAGAGCGACTCCTCGCCATCGAGCTCGTCATCGCCTGCCAGGCGGTCGACCTGCGCCGGCCTAACCGCCTCGGTGCCGGCACGCAGAAGGCCTACGAGCTCGTGCGGGCGACCGTTCCGTTCATGGGCGAGGGAGACCCGGTTCCGTCCGACCTCGACTCGGTGCGAGACCTCGTGCGCTCGGGGAAGCTCAGTCCTGCCAGCCGGTATAGCGCCGGTCGCGCTCCTTGACGTTCTCGCCCAGCACCGGATGGAGCTCCATCGCGGGTGAGTAACGGCTGGCGGGAACCGTGCGGCCGAGCGCCTCGGCCATCGAGCGAACGTGGTGAGGGGCCCCGCCGCAGCAGATGCCAATGAAGCTCACTCCCAGGTCACGCGCGGCGACCGCGAAGTCGGCCATCTCGAAGCGGGTGAGGAGGAACGGGTCGAGAGCGACCGGGAAAGCGCGTGAGCCGTCGTCTCCGTGCAGCGAGACGAAGGTCGGCTCCTCCGGCGTCGTCCGGTAGGGAACGGGCTGGGCCGCGACGGGGCAGGAGACTGCGGCGCGAACCCGCTCGAGGATGGGAAGCATCGTGGCCGGGCCGCGCGAGCAGTTCAAGCCCACGACGTCGGCGCCGGAGTCCTCCACCCGCTTGCAAGCCTCGTCCAGCTCGTAGCCGTCCATCGTCGTCTCGCTCGTGGAGGCGAACGTGACGACGGAGGGCAGGCCGTGCTCCCGAATGACCTCCACACCGATCAGGGCCTCTCCCAGGTAGTCGTTCGTCTCGGCGACGATGAAGTCGGCCTCAGCCTCGACCGCCCAGCGGACCTGCTCCCGGTACATCTCGCGAACGACGTCGCCGGAGGCCTCCGGCTCGTCCGGGTCGTAGGCCCAGGTGTTGCAGATGTTCCCGGCGACGAGCGCGTCGCCCTCCGCGGCCGCCTCCTTGGCGAGCTTCAGGGCGTTACGGTTGAGCGGCTCCAGGTCGTCCTCGCGGCCGATCATCCGAAGCTTCTCCCGGTGGCCGTAGTAGGTGAACGCGACCATGACCTCCGCACCCGCGCGCAGGAACTCCCGGTGCAGCTCGCGGACTGCGTCGGGATGGTCGAGGACGACCTCGGGCACAAACGGGCCGCTCTGGAGATAGCCGCGCCGCTCGAGCTCGAAAAGGTAGCCCTCGGCGCAGAGGACGACGTCGCGCTCGAGACGTTCGAGGAGGGGTAATCCGCTTCCCATTGGGCGGTACGGTAGCGCCCGTGAGGGTGTTGGTCATCGGAGGAGGCGTCGTGGGACTGTGCTGCGCCTACGAGCTCTCCCGTGCCGGCGCCGATGTGACCGTGCTCGAACGCGGCGGCGTCGGCCAGGGCGCCTCGCGCGGCAACACCGGCTGGGTGTGCCCGAGCTTCAGCTTCCCCCTCCCCGCACCGGGCATCATCGGCGAGGGACTGCGCGGAATGCTGCGCGGGGGCGGCCCTCTGGCGATCCGCCCCAGCCTGGATCCAACCTTCGTCCGCTGGCTGCTCGGCTTTCGGCGGAGTGCGACGCGTGAGCGCTGGGAGCACGGCGTCCGGGCGCTCATCGCGCTGAACTCCCGCACGCTCGAGCTCTTCGACTCGTATGCGGCCGCCGGCGTCGACTTCGAAATGCACCGGTCCGGTCTCCTCCTCGTCGCCACGACACCCGCGGGCCTCGCGTCGTACGCCGCGGTCTTCGCCGACTTGCGCGCGCTCGGCTTCGAGGGAAAGTCGGTCGAGCTAGGGCCCGAAGAGGCGAAGGAGTTCGAGCCCGCGCTCGCGGTGGGGCGGCTCGCCGGCGGCGTGCATGCGCTCGTCGATCGCTACGTCCGCCCCGAAAGCCTTCTCGACGGGCTCGCCAGGGTCCTGCCGACCCACGGGGTCGAGGTGAGGGAAGACATCGAGGTGGAAGGCCTGGCAGCCGCGAACGGGGGTATCCGCGTCCAGACGACGACCGGGCCGATCGAAGCCGACCGTGCCGTGGTGGCCGCGGGCGCGTCCTCGCCCCCGCTCCTCTCCCGGCTGGGAGTCACCCTGCCGCTGGTCGGGGCGCGCGGCTACAGCTTCACCTTCTCCGGCGGCGCCATGCGCCCGAGCCACGCCCTCTACCTGGCCGAAGCGAAGGTCGGCATCAGCTCGTTCCTGGACTCGGTGCGGATCGCGGGGGTCTTCGAGCTCGGCCCTTCGAGCGACGTGCTCCACCGCCGTCGTCTCGAGGCCATGCTCGCGACCGTGGAGCCCTATTTCTCGGACTGGCGGCCGAGCTCCGAGACGGCCCTGCTCGAGTGGGCGGGTCTGCGGCCGATGACCGCCGACGGGCTGCCGCTGATCGGGCGGGCGCCGGCCCTCCAGGATGTCTATGTGGCCACCGGCCATGGCATGCTCGGCGTCACCCTTGCTCCGGCGACGGCGGCGCTCCTCACGCCGCTCGTGTTGGAGGGCCGCGCCGCGCCCGAGCTCGCCCCCTTCGATCCCGTGCGGCGGGTCTGATTGTGAGCGCCCGAGCCCTCCGCATCGGAATTGTCGGCTGCGGCGGGATCTCCGAGCGCCATGCGCGTGGAGCCGCCGCGACCGACGCGGTGTCCATCGTGTCCTGCTGCGACGTGCGCCCAGACATCGCGCAGGAGTGGGGCCGCCACCACGGATGCGAGCGGGCGTACGTCGACTACCTGACGATGGTTCGCGAGCACGAGCTCGACGCCGTGCTGATTGCCACGTGGCCGAATCTGCATCGCGACCACGTGCTCGGCTGCCTCGAGGCCGGAGCCCGGAACATTCTCTGCGAGAAATCGCTCGCGCTCACCGGCGCGGAAGCGCTCGAGATCTGGAGGGCCGCGGATGCAGCCGGGGCGCTGGTCGTCGAAGGGTTCATGTACCGGCATCATCCGGCGATCGCCCGGATCGACGAGCTTCTCGCCGCCGGAAGCGTCGGGCTGATCGACAACGTGTGGGCGGCATTCAGCCTCTTCGATCCCGCGGAGGCCGAGGCCGACGATCCGAACCGCGACTGGCGGCAGCGGACGGAGTCCGGAGGCGGCGCGCCGTGGGATCTCGCGTCCTACTGCGTCGACGCGTGCAACCGCTTCGCGGCTTCGCCTCCGGGGCGGGCCATGTCGGTCGCTCACAGAAACGACCGCTACGGGACGATCGACCGCCTCTACGGCCTGATCGAGTACGAGAACGGCGTCGTGGGGATGGTCGAATCGAGCAAACGAAGCGACTTCAACCACGAGCTCAGGATCAGCGGGTCGCGAGGCGCGGTGCGGCTCCCGGTCGCCTGGCGGATCGAAGGGCAGACCGAGGTGGTCGCCAGCAGGAGCGTCGGTTGGGGCAAGTTCGAGTCCGAGCGTCACCCGATCCCCGAGGCCGATGCGTTCCGTCTCCAGCTCGAGGCGTTCGCGGCTGCGGTGCGCGAAAACGTGCCGCCTGCACCGTCCCTCGCCGAGTCCGTCGTGAGCGCACTCACACTCGACGCGCTGCTCGCGAGCGCGGCGGCACACGAGGTCGTTGACGTGCGAGTTCCGGCGGGGGTTGGCACGTGATTCCTGTCCTCGTCGACTGCGATCCCGGGTTGGACGACGCGCTTGCGCTACTGCTCGTGCTCGCGAGCCCGGAGCTCGAGCTCCTCGGTGTGACCACGGTGGCGGGAAACCAGACCGTCGACAAGACGACCGCAAACGCGCTCCGGGTCCTCGAGCTCGCGGGCCGCGAGGACGTGCGGGTCGCCCGCGGGGCAGACCGTCCGCTCGTGGGCGAGCTCGTGGTCGCGGACGATGCGCACGGCGACTCGGGACTCGGCGGGCTCGTTCTCCCTGAGCCGAAAACCGAGCCGGCGAACGAGCACGCCGTCGACTTCCTCGCCGAGCGGCTGCTGGGAGCGGACCGCCCGATCACGCTCTTCGCGCTCGGGCCGCTTACCAACGTGGCCCTCCTCCTGGCGCTCCATCCGGAAGCGACGCGCGGAATCGGCCGGATCGTTCTGATGGGCGGGGCGATCGGAGCGGGCAACCAGACCGCTTCGGCCGAGTTCAACGTCTGGATCGATCCCGAGGCGGCCGTCTCGGTCATCGAGAGCGGCCTCGACGTCACGATGGTGGGGCTCGACGTCACCAATCGCGCGGTGCTGACTCCCGGGGACGCGAAGCGGCTGCGGGGCGGTGGGCCCGTCGGAGCGGCGGCCGCGGAGATGCTCGACTTCTACCTGGCCTTCTACGAGACCGCCTACGAGCACGGGGGAGCGCCCATCCACGACGCCGTCGCGGTGGCGCATGCGCTACGGCCTGGAGTCGTGACGACGCTCGCCCGGCGGGTGGACATCGAGCTGGGAGGGCTCTGCCGAGGGCGCACGGTCGTCGACATGAGGCGGCGGACCACCCTCCCCGAGCCCAACGCGCACGTCGCCGTCGACATCGACGTCCACGCGTTTCGAGATCTGCTGCTCGAGCGGCTGGCCTCGCTCGACTAGGAGGGCTTGGCGGAACGTCACTCGTCGCCGGGACGCGCTGATCGTTCCGAGACAAGGACGCAGGGAGCCCCGTGTCATTCTGAACGCGGACGCGTTGGGGGCGACCCGTCATTTTGAACGCGGATGCGTTGGGGCGAGCGGCGCGCCTCCGGCGGCACAGCTGATGTTTCGTCAAGCCCTCCAAGCCAACTTCCGGGAGCCCGCCACGTCTGACGCCGTAAGAGCGCCCGCCGAAGGCATACTCCGTTGACCCCACTCCTGGGATGAGCTATAAGCGGGCGTTCCGGGCGAGAAGCTGTAGGGCCGCGGTCGATCGGAAGGAGAGAGGGCACATGGATGAGACGCAGCGCCGCGTCGACGAGATTCGCAAGGAGCGAAGCGAGCTCGAAAACCACATCATCGACCAGTACATCGACGGCAGGATCACGCGGCGGGACTTCGTGCGCCGCGGAACAGTTGTCGGCATGTCGATTCCGCTCGTCTCGTTCATCGCAGCCGCCTGCGGTGGCGGCGAGTCCGCAAGCACCGGAACCGAAGGCGGAACGGCCACGGGTGCGGTGGCCGCCGGAGGGAACATCCGTGTTGCGCTCATCCAGCCGACCACTGCGCCGAACCCGCTGCTCGTGCAGGACGAGGGCGGTGCCGGCCTCCTGGGCTCGACGGGCGAGTTCCTCTCCTTCTCGAACCAGAACCTCGAGCTGGAGCCCAGGATCGCCGAGAGCTGGGAGCCGAACGAAGACGGCTCCGCCTGGACGTTCAAGATCCGGCAGGGCGTGCAGTTCCACAGCGGCGGCACGCTGGCCGCGAACGACGTCAAGACGACATTCGACAAGCTCATCAACCCCGACGGCGGCTCCGCGAACGCGCAGTCGGCGCTCGGCGGTGTCCTCTCGCCGGGGAACATCGAGGCGCCCGACGATTCGACGGTGGTCTTCAACCTCGACGCCCCGAACGGAAACTTCCCGACCCTGGTCAGCTCGGCCAACTACAACGCCATCATCATCCCGACCGACCTCGACCCGGCCGACTGGGGCAAGACCTTCGACGGTACGGGCCCGTTCAAGCTCGAGAAGTTCACGCCCAAGCAGGGCGCCACCTTCGTCCGCAACGACGCGTACTGGGGCGACAAGGCGAACCCCGACAGCATGGAGCTCAAGTTCTACGACGAAGAAGGGCCGATGGTGCTCGCCCTCCAGGGCGGCGAGGTCGATTTCCTCGAGCACTTCTCCATCTCCGGCGGCAAGGCACTCCTCGACGACCCGAACGTTCAGGTGATCGCCATCCGGACGGCAACGCATCGCCAGATCCACATGCGCACGGACAAGGACCCATTCACAGACAAGCGCGTGCGGCAAGCGGTCGCTCTTTCCATCGACCGGCCGGCGCTCGTGGACGGGCTCTGGGAAGGGAAGGCCGACCTCGGCAACGACAGCCCCTTCGCCCCTCTCTACCCCTCGACGGACGAGAGCGTCCCGCAGCGGGAGCAGGACATCGAGCAGGCGAAGCAGCTCCTCTCGGATGCCGGTGCCGGCAACATCACGGTCGAGCTCGACACCTGGAACGGTTTCGAGATCCCGGATCTCGCCCAGCTCGTCAAGCAGAATGCGGCGGAGGCCGGGATCACCCTCAACCTGAAGATCACGGACGCCGCCACTTATTACGGCGACGGCGTTTTCGGCAAGTCGCGCTGGCTCGACTCGGTGATGGGCATCACCGACTACGGTCACCGCCCGGTGCCGAACGTCTACCTGACGGCCGCGCTGTCAGGCGACCCGAAGGTCGGGGTCTGGAACTCGGCTCACTTCAAGAACGACCAGTACGACTCCCTCGTCAAGGAGTACGTCGCGGCGCTCGACCTCGACAGCCAGCGGGGAGTCGCGAAGCAGATCCAGGAACTCCTGCTCGACGAGACGCCGATCATCTTCCCGTACTTCTACAACTTCCTCTCGGCCGCGAAGCCGAACCTGAAGAACGCGGTTTCCGCGGCCACCGGCCAGTTCGATCTCTCCAAGGCCGGCTTCACGAGTTGAGCGAAGAAACGTGAGCCGCCGGGGCTTCGGTCCCGGCGGCTTACATAGGCCGTAAGGGGCAAGTGATGGCGCGTTTTCTTCTCAAGCGGCTGGGTCTCGCGGCCATCACGTTGTTCCTCCTGAGCGTGATCGTCTTCGTGGGCTCGCAGGTGCTGCCCGGAAACGTCGCCCGGCGGATCCTCGGGCCCTTTGCCGACCAGGCGGCGGTGGACAACCTGAACCACGACCTGGGCACCGACCGGCCGCTCCTCACCCAGTACTGGGACTGGATCTCCCACTTCTTCCGCGGCGACCTGGGCGCCTCCCTCGCCTACCACGTGCCGGTCTCGAGCCTCGTCGGAGACGCCCTCGTCCACTCCCTCAAACTCGCGGCCCTCGCGTTCCTGCTGGTCGTGCCACTCGCCATCTTCGGCGGCGTCGTCGCTGCTCTCCGGCGCGACAGCGTCGTGGACCGCGTGATCACGCTCGGCGGACTCTCTCTCACGGTCGTCCCGGAGTTCGTGACGGGAATCATCCTCATCCTCGTCTTTGCCCTCTGGATCGACGTCCTGCCCGTATCTGCGTCTGCTCCTTCGGGAAGCGGGCCACTGACCGAGATCAAGTACCTGATCCTGCCCGCGCTCACCCTCGTCCTCGTTCTCTTCGGCTACATCGCGCGGATAACGCGCGCCGGGACGATCGAGGCGCTCGACGCCGACTACACCCGCACGGCCCTACTCAAGGGCCTCCCTCGCCGGACAGTCATCTTCCGCCACGTCCTCCGCAACTCTCTCCTGCCGACGATCGCCGTCGTCGCCACGCAAACCGGCTTCATGATCGGCGGCCTCGTCGTGATCGAGACGCTCTTCAACTACCCGGGGATGGGGAGGCTCATCTTCACCGCCGCGACACAGAAGGACTTCCCGCTCCTCGAGAGCGCCGTCCTCATCGTCGGGATCGTCTATCTGGTGGCGAACCTGGCCGCGGATCTCGCCTACTCGCTTCTCAACCCCCGCATCCGCCACGCGACGGCCGAATGACGATCGTCGAAGACCCAACCGTCGCCATCCCCGCTCGGCCGGACCAGGCCCGCGTCGCGCGTCGCGAGCGGCTGGGGCTTCTGGTGCGCTCGCCGACGTTCGTCATCGGCTGCGTGCTCTTTGGTGCTTGGGTCGTCTGCGCTCTGTTCGGCTCGCTGATCGCGCCGCAAGACCCTCAGTTCCCCGACGTCCTCAACAAGCTCGCTCCCCCCTCGTCCGACCATCTGCTCGGCTCCGACCGGCTGGGACGCGACGTTCTCTCCCGAGTGATCGTCGGTGCCCGCTCGGTTCTCATCATCGCGCCGCTCGCGACGCTCCTCGGCACCGTCGTCGGGACGGCCGTCGGCCTCGTCTGCGGCTACTACAGAGGCTTGGTCGACGAGGTGATCATGCGGCTCGTCGATGCAGTCCTTGCCATTCCGGTCATCATCACCGCGCTCCTCGCCGTCGTCGCGCTCGGTCCGTCGCGGCGGACGCTCATCGTCGTGATCGGCTTCCTCTTTACGCCGATCATCGCGAAGACGGTGCGGGCGGCGGTACTCGGAGAGGCCCAACTGGAGTACGTGCAAGCGGCGCGCCTCCGCAACGAGCGCTCTCCATACGTAATGTTCGCCGAGATCCTCCCGAACGTCATGGGCCCGGTGATCGTCGAGTTCACGGTGCGACTCGGCTACGCGATCTTCGCGGTCGCCACCCTGTCCTTCCTCGGCTTCGGGGCCGACCCGTCCATTCCCGACTGGGGTCACGACATCTCCGAGCACTACCAGTTCATCAACGGGGGCGTCTGGTGGGCCGTGCTCTTCCCCTCGCTCGCGATCGCGACCCTCATCGTCGGCATCAACCTGATCGCGGACGCGATCGCGCAGACTTTCGAGCGATGAGCGAGCCGGCGATTCAGCTCGAGGATCTCGAAGTCGTCTATCGCGTTCGCGGCGTCGACCGCAACGTCCTGCGCGGCGTCTCGCTCACCATCGGCGCGGGCGAGTCTTACGGGCTCGTGGGCGAGTCCGGCTGCGGCAAGACGACGGCCGCGTTCGCGATCATGCGCGCCCTGCCACGCAACGGTCGCGTTGTCTCGGGCTCCATCCGCGTCAACGGCGAGGACCTGCTCGGGATGGGCCAGGCGGGCGTTCGCAAGCTGCGCGCGACGACGCTTTCGATGGTCTACCAGAACCCAGCGGCTGCGCTGAACCCCACCATCCGTGTCGGCGCCCAGGTCGGAGAGGTCTTCGAGCTCATGGGCTTCGAGAAGAAGGAAGCGCAGGAGCGTGGCCGGAACATCCTGGCGAAGGTCCAGATCTCGGATCCCCTGCGCGTCATGCGCCGCTACCCGCATCAGCTCTCGGGCGGGATGCAGCAGCGCGTCGTCATCGCGATGGCGCTCGCGAAGGACCCGACCCTCCTGATCCTCGACGAGCCGACAACCGGCCTCGACGCCACGGTCGAAGCGGAGGTGCTCGACCTGATTGCCGCGCTCCGCCAGGAGTTCGGCACAAGTGTCCTCTTCATCAGCCACAACCTCGCGGTCATCGCGAAGATGTGCGAGCAGGTGGGCGTGCTCTACGCGGGGAGGGTTGTCGAGGAAGGGCCGGCCGACCAGGTCTTCCGCGACCCGCGGCACCCGTACACCGTTGGCCTGCTTCGCTGCATTCCGCGCGGCGGCGTCCGCAAGGACGAGACGCCGCTCGACACGATTCCCGGGTTTCTCCCTCCCATGGGCGCCGTGATCCAGGGCTGCGTGTTCGCCCCGCGGTGCGGCCTGGTCAAGGAGATCTGCCGCCAGGAGGAGCCTCCGCTCTATCCGATCGGGGACGGGAGGACGAGCCGTTGTCACTTCCACGAGCAGGCGCACCTCGTCCCCAGGACGTCGCCGGCTCAGCTCGTCGCGCACCGGCAGGGAAACGGCAGCTCGATCCTCACCCTGGAGCACGCGGGCAAGACTTACCGGCAGGAGGGCCAGGACGTCCATGCCCTCTCGGATATCACGCTCGCAATCCGCCCAGGGGAGATCCTCGGGCTCGTCGGCGAGTCCGGCAGTGGCAAGACGACGCTCGCCCGCGTCCTCCTGGGTTTGACCTCGCCCGATGCGGGCTCGGAGCTCGAGCTGGAGGGGACGCCGCTCGCGCCGCGAGTGCAGCGACGGAGCGAGGAACAGGTGCGAGCCGTTCATGTCGTCTTTCAGAATCCGGACTCGGCCCTGAACCGCCGTTTCTCGGTGCGGCGCATCATCGGACGGGCGCTCTTCAAGCTCCGCGGGCTACGCGGGAAGCAACGGGACGAGCGCGCACGCGACCTGGCCAGCTCGGTCCGCTTCGACGAGTCGCTGCTCGCGGTGCGCCCCACCCAGCTCTCGGGCGGCCTCAAGCAGCGGGTCGCGATCGCCCGCGCCTTCGCAGGGGACCCGAAGGTCGTGCTCTGCGACGAGCCCACCTCCGCCCTCGACGTCTCCGTCCAGGCGGCGATCCTCAACCTGCTCGCAGAGCTCCAGTCCGAGCAGGGCGTGACCTATCTCT
>WNFV01000248.1_pt1 | contig 73998 bp, 61 predicted proteins | sample 5400101 | NCBI WGS metagenome assembly WNFV01 (sample SAMN13153361, study PRJNA577476) | soil metagenome | isolation source: 115 cm soil or saprolite under grassland replicate 1 | place: USA:California | collected 2016-06-15
CCTTGCAGCAACACGTGCCGCCGCACGCGCTGCCGCGGGTTCCCGCCTACGACTGGCTAGGGTCGACTGCGCTGCGCCCGCTCGGCCTGGCCGCTGCCGGCCCGGTCGCCACCGCGGTCGGCGTGCAGACGACCCTGCTTGGGGCCGCGGCGCCCGTGGTGGTGTCCCCGCTCGTCCTGCTCAGCCTGCCCGGCGTCCGCAGCCTGCAACGACGCGAGAACGCCGAGGCCACGCAGGCCGAGCCACCGGGGGCGCCTTGCGGGAAGCACCGTTGCCGGTCATTCCCTCCGGCACTCCACCAGCCACGACAGCCCGGGCTGAGCCGGGCCCACCGCACGAGGACGTCTGCCTGGACTGGTTTCCGCGAGGCAAGCAAGCGGCCTTGAGAGGAAGGTGATCAAGGGCAAGGCGGCGTGACGACGCCGCAGGTCTGTCAGGCCGGGTCTTCGGGCCCACCACGGCAAGGTCAGCGTGGGTATGCGTTGTGTGAGACGAAAGGCACTATTGACGCCGATAGTTCCGTACGATCAAATCACGTGTCCCGATTTCTCTGACAACCGGACCAGATTCTGACGCTTAAGTGCTCTGATCGATCTGTGTCATATGGAGGGGTCATCAGAGCCCGCCTTACGGGCGCCAATCGAGGTGGTGCGTGGTCATCACCAGGAGAATTGTGCGGCTGTTCCTCGTCACAAGTGAAGCGGGCCACCTCACCCAAGTCCCTGTCGACGTCCCTGTCGACGTGCTGGTGTCCAAGTCGGTAGCAGACGCCCAGCCGCACGGAGCCTCGCCGTCGTACCGGCCACAACGCTCTGGACGAATCCATGCCCGGTAATGGTCACCTTGGCACTGCGGTCCTGCCTAGGCTCGCGCATCGGTCGCAGCCACGCCTTCAGCCTGTGGTCGCATCGACGCGGTTGTTGCCATACCGGTCGGTAGCCTCCCCCTTCACCCGTCTAAAGATGCGGTACTGCGCACCGTGTCGGGCGCAGGCCGCACGTCGACGCTCTTCAGACCAAGGGTAGGAGTCTCACCTCGGGCGCCGCTCTCACCCTGCGCACCACCCAACTGAGTGTGCCCGGAGAAAGGCGCAGCCATGCGCACCCGCATCAGCATCATCGGACTGATCGCGGCCCTCGCGACGGTCCTCGCCCTCTCGCTCGGCACGGCCGCCCACGCCGACCCGGTCACCGAGCTGTTCGGGCACTGCTCGGGGACGACCAACTTCAACGCCGAGATCACCTGCACGTTCGCGGGTGACGGGCTGACCAGCTCGGCCTACTACGTGAACGTGTCGCTGCTCTCGCCGTCCGGTGGGCGTCTGAACCTGCCGGCGAACTGGCGGGTGACCAACAAGACCACGACAACGTTCAGGACCCGCTGGTTCGGCCACCAGTTGACAATCGACCCCAACGACAACATCCACCTGGCGATCTACCGCAACCAGCCGATCTCGTTCGACTTCCACGCGAGGGTCTTCGGCACCTAGCCCGCCGCGTCCCCGCGCCGGATCACCTCCAGCGCGGGGACGGGCCCGCCGCAGACCGCAACCGACCGCCGTTGGTCACTCCCTTGGTGACTCCACCAGCCACCACCGCCCGGACCGGGTCGGACCAGCCGGACGAGCACATGGACGTGACCTGCGGCGACGGGTTGGGCGAGACGCGGCGGACGGGTGCGTCGGCACTCATAATCCGCCGACCGACCGCACGTCCGGTGCCTCGTCCGGCCGCAGTTCCGCGAGCGGATTCGTGGGACGTGGCGAGCTGACAGGCACAGATCCCCCATTCGTCTCGGATGCCGCCCTATCAGCGCAGACCTTACCTCGCCGCATGGACGGACACGAGACGACTCACCAGCACGTCCGCGCTACTCATTCGGCTGAGCCTCGTGTGCGCCGCGCTGCGGCGGGCGCGTGCTCGCTGGCGGAACTCCCCTGGTCGGCGGTTGGTAGGAGCTCTGGCAGAGAGCACAGCGCTTGACGACACCCTGACTTGCGATTCGCTCAGCCACCTGGTGTCGTAGGCGGTCCAGTGAGCTAGCGGCACATAGGTAGAGGCTGGTGAGCGAGCAGCGGCGTAGCGACCAAGGCCTGCCAGATGGAACCCCGACGTCGTCATGCCACATCCGGTCTTGCTCCATGACCCCGGCCCGCAGCCACGCCCCGATGAGCGCGAGCACGCAGCCGTCGGCGACCCGCCGCTCGACGAGGTGACAGTCACCCGACGTCGATGGAGCCGAAGCAGTCAACGATATCGGCCGAGGCGTCCCTGGCGCTGCAAGCCCGGTCCAGACCCCCGGCAACCGGTCAACGCTTGCGGCCGACTCCACCATAGAACCCGCCCGGCAGCATCGAGTTCGGGTCGTCCGGCCTCCACAGCTGGATCTCCACCAAACCAGGGTCCAGCAGGTCGAATCCGTCGAAGAACCGCTCGACCTGCGCACGGGTGCGAGTCACGATGGAGGCGGTGGTCTGCTGATACAGCCGCTCGACCCTCGCCCCCATCTCGGCCATCACCTCCGCCGGCATGTCCGGCCGCACCGGGATATCCCTCGTGCCATGGGAGATCGCCAGGTAGCTGCCGGTCGGCAAGGCATCCCGGAACCGCGCCACGATCCCGAGCGGGTCCTGGTCGTCGGGGATGAAGTGCAGGATAGCCACGAGCAGCAGGGCGATCGGCTGGTCGAAGTCGATGAGCTCCCGAACCTCCGGATGCCCCAGGATGACGTCGGGCTCCCGTAGGTCGGCCTGGACCGCGAGGGTGTTGTCACCGGCCAGCAGAGCGCGGCTGTGCGTCACCACCATCGCATCGTTGTCCACGTAGGCCACGCGCGCGTCGGGGGCGATGGCCTGGGCGATCTCGTGGACATTGCCCTGGGTAGGCAGGCCGCTGCCGAGGTCGATGAACTGCCAGATCCCGGCCTCGCGGGTGAGGAAGCGGACCGCCCGGCGCAGGAACGCCCGGTTGTCCCGGACCACGTCACGGGTTACCGGCGCGATGGCAACGACCTGTTCCGCCACGTCGCGGTCAGCGGGATAGTTGTCCTTGCCGCCCAGGAGGTAGTCGTAGATGCGCGCCGGGTTCGGCACGCTCGTATTGATCTTGGTGGTCCAGTCGTCGTCGGCCACCCTGTCCTCCGTGGTGTCAGCGTGTGTGGCTGCCGCAACGCCGCGGCTCGGCGACATGCTCGCTCCTCCGGCAGGTTCGTCATGGGCTCGGGCGGGGATCTGAGGGCGGCGGCGACGCCGCGCCGTCGCTACAGCTCGTTCAGGATCTTATCGAGGAGCTCCACGGTCTTGGCCGGGGGCTTGCTGCCGACACAGAGGCTCTCCATCACATCCAGGTACTTCTCCACCTCGTCACGCTTGTCCAGGTAGACGGCGTTGGTCAGGTGCTCGAGGTAGACCACGTCCGGCAGCTCCCGGTCGGCGAACCGCAGGACGCTGAACGCGCCGACCATGGCGGGATGCGCGCCGGCAGCGAACAGCAGGACCTGCAGGGTGACGTTCGGCAGCTTCGTCGCCTCGATCAGCCGCTCGAGCTGGGCGCGCATCACCTCCCGCCCACCAACCGGCCGCCGCAGCGCCGCCTCGTCCACCACCGCCCACAACCGGGGCGCATCCGCCCGCCCCAGCAGCGACTGGCGGGCCACCCGCAGCGCCACCCGACGCTCCACCTCCTCCGGGGACTCGTTCAGATGCGCGCCGCGGACCACCGCGCGCATATAGTCCTCGGTCTGCAGCAGGCCGGGGACGAACTGGCCCTCGTAGGTCCGGATCAGCGTCGCCGCCGACTCCAGGTCCACAAAGGCCCGGAACCACTGCGGCAGGAGGTCGCCGTAGTGCTGCCACCAGCCGGGCGCGTTGGCCTCCCGGGCCAGGACCAGGAACGCGGCCACCTCGCCCGGGTCGTCGACCCCGTAGAACCGCAGCAGGTCGACGACGTCGCGGTCCTTGAAGCCGACCTGGCCGTTCTCCAGCCGGTGGATCTTCCACTCCGACGCCCGGATCATCTCGCTGGCCTGCTCGCGGGTGAGGCCCACCTCGGTGCGCAGCCGGCGGAGCTGCGCTCCGACCAGCATGCGGCGGACGGTCGGGCCGCCCCCCGATCCCGGCTGATCTTCGGTCACGTCTCCCCCAACAGCCTGGTTGACAGATAGTTTGCCACTTCGTCCAGACTGTCGGGATCTGCACTTGGCATCCGATAATTGCATCCGCACTTGGCGCGGCCGGATCAATCCCGTGTGCCCAAATATGCAAACCGGGTATCCCAGACCTGGGCCGCGCCCAGGCAAGTGGTGTACGAGAAACCACCAGCTCATCACGATGCTCGGAGTGCCGATGTTGCCGAGCGACCGCCTTGCTCAGCTCGAGGAGCTCTCGACCAGGCCGCGCACGAGCCGGCCTTGCTCCGCCACCCCTACTTGGAAGAGATCGTTGCCCGGGCCCGCCGTCTCGCAGCGGAGCAGCCATTCGAGCCGGCCGAGGTCCTGCGCTGGCTGCGGGAGGGAAGCGAGGAGGAACGCATCACCGCCCTGGCCATGATGCAGGCCAAGCGTGAGCTGCGGGACTTCGACGCCGCGCTCGCGGCGATCGAGCACTCGCGCAGCGCGTTCGAGCAGTACCACGCGCTGCTGCTGGCCGCCGAGATGACCGACGACCTTGCCCAGCGCAGCGACGACGGCTGGCCGAGGCCATCAAGGCCGAGCGGGGGCTGCGCTTTGGCCGCGACACCGGCCGCTGGCAGCTCAGCGAGGACATCCTCCGGCGCGTGGATGGACGCTCAGACTGGTGCTGGGTGGCGTGGCGGCGCAGGCGACGGGTCGTGGACCACGCGATGAACGCCAGCACGGCATACAGCGCGGCCAGGCCGGCCGCCAACCGCCAGAACGTGCGGCGCATCTGCACCTGGACGTGCTCGGCGATGGTGCTGTAGGGCAGGTACAGCTCCAGCACCCCGGTCGACTGGCCGGTGGCCTTCGCGACGACCGGTTGCAGCACGCGGATCACCTGGCCGGATGCGCTGTCGGGATCCTGGACGATGGCGACATCGGTGCGGCCGACCGCGGCGGCGCGGAAGGCATGGTGTGCGGTGGCCAGGGCGCCCGCGGTGGACCCGTCGTCGGAGAACACCACCCGCCCCCTGAGGCCGCGAAGGCGCAGCCGGATGACCGAACCGTTGAAGATGGCCAGGTCGGTGGCGTCCTGGAGCCGTTGGCGTTCCGTTGCGGTCAGGTGGTGATCGAGATCGGCGCCGGTGAGTGCCGGCGCGATCGCCATCTCCTCGATCACCGCGGCCTGCGCCCGACCCTGCTCCAGGCCGCTCTCCAACGCCTCCCGCTGGGCGCCACGCACCAGCACGGCGCCGAGCAGCACCACCGGTACCAGGCTGGCCGCAGCGTAGGCCGCGAACAGGCGCGAACCCACATGCGGCATTCTCGTCGAGATCTCCTGCATACCTGTTTCTATCGGCCCCCCGACCAGGCGCATGAGGGCGCGGGCCGATCCCGCTGAACCCATCACCCCAGAACGCAGAGTTGGTTAGAGGGCAGGACCCCGGCAAAGTCGCGATTCGTCCCTATTTGTCCGATGGCCCCACGTCGTGGCCCGGCGCTTCGCTACCGCGTTGGTCCAGGCCGGGAGCCAGATTCCAGCAACAGGCATGTTCGGACATTTGGTGCATATCGCGACTTTCCGAGGCGCCCCGCCCGGTCCTGCCCGTGGAGGCACTTCGTGCCTGTGATCTCCGCACCCCGCGTGGTCGCCGGCGGCCAGGTGCTCAGGCCCGGCGCGGTGGTGGTTGAGGGCGACCGCATCGCCGAGGTGCTGCCCGGCCGGCCCCCGGCCGGCCGCGGCCACCTCAGCCTGGAGCACGGCGTGCTCATCCCCGGGCTGGTCGACCTCCAGGTCAACGGCTTCGCCGGGGTGGACCTGGCCAGGGCCGGCCCGGCCGGGTGGGCCTCGGTGGCTCGCGCGGTGGCGGCCACCGGCGTCACCTCGTTCCTGCCAACCCTCATTACCGCGCCGATCGAGGCGCTGGCCGCCGGCCTCGCCCGGGCCCGGGCAGCGCGGGCCCGCGAGGACCTGGGCGCCCGCGAGGACCTGGGCGCCCGCGAGGACCCGGGCGCCCGCGAGGACCTGGGCGCCCGCATCCTCGGCGTCCACCTCGAGGGGCCCTTCCTCTCCCCTGCCCGCCGGGGCGCGCACGACCCGCGCGCGATGCTCGACCCCGCTCCAGAGGTGGTCGACCGGCTGCTCGACGCTGGCGAGGGCATCCTCGCCCTGATGACGCTGGCACCCGAGCGCGAGGGGGCCGTGGAAGCGGTGGCACGGCTGGTCGGGGCCGGCGTGGTCGTCTCGGTCGGCCACTCCGACGCGCGCGCCGCCGAGGTGGCGGCCGCTGTCGACGCCGGGGCCCGCATGGTGACCCACCTGTTCAACGCCCAGCGCGGGCTCCACCACCGGGAGCCGGGCGTGGCCGGGCAGGGCCTGGCCGACCCCCGCCTCACCCTCGGCCTGATCGCCGACCTCGAGCACGTGCATCCCCTGGTCTGCCGGATGGCGATGGCGGCCGCTCCCGGGCGGGTGGCGCTGGTCACCGACGCCACGGCCGCCGCAGGCATGCCGCCCGGCCGCTACCGGCTCGGCGGCGAGGGCGGCGAGATGGTCGAGCTGTCCCAACAGGGCCCGCCGCTGCGGGCGGACGGCACCCTGGCCGGCTCGGCGCTGCGCCTGGACCGGGCGGTGGCCAACGTCGCCGGGCTCGGCGTCGGCCTGGCCGACGCGGTCGCCGCGGCCACCCGGGTCCCGGCCGACCTGCTCGGCCGGACCGACCTCGGCCGCCTGGCCCCCGGGGCCCTGGCCGACCTGGCCTGGCTCGACGACGGCCTGCGGGCCCTGGCCACCTGGGTCGGCGGCATCCCGGCCGGGCCCGCGTCACCCTAGGGATGAATGCGTGCGCGCCCACCGGTGCCTTTGAGCAGGGGTTCGAGGTCGACCTGGCCAAGGAGATCGCCAAGCGCCTCGAGCTGGGCAGCGTCAAGTTCGTCGAGATGCCCTTCTCCGGGCTGGTCGCCGGGCAGCAGTGCCCCTGTGACATCAACTTCAGCCAGGTCACCATCACCGAGGACAGGTCCAAGCTCGTCGACTTCAGCGGACCGTACTTCGACAGCAACCAGGGCGTCCTGGTCAAGAAGGGGACGAAGGTGAGCAGCCTGGCCGACGCCAAGGGGCTCAAGTGGGGCGCCCAGCTCAGCACACGTACTCGACGACCCCGCCGGACGGGTTGTGGTACGCGCCGGCGAAAGCGCCACTACGGCCGCTCGAAGATGGCCGCGATGCCCTGCCCACCACCGATGCACACCGTCACCAGCGCGCGCCTGCCACCGGTGCGCTCCAGCTCGTACAGGGCCTTCACGGTCAGGATGCACCCGGTGACGCCGATCGGGTCGAGCGACACGCCGACCTCTCGCTCGCCAGCCATGCCAGCCTCCTCTGCTCGTCTCGTCACATGTACAGGCCGCCGTTGATGCCGTACACCTCGCCTGTGATGTACCCCGAGTCGGGGTCGGCCAGGAACTCCACCACCCGGGCGATCTCGTCGGGCTGCCCCAGCCGGCCCACCGGGATCTGGGCGATGACCCGGTCAAGCGCCTCGGGCGGCATCGCCGCGACCATCTCGGTGGCGATGAACCCCGGCGCCACCGAGTTCACCGTGATCCCCTTGCGGGCGGTCTCCAGGGCCAGGCTGTTGGTCAGCCCGAACAACCCCGACTTGGCCGCCGCGTAGTTGGCCTGGCCGATGTTGCCCTTCTCGCCGATCACCGAGCTGATGTTGATGATCCGTCCGTAGCCGCGGTCCAGCATGTGCTGCAGCACCGCCCGCGACAGGTAGAACGCGCCCGACAGGTTGACGTGGACCACCCGGTCCCACTCGGTCGGGGTCATCCTGCGGACCGTCTTGTCGATGGTGATCCCGGCGTTGTTGACCAGGATGTCCATGCGGCCGTGCTGCTCGAGGACCTCGCTGATGACCCGCCCGCAGTCGGCCGCCTCGCCGATGTTGCCCTGATGGATCGTGGCGCCGTCGTGGGCGGCGACGAACTGCTTGGCGGTGTCGGCGCCGTGGGAGTAGCCCACGGCCACATTCACGCCCCGGTCGGCAAGCCGGCTGCTGATCGCCAGCCCGATGCCGCGCGCACCGCCGGTCACGAGCGCGACCTGCCCTTCCATACTGGCCATGTGACCCTCCCTCCGGGCCCGGCTAGTTCACGTCTGTGGGGTCTGGCGTGGTGGCCCGGCGGGGCGCATCCTGTCGGGTGAGACTCGAAGGTGTCGCCGACGAGCCTGGTGGAGATCGGCGGTGTGCGCCAACCAATGAGCGAGCAGGACACGTTCACACCGGAGGAATGGCGGACGTTGCAGTTCGGGCCGTTCTGGGTCTTCAGTGCGGTCATCGGGGCGTACAACCGCTTCGACCAGCGGGACTACCGGGTCTTCGTGCGGTGCCTGGAGGCGGTCGCGACGTCCCCGGGGCGGCTCGGCCGCGAGGTGGTGACCTCGGTGGTGGCGGACCTGGAGGGGCTGACGAGGGAGTACGGACGCGACACCCGTACCATCGGCGTCGGCCTCGGGCAGGTGAGCGCTCTGCTGGACAGGGCCGGGGAGGACGAGGGCCTGCGTGTCAAGGGCATGCTGGTCTCGGAGATCGGTGAAGGCGTCGCCCGGGCCAGAGGACGGTACGGAGAGGAGATGAGCGAGGACGACGCCGGGAGCCTGGCCCTCGCCGCGCAGCTGCTCTCCTTCGACGTCGAGTTCTCCGACGACTGATCGACTGGCGTGCTCGACGAGCCCGATCCTCATCGGCGGTCTCCTGGCTGGCTCGGTGTGACGATGGGGTCGGGGAGGATCAGGCGTACAGGGGAGGCCGTTCGGCGAGCTCCACGACCGCGCGGCGTCCCGACGCGAGCGCCTCGAGGCAATGCTCGGCCACGGCCGTGGTGGCATAGCCGTCCCAGGCGCTCGGACCGCTGATCTCGCCCCGGAGCACGTCGTTCACCCACGCCTGCAGCTCGTTGTGGTAGGCGTCGGCGAAACGGACGCGGAAGTCGGCCGGGATGGCGCCGTACCGCCGGCCCTGCTCGCGGACGTCGACCGCCGCCTGCTCGGCGAGCGACACCGTGCCCGTCTCCCCCACCAGCTCGCAGCGGATGTCGTACCCGTACTGGCAGGTGACGAAGCTCTCGACGTCGACGAGCACGCCGTGCTCGGTCTCCAGCAGGACGAACTGCGGGTCCTGGAGACCCTCGGGGGCCTGGGAGCTGCGGCGTGGGGTGAGGATGTTGGCCGCCACGATCTCCTGCCCGAGCAGCCAGCGGGTGACGTCGATCTCGTGGACCACCGAGTCGGTGATCATCATGTCGCTGGTGAACCCCGCGGGGACGCTGGGGTTGCGGTGCTTGCAGTGGAGCAGCAGGGGCTGGCCGATCTGCCCGCTGTCGAGGGCGTCCTTGATGGCCCGGAAGCCGTCGTCGTAGCGCCGCATGAAGCCGACCTGGACCAGCCGCTTGGGCAGGGCCGCCTCCGCCTCCACGACCCGGAGGCAGGCGTCGGTCTCCGGCGCCAGCGGCTTCTCGCACAGCACCGGCTTGCCCGCGGCGATGCAGGCCAGCGTGTACTCCTCGTGGGTGAACCCGGGCGAGGCGATCACGACCGCCTGGACCTGGTCGTCGCCGATGAGGTCGTGGGCCTCCGAGGAGACGCGCACGGGCCCAACCTCATCGGCGACACGCTTGGCCTGCTCGACGTTCACGTCGGAGACGGCGACGACCTGTGCGTTCGAGATGCTTGTGGCGAGCCGCCGGACGTGGTCCTCCCCCATGAGCCCGGTACCGACGACCCCGATCTTGAGCGTCACGACAGCACCCCTTGCAGCGCCGGCTCAACGGTTGCCTGGCTTCGGCCCGACCCCGCAGCCGTTGAGGTAGCTGCGGGTGCGGGCCGCGATCGGGAGCGGGACGTCCGGGTCGCACGGATACAGGTCCTGCTCCACGATCATGAACAGGTCGGCGTCGAGCTGGTCGAGGGCGTCCAGGATCGGCTCGACGGCCGGGACGCCCTGCGGAGGCTCGCACATCACGCCCCGCCGCACCGCCTTGGCGAACCCCAGGTGCTCCTCCCTGACCTGCTTCAGGACCGTCGGGTCGACCTGCTTGACGTGGAGGTAGCCGATGCGCTCCGGATAGTTGCGGATGAGCTCGACGTTGTCGCCGTCGTAGTAGGAGATGTGCCCGGTGTCCAGGCAGAGCGAGACCGTCGCCGGGTCGGTCTCCTCGAGGAAGCGCTCGACCTGGGGCTGCGTCCCCACGTGGCTGTCGGCGTGGGGATGGAAGACCAGCGTGAGGCCGTACTCCTCCTTGATGATCCTGCCGAGCTCCGACATGGCGTTCACCAGCGTCCGCCACGCCGTGCTGTCCAGCTCCGGGCCCTCGAGGAGCTTGCCTTCGGGGTCGGTGTACAGGTCCGGCAGGCCGATGAGGTAGCGCCCGCCCAAGGCCGCGACCAGCTCGGCCGCACGCCGCGCCTCCGCGAGGTCCGCCGGCCACCTCTCGGCGTGGTGGAGGCCGGCGAAGGCGGCTTGGCCGGAGACCTTGAGCCCTCGCCGGTCCAGCTCGTCGCGGAGCCGGGCCGGGTCGGTCGGCAGGTAGCCGTACGGGCCGAGCTCCAGCCACTGGTAGCCGGCCTCGGCGAACTCGTCGAGGAACCGCTGCCACGGCGTCTGGGCCGGGTCGTCGGGGAACCACACGCCCCACGAGTCGGGGGCGCTGCCCAGCCGGATGCGCGCCCGGGGGCTCCCGGCGGTGTCCGTCGTCATCGCCACCTCTCCTTCCCTCGGTTGGCGGCTGGGAAGCGCTTGCGTGCGGGGTCCGGTCGATGGCTACGAGGCGCCGAACTTGGCGAGGTACTGCTGCACCCGCTCACGGTTGAAGACCGATGACTCGCGTGCGCGCTCCTCCCAGGCGAACACGCACACGGTGGCGATGCCGTCGAACCCAAGCTCGGCGAGGGTGCCGAAGAACAGGTCCCAGTCGACCTCCCCCTGGCCGATGTCGAGGTGCTGGTGCACGCGGGCCGGCGACCCGGGTGGGTTGACGATGTAGCGCAGGCCGGAGGAGCCGCGATGGTCGAACGAGTCCGCGATGTGCAGGTGGGTCAGCAGCGGCCCGGCGTCGCGCATGATCCCGGCCATGTCCCCGCCCATGTGGAAGGTGTGCGGCGCGCAGTACAGGTAGGAGACTGCGTCGTGGTCGATGCCACGGAGCAGCTGGATGGCGACCCGGCCGTCCTCGACGAAGTCGTCGGGATGCGGCTCGAGGCGCAGCTCGACGCCCTCACGCTCGAAGACCGGCAGCAGCTCCCCCATCGAGCGCCAGAACTGCGCCTCGCTGGCGGCGGCGGCCTCGGGCCGCCCGTTGAGCTCCGAGTTCATGACCGTGCAGCCGAGCTCCACGGTGACCTCGATGGCCCGCTTCCAGTACCGCACGGCCGCCTGGCGCTCGTCCTCGTCCGGGCCGGACCACTTGTACAGCGGCAGCACCGAGGAGACCTCCACGCCGGCCCCGGCCAGGGCCTGCTTGAACTGGGCGATGGTGGCCCGGTCGGCGCGCGGGTGGAGGAAAAACGGCAGGAAGTCCTCCCGCGGCGACAGCTCGATGTACTGGTAGCCGAGCTCGGCCACGACCCCGGGGAGCTCGGTCAGGGGGACGGTGCGGAGCATGTACGGGTCGAGGGCGAGCTTCATGGCGGCTCCTGTCACGCGCTCGGCTGGTCGGGAGCCTGCGTCTGGCGAACGCCCAGCTCGGCAACCTCGTGCTCGAACTCCGCGGCGACGTGCCGCAGCTCGGAGTCCTCGTCGCCGAACCGCTCGAGCTCGTGGGTGAGCTGTTCCAGCTCCGCGCCGCCGGCCATGAGACCGGTGAGCTCCGCGAGGCTGATCTCGTTCTTGGCGTAGTAGCCGATGCTGCGACCACGGTTGAGCAGCAGGAAGCGGTCGCCGACGGGGTAGGCGTGGTGGGGGTTGTGGGTGATGAAGATGACCCCGAGCCCGCGCTCCTTGGCCTGCACGATGTAGCGGAGCACCACCCCGGCCTGCTTGACGCCCAGCGCCGCCGTCGGCTCGTCGAGGATGAGCACCTTGGCCCCGAAGTGCACCGCGCGCGCGATGGCCACGCACTGCCGCTCCCCGCCCGACAGCGTGCCGATCGGCTGGTCGACGTCGCGCAGGTCGATGCCCATGTCGAGCAGTTCCTTCTTGGTCATCTGGCGCATGCCGCCGAGGTCCATGGTCGGGCCCTTGCGGACCTCGTTGCCGAGGAAGAAGTTGCGCCAGACCGGCATCAGCGGCACGACGGCCAGGTCCTGGTAGACGGTGGCGATGCCGTGGTCGAGGGCCTCGCGGGGCGAGTTGAAGTGCACCGCCTCGCCCTCGACCTCGTAGGTGCCGTGGGTGTGCTGGTGCAGTCCGGCGATGATCTTGATGAGGGTGGACTTTCCAGCGCCGTTGTCGCCGAGCACGCAGGTGACCTCTGACCCGCTGACCTCCAGGGTGACGCCCTGCAGGGCGATGATGTTGCCGTAGTTCTTGCCGGCGTCGGTGAGCCGGACCAGCGGCGCCCGGGTCTCCGTCTCCACTGTGCTGGTCATCTCGATGCCTCCGCGCGATGACGGATGAAGTTGTTCAGCAGGATGGCCCCCAGCAGCAGCGCGCCGAGGAAGAAGAAGAACCAGTCAGGGTTCCAGCCGGCGTAGACGATGCCCTGGTTGGTCATCCCGAAGATGAACGCCCCGATCGCGGCGCCGATGACCGAGCCATAGCCGCCGGTGAGCAGGCACCCGCCGACCACCGCGGCGACGATGTAGATGAACTCGTTGCCGAGCCCGATACCGGACTGCACGGTGTTGAAGGCGAACAGGATGTGCATGCCGGTGAACCAGGCCAGGAACCCCACCGTCATGAACAGGCCGATCTTCACCTTGTTCACTGGTACACCCACCGCCCGGGAGCTGGGCGCGGAGCCGCCGACGGCGAAGATCCAGTTGCCGACGTGGGTGCGGAGCAGGACCCAGGTGGCGACGAGGATGAAGAGGATCCACCACAGCAGCGTGATCCGGATCGAGACACCCCCGACCGTGAACTGGGAGGCGAACACCGCCTTGGCCGCCTCGAAGCCGGCGATGTCAGACACGTCGTTGGTGCCGACATTGCCGGTGACGATCTTGGTCACGGCCAGGTTGAGTCCCCGCAGCATGAAGAACGTGCCCAGGGTCACCAGGAAGCTGGGGATGCCCGTCTTCACCACCAGATATCCGTTGATGAAGCCGATCAGCAGGGCGACGACCAGCGCGACCAGGACACCCACCCACATGTTGGCGCTGAGCTGGTAGCTGATCATCGATGCGACCAGCGCCGAGCCGGTGACGGCGACGCCGGCCGAGAGGTCGAACTCCCCGCCGATCATGAGCAGCGCCACCGCGACCGCCGGGATGCCGTAGGTGGAGCTGACGTAGAGAACGGTCGCGAGCGAGCTGGCGTCGCGGAATGGGGGCGCGACGATGAAGAAGATGAGGAAGATCACGATCGCGCCGGCCAGCGCCCCGACCTCGGGGCGAGCCAAGAGCCGGCCGAGCGACGACCTTTGTGCAACCCGCTCGTCCCGGGCGGGGGCCGGCGGGGTGCCGACGTCCACTGTCTGACTCATTCGAACCTCCGAGGATGGGGGGCTGCATGGGGGCCGCCACGTTCGGTGGCCCCCCATGCCGCTGGCCTACCGCGTGCCGGCCTCCGCGAACTTGCCGATGAAGTCGATGTTGCTCTTGTCGACGAGGAACGGTCCGGTCAGGGTCGGCTGCCCGCCGCCGAGGACGTTGCCGTTGGTCTTGTAGAGCCAGAGCGAGTCGACCGCCAGGTAGCCCTGCAGGAACGGCTGCTGGTCGATCGCCCACTGGAGCTCACCGGCGGTGATCTTGGGCGGGATCTGGGGGTTGAAGTCGAAGGTCCCCAGCTTGGCGGAGCTCCCCGCGTCCTTGATGGCGTCGATCGCGGCCAGGGCGATGGGCGCGCCCAGGGTGACCACGAAGTCGATGCTCTTGTCCTGGGTCAGCTTGGCGGCGATGGTCGACTGCACCGAGGGCAGGTCCGAGCCGTTCACGTAGATCTTCTGCCAGTTGCCGGTGAAGGTCTTCTTGACCCCGTCGCAGCGGGCCTCCAGCTGGACCTGGCCCTGGAACTGGATAACGCACAGGAGGTTCTTGTACCCCTCGTCGGCGGCTCGCTTGCCCGCGGTCTCGCCGGCCAGGCTCTCGTCGGAGCCGAAGTACGACAGCGCGCCCGACTCCGCGTACTTGCCGATGCCGGCGTTGAAGGCGACCACCGGGATGCCGGCGTCGATGGCCTTCTTGACTGCCGGCGCGATGGCCGGCGGGTCGGGGATGGTGACCGCGATGGCGTCGACCTTGGCGTCGATCGCGTTCTGGATGAGCGTGGCCTGCTTGCCGGAGTCTGGGTCGGACGAGTACTGGAACTTGACGTTGTCCTTGGCCGCGGCGGCCTCGGCGCCCTTGCGGATGATGTCCCAGAAGGTGTCGCCAGGGGCGCTGTGGGTGACCATCTGGACGGTGATCTCCGGCGTGCTCGCCCGCCCGGCGCCGCCAGTCGCCGGCTGCTGCTCTTCCTGCTTGCCGCCCGAGCTGCTGCAGGCGGCGGCCGCGAACAGCACGACGGCGAGCAGCGCCACGAGGCGGGGATGCCTACGGAGTTGGATCATCGAGATCCGCCTTTCTGCTTGGAGCAGCCATGAACGGGGCAGCGCCGGGCGGTGCCCGTGGATCGCTCCTCTTGTCGTAGTTCATCCCACCTCCTCCAGTCAGCGAGACGTCGGGAAGCCGAGCTCCACGGCCGAGTCGCGGGGGACGGGCCAGCGGGTTGTGACGACCTTGCCGCGGGTGTAGAAGGCGACGCCCTCGGGGCCGTGGACATGGAGGTCGCCGAACAGGGAGTCCTTCCAGCCGCCGAAGGAGTAGAAGGCCATCGGCACCGGGATCGGCACGTTGACCCCTACCATCCCCGCCTGGACCTCGTTCTGGAACTTGCGGGCGGCCGCGCCGTTGGAGGTGAAGATGGCCGTGCCGTTGCCATAGGGGTTGCGGCCGATCATCTCGATCGCCTCGTCGATCGTGTTGGTGCGCAGCACGATCAGGACGGGCCCGAAGATCTCCTCCCTGTAGATGGCCATGTCCGTGGTGACCTCGTCGAACAGGCTCGGCCCGAGGTAGAAGCCGTCCTCGTGGCCCTCGACCCTGAGGTTGCGCCCGTCGACCACCAGCTTGGCGCCCTGGCGCACGCCGCTCTCGATCAGGCCGGCCACCTTGTCCCGGGCGGCGCCGCTGACAAGCGGCCCCATGTCGGTCTCCGGGTCAAGGCCCGGCCCGGTGCGCAGGCTCTCGGCCCGCTCGCGGACCTTGTCGACCAGCACGTCGCCGGCCTTGCCGACCGCGACCGCGGTCGAGATCGCCATGCAGCGCTGGCCGGTGGAGCCGAAGGCGGCAGAAACCAGCGCGTCGGCGGCCGAGTCCATGTCGGCGTCGGGCATCACCAGGGCGTGGTTCTTGGCCCCGCCGAGGGCCTGCACCCGCTTGCCGTGCGAGGTCCCGCGCTCGTAGACGTAGCGGGCGATGGGCGTCGAGCCGACGAACGAGACCGCCGCGATCCCGGGGTGGTCGAGGACCGCGTCGACGGCCACCTTGTCGCCGTGTACCACGTTGAACACCCCGTCGGGCAGTCCCGCCTCGGCGTAGAGCTCGGCGATCCGGACCGACACCGACGGGTCGCGCTCGGACGGCTTGAGCACGAAGCTGTTGCCGCAGGCGATGGCGATCGGGTGCATCCAGGCCGGCACCATCACCGGGAAGTTGAACGGCGTGATGCCGGCGCACACCCCAAGCGGCTGGCGCATCGAGTAGCAGTCCACCTCGGTGGAGACGTTCTCGGAGTAGTCGCCCTTCAGCAGGTGCGGGATGCCGGAGGCGACCTCGACGACCTCGAGGCCGCGCTGGACCTCGCCGGCCGCGTCGGGCACCACCTTGCCGTGCTCGGAGGCGATGATCCGGGCCAGCTCGTCCTGGTACCGTTCCAGCAGCTGGCGGAAGGCGAACATGACCCGCGCGCGGCGCACGACCGAGGTGTTCCGCCACGCGGGAAAGGCGGCCTGGGCCGCCTGCACGGCGGCGTCGACGTCGTCGCCGCCGGCCAGGGCGACCTGTGCGGTCTGCTGCCCGGTGGCCGGGTCGTACACCGCGCCGGTCCGCTCGGGCTCCCGGTCGACGGAGCGGCCGTTGATCCAGTGGTTGATCGTCCGCATGAGCAAGTCCTCTCCGTTGCCGCTGCTTACAGGTAGAGCCGCTGGGTCTGCTTGTCGCGCTTGTACTCGGCCCGTGCGGCCTGGACCGACTCCGAGGTCGAGACCTCGGCGACGGCAACGTCCCACCAGGAGCCGCCGATGGTCACGTACTCGGTCGGGTCGGTCTCGACGTGGACCACGACGGTCTGGTCGGTGTCCCTGGCCGTCTTGAGGGCGTCGGTGAGCTCGGCGATCGAGCGGGCGGTCAGCACCCGCGCGCCGAGGCTGGCCGCGTTGGCGGCCAGGTCGACCGGGAGGAGGTCGCCCTCGAGCTCGCCGTTGTCGTCCCGGTAGCGGAAGTTGCAGCCGAACCGGCCCGAGCCGGCCGCCTCCGACAGCGACCCGATGGACGCGTAGCCGTGGTTCTGGACCAGGACGACGATCAGCTTGACCCGCTCGGCCACGGCCGTGACCAGCTCCTGCGGGGCCATCAGGTAGGAGGCGTCACCGATCATGACGAACACCTCGCGGTCGGGCGCGGCGAGCTTGATGCCCAGCCCGCCCGGGATCTCGTAGCCCATGCAGGAGTAGCCGTACTCCAGGTGGAAGCCCTTGGGGTCGCGGGTGCGCCACAGCTTGTGGAGGTCGGCCGGCATGCTGCCGGCCGCGCAGACGACCACGTCGCGGCGCTCGGCGGCGTCGTTGACCGCCCCGATCACCTCGCCCTGGCTTGGCAGCGGCCCGTGCCCGGCCCGGTAGACCCGCTCGACGGCGGCATCCCAGGCCCGCTGGTGCTCGGCGGCCAGCTCCTGGTAGCCGCTGTCGACCCGCCAGCCGCCCAGGGCCTCGCGCAGGGCCTCGAGCGCCACCCGGGCGTCGGCCACGACCGGCGTGGCGGCGTGCTTGAACGCGTCAACCGGGGTGACGTTGACGTTGACGAAGCGGGCCTCGGGGTTGGCGAACACGCTGTGCGAGGCGGTCGTGAAGTCGCTCCAGCGCGTGCCGATGCCGAGCACGACGTCCGCCTCGCGAGCCATGGCGTTGGCCCCGTCGGTCCCGGTCACCCCGATCGCGCCAAGGGCCGACGGGTGGTCGTAGGGCAGCGAGCCCTTGCCGGCGTAGGTCTCGGCCACCGGGATGCCGGTCGCCTCGACGAGCGCCCGCAGGGCGTCGGTGGCCTCCGAGTAGATGACCCCGCCGCCGGCCACGATCAGCGGGCGCCGGGCCGTCCGCAGTACCTCGACGGCTCGGGCCAGGATGGCCGGCTCTGGCACGGGCCGGGCCACGTGCCAGACCCGGCGCTCGAACAGCTCCTCGGGGTAGTCGAACGCTTCGGCCTGGACGTCCTGGGGCAGGGCGAGGGTGACCGCTCCGGTCTCGGCAGGGTCGGTCAGCACCCGCATCGCCTCCAGCAGCGAGCCGGGAAGCTGCTCGGGGCGGTTGATCCGGTCCCAGAAGCGCGACACCGGCCGGAAGCAGTCGTTGGCGGTGACGTCCGGCCCGCCCGGCGACTCGAGCTGCTGCAGCACCGGCGGGCCCACCCGGGTGGCGAACACGTCTCCGGGCAGCAGCAGCACCGGCAGCCGGTTGACGGTGGCCGCCGCCGCCCCGGTGACCATGTTGGTGGCGCCCGGCCCGATCGAGGAGGTGCACGCGAAGGTGCTCAGGCGGTTGCGCTGGCGGGCGAAGCCGGCCGCGGCGTGGACCATGCCCTGCTCGTTGCGGGCCTGGTAGTAGCGCAGCCGGTCGGCGTACTGCTGCAGGGCCTGCCCGACGCCGGCCACATTGCCATGCCCGAAGATGCCGAAGCAGCCGGCGAACAGGCGCTGCTCCTGCCCGTCACGCTCGGTGTGCTGGTTGGCCAGGAACTCGACCAGGGCCTGGGCCGTGGTCAGCCGCCGCGTCGACCTCGTCGTCATTGGCGCCTCTCTCCTCCTCCTGCCGCCTCTGCTGCGCCCGCCCGCCGCCGGCGCCTCTCTCCTCCTGCCGCCTCTGCTGCGCCCGCCCGCCGCTGGTGTCCTCCTTGTGGTCGGCTCATCGGCAGGCGGGGGTCGACGGCCTGCTCGGCCCAGCTCCCACGGACCCACGCGTGGGCCGGGTCGTCGCAGAAGCGCCAGACCCGCTCGCCGGGACCAGCCATCACGTTGAGGTAGTACATGTCGTAGCCGGGAGCGGCCATGGACGGACCGTGGTAGCCGTAGGGGACGAGCACGACGTCGCCGGCGCGGACCTCGGCGAACACGTCGATCTGCCGGTCCGGGCCCGACGAGTAGACCCGCTGGTAACCCAGCCCAGGACCGCCGCTCCCGCCGGCGATCTCGAAGTAGTAGATCTCCTCGAGGACCACCTCGCCCTCGCGGAGCTCGTCGTGCTTGTGCGGCGGGTAGGAGGACCAGTTGCCACCGGGGGTGAGGACCTCCACGGCGATGAGCTTGTCGGCCTCGAACGCCTCCGGGGAGCAGAAGTTGTTCACCTGGCGGCTGGCCAGGCCGGCCCCGCGCAGCTCCACCTGCACCGCCTCGGCGGGGCCGTATGCCGGGTCGAGCCGGTGGCTGGCCAGCGCCGACGGCAGGGCGAACCTGCCGCCACCCGCGCTGGAGACGCGCACCTCGGCGTCCACGGGGACGTAGGCGAAGTCGGTGACCCGGGCGAACACGTCCTCGCGGCCGGCCAACTCGAAGCGGCGCGACTCGCACTCGACCACGCAGCTGCCGGCGAGCGGCAGCACCAGCAGCTCGTCATGGCCGCTGGCGAAGGTGTGGGCGGCGCCAGGCGGCAGCTCGAGGACGCGCAGGCCGCTGAACGCCCAGCCGGCCTGCTCGGGCGTGACCGCCGGCGAGAACGCACCCTCGACGGTGGTGCCCCGGGGCAGGTGGAGCTTGCCGTCCATCACCCGTTGCCGTCCTGCAGCAGGCCCACCGCGGTGTCGACCGCCGCGGCGACGTCGTCATCGGGCGGGTAGAGCAGGGACCGGCCGATCACGAGCCCCTGGACGGTGGGAAGCCTGAGCGCCTTGCGCCAGCTCTCGAACGCCGCGTCCTGGGCGGCGCTCACCTCCCCGCCGAGCAGCAGCGCCGGCAGGGTGGTCGCCGCCATGACGCGCTCCATCTCGTCGACGACCGGCACCTTGAGCCAGGTGTAGGCCGAGGTGACACCGAGGCCGGCGGCCACGGTCATCGCGCGGATGGTCGCCTCGGCGCTGAGGTCGATGCGGACCCGCCCGTCGACCCGGTGGGACAGGAACGGCTCCACCATGGCCATGAGCCTGCGCTCGGCCAGCTCGCTGACCGCGCGGCCACAGGCCTCGACGGTGGCCGCCGTGGACGGGTCCTCGGGGTCGATGCGCAGCAGCATCTTGCCGCCCTCGAAGCCCGCCGCGGCAAGCGCCTCGGCGTCGTAGGCGGTGAAGCGGTCGTCGATCTCGAAGGCCGTCCCGGCCAGCCCGCCCCGGTTCATGGACCCGATCACGACCTTGCCGTCGAGCGCGCCGAGCAGCAGCAGGTCCTCGATGATGTCGGGGGTGCCGAGAACGCCGTTGACGCCCGGACGGGAGAGGGCCAGACACAGCCGGTCGAGCAGCTCGACACGGTCGGCCATGGCCATGGCCCGCTGGCCGGCGCGCAGCGCACCACGGGCCGGGTGGTCGGCCGCGATGATCATGAGCTTGCCGTGCTCGTTGAACAGCGACGCCGGGCGCGCGCGCCGGGCCGCTGCCTCGGCGACCGCTCCGGGGCGGCGGGTACGGGCCTCCAGGATGGCTCGGTACTGCTCATCGCGCATTGACGGCCTCCTCGAGCTTCGCTTCCACCTCTGCGGCGTCGGGCATGGCATCGGCGCACGCGAGCCGGGAGGCGACGATCGCGCCGGCGGCGTTGCAGAACCGCATCAGCCACTCGAGGTCCCAGCCGGCGAGCAGCCCGTGGCACAACGCCCCGCCGAACGCGTCGCCGGCACCGAGGCCGTTCACGACCTCGACGGGCACCGGCGGGACCTCGACCTCGGTGTGGGCGTCCCTGGCCAGCACCCCCTTGGGCCCCTGCTTGACGACCACGAGGTCGACGCCGCGGTCGCGCAGCGCCCGGGCGGCGGCCCTCGGCTCGCGCACCCCGACCGCGGTGTCGGACTCGTCGAGGTTGCCCACCGCGACCGTGGCGTAGCCCAGCGCCCGCTGCACCCAGGTCCGCGCCTCCTCCCGCGACGACCAGAACATCGGGCGGTAGTCCAGGTCGAGGACGGTGATACCCGCCCTGGCCCGCGCTTCGAGCGCCCGGAGCGTCGCCGTGCGGCTGGGCTCCTGGGACAGGCCGGTGACCGTCACCCAGAAGACCCGCGCCGACCGGATCGCGTCGAGGTCCAGCTCCGCGGCGTCGATCTCGAGGTCGGGCGCCTTGGGGTAGCGGTAGAAGTAGAGCGGGAAGTGGTCTGGCGGGAAGATCTCGCAGAACGTCACCGGCGTCGGCAGGCCAGGCACTGCGGTGACGTACCGGTCGTCGACGCCGAACTTGCGCAGCGCGTCGTGGAGGAACTCCCCGAAGGGGTCCTGGCCGGTGCGGGTGATGACCGCGCTGCGCCGGCCGTAGCGGGCGGCGGCCACCGCGACGTTGGTCGCGCTGCCGCCGAGGTACTTCCCGAAGCTCTCGACCTCGCGCAGCGACACCCCGACCTGGAGCGGATAGATGTCGACCCCGATGCGTCCCATCGTGAGCACGTCGAACGGCTCGGAGTCGACAGATCCGACTTGCATGGTGCCACCTCCACCATGCCGCAGAGGAAATGCTCGCCAGTCGATGCCTAGAGAGTTACAGTTACGTTAACGATTGCATATCTACTACCTTGGGTGATTGCTGTCAACCCTTTGTCCTGACCTACTGACAGCATTACAACGGCTGCGAGGCAACCCGGCGACATCCCCGCAGAGCAGCGCCGAGGAAGGGGGCTTGTGATGGTCGCCACACCCTCGGTCACCGTCGATCGCACGAGCCCGGTGCCGCTCTACTACCAGGTGGCCCAGCAGCTCGAGCACGCCATCGAGTCGGGGGAGCTGCCACCCGGTACCCGCCTGGACAACGAGCTCGCCTTGTCCGAGCAGCTCGGCGTGTCCCGGCCGACGTTGCGCCGGGCCATGGAGTACCTCGTCGACCGCGGCTACCTGGTGCGCAAGCGCGGGATCGGCACCCAGGTGGTGCATCCCAAGCTGCGGCGGCCGGTCGAGCTGACCAGCCTCTACGACGACCTGACCGTAAGCGGCAAGGACCCGCGCACCTCGGTGCTCTCGCTCAAGATCGTGCCCGCGACCGATGCGGTGGCCCACACGCTCGGGATCGACGATGGCAGCCCGGTGTACGCGCTGGAGCGGCTCCGCTACGCCGACGGCGAGCCGCTCGCGGTCATGCGCAACTGGATCCCGTCGGGCCTGGTCCAGCTCAAGGCCGAGGCGCTCGAGGCGACCGGCCTCTACCAGCTCATGCGCGCCGCCGGCGTCCGGTTGCACCTGGCGTCGCAGACCATCGGGGCCCGAGGGGCCACCACGGCCGAGGCCCGGCTGCTGCACGCCACCAAGGGTGAGACGCTGCTGACCATGCAGCGCACCACCTATGACGACACCGGGCGGCCAGTGGAGCTCGCCCACCATTTCTACCGCGCCTCCCTCTACTCGTTCGAGGTCGTCCTGGTCAGCCGGTAGCCGGCGGCCCAGGACGTCGTCCGCTCCGTTCGAGTATCCGGTGGCGTTCATACCACCTGGTCCATCCCCGCTCCTCGTCGGTTAAAGAAGCTCGCGCATCACCGTGACGTCCGACCTGATCGCCTTCAGGGATCCCGTGGTCTAAGCAGGTCACCAGAAGTTCTGCCCATAACCCGGGTCAGCGACCAGGGCCTTCCCGTCAAAGTTACGGACAGGACTTCTGAGCAGGTGCTTAGGTGATGCGCGAGCTTCTTTAGGTGATGCGTGACGCGGCGGTGCGGAGGGTCTCGGCGGCGTACCGCAACCCTTCCATCTGGTCGAGCTCCTGGTCCTCGTGCTCGATGTTGACGGCCATGTCCGGGTCGATCTTCGCAAGGGCCTGGAGGAACTCGCTCCAGAAGTCGACGTCGTGACCGCGGCCGACAGCGACGAAGTCCCATGAGGAGTTCTCGGGCCAGCGGCTCAGCGTGTAGCGGCCGCCCAGGGAGACGGCACCGGGGTCATCGGGGGAGACCCGCCCGAACCGGTCGTCGAGCACGCCGTTGACCTTGGCGGCCGGGTTGATGCGGGTGTCTTTGGCCGCGGCGTTGTACACCAGGCCGCCCAGCCGGTCCAGGGCCGCGACGGGGTCGATTCCCTGCCAGAACAGGTGGCTCGGGTCCATCTCTGCACCGACGTGCGTGGCGTTGATCTCGGTGGCCAGCCGTTCCATGGTCGCCGGGTTGTAGACCACGTTATGAGGGTGCATCTCGATGCAGACCTTGACATCGGCGTCGCGGGCGCGGGCCTGGATGTCCTTCCAGTACGGAATCGCCACCTCGTTCCACTGGTAGTCCCGGGCGTCGAGGTAGACGCTGTGCCACGGCTCGACCGTCCACGAGGGAAGCCTGCCTCCGGGGTCCGAGGCGGGCAGCCCGGACATGGTGACGACGCGTTTGACGCCCAGGAGCGCCCCCAGCTTGATCGCGTCGCGCACGTCCTTGGCGTGCTTCGGCCCGACCTCCGGGTTGGGGTCCAGCGGGTTGCCGTTGCAGTTGAGCGCGGTGAGGGTCACGCCGGCGGTGCTGAACAGCCCCAGGTACTCGTCACGCGCGTCCTGGCTGGCGCGCACCTGCTCGATCGGGAGATGCGGGGCGGGCAGGAACCCGCCCGAGTTGATCTCCGCACTGTCCAGCCCCAGGTCGCGAAGGGTCTGGAGCGCCTCGGCGACGGGCTTGTCGTGCAGGCAGGCGGTGTAGGCACCGAGCTTCATGTCCATCAGTCCTTTCGGAGGTGTGCGCCCGCGGCCGTGCCGACCTGCGGATCGCTTCGCGGGCTCCGTTTCTGTCTGCGCAGGCAACACCTAGCTGATCGCCACCCCCCCGCCGCCGGACTTGGCGGACGCGACGACCGCGTCGAGCAGACGGAGGTTTCGCAGGCCCTCTTCGAACGACGCCGAGCGGGGCATCCGGTCCAGGCCGGCGACCTGCTCCAGGAACGCCCGGGCCTGGAAGGTGAACAGATCGTTCTGCCCGTAGTTCACTCCCGGGAAGTCCATCGGGAGACCACGGGCGAGGTATGGGTGGGCGGGCCCCGCCAGGACCTGGCGGTACCCCTGGGCCACGGCAGGCGGGGTGCCGTCCGCGAAGCCGAACTCTCCGCCGCGGGCCAGATCGAAGGTGGCGGCACCGTTCTCGGTGAACAGCTCGAAGCCCAACGAGTTCGGCAGGCCGTACGCGACGCGCGAGGCGGACAGCGTGCCGGTCGCCCCGGACGCGAACGTCGCCGTGAAGGTGACGAGGTCTTCGTTCTCGACCGGCTCGCGCACGTCGCTGACCGCCACCGCCGCATGACCCATGGCGGTGCCGAGCGGGAGCGCACGCTCGGTGATGAAGGTGGCCAGCACGGCGCCACGGACCGACTCGATGGGACCGCACACGAACTCGGCGACGTCCACCAGGTGGCTGCCGATGTCGGAGAGGGCACCGGAGCCGGCGCCTCCCTTGTACCGCCAGCTCATCGGGCCGTTGGGATCGCACCCGTAGTCGCACCAGTAGTGGCCGTTGAAGTGCAGCGGCCGGCCGATACTGCCGCGCTCGACCTGCTCCTGGATGGCGGAAATGGCAGGAGACCGGCGGAAGGTGAACCCGACGCCGGTCTGCTGCTGCGAGGCCTGCGCCGCCGCCACCATCGCCTGGGCGTCCTCCACGCTCGGGGCCAGCGGCTTCTCGCAGAGGACATGCTTGCCAGCGGCCAGCAGGCCCTCGACGATCTCGCGGTGGAACGGGTTGGCGACCACGACGCTGACGGCGTCGACGTCGGGCGCCGCGGCGATGGCCTCCCAGCTGGACTCCGCCCGCTGGTAGCCGAAGCGCCAGGCGGCATCGGTGGCGAACGCGGTGTTGACGTCGGCGATGGCGACGAGCCTGACCTCAGGCAGATCTGGGTCGTACAGTGTGGTCGCCGACCGGTACCCGGCGGCATGCGCCCGGCCTGCCATGCCGGCACCAATGACCGCCACACCGATCGATGGCTTGCTCATCTTTGTCCCCGTTCTCTCCTGGCCTGAAGGCCTACCGTCCTGGTCCCTCTCTGGTCGGCGTGATCGGCTGCGGCAACGTCAGCGTCAACTTCCACCTGCAGCGTACGCAGCGCATCCGGAACTGTCCCAGGTGGTCGGCCTGGGCGATCCCACCGCAGAGCGCTTGGAGCTTGCCCGCGACGCCGTCGGGCTGGCCGCCGATCTTCGAGCTCGTGCCAGTGTCGCGACCGACGGCATTGGCCGCATGGGTTGGATGTGGGCGTAGGAGCTCCTCGCCTGCGAGGAGGTCGACGCGATCTACATACCGCTACCGATCTCGATGCACACCGAGTGGACGGTCAAGTCGCTTGCAGCAGGCAAGCAGGTCCTTTGCGAGAAGCCCTTCGCCACCAGTGCCGAAGACGCCGCGCTGTGCTTCGAGGTTCGGCGGTCGAGTCTCCCGATCCGATCAGCCGACCCCGAGGAGGGCGCGGGCGGTGCCCGGGTCGCTGCGGAACTCGGCGGCGGTGGATCTGTGGACGACCTGGCCCTTTTCCATGACGCACACGCTCGCGGCCAGCTGGAACGCCACCCAGAGATTCTGCTCGACGAGCACGGCTGACAGGCCACCGGCGACGAGCTCGGCGAGTACCCCGGTCACCTGCTCGACCACGGTGGGGGCGAGCCCGTCGGACGGCTCGTCCAGCACGAGCAGGCGTGGGTTGCGGAGCAGGGCGCGGCCGATCGCGAGCATCTGCTGCTCCCCGCCCGATAGCTGGTCCCCGCGGTGGCGGGCGCGATCGGCGAGCCGGGGCAGCAGCTCGTAGACCCGTTCGAGGGTCCAGCCGCCTGGCACGGCGCGCAGGCCGATGCGCAGGTTCTCCTCGACCGTGAGGGGGGTGAAGACCCGCCGTCCCTGGGGGACGAGCGCGATCCCGGCCCGTGCCACCACGTGGGCGGGCCGTCCGGCCAGCTCGACCCCGTCGAGCCGGATCGAGCCCGCGCTCGGCCGCAGCATGCCCATGATGGCGTGGACGGTGGTGGTCTTGCCCACGCCGTTGCGGCCGAGCAGCGCGACCACCTCGCCGTGGGGCACGTCCAGGTCGACGCCGTGCAGCACCCGGCTGCGGCCGTAGCCGGCCTCCAGCCGCCGCACCGCGAGCAGCGGGGCCGGGGGCCCCGTGCCGGGGCCAGGGCTGCCGCCCCCGGCCGCCAGCCCCGCCGGTCCCTGGTCGTCGGCCCCGCCCGGCGGGGCGCCCGCCACCGGCGCGTCCACGTCAGGCCCGCTCGAACAGGTCGGCGGCGCGGTGCGCACCGAGGTAGGCCTGCTGCACCTCCGGTGAGGCGCGGATCTCGGCGGGCGGCCCCTCGGCGATCACCGACCCGGCGGCCAGCACCGTGATCGTGCCCGCGACGGCGAACACGACGTCCAGGTCGTGCTCGATCAAGAGCACCGAGAGGGTGGCCGGGAGTCCCGCGACCAGCCCGACGAACGCGTCGGACTCGGCCCGCGACATGCCGGCGGTGGGCTCGTCGAGCAGCAGCAGCGACGGCTCCCCGGCCAGTGCGATCGCCATCTCGAGCTGGCGGCGCTCGCCGTGGGAGAGCTGGCCGGCCTCGACCTCGGCCCGTCCCCCCAGGCCGGTGAGCTCCAGCAGCTCGGCAGCCCTGGCCCCCACCAGGGTGAAGTGGCCGGCCGGCCGGAGCAAGCGGCGGGCGACCCCGGTCCGTCGCTGCACCGCGATCATGACGTTGTCGGCGGCGGACAGGCCGTCGAAGAGGTTGCTCCGCTGGAAGGTCTTGGCGATGCCGAGCCGGGCCCGCCGGTGCTCGGCCAGCCCGGTCACGTCGGCCCCACGGAACAGGACCCGGCCGCCGCTCACCCTGGTGGTTCCGGAGACCAGGTCGAGCAGGGTCGACTTGCCGGCGCCGTTCGGCCCGATGATGGCCTGCCGCGCGCCCGCCCGCACCGTGAGCGAGACCCCGGCGACCGCCTTGAGCGAGCCGTAGTGCCTGCGCACCTCCCGCAGCTCGAGCACGGGCGCCCCGCCCGCGGCAGCCCGCGCCCCACCCGCCTCAGGGGCCCCGGCCGCATCCGTCGGTGGGGTCGATGCCCTGTCCCCTTCGCCCGAAGTCCCGGCTGCGCCCCCGGTTGGGGTCGGCGCGCCACCGCCCGGGGTGCCGGCCGGGCCCGCCCGTGGGATCGGTGCCCCATTCCCCTTGTTCGAGCTCCCGGGTGCGCCCGCCCTGCTCACGGGCCCGGTCCCGTTGCGGCGGTGCCCGGGCGCCATCCCTCGAACCGGCGGCCAAGCCCGGCGATGCCCCCCGGGAGCAGGTAGACGACCAGGATGAACACGGCGCCGAGGCCGAGCTGCCAGTGGTCGGCGAGCGCCGATGACAGCTCCTCGCGCACCAGCACGAACACGGCGGCGCCCAGCACCGGCCCGTAGAGCGTGCGGGCCCCGCCGATCACCACGACCACCAGCGACACCGCCGACAGCTCGAAGGAGATGTTGGACGGTGAGATGAACAGCTGGTGCTGCGCGAACAGGCCGCCGGCGAGGCCGCCGACCGCGCCGGCGATGCAGAACGCGGCCAGCTTGCAGCCGACCACGGAGTAGCCGAGCGAGCGCATCCGCGCCTCGTTCTCGCGGATGCCGGTGAGCGCGCGCCCGAACGGCGACCCGACCACCAGCCGCAGCACCAGGTAGCCGAGCAGGAAGCCGGCGAGCACGTACCAGTAGAGCGCCCGGTCGCCTGCCAGCAGCGAGCCGTCGTCACCTGGCAGGAGCGACACCGGCGGGAGCGGCAGGCCGTTGGCGCCCCCGGTCACCGGCGTCCAGGTGAGGGCCAGGCTGTAGAGGAGCTGGGCGAAGGCGAGGGTGAGCATGAGCAGGTAGACCCCGCGGGTGCGGACCGCGAGCCAGCCGGTGCCGAGCGCCACCAGGGCGGCGGCGGCGACCGCGACCGCGAGCTGTGCCGGGCCGTTGGTCGTGGTCTCGGCGACCAGCGCCGCGACGTACCCGCCGACGCCGAAGAAGGCGGCGTGGCCGAGCGAGGGCAGGCCGGTGTAGCCGACCAGCAGGTCGAGGCTGGCCGCGAGCAGGCCGTACACCAGGATGTCGCCGAGCAGGAGCAGCCGGAAGTCACCGAGCAGGAAGGGCGCGGCGACGAGCAGGGCGACCGTGGCGGCACGGGCGGGCCAGGCCAGCCGGGCGCCGAACGGCGCTGCCGTGGTGGCGGACGCCTCCACCTCGCCCGGGGGCGCCTGCCGGGTCCCCGGCGTGCTCACCGTGACACCTCCCCGAACAGGCCGCTCGGCCGGGCCAGCAGGATGAGCGCCATCGCCCCGAAGAGCAGGAACGACGACTGCTCGGGCAGGAGCGCCACGCCGAGCGCCTGGACCTGGCCGATCAGCAGCGCGCCCACGAACGCCCCCCGGAGCGAGCCGAGCCCGCCGATCACGACCACGAGCAGCGCGAGGATCAGCACCTCCGAGTCGAGCCCGGGCCGGACGTTCAGGACCGGGGCCCCGACCACCCCGCCGAACGCGGCCAGCATCACCCCGGCGGCGAACACGCCCACCAGCAGCAGCGAGACGTTGATCCCGAGCGCCGACACCATGGCCCGGTCGACCACCGCGGCCCGGATGACCGCGCCGAGCCGGGTGCGCTCCACCACGAGGTACACCGCGGCGGCCAGCACCAGCCCGAGCACGATGATCGCGAGCCGGTAGACCGGGTAGGTGTGCCCCACCAGCTCCACGCTCCCGTCCAGCCACGGCGGCGGCCGCACCGAGTGGAAGTCGGTGCCCCAGACCGCGAGCGCCAGGTTGGACAGGACGAAGGCGAGGCCGAGGGTCAGCAGGGCCTGGTCGAGCGGGCCGCGCGACACCAGCGGCCGGACCGCGAATGCCATGACCACCCCGAGCGCCGCGCCGAGCACCACCGCCACCAGCACCGCGGGCAGGAAGCCGCGGCCGTCGTCGACCAGCTCGAACGCCACGTAGCCGCCCAGCATGAAGACCGCGCCGTGGGCCAGGTTGAGCACGTCCATCAGCCCGAAGATCAGCGACAGGCCGACCGCCATGGTGAACAGCAGCATGCCGACCGCCACCCCGTTGAGCAGGCTGACGAAGTTGGCGTCGAGCCAGTGCAGCACCCGCGCCTAGCCCGGGTCGGCCAGCTCGCCGAGGTCGCCGATCTTGACGTTGCCGAGCCGGTCCCCCACCTTGCGGACCTCGCGGAGGTAGAACGGCTGGACCGGGTTGTGGGTGGTGGCATCGAGCCGGAACCTCCCCCGCGGGCTGTCGATCTCCCCCACCGACGCCAGTGCCTCGGCGACCGCCTCCTGGTTCGCGGTGTCGCCGTTGGTCTTCTTGAGGGCCAGGTCGATGAGCTGGGCTGCGTCGTAGGACTGCACGGAGAAGACCGTGGGGTCCTTGGAGAACTTCTGCCGGTAGGCCGCGACGAACCGCTGGTTGGTCGGGTTGTCCAGCAGGATCGTGTAGTGCAGCCCGCTGCGGACCCCGAGCGCCGCGTCGCCCTGTGCCTCCAGCACGCCCTCGACCGTGAACCCGGGCCCGACCAGCGGCACGCTGTCCTTCAGCCCGAACTCCGCGTACTGCTTGACGAAGGTGACCGCCTCCCCGCCGGAGAAGAACGCGTACACCGCCTTGGGGTTGGCCTTGCGGATCTGGGAGAGGAACGGCTGGTAGTCCTGGGTGGTCGCGAACGGCGGGTGGACCTCGCCGGCGAGCTTCCCGCCCGCCTTGGTGTAGGCCTCCTTGAAGGCGTCGGTCTGCTCGTGGCCGGCCACGTAGTCGGGGGCGACGGCGTACACGCCGTCCTTGGCGACGTTGTCGTACACCCACTGGCCCATGGAGTAGTTCGGCTGCCAGTTCGAGAACGAGGTCCGGAACAGGTACCTGGACTTCCTGTCGCGGGTCAGCGAGTTCGCGCCCGCGTTGGAGATGATCAGCGGCACCTTGCTGGTGTCGAACATGTCGCGCACGGCCAGGGCCACCGAGGAGGTCACGATCCCCGACGCCACCGCGACCCGCTCCTGCCGCAGCAGCTTGGTCGCCTTCTGCACCCCGACCGCTGGGTCGCCGGCGATGTCCTCGACGGTCAGGTTGACCTTGCGCCCGCCGAGCTGGCCGCCGTGCTCGGACAGGTAGAGCTCGAACCCGCTGCGCATGTCCTGCCCGTTGACCGCGTACACCGCGGACAGCTCGAGCAGCAGGCCGACCTTGAGCTCGTCACTGGCGCCGCCCGATGCCGAGCCGCCACCGTCCGAGGAGCCGCAGGCGGCCGCGAGCTGGGGCAGCGCCAGCGCCGCCCCGGCGGCCCCGGCCAGCCGCAGGAGCGTCCTGCGCCCCACCCGCACCGGCCCCGGAGGAGCTGCCGCTGCCGGCACCTGCGGGGTGCCGCCGTGCCCGTTGCCCGCCGACATGGGCCTCCCCTCTCCCCCACCACCGCCGTCCGACCGAGGCGCACGGTATGCCACTCTCCTGCGGCTCATACAACACCAATTCCAACCGCGAGGACAGCACGTCCCTCCAGGCGCCGGAGACGGCTCGAGGGCCCACGTGGGGCCCTCGAGGGTCGTATGCGGGGGGGACCGGTGCGCCTGGGACGGCACCGGTGACGTGGGCAGGCTCCCAGGTCGCGATCCGGCCCCCGAGCTGCCTCAGGCGCTCTTGGCCGCCTTCTGCGCCTGCTGCACGGTCTTCTCGGCCTCCTGGCCGATGCGCTCGACGATCGGCGCAGTCGCGCCGAGCACGCTGTGGGCGAACTCGCGCTGGGCGCTGAGCAGCTGTGCGGCGAAGTCGAAGACCGAGTCCACGACCTCGGCGGGCGTGGGGAGCTGGTCGGCGGCCGTCGGCCACGAGGTCCGCCCCGGCACGAGCTGCTGCACCGTCTCGGTCCAGGTGCGCAGGCCGTCGACGACCGCTGCCTGGCTCTGGCGCACGGCGTCCAGGATCTGGCCCTGGGCGTCGGTGGTGTCCTTGGTGGTTGCCATGTGCTTCTCCTTACAGACAGAGAGCGGAGCGCGTCCTGGTCGCTCCTGTGCGAACTATACTTTGCAAAACTCGGCTATGTCAAGCAGGCCCTTACTATCTCAAGCACCGGGCTCGGCGACCCGCGCGGCGCTGGTCAGCGACGGTCGCGCGCCATCGTCCGGTAGAGGTTGACGAGCGCTTCCTTCTGGTCGTCGGACAGCCGCGTGTCGGTTCGGATGGCCGCTTCGACCGAGGGGGCGGCGTGCGTGGCCTCCGACTGCTCGCCGTCCAGCAGGCCCGCCTGCACGAGCAGCGTCTCGGCCGAGACGTTCAGGGCCGCCGCGAGCGACTTGAGCACCCGGACCGACGGCTGATGGAGGCCGCGTTCGAGCTGGCTCAGGTATGGGTTGGAGACGTCGGTCAGCTCGGCGAGCTCGCGCAGCGACAGGTCGGCGAGCTTGCGCTGGGCCCTGATGAAGGCCCCGAGCGCCTCCATCTGGGCCTTCCAGGGACCGTTCATGGCGACAGGCCGTCCGGGGGGTGATGAGCTGGAGCAAGCGTTGCTCAGTATAGTTAGCGAAGGGTGCCACGTCAACCCGTGGACGGCGCGGCCGCGCTCAACCCTGCCGCCCGGCGCCGCGGCTATTGACGGAAAACGCGCCTGCTTGGGATCGTGATCGGCATCGCCGCCATGTCGCCGTCCCGGGGGACGGCCAGCTCAGCAGCAGCTCAGAAGTCCTGCACGTACCTCGAGGCGGCGACCAGGAGACTTGCGGGGTTACGGGCAAGACTTCTGGTGACCTGCTTGGAAGCTCGAGGTGAACGATGGGTCAGCACGACGCGGCCACCGCGGCCGCGCAGGCGGCGGAAGCCCTGGGGCCAGAGGCGGACTTCGTCGCCGGCCTCGACCCGGTCTTGTTCGGGCGAGCCCTGGCCGAGATCGGCCTGGGACTGGCCCGCCATCCGGCCAGGGCGACCTTGGCAGGCACGCGCTACACGACCCGGCTGGCGACGGCCGGCGCGGTCGCCTGGGCCCGGGCGTTCGGCGCCCGCACCGAGCCGCCGCTCCCCCCACCGAGCCGGGACCGCCGCTTCGCCGACCCCGCCTGGGCCGACAACCCGTGGTTCTTCGGCGTCCTCCAGGGCTACCTCGCGTCGGCCCGGCTGGCCCAGGAGCTCGTCGGCGCCGCCGAGGTGGACGACCGCTGGCGCGACAAGGCCGAGCTGGCCGTGCAGCTCCTGGTGGACGCGCTCGCTCCGACCAACTTCCTGCCCACCAACCCGGCTGCGCTCAAGCGCGCCTTCGACACCGGCGGCCGGAGCGTGGTCCGCGGGCTTGGCCACTTCCTCGACGACCTGGCAACCAACCAGGGTCGGCCCCGGCAGGTCGACACCTCCCCGTTCGAGCTCGGGGTGAACCTGGCGGCGACCAAGGGCAAGGTGGTGTTCCGTAACCGGCTCATGGAGCTGATCCAGTACGCGCCGACGACGCGCACGACCTACGAGACCCCGCTGCTCGCCAGCCCTCCGTGGATCAACAAGTACTACGTGATGGACCTCGCGCCGGGACGCAGCTTCGTCCAGTGGGCGGTCGACCACGGCCACACGGTCTTCGCGATCAGCTACCGCAACCCCGACGCGTCCATGCGCGACGTGACCCTCGACGCCTACCTGCTCGAGGGGCCGCGCATCGCGCTCGACGTGATCGGCGAGATCACCGGAGCCCCCCGGGTCAACATCGTCGGGCTCTGCCTTGGTGGGACGCTCACCACCATGTTGCTCGCCTACCTCGAGGCCGTCGGCGACCAGCGGGTGCGCTCGGCGACGCTGCTCAACACGCTGGTGGACTTCTCCGAGCCGGGGGTGCTCGGCGCCTTCACCGACCAGGCGTCGGTCGAGCGTCTCGAACGCAAGATGGCCCGCCGCGGCTATCTCGAGGGCCGCGAGATGGCCACCACCTTCGACCTGCTGCGCGCCAACGACCTGGTCTGGAACTACGTGGTCAGCAACTGGCTGCTCGGCGACGACCCGCCGGCGTTCGACATCTTGGCCTGGAACGCCGACTCCACCCGCATGCCGGCCGCCATGCACTCGTTCTACCTGCGGACCTGCTACATGGAGAACCAGCTCGCCCGGAACCGGATGGAGCTGGCCGGGGCCCAGCTCAACCTCGACACGGTCACCGCCGACCTGTACCTCGTCGGCGCCCAGACCGACCACATCACGCCGTGGACGTCGTCGTACAAGACCACCCAGCTCCTCAAGAGCAACGCCCGCTTCGTGCTCACCTCGTCCGGCCACATCGCCGGCATCGTCAACCCACCAAGCCCGAAAACGCGCTACTGGACGGGTGACCCCACCCCGCCCGACCCTGCCGCATGGCTGGCTGCCGCGCGCGAGCAGCAAGGCTCCTGGTGGCAGGACTGGGCCGAATGGGCCAAGCGCCAGGGTGGGCAGCGCAAGAAGCCGCCTCGGATGGGCAGCGACGCCCACCCGGCTCTTGCCGATGCCCCCGGCGCCTACGTGCGCGAGCGGTGAGGGCGAGGAGGCGTCCATGGCCCCCGCAGACGGTCCCGGGCACCAGCTGCCCGACCGGGCCCGGGTGCCCTTTCCGGGGATCAGCTCGCGGGCCTGGGAGCACCCGGCCGACCGGGCCGCCCTGGAAGGTTCGTCGGGGTCGCCACCTGGTCGGGCAGACGGCAGCGATCCATTGACGCCACGGCTCACCGAGAGCAGTATGACGCAAGCACCGTACTGTTGGGTGGCCGCCGCCAGTCATCAGTCACGATGCTCTGCAAAAAGGGCTCTGCAAAACCCATGCTGTCGGTCTGATCAAGTCGGAATATCAGGTCACACAACTCTTGGGCGGGTTCTGGCGACGGTGGCGGGCGGGGGGGTCAAGATGCCGTATCCTCGAATCAGGTTCGCGGCGACCATGGCGGTTGCGGCGCTGGCGCTCGGTGCGTGCGGCACGAGGAACGCCGCAGGGACTGCGTCTTCGACGCCTTCCACCACAGTGCAACCCGCCACGAGCACCACGGCGCGCGCGGCTGCACCGGTCACCGAGAAGGACTTCGACCGCAACAACTTCGACCGCCCGACCGACATCGACAACGTATGGTTCCCCCTGAAACCGGGGAAGCAGCTCGTCTATGACGGAGAAACCAAGGGCGAGGACGGGCTTATTCGCCATCGGGTGGTGTTTACCGTCACCGACCTGACCAAAGTGATCGACGGCGTGCGCAACGTGGTCGTCTGGGACAGGGACTACAACGACGGCAAACTGGTGGAGACGGAGCTCGCCTTCTTCGCGCAGGACAACGACGGCAACGTCTGGCACTTCGGGCAATACCCCGAGGAGTACGAGGAGGGAAAGCTCGTCGCCGCCCCAGCCTGGATCGCGGGTCAGGAAGGTGCGAGACCGGGGGTCTCAATGCGGGCCGAGCCGCGGGTGGGGACGTCCGACTACTCCCAGGGATTTGGGCCCAAGGTCAACTGGACGGACCGGGCGAGGGTGTCAAAGACGGGCCAGAAGACCTGTGTCCCCGCCGGCTGCTACCAGGGCGTCCTGGTGACCGACGAGAACACCCTGGACGAGCCTGACGCCCACCAGCTCAAGTACTACGCGCGCGGGGTGGGCAACGTCCGGGTCGGCTGGTCGGGACAAGATCAGGAGCAGGAGACCCTGGTGCTGGTCAAGTTCGACCAGCTCAGCGCGACGGCCCTGGCGGAGGTCCGCAAGGACGCGCTGAAGCTCGAGAAGCGCGCCTACGCGATCAGCAAGAACGTGTACGTCCACACGCCACCGGCGGAGTAAAGCTTCAGCCTCCGTAGTCGGGACGTGCGTCGAGGCTGCTGCTCCCGCCGCCCCCTGCCCGGCCGCTGACCCGCCCGGCGGCCGGACCAGGCCGGCACGAGTCAGTCTCCATGTCCCTGCGGGGACGCCGTGCAGGCGTGAAAACTGGCTCATATCAGGCGAAGTCGGTCTGTTTTCCGGTCAGGGGTCGGAAGACCGGCAGAATGGGGACGGGGACCCGACCTACAGACCGTCATCATCAGGCGCTACGAGATGGCGGGTGTGCGGGTGACAGCCTTGGTGGTCAGGTAGGTGGCATGGCTGATGCCGAGCAGCGCGACCACATCGTTGCCGAGAGCCGGGAAGGCTGTGATCCCGCTCTGCTGCGCAAACAGCTGCGCAAACAGCGACCCGAGCGCGGCGGCGTAGGCGAACACGATGATGAGGGTGAAGTAGAACATCTGGATCTTGCCCAGATCGAGGTGCCCCGCGTTGCCGACCTCCTCGCCGCGGAACAGGTCCGACCAGCTCGAGGCGGCCGGGTCCTCGTTGACGGTGAGCACCCCCCGGGCCACGACCGGGTCGTCGGCGCTGGGAGCCTCCGGGTGTTTCGCGGCGACGAGTTGATTGCCGTCAGCGGGGGTGACCGTGGCGGGATCGACACCGGTGAGCGCGCCCGCCAGGGTCTTCTTGGCGTTGTGGGGCTCGGGCTTGCGTTTGGTCTTCTCCTGTTTGACCAAGCCTGACCCGACAAGCGATGTCACGCTGATGCCGAGCAGCGCCCACAGCTGCGACGGGATGGCGATCCTGAGCGGGTCGGGCTGGCCGGTGCGGATGTTGTGCAGCGCGGCGGCGAGGAACGCGGCGACGACCAGCACTGTCCACACGATGGTCTGGAACCGGGACAGGCTCATCTTGTTGCGCTCGTCGATGAGCGCGCCTTGCCATGGCCCGGCGAGGTGTTGGCCGACGAGCACAATGAACGCCACAAGCAACGCCATCATCGCCAGCCAGCCCCAACGAGGCTGCAAGAACCACCCGGCAACCAGGATCGCGGGCGGGATCAGCAGGGTCAGCAGCGTCCTCGGCGCTGAGCCGTGCTGCCTGGCGCCGGCGGCCACGACCGCGCCGGGTGTCGTTGTGGTTGGCGATGGTTCGGCACCCTCGGGGGCGGCCGGAGCAGGCTCCGCGGCTGGTGCCTCGGTGGCGTTGTCCAAACCGGCCGGGCTCGCCGGCGCGGGCTCACCGTCGACATCGCGTGCCTGCCCGGGCCGCCGTGGCACCGGCAGACGGCGACGAGCCCGCCGGTGCCCTGCGGTGCGATCAGACTCGCTTGGTCGGGCCATCTCGATGGCTTTCGAGGGGATTTGGGCTGGCTTGCAACAGGATAGTTCCGAAAGATCGGATGTCTAGAGGGTTCTGCGCCTTTGGCGGATAAGGCCGGCTCTACGCCATCCCCAGCTTCGAGAACTCGCCCGAGTCGAGCCGGTGGCCTGGAAGGGATTGTTACGTTGCGCCGGGTAGGGTGACGCTGGGTAGGTCGGACCCGTCCCCTGCTCCGCCCGGCAGCCAGAGGCTTGGGGGATGGCGAGTGCAGGGAAGAAGGCCCATCTGCGTGGGTAGGTCGGCATCCACGTCAGCCGGTAGCGCTCCCAGGTCGCTACCGTCGACCAGGCCGGCACGTTCCAGCGCAGCCGCGACCTCCCTTACGACCCGGTCGAGCTCCAACCGCTCCTTGGCGCGCTCCTGGCCAGCACCCTGGTCGCCTTCGAAGCTGCCGCGACGGGTGGGCTGCTGGCTGGTTGACCTGCTCGACGATAGCGACCTGCAACTCCGCTCCCTTCACGCCAGGGTGCTCCTCACGCCGGTGCAGGCGCCCAACGCAAACGCCCATGCAGAACGCTGGGTCCGCACATCCGCGCCGAGTGCCTGGACTGGCTGCTGGTCATCGGCGCGGCCACCTCGAGCAGGTGCTCCAAGTCGATGTCGAGCACTACAACAGCCAGACCGCGCCGAGCGCTTCGCCTGGAACCGCCGAACCCAGCAGCCGGACCGACCCTCATCAGCGACGATCAGCCGGCCCTGGTGCACCGACGCGACCTGCTCGGCGGGCTCCTCTCCATGAGGACCAGCGAGCTGCGTGAACGCATTGCGCACCCCCACGCGCGCACAGCCGGTCGCAGTCTTGCACTTCTGGGAGCAGGCACTAGAGTGGTTGGGTGCGGAAACAGCACCCGGCTAGGGGACTTTGCCATGGGACGTGCGCGGTTGGGGAGCTGGGCCGACGTTGGAACCCGAGTGGCGACTGCCCGGGAGCGAGCAGGTTTCACCCAACGCGAACTCGGCGACCGGCTCGGACTCAGCCGGTCAGCGATCACCCGGATCGAGCTTGGCCAACGTCAACTCGACGCCCTCGAACTGGCCCGGCTCGCTGACGCGCTCGGGCGCTCGGTGGAGTGGTTCCTCACCGAGCCACCGGACACCATCGCCAGTCATCGCACCGGCCTGTCGGCAGATCACGACGTGCAGCGGCTGGAGGAGGAACTGGAGCGCACCAGCCGAGATGTCGAGCTACTGACCGAGATCAACGCCCTCTCGGTCCCGGCGGCTGCGCTTGAGTCAGGTGTCACCACCGTCAGTGAGGCGGAGAACGGTGCAGCGGAGGCGCGCTCCTTGCTCGGACGAGGCGACGGTCCGCTGACCGACCTACAGTTCGCTGTCGAGCGCCTCGGGCTTCTTGCATTCTCGTTCGACCTCGGCCCCAGTGTGATCGACGGCGGATACGTCCGGCTGGATGAGATCGGCGTTGCGCTGGTGAACGGCACGGCCGATGCCGGCCGTCGGCGCTTCAACCTCGCGCACGAGCTCGGCCACCATCTACTCGCAGATGAGTACACCGCCGACTTCGGTCTGGGTACGACGCGAGCTGATCGCGAAGCGGTGATCAACGCGTTCGCCATTCACTTTCTGATGCCTCGCGCCTCTGCCCGCCGACGTTGGGAACAGCTGTCGGCGCAGTGGGAAGATCCTCGGTCCCGTCTGGTCGTGCTCGCTGCTGAGTACCGGGTGAGCTGGTCAGCGGTCATCTCCCACGCAGTGACCCTGGAGTTGATCGCTCAAAGCGACCATAGCCTTCTCGAGAGCCGACGCCCGACCCCCGCCGACTACTTCGAGACAGGCGTCCGCTTCGAGGAAGAACTCCAGCCGACCGCGCTGGCGCCAGCCTACTGCCAAGCAGCAGTACGGGCATTCCGCCGGGGGGTCATCAGCGCCGACCGCGCCGTCGAGTTGCTGCGGCGGACTGTGACCATCGATGACTTGCCGCGGCCATACGAGATGCCGATCGAAGCCTTGGCCCCTGAGTTCGAGGACCTCGGCTGATCATGACCAGGGGTGTCCTCGTCTTCGACGCAAGCCCGCTCATCCACTTCGCCCGCGCCAACGAGCTCGAAGCGCTACGGGATCTCGTCAAAGACTTTGAGTGCGTGACCACCAAGGCCGTTCTCGGAGAGCTCCGCAACGGCGCTGAACGGCATTCGGCGGTCCGCGACGCCATCGATCTCGACTGGATCGCAACCGTGTCGTGCGATGACCTTGACGAACTCTACCTGTTCGGGCAGTACATGAACCGCCTCGGCAACCTTGAGCGCAACGCCGGAGAAGCGTCCGTGCTCGCCTGGGCCGAGGCCCACTCGGCCGCCGCATACGTCGACGACCAGGTAGCGTGCAATGTGGGCCGCGGACGCGGCGTCCGAGTGCACCGCACCCTGCAGCTGGTCATCAGTGCCTTCCGCGCCAACATCCTGACCGAGTCAAGAGCACAGGACCTGATCAAGAACCTGGCGGACGCCGACGCTCGCTTCCCTCAGGCCGCGCGGGAGGACCTGTTCGGGTGGGCTCGATCACGAAACCCACCTCTCCTGTAGACCACGAGCCACGCCACAACACGCGACTTGACTCACGCCAAAGCCACGGAGGCACTGTTGCACCTTCGGTGATGGGGGCGGTGACGTGCGGGCCAGGATCCGCGTGGAAGGGATCGTGCAGGGGGTGGGTTCCGGCCGTTCGCGGTCCTGGTCGCCAACCTGGCCGCCGCCACCAAGCTCTGCCAGGTCGGCGAGGCCGAGGCGGGCGTCCTGGCCAGCCCGAGGCGGCCGGTGGTCCTGCTCCCCCGGCGGGCCGGTGCGCCCGTGGCCGGCGCGGTCGCCCCGGGCAACCGCTCCCTCGGCCTGCTGCTGCCCTACACGCCTCAGCCGTTGCCACTGCCGTGGGAGCTGAGCCGGCCGCTGCTGGCCTGCGGGGGCGAGCTGAAGAGCACCTTCTGCCTTGCCAAAGGGCGGTACGCGTCCGTCTCCCACCACATCGGCGACCTGGAGAACTACGAGACGCTGCGGTCGTTCACCGAGGGGGTCGGGCATTTCCGGCGGCTGTTCGACGTGGCGCCGGAGCTGGTCGCCCACGACCTGCACCCCGAGTACCTGTCGACCAAGTACACAACCGACCTGGGTGGGGTCGAGCTGGTCGGCGTCCAGCACCACCACGCCCACGTGGCCGCCTGCCTGGCCGACAATGGCGAGACCGGCCCGGCCATCGGGGTGGCGTTCGACGGGCTCGGGTACGGCACCGACGGCACCATCTGGGGCGGCGAGCTGCTCCTGGCCGACCTGACCTGGTTCGAGCGGCTGGGGCACTTCGAGCCGGTGCCGATGCCGGGCGGCGCCGCCGCGATCCGTGAGCCCTGGCGCATGGCAGCCGCCTACCTGGACGCGGCCTACGCCGGCCAGGTCCCGGAGCGGCTCGGGGTGGTGCGCCGCAACCAGGCCCGCTGGGCCGACGTGGTGGCGGTGGGCCGCGCCGGGGTGGGCTCACCGGCCACGTCGAGCGCCGGGCGGCTGTTCGACGCGGCGGCCGCGATCCTCGGGTGCGCGACGCGATCAACTACGAAGGCCAGGCCGCGGTGGAGCTGGAGCAGCTCGCCGACCCGGGTGAGCGGGGAGCCTACCAGGCCCGGGGATCGGGCGCAGACCGGACCGGTCGAATCTGCCGGTCATCCCGGAGGCCCCTGCGGGGGAGCGTGTCGCGTCGGGACCAGAAGACGCCCTGGGCCGCCGCGAGACGGCGACCAGCAGGGCGGGCTCACAGCCAGGGTTGTGGAGTGCGCGAAGCGGCAGCCCGACCAGCCACAGGACGTCACCGCGCCGGAAGCGCCGGCGGCTGCCGCCCAGGCACTCGAGCTCGATCTCCCCGCGCTCGAGGACGACGAGCGCGTCACGCCACTCGGCCTCGTCGTAGGCCCGCTTGCGGCCGGCCGCGACGGTAACCACCCGGACCTCGAACGACGGTGACCATCGCCTCCCGAGGAAGGAGAGCCGGTCGCGGCGCTCGTCCATCAGAGCGTCGGCGGAAGGCCGGACGCCGACTCGTCGCCGGCTCTCGCTGCGGCGACGACCGCCGCCGTTTCGGCGCGGCGCTGCGTGGTCCCGATCCTGCTCATGCTGCGGCTCCCCTCCCTGCAACGTGACCCCTCCGTTGCAGTTCATCAACGTATGACGCCCTCCCGGGCAGAAACTCATCGCCCACCGCCGTTTCGGGCCTCAACAGATCCGCGGCAGCGCGAGCGCCAGAAGATCCGCGACGTCTTCGGCGACGTCCCCATCCCCTGACCTACACCGAGGGCGCTCGTCACCCGCACGAGATAGCTCAGGTGCGCACACGCGACATCCCCATCCCCTGACCCGTCGTGGCCGTCGTGGCCGTCGCGACCCCTACACCGAGGGCGCCGCTTGGCCGGCACCGCGCCGGCGACGCCCTCCCCGCCGGGACCGGCGGGGGCACCGGGCGCACCGGGGGCACCGGGCGCCCGAGGAGGCCCACGGCCCTAGCTCACCTGCATGGTCAACACGCTACCGAACGCCTCATGAGCCACCTCCGAGATGGCCTGTTCAGGAGACCTCCTGCATCTCCTTCGGCAGCTCTCGGACGCGACTAAGGCCTCAACCGAGCCGGGGTCGCCGGCCTGCTCGCCGGTGCCGGCCGCTGCTCAGGCGGCTGGGGCTACCAGCCGGCCCGGCGCGCGGCCAGCCGGCGCGCCAGCAGCACCAGCACGATGGTGATGACCAGCGCGAACAACCATGACCCGAACCTGCCGTCTGCGCCGAAGAACGCGCGGCCGATGAGTCCCGAGATCAGCGTGCCGGCGATCCCGAGGGCCATCGTCATCGGCAGGCTGAGGGGGTCTCGGCCAGGCACAAGCAGCCGCGCCAGCAGGCCGATCACCAGGCCCATCACGACCAGCACGATCAGGAACCAGAACATGCCCATCCCTCCCACTGGGGCGCTCGCCGCCGGTCCTCACCGGCCCGGCATGTGCTCGTTCTCCACCAACGCCATCTTGGCACGGATCGCCCGTGTCGTCCCGGTGTCGACAGGCCGGATCCTGGCAGGCGGAGAGTTGCTGCGGTCGGCCTAGGAGCGGCTGCTCCCGTGTCCGGTTCCTCGGGGAATGATCCACTCGTGAGGCTGCCCGGTGACGTCGGCGACCCGCTCGTAGTCGGAGTCATAGTGCAACACCACGGCGGAGTGGGCCTGGGCGATGGCCGCAAGCATCAGGTCCGGGACCGGGGTCCGGTGCTGGCCGTGCAGGGCCAGCGCGGCCATGACGTCCACCAGGTGCTGCTCGGCTGCCTGAGTCATGTGGAGGTAGGTCAGTGACGACAGGTCAAGACGCATCCTGGCCAGCTCGTCGGCGTTGCGGGCCGAGTACAGCAGCTCCGCCATGGACACGACGCACACGGCCAGTTGCCTCGTCTCACGCAACTCGTGCAGCCGCTGCCGGGCACCCTTGTCGTAGCGCGCTTGCTCCCAGGCTGACTTGTCGGCCAGGTGCAGGGGCCCTAGCGCCACGCCTCTGCCCTGACGTCGGTTTCGGCGAGCCGGTCCCCGACAAGGTCGAGCAGGTCTTCGAAGCGGTCCCGCTCCGCCTGGCGGCCTGCGTTCTCCGCCACCAGTTGCAAGGCTCGGTTGACGGTCTCGACCTTGGTACTGGTGCCAAGGACCGAGGCGGCACGGGCGAGCGCATCGTCGTCAACGTCGATCAGGGTCCGGCTCATAGGCGAACTCCTCTTGATATCAACTACGAAGAAGTATATCGCCTTCTTGTCGGCCTGCCTCGAACCGCGGGGCCGGCCGACAAGCGCTCATTGCCGGCATTCCGTCACCCGCAGACAGGACTGGTCAGGACCTGGTCAGGACCATCTTGAGGGCGTTGGTCTTGGCGGCGTCGGCGAAGACCCCGTAGGCCTCCAGGATCTCGTCCTGCCCGAAGCGGTGGGTGGCAAACGGCCTTGGGTCCAGGCGCCCCTCGGAGACCAGCCTGAGCAGCGTGGGCGTGGACGAGGTGTCCACCAGCCCCGTGGTGATGGTCACGTTCCTGATCCACAGCCGCTCCAGGTGGAGGGTGGCAGGATGGCCGTGGACGCCGATATTGGCGACCCGGCCGCCCGGCCGCACCAGGTCGGTGCAGAGCTCGAAGGTCTCGGGGATCCCCACCGCCTCGATGGCCACGTCCGCGCCGAGCCCGTCGCTCAGCCCCTTGACGGCCTCCACCGGGTCCTCGGCGTCGCTGTTGACGGTCACGTCCGCGCCGAACTGGGCGCGCGCCTTCTCAAGGCGGGAGTCGGCCTTGTCGATGGCCACGATCCTGCTCGGCCCGTAGAGGCGGGCGGTCATCATCGCCGCAAGCCCTACCGGCCCAGCGCCGACCACCGCCACGACATCGCCAGGGCGGACGTTGCCGTTGAGCACGCCGACCTCGAAGCCGGTCGGCAGGATGTCGGACAGGAACAGCACCTGCTCGTCGCTGAGCCCCTCAGGCACCTTGTAGAGGCTGTTGTCCGCAAACGGGACGCGGGCCAGCTCCGCCTGGGTCCCGTCCACCAGGTGCCCGAGGATCCAGCCGCCGCCGCTCTGGCACTGGCCGTACATCCCCCGCCGGCAGTACTGACAACGCCCGCACGCCGAGATGCAGGAGACCAGCACGCGGTCGCCCGGCCGGAAGTTCTCGACAGCATCGCCGGTCTCCACCACCGTCCCCACGGCCTCGTGCCCCAGCGTGCGGCCCTCGGTGCAGGTCGGCACGTCCCCTTTGAGGATGTGCAGGTCGGTGCCGCAGATGGTGGCGGTGTCGATCTGGACGATCGCGTCGCTGGGCCGTTCCAGCTTGGGGTCTGGCTTGGACTCCCACTCCTTGCGGTTGGGTCCGTGATAGACGAGTGCCTTCATGGGCGCCCACCTCCGGGCTGCTGGGGTCGTCCCGCAAGCATAGAACCGGGCCCTGCGGAAAGGCGTCGCAAGGCGGAGATCACCTGCTGGCTTCCTCACCCTGTGGAACACCACTGCCGTTTCGGCCGCTACGCGTGCCTGGAAGCGCCCTCGGTCTCCCGTGGTGGAGCTGGGGAGCTTCCGCGCGCATGCTCGTGGGTGGCGTGCCGGCCGGCTCGGCCGGTTGTCCAGCCGGGCCGGACAAAGAAGCCCTCGGGCGCGGCCCACCCGAGGGTCCGGCCTGCCGGCTCTGAGCGTGCCCGCCCGAGGGTCCGGCCTGCCAGCTCCGAGCGTGCCCGCCCGAGCGCCGCCTGTCGTCAGGGACCGGGCGACGCGGGCACGGCGGACGCTTGCGCAGCGCGCTCAGCGTCGCTGCGTTCCACGCAGAACTCGTTGCCCTCCGGATCCGCGAGCACCGCCCACCCGGTGCCGTCCGGCTTGCGGTGGTCGTCGATCAGGGTGGCGCCGAGGTCGAGGAGCCTGGCCACCTCCTCGTCACGGGTGTGCTGAAGCGGCGCGACGTCCAGGTGCACCCGGTTCTTCACCGTCTTCGGCTCGGGCACCCGGATGAAGAGCAACCAGGGCCGGCGCCCCTCCGGCGGGACCACGGCCGCCTCGGGGTCTCCGGGGTGGTCCTCCTCGTGCATCGGCCAGCCGGTGACCGAGGCCCAGAACCGGGCCAGCTCGTAGGGGTCGGCGCAGTCGATCGTGATGTGGCGGACGAACAGGTGGGCAGCGTCGCTGCTCGCTGTCGTGCTCATGTACGCCTCCTGGGCGGAAGGCGCCGCCCGAGCAGCTCAGGCCGTGACGGCATCCGAGCGGGACGGGAGCGCCGGGAACGGGACGATGGACATCGGCGCCTCACCTCCTTCGCTCGGCCATGGGCATGCAACCACCGGAGGGTGCCGGAGCGCCATCGTCCCTGTCAAGCAGGCGGCCTCAGACCCCGGTGCGGGCGCGCCCGAGGTGCCGGCGGTAGAACTCGAGCGCCCGCTTCCACGAGTCGTCGGCCGCCGCGAACGCCTCGTGCCCGGGGTCGAACCCGACGGCGCCGAGAAACCCGTGCCCGAGGCCCGGGTAGACGGTGTGGCCGAACTCCACGCCCCGGGCACCCAGCTCGTCGGCCAGCCGCCGCACGTCCTCCATGCCGACGCTCTCGTCCTGGTCGCCCCAGAAGCCGATGATCGGGCCGTTGATGCGGTCCACCAGCGCGAGCGGCTCGAGGACGGCGTTCGGGCCGGCCGGGTGGCGCGGGCCGGCCGGGAACCCGTAGTAGCAGATCGTGGCCAGGTCGTCCCGTTCGGCTGCCAAGGCGAGCACGAACGTGCCGCCCAGGCAGAAGCCGATGGTGCCGGTCCGGCCGCCCTGGACGCCCGGCTGGGCGGCCAGCCAGCCGACGGCCACATCCAGGTCGCGCAGGGCCCGGCGCTCGTCGAGCTTGGCGCGGCGGGCCGTCGCGGCCGGGAAGGCCCGTTCGGCCAGCGTCCCCTGCCGGAAGAGCTCTGTGACCAGGGCGGTGAAGCCGGCCGCGGCCAGCCGGGCGCCGAGGCCCTCGTAGAACGGGCTGCGGCCGAAGATGTCGGGCACGACCAGCACGGCAGGCCCCTCCCCGGCCGCCGGCCGGACGAGCAGGGCAGGTAGCTCCTCACCGCCGGCCAGCGGCACCCGCACCTCCTCACGAGAGAGGGGCGGTGCGCTCTCGGCGGGCGCTTCAGCGTGGCACATGAGCGACGTCCCTCCGGCTGGATGACGCCGATCCTTCCCGAATTTCAGGACGGGAGTCTCAACAACTGTGGAAGCGTAGCCTTTCATATTCAGGCCGGCCCAACGGCGTGGTGCGGGAGGGGAGCAGGCATGTTCTGGGAGCAGTTCGAGGCCGCCGCGCCCGCCCTGGCGGCCCGCGCAAGGGAGCTGTTCGAGCGGAGTGGGGTTGCAGTCGTCGGCACCATCCGTAGCGACGGCACGCCGCGGATCAGCTGTGTCGAGCCCTCCATCTTGGACGGCGCTCTCTACCTCGGCATGATGTGGCGCTCACGCAAGGCGCAGGACCTGCTCCGAGACCCCAGGGTGGTGCTGCGCAACGCCGTCTGCACCTCCGCCGGGGACGAGGTCGAGCTGAACCTCCGCGGCCGGGTCGTCGACGTCCGCGACCCGGAGCTGCGCCGGAGGTTCGTGGAGGCCGTGGCCGAGCGCACCCGATGGGAGGAACCCGCCTTCCATTTGTTCTCCCTCGACGTCGAGAGCGCCAGCCTGGTCCGCTACGGCCACGGGCGGCAGTCCGTCCAGCTCTGGCCCCAGGGCACCGAGCTGACCCGACCGTACTAGCAGCACAGCCTGTGACCGTACTAGCAGCACAGCCTGTGGGGGTGGTGGTGGCCGCGGCAGTCGGGCGGATGGCACCCGCAGGCGTCGCCGTCGTCGGTGCAGGGCAGGAGCACGGCGCCGACGCCCGGTAGGGCCCGGGCCCTGGCGCCGGCCAGCAGTGACTCCGCCGCCTGCCCGCCGTTCTCGCCGGTCCTGGACATGCGGGCGGCGATCAGGCCGGCGACCAGCGGGGTCGAGAACGACGTGCCGCTCCAGCGCGCCATGTCGTGGAACGTTCGCTTCTCCCCCTTATGCGGTCGCTCCTGGCAGACGAAGGTCCCTTCCGCGTAGGCATTGACGAGCCCCTCGCCAGGCGCGTAGACGTCGACCCAGCCGCCGTGGTTGCTGAAGGAGGCGAGGCTGCGCCAGTTGGCCGCGAGCGCGCCGACCGACACCGTCCACGGGAAGGCCGCCGGCCAGAACGGCCCGCGGTCGCCGTCGTTACCGGCCGCGGCGACCAGCACAACCCCCTTGTAGTGCCGGAGGCGCCGCTCCCAGAAGGCCTCGAAGCTGAGTAGCGGAAGGTTGGACCGGGTCTTCGTGCCGGCTGAGAGGCTGATGATGTCGGGGGTGCGGTCCAGCGCCTTGTCGAGCGCCTGGACCAGGTCCGCCTCGAGCAGCGCACCCCCTTGCTGGAAGACGCGCTCGACGAACACCTCCGAGGCCGGCGCCATGCAGCGCAGCACGCCGGCGATGAAGGTCCCGTGCCCGGCGTAGGGCGGGATCTTGCGGTCGGCGCCGATCGGGTCCTCGATCCCCTTCACCCCCGCGAGCCACGCGTGCGTGGCTGGCGCCCCAGCCACCAGCCCCGTGTCCACCACGGTCGCGAGCACCCCGGTGCCGTCCTGCCGGCCTGGGCAGACGCCCGGGTCGGGGTCGGTGGCGGCGGTCTCCTCCGGCTCCGTGGCCGGGCAGTAGGTGGCCCCCGGGGTGATGGACACGACGTGGTTGGGGGTTGCCACGCCGACGCCGACGCTCCCGTCGAGCACGGCGAGGACCTGGGGGGTGGTGAGGCCCCGCCGCTCCTCGCCGTCCACCCTCACTCCCTGGTACGTCAGCAGGGTCAGCCCGTTGATGAGGCTGTCGAGCACGACGGGGATCACCAGGAGCGGCAACACCCGGTCGAGGTCGTCGTCGCGGACCAGGATGGCGTCGCGCTGGTACAGGTAGTCGGTGGCATCCCGCTCCCGCCAGTCGGGCGGTTCCACGTCGACGACCTTGGAAGGCCGTGAGTCCCTCAGGCCCTGCACGATCAGGCCGACCTGGGCCTCGAGCTTCGTGGGCTGGCGCCGGGACGGCTCGTTGTCGACAGCCATGGTCTCCCCTCCGTGGGAGGCTACAGACGAGCGGACCCGCAAGGTCTAACATCGATCGCGTGGCTGGGGAAGAAGGCCGACCTGCCCGTGCTCCGCACGCGCCGCTCGAGCTGCTGCCCCTCGCGTTGTCCCGTCCCAGGGAGGCGCTGGCCCAGGCGCGCGCGTTGCTGGCGGCAGGGCCTGGCCCCTTCGACGCCTCGGTCGCCCGCCAGGTCGTGGGGATCGTCCTGCGCGACTTCGGCGACGTGGGTTCGGCCATCCGCGAGCTGCGCACCGCCCTGCGCCTGGCCCGCGCGTCGGGCTCGCGCGACCGCGAGGCGGACGTCCTGGCCACGCTCGGGATCGCACTGGTCTTCGCCGGTCGCACCGCCTCGGGGCTGGCCGCGCTGGACGCCGCGGTGCGGCAGGCCGACGGCGTGCTGGCCGGCCGGGTCCTCGCGCGGCGGGGCGCCATGCTGATGGTGCTCGGGCGGCACCGTGAGGCGCTCGACGACCTGCGCCCCGCGATCACCCTGCTCGGCCGCGCGGGCGATCCAGTCTGGGAGGCACGTACGCTCACCTACCGGGCGCTCGTCCACCTCGCCCTCGGGGCCCTCGAGCGTGCGACCGTCGACGTCGGCCGGGCCGAGCGGTTGTTCGCCGCGGCCGGCCAGGAGCTGGAGTCCGCCGTGGCGAGGCAGAACCGCGGGTTCATCGCCTTCCGCTCGGGCGACCTGCCGGCCGCGCTCGTTCACCTCGACGAGGCGGCTCGGCGCTACGACGCCCTCGGCACGGCAATGCCCGACCTCAGCATCGACAAGTGCGCCGTGCTTCTCGCTGCCGGCCTGCCCCGCGACGCCCTCCAGGAGGCGGATGCGGCCATCCGCGGCCTGGAACGGATCCGCGGGCAGGCCACGAAGCGGGCCGAGTTGCTGCTCACCGCGGCCAGCTCCGCGCTCGCCGCCGCCGACACGCACACGGCCGTCGAGCGGGCGCGGGCGGCCTCCCGCCTGTTCGGCTCCCAGCGGCGGGACTGGTGGCGCGCGCACGCCGGGCTGCTGCTCCTCCAGGCCAGCTACGCCGCCGGCATGGCATCGGGCCGGCTGCTGGGCCAGGCCGAGCGCATGGCCGCCCGCCTGGAGGCGCTCGGCTCCGGAGAGGCGCCCAGCGCGTACCTGCTCGCCGGGCGGACGGCGCTGGCCCTGGCCAGGTTCGCAGACGCCGACCGCCATCTCGCCGCCGCAGCGCGGATGCGGCGTCGCGGGCCTGCCCTGTCGCGCGCCACCGGGTGGCTGGCGACAGCGCTGCGGGCCGAGGCGGCCGGCGACTCGCGCCGCATGCTGGGCGCCTGCCGGCGTGGGCTCGACGTGCTCGACGAGCACCGCCTCACCCTGGGTGCGTCGGAGTTGCGGGCGCTCGCCACGACGCAGGGAGCCGAGCTGGCCGCGCTCGCCCAGCGGCAGGCCGTCCAGGCCGGGTCGGCCCGCCGCCTGCTCGCCTGGAGCGAGCGCTGGCGGGCGACCGCCCTGGCCGTCCCGCCGGTTCGCCCGCCCGACGACCATCAGCTCCAGGCCGACCTCACGGCGGTGCGCCAGGTCACCAGCCGGCTCGAGCAGGCACGGGCCCAGGGGCTGCCGACGGCTGCCATGCAACGGGAGCAGCGGCGGCTGGAGCACGCCATCCGCGCCCGCGTGCTGCGCGCCCGCGGGACCGCCGACGGCCAGGACGGCCACCACTTCGACGTCGGGGCGCTGCTGGAGGAGCTCGGGCCGACCCAGCTGGTCGAGATCGTCGAGGTCGACGGCGGCCTGCACGTCCTGGTCTGCGGGGCCGGGAAGGTGCGCAGGTTCGCTGCGGGTCGTGCCGGCGAGGCCAACCGCGAGGTCGAGCTCGCCCGGTTCGGGCTGCGGCGGCTCGCCCACGGCGGCTCGGCGGACCGGGCCGAGGCGGCACTCGCCCTGCTCGATGTGGCCGGCCGGCGGCTCGAGGAGCTGTTCCTGGGGCCGGCCAGCCGGCGCCTGGGCGACGGCCCCGTGGTCGTCGCCCCGCCCGGCCGGCTCCACGCGGTCCCCTGGGCGCTCCTGCCCGCGCTGCGGGACCGGGTGCTCAGCGTCGCGCCGTCCGCGAACGTCTGGTTGCGCGCGCGGCGGGCGGTGCCGCCCGCGCGCCGCGACGTGGTCCTGGTGGCCGGGCCGGGCCTGGGCACGGGCGGCGCCGAGGTGCCAACCCTGGCCGGGGCGTACCACGGCGCAACCGTGCTCGGGCAGGGCACCGCCACCGCCGCGCGCGTGCTCGACGCCCTCGACGGCGCCTGGCTCGCCCACATCGCCGCGCACGGGACGTTCCGCGCCGAGAGCCCCCTGTTCTCCTCGCTCCGCCTCGACGACGGGCCGCTGACCGTGCACGACCTGGAGCGGCTGCAGCGGGCGCCGTACCGGCTGGTCCTGCCGAGCTGCGACTCCGGGCTGCTGGCACCGGTCGGCGCCGACGAGCTGCTCGGCCTCACCTCGAGCCTGGTGCCGCTCGGCACCGTGGGGATCGTCGCCAGCGTGGTCCCGGTGAACGACCACGCCGTCGTCCCGCTGATGCTGGCCCTGCACGAGCGCCTGCGCAACGGTGCCACCCTGGCCGAGTCGCTGCACGACGCCCGCCTGTCCCTGGACACCGACCCCAACCCCGTCCAGGCCGCCACCGGCTGGAGCTTCGTCGCCCTCGGCGCAGGCTAGGCTGGTAAGCCCGTCCAGACGGAGCCCGGCTCAGGACCTCTCAACACCGTCCAGACCGAGCCGGTGGGCCGTGGCAGCCGCCTCGACCCGGGTGTGCACGCCGAGCTTGGCCAGGATGTTGCTGACGTGGACGCTGGCCGTCTTGGGGCTGATGAACAGGGTGCCGGCGATCTGGCTGTTCGACTGGCCGGTGGCGACCAGGCGGAGCACCTCGAGCTCGCGAGGGGTCAGGCCGGCAGCGACGGGGCTGGGTGCCATGGCCTCGCCGACGTCGAGGCGGGCCCGACGGGCGAGCGCCTCGACCTCGGCCCGCAGCGGTTCGGCGCCGAGCCGCATCGCGGTGGCGTGCGCCGCGCGGGCCGCGGCCAGGGCCTCGTCGCGCTGCCCGACCTCGAGCAGGGCCTCGGCCAGGCGCCAGAGCGAGCGGGCCTCCTCGTACACGTAGCCGTAGGCGAAGGCGTCGGCCGCGGCCGCCCAGCGCCCCGGGTCGGCCCGGCCCTCGAGCCGGGCCCACTCGGCCTCGGCCCGAGCCATCCAGGCCCGTGCCTCCGGGCCGACCTGGCGGCCGGCCTCGAGGGCCTTGGCGAGCGCGGTCCGGGCCCGGTCGAGCAGGTCGGCGCCGGTGGCCCGGGCCTCGGCCAGGACAGGCTCCCCGGCTGCGCCCGAGCGGGCCCTGGCCTGCTCGGCCCGGTCGGCCTCGGCGGCAATCCCCAGGGCGGCCGGCCAGATGACGCTGAGGGCCCACGCCTCGCCGGCGTCGGCCCGCCCAGCGACGGTGGAGCGGGCCAGGGCGCTGGCCCGCTCCGGGTCGGCCTGCCAGCGGGCCAGGTCGGCGCTGTTGCCGCCGGTGAGGAAGGCCACGTAGCTATCGGACTTGGCCAGCGGTTCGAGCCGGGCGAGCCGCTCTTCTGCCCTCGGGCTGCCCCGGCCGACCTCGAAATACAGGGCGGCGGCGGACAGCGGGCCCGCGGCCGGGCTGCGGTCGTCGAGGGCGACCGCCAGCCGCTCGGCCTCGTCCCAGTCGCCGGCCATGTAGTAGGCGATGCAGCGCAGGAGTCGGGCCTCGGCGCCGTACGGGTTCCAGGTCAGGCCGGTGCGGGCGGCCAGATCGACGGCGGCGTCGAGGGCGGCGCAGGCGGCGGCCAGGTCGCCGGCGTCCAGCTCCAGCCGGCCGAGGTGGCACTGGACCCGTAGCTCCAGAGCCCTGGCTCCGGCGGCGGCGGCTCGGCTGCGGGCATCACGGAGCAGGGAGGCCGCCGTGGTCAGGTCGTCGTGGCGTTGCGACAGGAAGGAGAGCGCGATCAAGGCGTAGGTCTCGTCGCCGGCGCTGCCCACCTCCCTGGCCGCAGCGAGCGCCTCGTCGGCCCAGCTCTGGGCCTCCTCGTGGCAGCGCGCGAACACCAGGGCATGGGCGAGCGCGGCGGTGACCCGTGCCCGCAGCGGCGTGAGGGGCTCGGCGGGTACCAGCTCGACCGCCCGGCGGCAGGCGTCCACCGCGGCCTGCCGGTCGTTGACCTCCACCAGGTAGTCACCGAGGCGCTCGTAGGCCACGGCCGCCCGCAGCGGCGCTGCCTCGGTGTCGATGCCGGTCGCGGCCTCCTCGGCCAGGCTGGCCGCGCGCCGGAACTCGCCCGAGTTGCTGGCCGCCTCGGCCGCACGCAGCAGCAGGTCGACCCGGTCGGCGCCGGCCACGGCGTCCGCGTCGGGCACCCGGTCCCACAGCTCGATCGCCTGGGTGAGGTGGCGGTGGGCCTCGGCCGGGGCGGAGACCGCCGTGGCGTCGGCAGCGGCCCGGATCAGGGCGCCGAGCGCGCCGGGCAGGTCGTGGCTGGCCAGGCTGTGCCAGGCCAGCTCGGCGGCCGGCCCGCCGAGGCCCGTGCCGCCCGGCCCGGGCTCGGCCAGCAGGCGCGCGTAGGTGGCGTGGAGCCGTGTCCGCTCCCCCGGCAGCAGGTCGCCGTAGACCGCCTCCTGGAGCAGCGCGTGGCGGAAGCGGTAGCTCTCGGCCAGCGGGTCGGCCACCAGCACCTGCCCGGCGATCGCCTCGCGCAGCCCCTGCTCGAGCTCGGGCTCGGGCCGCCCGGCGGCCGCGGCGAGCAGGTGGTGGTCGACCCGGCGCCCGGCCACCGCGGCCACCTTGAGGACGGCCTGGCCCAGTTCGGAGAGGGCCTCGACGCGCCCGAGGAGCACGTCGGTCAACGCCTCGGGCAGGGCGACCTCGGCCCGGGCGGCACCGGCGGCCACCAGCTCCTCGGCGAAGAAGGCGTTGCCCTCGGAGCGGGCCAGGATGCGGTCGACCATGGCGGCCGGGAGCCGCTGGCCGGCCACGGCCTCCAGGTGCTCGGCCAGCTCCTGCCGGGTGAACGGGGGCAGCTCGATCCGCTCGAGGTCGGGCACCCGGACCAGCTCGGCCAGCAGCGGGCGCAGCGGGTGGCGGCGGTGCAGCTCGTCGGAGCGGTAGGTCGCCACGAGGCAGACCCGGCCGGTCCGCAAGGTGCGGACCAGGAAGGCGAGCAGGCCGCGGGTGGAGCGGTCGGCCCAGTGCAGGTCCTCGACGACCAGCAGCAGGGGGGCCAGCTCGGAGAGGCGGACGAGCAGCGACAGCACCGCGTCGAACAGCTGGACCTGCTCGAAGCCGTCGTCCGGGGCCGGCCCCGGTCCGCCTCCGTTGCCCCGCGGGAGCTCCTCCTCCGCCTTGGGCAGCAGCCGGCCGAGGCTCGGCACGGCCGCGCCCCAGGCGTGGACCAGCTCGGTCTCGCCAGGCCGGGCGCCGAGGTCGCGGAAGGCGTCGACGAAGGGGACGTAGGGCAGGCCCACGTCGCCGACCTCCATGCAGCCGCCCACCAGCACCCGGACTCCACGCGCCTCGGCCCGGGCGGCCAGCTCGGCGAGCAGACGGGTCTTGCCCACGCCGGCGTCCCCGGCCACCAGCCCGACCGTGGGCCGGCCCTGCTCGGCCCGTTCGAGCACGCCGAGCAGCCGGGCGAGCTCCTCGGCCCGGCCGACGAACATGGGACTGGTCGCGGTTGCCATGCGACAAGTATCGCCGCAGACCCCGACCACGAGCATACGGGATCTCGAGGATCAGGCTGGCCGCACGTTCACCTGGACCGTGTGCCATCCGGTGGCGCCGTCCGGGATCGGCGGGGCCACCGCCGGGGTCTGGGTCTGCCCCTCGCCGTCGGTGGCACGCACGCGGATCGTGTGCCGCCCTCGGGCCGCCTCCCACTCGTACAGCCACTGCCGCCAGGTGTCGCGGAAGCCGTCAGCCAGCCGGGCCTCGGCCCATGCCCCACCGTCGACCTGGACCTCCACCTTGGAGAGGCCGCGATGCGGCGCCCAGGCCACCCCGGCGATCGGCACCCGTCCGGCCCTCGGCGGGCGGCTCGGGTTCGGGGTGTCGATGCGCGACTGCGTCTTGACCGGCGCCCGCCTGGCCCACCCGCGCCGGACCCAGTAGGCGTCGAAGTGCTCGAAGCGGGTCAGCTCGATCTCCTGCAGCCACTTGCAGGCCGACACGTAGCCGTACAGCCCTGGCACGATCAGGCGGGCCGGGAAGCCGTGCGCGCCGGGCAGGGGCACGCCGTTCATGCCCACCGCGATCATGGCGTTGCGGCCGTCCAGGGCGGCCTCGGTCGGGAAGCCGGTGGTGAAGCCGTCGATGGCGCGCCCGACCAGCTGCGTCGCGTCGGGCCGGGGACCGGCCCGGCGCAGCACGTCGGCCAGGAGCACACCTCGCCACAGGGCGTTGCCGACGAGCCGGTCGCCGACCTCGTTGGAGACGCAGACCAGGGTGACGTACTCCTCAACCATGGGCAGCGCCGACAGCTCGGCGTAGGACAGCTCGTAGGGGTGGTCCACCATGCCGGTGATGCGCAGCCGCCAGCGGCCGAGGTCGGTCGAGGGTGGGAACAGGGCGGTGTCGATCCGGTAGAAGCGGTCGTTCGGGGTGACGAAGGGGCTGACCAGGCCGGGCACGTCGAAGGAGGTGGGACCCGACGCCACCGGGGCCGGCCGGGCCGGTCGCAGGAGCGCCACCCCCGCCCGCGCCCCGTCCCTGGCCCGGCTGTCGAGCAACCGCCCGGTGGCGGCCGAGGCCGCCGCCACCGCCACCACCGACCCGGTCACGGCCAGGAACGCCCGCCGCGTCGGCGCCCGCTCCGCCGCGTCGGCGCCCGCCCCGCGCGCGGCGGCTTCCATGGTGGCGCCGGCCCCCTCCCCGCCGGGGGTGGCCTCCGCGGTGGTGCCGGCCCCCGCCCCGCCAGCGGTGGCCTCCGCGGTGGTGCCGGTCGCCGCCCCGACGGCGGCGGCCTCGACGGCCGGGGTGGCCGCGGGCTCCCTGGCGGGACCCGGACCGACGGGCGGGACCGGGCCGCCGTCCGCGGGCCGGGGCCGGATCCGGAGGAGCCGCCGCAGGCAGGCGATGCCGGCGACCGCGCCGGTCACGGCCACGGCCACCGCCGCCAAGGCAGAGACGGCCGGGTCGCGGCCGGCCGCGAGCGCGCCGAGCAGTGCGAAGGCGGCGAAGCCGGCGGCGGCGAGCCGCGGCCGGGTCGACCCCACCGCCCCGAGCCCGGCACCGGCCGCGAGCGCGACGGTGACGATGCCGGCGGCCAGGACCGGCTTGTCGTTCTGCCCGAGCAGGTCGATGGCGAGGTGCACGATTCCGGCGGGCGCGCCGTCGATGACGGCGACGGCCACCGCGACCACGAGCGACCGCGCCCCGGGAACAACCGCGGCGGCCAGCTCGGCCACGCCCAGAGCCAGCGCGGCCGAGGCCGCCCCCGCAGCGGTGTCCAGCCGCCAGCCGCGCTCCCTTTGCCCGTGCATACCCACCTCGCCAGCTCCGTCCGGACCATTATCCCCGTTCGGCGAGGCGCGGGCTGTCAGCTACGGTTGACAGCTCCCCCGGCACCGAGCACCTCCTGCTCGCCCTCGCCGAGCTGCACCCCTTCGTCCCGCCCCTCGAGAGCTTCCAGGTCACCCCAGAGGCGGTCAGCGCCGAGATCGACGAGCGGGCTGCTGGGACCCTGCCGCCCCGCGACCGGGAGCTGCTCGCCGCGGTTACCGCTCGACGGCGAGGGTCGCCTCGGCGTGCAGGAAGCGGCCCAGGTCGGCGGCCTCGGCCTCGAGCCCGGACCGGACCGCCGGGTCGAGCCGCCCGAAGGGCGCCACCGCCACGGTCAGCCGCTCTCCCCTGCGCTGCTGGCGCCAGGTCCCGACGACGCGGCCATCCACCACGACGGCCGGGTGGATCCAGCCGCCGCCGGCCTGGATGCGCCGGGCGAAGCGCGGGTCGAGGACCAGCTCCCGGCTGCGGTAGCCGAGCAGCCAGGCGTCGAAGTGGGGCAGCAGGCGCACACACGGGCCCGCGGTGTCCGGGCCCGCGGTGTCCGGGCCCGCGGTGTCCGGGCCCGCGGTGTCCGGGCCCGCGGTGTCCGGGCCGCCGGTGTCCGGGCCCGCGGTGTCCGGGCCGCCGGCCCCGGCCAGCATCCAGGCCGGCTCGCCGGCCACCTCCACCTCGTCGAGGTCGCCGCCGGCGCCCTGCAGGCCGCGCCGGGCCTGCCCGAGTGGGATGCCTGCCCAGGCGGCCAGGTCCCGGGCGCCGGCCGGGCCGTGGCCGGCGACGTAGCAACGGGCGAGCCGGGCCAGGGCGGCCTCGGGCTCGAGCGCCGGCTGGGCGCCCACCCACTCCTCCAGCAGCACGTAGGTGGGCTCGTCGTCCGGGAGGTCCGGTCCCCGGCACACGAGCCCCTGGGTGGCGGCGTAGACGACGAGGTGGGCCGGTGCCTGGCCCCCAGGGTCGACGGCCACGCCCTCGGCGGCGAGCCCGGCCACCAGCTCGGCCCGGGTGCGCTGCCCACCGCCGGCCAGGATCGTCCGCATCGCCGGGAGCGCGCGAGCGCAGACCTCGTCGCCGAGCCCGAGCTGCCGCCGCCGACGGCGCCCCGCCCGTGCCACCCCCGGCCCGAGCAGGGCGACGAGCCAGCCCACGTCCCCGGCGGCGACCATCTGCAGGGTCCCGCGCATCGCCCAGGTGCGCACCACCGACCGCTCCTGGTTGCAGGCCCGGGTCACCGCCGCAGCGTCCAGGCCCTCGCTGCGCACCCGGACCGCCAGCCTGGCCGCTGCGGTGTGCTGCGCCTGCAGCCCGCCCATGCCGCCCACCAAGTCGCGCACGCCGGTCGCGCGCTCCCCCGCCAGCCGCTGCGACCGCAGGCGCAGCAGCCGGACCTGGTCGTCGGAGAGCGGGCGTGGCATCCGGGCACGGTAGCGCACCGCCCGGGCCTGTCCGGCAGGTCGTCGCCGGGCCCACCTCTGCGGCCGGTAGCATCACTGTCGGTCCGGCGCGGCGACGGAGGTGGGCGTGGACGAGGCGGCAGGGACGGCGCAGGCCGTCGAGGGGCATGGCGGCACCCTGGCCGTGGCGGTGGCCGGGCGGCACGGGGTCGACACGATGTTCACGCTCTCCGGCGCGCACGTGTTCCCCCTCTACGACGGCGCGGTGCACGCCGACCCACCCATGCGGCTGGTCGACGTCCGCCACGAGCAGACCGCCGTGTTCGCCGCCGAGGCGACCGCGAAGCTCACCCGCACGCCCGGGCTGGCGGTGCTCACCGCCGGCCCGGGCGTCACCAACGGCGTCAGCGCGGTGACCACCGCCCACTTCAACGGCTCGCCCCTGCTCGTCCTGGGCGGCCGGGCGCCGGCCGGGCGCTGGGGCACCGGCAGCCTGCAGGAGCTGGACCACCCGCCCCTGCTCGCCCCGGTGACCAAGCACGCCGGCACCGTCGCCGAGGTCGCTGGCCTGCCTGCCGCGGTCGACCGGGCCCTGGCCCTGGCGGCCACGCCCCACCGGGGTCCCGTCTTCCTCGACGTGCCCATGGACGAGCTGTTCTCGTTTGCGACCGTGCCGATCCCAACGGCGCAGCGACGCCAGCCGCTCGCGCCAGACACCGACGCGCTCGCGGGCGTGGCCCGGCTGCTGGCCGGGGCGGAGCGGCCGGTGCTCGTGCTCGGCTCGGACGTGTGGGCCGACCGGGCCGAGGATGCGGCGCGGCGCGCTGCCGAGGCGCTCGGGCTCCCGGTGGTCGCCAACGGCATGGGCCGCGGGATCGTGGCCCCGGGCTCCGGGCTGCTGGTCACCCGGGCCCGCTCGGTCGCGTTCGGCTCGGCCGACCTGGTGCTGGTGGCCGGCGCGCCGCTCGACTTCCGGCTCGGCTACGGCTCGTTCGGGGGCGCCGGCGGCGCCCCGCCGGCCAGGGTCGTGCACCTGGCCGACGCGCCCGGCCAGCTGGCGCGGCACGTCGACCTCGCCGGCGCGGCCGCAGGCGACCTGTCGCTCGTGCTCGACGGGCTGGTGGACCGCACCTTGCAGCAGGGTGGGCGTGGGCCGGCGTGGGCCGGCTGGCTGGGGCGGCTGCAGGGCGCGGCCCGGGAGGCGGCCGAGCGCGACCGCGAGCTGCTCGACAGCGAGGCCGACCCGGTCCACCCGGCCCGCGTCTACGGCGAGCTGCGCCGGGCCCTGGCCGACGACGCGGTCGTGATCGGGGACGGCGGCGACTTCGTGTCGTTCGCGGGCAAGTACGTCGAGCCGGCACGGCCGGGCTGCTGGCTCGACCCCGGCCCGTACGGCTGCCTCGGCACGGGCCTGGGCTACGCCGTCGCCGCCCGCCTGGCCCGGCCCGACGCCCAGGTCGTGCTCCTGCTCGGGGACGGCGCAGCCGGGTTCTCCCTGATGGACGTGGACACGCTGGTCCGCCACGGGCTGCCCGTGGTCATGGTCTGCGGCAACAACGGCGCCTGGGGGCTCGAGAAGCACCCCATGCAGCTCCTCTTCGGCTACGACGTGGCCGCCGACCTGCAGCCGGGCTGCCGGTACGACCAGGTCGTTGCCGCCTTGGGCGGCGCCGGGGAGCTGGTCACGACCCCGGACGGCATCGGGCCGGCGCTGCGCCGGGCGTTCGACTCGGGCGTGCCCTACCTCGTCAACGTCGTCACCGACCCCAAGGCCGCCTACCCGCGGGCCACCACAGGCATCTGACCCCGGCCCGGGATGCGAGGACCCCGTGCGGCCTGACCGCGGCCTACCGGCCTCGGGCCGCGGCCCGAACGAACCCGTCCCGGTCGGCCCGCGCGGACGTATCGTGGGTGCCATGCGCGACGGTGAGCCGGACGCCGGGCTGTTCGGGCCGGGGAGCGTCTCCTGGCAGGTGCTGCGGGAGGCGTCGGTGATGATCGGCGGCGTCCGGGCCCTGCTCATGCACGCCGCCCATCCCCTGGTGGTGGCGGGTGCACGCCAGACCGGCATGTACGAGCGCGACCCGTGGCGACGGCTCGAGCGGACCCTGCGCCAGACCTTCACCGTGGTGTTCGGCACCCGGCAGGAGGCGGCCGCCGCGTCCAGGCGGATCGACGACGTCCACCGGGCCATCAAGGGCGTGGACACGGTGACCGGCCTGCCCTACGACGCCCGCGACCCGGAGCTGCTGCTGTGGGTGCACGCCTGCCTGGTCTCGAGCTTCCTGCACTTCGAGCGGCTGACCATCGGCCGGCTCGACGACGCCGGGCGGCAGGCGTTCCACGTCGAGCAGCTGGCGACCGTGGCGCCGCTCGGCCTGCCCGCCGACCGCATCCCACCCACCTTCGCGGAGCTCGAGGCGTACCTGGACGGCGTGATGGCAAGCGGGGCCCTGCGGCCGACCGACGGTGCCCGCTCGGTGGCGGCCCTGGTCCGGGACCCGCCCGACGGGGTGCCGCGCCGCTGGCTGTGGCGCCTGGTGAGCTTCCTCGCCTTCCACAGCCTGCCGCCGGAGCTCCGCTCGCTGTACGGCGTCCGCCACACCCGTGTCGACGAGCTCCGCCTGCGCGCCGTCTGCGGGGCGATGCGGCTCGACCGCCCGCTCATGCCGCCACAGCTGCGGTTCATCGCCCCGGCCCTGCTGGCCGGCGCCCGCCTGCGCGGCCAGCAGGTGCGGGTGGCCGAGGCCGGCCTGTTCCTGGAGGGCCGCGGCAGGCGCTGACCGGGCGCCGGCAACGAGGCGGCTCACTGCATACGAGGACCCCGGCCCTGTGGACGAGAGCCTGCCGCGCGCCGCGGGTGGGCTGTATGGTGTGCCGACCGTCGACCCTTGTCGAGGAGCGCCGCACATGGAATGGGAACGACGCGCCACCCAGCTCTGCGAGCGGGTGCTGGCCAGCGAAGGGCCGCTCTCGCCCGAGCAGCTCGCGCGCCGCCTGACGGCGGCCGGGCTGACCCTCCCCCCAGACCCCGGGCCGTGGCTGGAGGTCCTGCTCGACGACGCGGACGAGCTCTACCACCTGCCGGACGGCCGCATCGCCAGCCTCCACGCCCTGCTCGATGGCGTGACCGTCACCCACCGGGTCTCGGCCGGCGAGGCGGCCGACGGCGTGGTCGCGGTCGAGCCCGACCTTACGCTGCTGCTCGCCGCCGCCGATGCCGACGCCGACGGCGTGCTGCACCTGGCCGCCGGAGGCAGCGTCGAGGTCGCCCCCGCCGGGGAGCCCGAGAGCGGCGTCGGCGGCGACCACCCACTCGCCGACCGCTGGGTCGCCACCGGACCGCGCGGCTGGCTGGGCGGCGCGGCCCCCGGCGACCTGCTCGCCTTCCGGCTCGCCGACGGGTTCCTGCACGTCGGCCGGGCCGATGCCGACCCGGAGGGCGGCGAGGCGGCCGGCAAACGGCTCGCCCACGCGTTCGAGGCGGCCGGCGGGGACGGCGACCCGGTCGAGAGCGCCGCCGTGGTGCTGATCGCTCGTGCCGACGCCCCCAGCCTGCTCGAGCGCCCGCTCCCGCCAGTGCCCGAGCTGCTCGCCGGCGCCGGGCTCGAGGTCCACGGCGAGTGGGTCGGCACGCCGGGCACCGACTGGGACGAGGTGGAGGCTGACGCGCTGGCCGAGGACGAGGTCCGCGCCCTGTTCGGCCTCGACGACGAGGGCGTGGAGGCCCTGGGGCTGCTGCTCGCCGCGTTCGAGCTGGCCCGCCGCTCCGGCCTGGAGGCCGCAGTCGCCAGGGACGACGGCGAGGAGACGCTGCACGCGCTCGCCCACGCCATGTCCTGGCCTGGGGTGGCCGAGGCGTTCGTGAGCGCGACCTTCGGCAGCGACCCCGACGAGCAGCCGCTGGTCCGCGAGCTGGCCGGCGCGCTCGTGCCCGCCTGCGACGACGCGGCCGGGCCACGGTTCGTGCTGGCCTGCTGCGCCGAGCACCGCGGCGACACCCTCGCCGCCGAGACACACCTGGCCGAGGCGATCGAAGCCGACCCCGACGACGAGGCCGCCCTGCTCGATACGGCGTGGTACGCCGAGGACCGGGGCAACGCGGCCGCCGCCCTCGCCTACCTGCGCCGAGCCGAGGTCGACCCCGACGACCAGACCGCCGCCCGCCTGCAGGGCTTCGCCGAGCCCGGACCGGCCAGCACCGGGCGGAACGAGCCCTGCCCGTGCGGCTCGGGCCGCAAGCACAAGGTCTGCTGCGGCCCCCGCAACGGTCACCCGCTGCAGGACCGGGCCGGCTGGCTCTGGCACAAGGCGGTCACCTTCCTGCTCCGGCCCGGCCAGCGCATGCGCGTGCACGACCTCGCGGTTGCCCGCGCCGGCGGCGACCCAGAGGACCCGGCCTGGGTGGGCGCGGCCCTGCACGATCCCTTGGTGCACGACCTCGGGCTGTTCGAGGCGGGTGGGCTCGCGGCGTTCCTCGACGCCAGGGGGGTCCTGCTCCCGGCCGACGAGCTGGCCCTCGGCCGCTCCTGGGCCGGCTCAGCCGGTCGCGGCCTCTACGAGGTGGTCGAGGCCGACCCAGGCGGGCGCCTCGGCCTGCGCGACGTGCGGACCGGCGCGCGGCTCGACGTCACCGCCACCGGCCAGCCCCACCCGCGCGCCGGACAGCTCGTGTCCGCCCGGGTGGTGCCCGCCGGGGTTGGACATCAGCTCCTCCTCGGCGCGGTCCCGGTGCCCCCAGCCCGCCGGGACGCCCTGCTCGCCTTCGCCGACACCGACCCCGGCCCGGTCGGGCTGGCCGCCTGGCTCACCAGCGCCAGCACCCGACCGGCAGCCCCCGACGACCCGGCCTGACCACACCCACCGGTGGACGATCCGACCTCCTCGGTCCGGCCCCAGCGCGAGATCACCCTCAACGCGCTCCGGGCGCTCCACGCGAGTGGGTGGCGCGCCCGCGAGATAGGCTCTGGGCGCGCAGGATGCTCCACCACCACAAGCGCGTGAGGTGAGTCAATTGGCCCTGGCGGCATCGGCCCGCGTCCATTCCTGGCATGGTGAGGCCGCGGTCACCCTGGCCGCCGCGGACCTCACCGCCACCTTCCTGCCGGAGCTGGGCATGCTCGGCGCCTCCCTCACCCGCCAGGGCGAGGAGCTGCTCGCCCTGCCCGGTGGCCTCGAGGGCTACCGGCAGGGCCACGTCACCGGGCTCCCCCTGCTCGCGCCCTGGGCCAACCGGCTCTCCACCCGCCACTTCCGCGCTGCCGGCGTGGACGTGGACCTCGACGGCGTCGAGCTGCACACCGACCCTGGCGGCCTGCCCATCCACGGGACCGTGACCGCCCACCCCGGCTGGCGCCTCACCCGCCTGGACACCAGCGGGAGCGGGGCGGTCATGGCCGCCCGGCTCGACTACGGCGCGCAGCCGGAGCTGCTGGTCGCCTTCCCCTTCCCCCACGCCATCGAGGTCGAGGCGGGCGTGGACAGGACGAGGCTGACCGTCACGACGACCCTGCGGCCAACCGGCGACCAGGCCGTGCCGGTCGCGTTCGGCTGGCATCCCTACCTGCGCCTGCCCAGCGGGCCGCGCCAGGGCTGGTGGCTGGTGCTGCCCGACCGGGACCACCTCGAGCTGGACCGACGCGGGATCCCGACCGGGGCACGGGCCTGGGAGCCGGCCGAGCGGGAGCCGATCGCCGACCGGACCTTCGACGACCTCTACGCGCTCGCCGGCGACCCCGTGCTCGGACTGGACGCCGAGGGCTGGCGGCTTGCGGTCCGGTTCGGGCAGGGGTACCCGTACGCGCAGGTGTTCGTTCCCCCCGACGAGGACTTCGCCTGCCTGGAGCCGATGACCACCCCCACCGACGCGCTCACCGCCGACGCCTGCCCGCTGGTCGACCCGGGCGGGTCGTTCACCGCCCGCTTCTCGATCGAGGTCGAGCCGGCCGGGTGACCGCCAGCGTATCCAGCCCCGCCACCAGCAGCGCGACCCGGCCGGGGTGCTGGTGGCGCTGCTGCGCGCACCCGGCCCGGTCCTGGCCGACCTGCAGCTGCCCACCCTGGCCCGGGGTCCGTGAGCCCTGCCCGGCGCACCCCGCCACCGGTGCGCTACTAGAGAGCCGGTCGTGGATCAGCGACTGTCCGACTTGCGGACAAGCGGGTGTGGTCATGACCTGCGCGTCTTCCGTGCCGGCAGAAGCGCAATCAGCCCGACCCGGATACCCACGGCTCCCTAGGCAGGTCACCAGAAGTTCTGCCCATAACCCGGGTCAGCGACCAGGGCCTTCCCGTCAAGTTACGGACAGGACTTCTGAGCAGGTGCTTAGGCGGCGCCACCATCGGCTGCGGAGAGGGGGGGACAGTCTCTTACGGATGCAGGAAGCCGGGGACGTCGAGTGACACCCGCATCAAGCTCGGCCGCCGCGGCGGGGGCTCGGGGAAGAACGGGAACGCCGCGTTGGTCACGTACAGCTCGAACCTGTCGCCTTGGTGGCCGAACGCGGCGGCGGTCGGGCCATCCAGGCCATCGATATCCGTGAGCAGGGTCTCGACCGACCCATCGGGCGCGATGCGCAGCAGCGTGTTGAACGGGTCGGTGCCACAGTACAGGCTGCCGTCCACGTCGAACGCAAAGTCGTCGCAGAACACGCCGCTCGCGTGGATCCTGGAGGCGCCGGCGCTGCCGTCCGGTGCCACCTTGATGGCGACGATCGTGCTCTGGGACGGGTTCGAGACGTACATCTCGCCCTCGAACAGCTTCAGCCCGTTCGGCCCCGGCAACCCGACGCCTTCCACCGCGAGCTTCTCGCCGCTCGCCCAGACCTCCGCCGTCCCGCCCTCGTCGGACACCCGCCAGATCACGCCCAGCGCGGAGTCGGCGGCGTACACATCGCCGCGGTGCTGCACGATCCCGTTGGGCAGCGCCTCCAGCGGGAGGGCCGCGATGCGCGCCGGCTCCCCCTCGCGCGGGAGCTTCCATACCCCGCGGCTGTCCGGATCACACGACGCAAGGTTTGCATACAGGTTGCCGTGCTCATCGAGGGTGATCCCCGTGAGCCCGGCGAAGAAGGGGCCGCAGAATGTGAGCGGCGGCGCGCCCAGGGGCAGCTCGGCAACGGTCGACTGCGTGCCGTCAGGGACGATCTTCCGGATCTCGCCCGTCAGCGCAAGGCTGATGTACTTGTTGTTGTGGTTGTCGATCGCGATACTCTCGGGCGTCTCCAGCGCGCCGGCGTCGAAGAGCGCGACGGTCTCGACCGGCTCCTGCGCGTCAGGGTGCGCGGATGCGGCGGTCGGAGAAAGCAACGTCGCAACCCCGATGAGGGCCGCGACAAGGATGCCGGTCGTAACCTGGCTCGTCCTGTGCATGAATAGTTCCTCCTCGGCGCATCCTCTGCGCCGCTCGACCATCCTGCACTGGCATCGCTGCGACGGACTAACCAACTACCCAATCGAACACCCTGTCGACCGGTCACCCTTGCGTGCTCAAGCCGCTTTCCCGGTGTGATCCCGCGCCGCCTTCCGCGGGTGAGGAGATGAAGAAAGTGCCGCTGAACTTGACCACGCGGCACCTCCGCAGGTCCGGCGGGAACGTACTGGTCAGCACCCCAATTGCGATCCGGTCCGACAGCCGCTCCTGGACCAGCGGCTGACCTGCCCGGCTCGTGGCACCCCGCCCTCCCCGCAACGCGCGGAATGCACCATACCAGACAAGCAAACCTAAAGAGGATCGCCCGTTCCGGTGACAGGCACGGACGGTGCCCCTGCAGCTCATTGGGCTGCACGGCCTCGGCGCTGTCGCCCGGAAGCGCGAGCCTCTGTAAGTTATCGGCATCGGGCCTAGCAGCTCGTCAGACGTGATTTGCGGGGTAGAGGTGCTTGAGCTTGTCACCCAGCTGGCCGGGATCTCGGCGTCCAGGGCGCGCTGGAGCAGGATCCGGGCCGGCGTAGGCCAAGAACACCCCGAGCTGGCAGTTGTCGACCTTGCCGGCCGTGCCCGAGTACTGGCGTTGCACCCTCACCGAGGTGGTGCCCTTTTGAGGAACCCGGTCTCGTCCACCACCAGCACCGCCTGCGGGAAGCGCTCGAAGGTGGTGTGGCCACGATCGGGCGAGGTGCGAGACACTGGCAGGCACGGCCTGCTACTTCCGTGTGGTAGCTCCGCCCGCTTTCCGTTTGGGAGGCTATGGCATGCGGCGACTGAACCCCGTACTCGGCAATGTTCGCTGGTCGGACCAGGTGCAGCAGCTGGCAAGGTGGCTGAACCCGGTGGCGGGGTCACCGGCGGCGCCGCGGGAGACTGTGGCGGCCCTGGATGCCTTGGGTCCGTCGTTGATGCCTCGCACCGCGAGGGTGCAGGGTGTGGCGATGGGGCTCGGCATGCTCGGGGCGCGGGCAACGACCGGTGTGGTGGAGAGGTTGACGAGGACGGCGGTACCGGCCGAGGCCCCGCTCCCCGCGCAGCTCGCGGCACGGGCGGTGATCGGCGGTGCCGGGGCGGCGCTGGCGGCGGTTCCGGAGCGATATTGCAGGCGGTTGTGGGTGGCGTCGCTGCGGTCCACCGGCCTGCTGCTGCGGGACAGCGCCTGCGGTGGGGCCGTCGACGATCTTGGCCGGTGCAGCAGCGCTACCCGAGCCAGCGCGCAGTCCGGCCGATCGCCGTCAGCGCCGTGCGCACCGCCGGACTGCTCTACCGGGCAGGTCGGCGGCTGCTGGCGCGAGAGACGGCCGTAGACCGCTGGCCACTGCCGCAGCCGACCACGCTGCCAGGCACGCTGGCGACCTCGTATGTGGTCACGACGGTCGGGACGGGGCTGGCCCGGGGCTTCACCTGGTCCCGCGGTGCGCTCGAGTCCTACTTCGGGCCGGGCCCGTCCAAGCGGGTGCTCGCCCGACTCGTCAACGCCGGCCTGTGGGCCGCCGGGGCGACGGCGGCCTACAACGTCGGTGTTGCCTATGTCGGGCGGGCCAACCAGAAACTAGAGCCGGCCTACGCGACCCCGCCGGCCAGCCCGCTGGTGTCGGGCAGCCCCGACAGCCTGCTGCCGTTCTCCGACCTCGGCCAGCAGGGACGCCGCTTTGTCACCGATGTCGTTACCCCGGAGCTGATCGGAGAGGTGATGGGCGAGGAGGCGGTCGCCCACCCGATCCGTACGTACGTCGGGTTCAACAGCGAGCCGCTGTACCAGACCGGCCGGGCCGAGCTGGCCCTGGCCGAGCTGGCCCGCACCGGCGCGTTCGACCGGTCGGTCCTGCTGCTGATCTCTCCCACCGGCACGGGATGGATCGACCAAACCCTGATCGAGGCCGCCGAGTTCCTCACCCGAGGTGACATCGCGACCTGCTGCATCCAGTACGCCAGGTATCCGTCGTTCCTGTCGGTGCAGAAGGTGGCGCTTGGCCGCGGCCAGTTTCGCTTGCTGTTGTGGGGGGTCGCCCAGCGGCTGGCTGGCCTGCCACCCGAGCGGCGCCCGAGGGTGCTGGTGTTCGGCGAGAGCATGGGTGCCTGGACGAGCTCGGACGTCATCATGTTCCAGGGCATCCAGGGGTTCGACCACTACGGGATCGACCGGGCCCTGTGGGTGGGGCTGCCCTGGCTGGCCAAGTGGTCCCGCAGCGGCATGACCCGGGGCAGCAGCACGCTTGTCCCGCAGGGGACCGTCGGGGTCTTCGACCGCCACGAACAGCTAGCGGCGCTCGACGACGACCAGCGCGCGCGGCTGCGGGCGGTCGTTCTTTCTCACGATAACGACCCGATTGCCGTGCTGGGTCCCGACCTGCTGGTGCAGCGGCCGCCCTGGCTGGCCGACGGCCAGCGGGGCCGCGGGGTGCCCGAGGCGATGCGGTGGCAGCCGCTGGTCACCTTTGTCCAGACGGGGATGGACGCGATGAACGCGATGCTGTCGGTGCCGGGCGAGTTCGCCTCGTTCGGACACGACTACCGCGCCGACATGGCGCGGTTCGTGGACGACGCCTATGGCTTGCCCGATGCCACCAACGGGCAGCTGGCCCGCATCGAGCAGGTCCTGCGATCCCTGGAGGTGAAGCGCGCCGAGCGCATCAAGGCCGAGCGCGCGCATGCCGTTCCTCCGGCGCCCGCGCACCGATCCGGCGGCGACAACGTCCGCGGCGGCGTGCCGCTCCGCAGTCGGCGGACCCCTGGGGCTCGCTGGCTCAGGAGGCCAGGGGCCCACCCCTCGGGCGAACCTATCGATGCCTGACGCGCTTGCTGGTCAACCGCTGGAACCGCCGGCTCACGCGGTCGAGCAGGCGCGGTGCTTGCTCTGACTAGTGGGACCGAGGTAATGGTCCACCGATCCGAAGCGAGGGAGCACCACTGAGCGTCAACGTCATCCGCGTCGCCGAAGGCTGGTACGTCCAGCGCGGAAGCAAGGCATTCCCAGTGGATGCCCAGCTCCCCACCACCGCCGTACTCCTCGCCAAGGGCTTGGAGACCGTGCGCGCGGCGGCATCGGCCATTGATGGAGGTGTGCCGGTCGACACTGAGGTCATGAGTGACCCAGCCGCCGACATGGCGCGTGTGTTCCGTTGCCGTGCGCTCGAGGTTGGAGCGCGGCTCGGGGCAGACCACGCGGGGTGGCCGCCCGGTGGTGACCGGCACGATGGTGCGTGCTGACCCGCCGGAGGGGACGCTTGGCGGCGGGCACGCCGTGAGCCGGTTCACCCAGGCCAGTGACGGCGTCCAACTCCACTACCTGTGCTGGTCTGGCGGGCGGTCGCCGCCTTGGGCCGTGGTCATCTTCCTGCACGGCATCGCCAGCCACGCGGCCTGGTTCGGTGAGACGGCCGCTGACCTCAAGGACCAGGGCGTGGCTGTGTATGCGCCCGACCGTCGCGGGTCGGGCCGCAGCGGCGGCCCGCGAGGGCACCTGGCTCGCTACGGGCGCGCGCTCGACGACGTCGAGCAGGTGGTGCGGCTGGTGGTGTCCGAGCACAAGGGAACGCCGGTGTTCGTGGCCGCCTCGAGCTGGGCGGCCAAGCTCGCGGTTGTCTATGCGGCGTCGCGGCCCGCACCGCTTTCCGGGCTGCTGCTACTCGGCCCCGGGCTGCTGTCCCGCGTCAATCTCTCGCCGGCCCGACAGGTGAAGGTCCTCGTTGGGCACCTCGTCACCCCGACGGCTCGCCTGCCCATCCCGCTGACGCCGGAGCTGTACACGACCACCCCTCGCTACCTCGCCTTCATCCGAGCCGATCGACTGCGCCTCCTGGAGGCGACCGCCCAGTTCTTCTGGGAGACCGCACGTCTGGACCACCGGCGCCGGCGCGCCTCCGCCCGGCTGGACCTTCCGCTCCTTCTCCTCCAAGGCGAGGACGACGCCATGATCGACGTGCCGGGGACGCGCCGCTGGTTCTCGCGGCTTGGCGTCAAAGACAAGACCTACCGGGCCTATCCCGGCGCCGGCCACACTCTGGATTTCGAGCCGGATCGCACCCGGTACCTGGCCGACATGCTCGCGTGGCTGTCGGCTCGGGTCCCTGACCCGACGGGCGGGCCGTGATGCCGACGGTCACAGAGTTCCAGCTGTTCGCGGTCGACCTTCCCTTCAAAGTCGCCTTCCGGCACGCGGCCGCCGCCAGGACTTCCTCCGAGAGCCTGTTCCTCCGGCTGCGCCTGGACAGCGGCGTCGAGGGCTGGGGGGAGTGCCTTCCGCGCGCCTACGTGTCGGGGGAGCGCCGCGAGGAGGCATTCGCCCTGCTTCGGGATGCGATCTTGCCTGCCCTGCTGGGGCGGGCATTCCAGTCGCTCGCCGACGTCACCTCGTTCCTGGAGAAGTGCGACGGCAAGGCCCCCTCTGAGTGGGTCCGCGCTGACGTCCCGCAGTCGTCGGCCTGGTGCAGCATCGACCTGGCGCTGCTCGACGCGTTCAGTAGGGCGTCCGGGGAACCGGCGTGGGCGGGTGCGGCAGGCGGCCAGACAGCCGAGGCGCTGGCGCGGTGTCGCTACAGCGGGGTGGTGTCCGCCGATCAAGGCTGGCGGTACATGCTGTCGCTGCTCAGGATGCGCGCCTTCCGCTTCCCGCACGTCAAGCTCAAGCTCGAGCGGGACGGCGCCCTCCAGGCGGCGAGGACGGCGCGACGTCTGCTCGGCCGCCGGGTCGACCTCCGGGTCGACGCCAACATGGCCTGGGAGGTCGAGCAGGCACTGGAGATCATCGGCGAGCTGCGTACGCTTGGGATCAGGTCGTTCGAGCAGCCGATCGCCGCCAGCGACCTCGCCGGCCTCGCCCGACTCGTGCGGGAGTCGTCGGCCGGGATCATGGTCGACGAAGGCCTGACCGACCGCGACTCGCTGCGGACGCTCATCAGGCATCGGGCCTGCACCGGGGTAAACGTGCGGATCTCCAAGTGCGGCGGCCTGGTCGGGGCGCATGCGCGGTGCCGAGAGGCGCTGGACGCCGGCCTCATGCTCCAGGTCGGTTGCCAGGTCGGTGAGTCGTCGCTGCTGTCGGCCGCCCATGTGACGCTGCTGGAAGCCCTCGCGCCGCTGCGGCCGGGGGTCCGCTACGCCGAAGGCTGCTTCGGGCGGCATCTCCTGCGAGAGGACCCCGTCTCTCCGACGGTCCAGTTCCGCTACGGCGGTCGCCCGCCACGACGCCCAGCCGGAGCCGGTCTCGGGGTCCAGGTCGATCAGGCGATGCTGGAGCGCTGGGCGGTCGACCAGGCACGTGTCGCACAGGAACGGTGAAAGGGGCGACCGATGTCGCGAGTAGGACGGCTGCTGCTGTGGGCGAAGGCGCCGCCGGCGGTGAGGCGGTTCACCACGGTCAGCCGTGCTCCCTCCAAGGCGCAGCAGCGGCTGCTCCGCGAGATTCTGGGGACGAACGCCGGCACCGAGTTCGGCCGACGTCACGGCTTTGCCGGCATCACCACGTTCGCGGAGTTCCAGGAGCGGGTGCCCATCTCGGGCTATGAGGACCTGGAGCCCTACATCGACGCGGCGATGCAAGGGCAGCCCAACCAGCTGACCAAGCGACCGCCCGTGCTGTTCACGACCACCAGCGGGACGACGGGAGCGCGCAAGTACATCCCGATGACCCGCGAGGGCAAGCGCGCCAAGTCGCGCCTCACGTGGCTGTGGCTCTGTGGCCTGTATCGCGATCACCCCGGGATCGTCGGCGGCAGGATTCTCAGCGTCGTCAGCCCCGAGGTCGAGTCGCACGCTCCCAACGGCACTCCCTGCGGTGCCGAGTCCGGCCATGCCTATCGCACCATGCCCGGACCCGTCCGCTCGATCTACACGGCGCCCTATGGGGTGTTCGCCATCGAGGATTACGAGGCCAAGTACTACACGCTGTTGCGGCTGGCGGCCGGCCAGGACATCAGCTGCGTCGCCACGGTCAACCCCAGCACGATCGTGCTGCTGGCCGAGCGGCTCGCTCGACACACCGAGTCGATCATCCGTGACGTCCGCAACGGCTCGCTGTCCCCGGACTTCGCGGTCCCCCAGGATCTTCGGGCGTCGCTGCACCTGCGACCCGACCCCGAGCGGGCCCGGCGGCTGGAACGGGCGGCCAGCAGCGGCGACGGTGTCCTGCGGCCCGGGCTGGCGTGGCCGAAGCTTGCGGCGATCGGGTGCTGGAAGGGCGGCACGGTCGGCGCCTACCTGTCGAAGTTCGACAGCTACTTCCCGCAAGGCCCGCCGGTCAGAGACCTCGGGTATTACGCCACCGAGCTGCGCGGGTCGGTCCCCCTCAGTGACCAGGGCGATGCCGGGGTGGTGGCGGTGTCAACCAACGTGCTCGAGTTTTATCCCGCCGGTGAGGACCGCGCGCCCGAGGCCCGTGAGCTGCTGCCGGTCGAACGGCTCGAGGTCGGGCAACGCTACTTCGTCTACGTCACCAACGCCTCGGGGCTGTACCGCTACGACATGAACGACATCGTCGAGGTCGCCGGGCACTACCAGCAGACACCGCTCATCCGGTTCATCCAAAAGGGTAAGGGGGTCGTGTCGTTCACCGGGGAGAAGCTCTACGAGGTGCAGGTCATCGCGGCGGTCGAGCAGGCGCTGGCGGCGCTTCGCGGCCGGTACCACTTCATCGCGGCCGTCGCCGAGCTGGTGGACGGAGCCATCCCTCGTCTGGTCTTCCTGATCGAATTCGACGACGGCATCGCTGATCACGCCGGTTCGGCGCTGGTGGACCGCCTAGACGCGGCGTTGGGGGACCAAAACGACGAGTACCAGGCCAAGCGGAAGTCGTTGCGCTATGGCGCCCCGATCATCAGGGTCGTGCGCTCTGGCGAGTACGACAGGTACCGCCGCCGCATGGTGGAAACAGGCCAGCGCGCCGACGGCCAGTTCAAGGTCCTGCGCCTCACCAGCGACACCTCCTTCGCCGCCGAGTTCGAAGCAGAGCGGGATTACGCCCTCCCGCCCGAGGGGTGACGATCGCGCCCGATCGCGTCCCCCTCACCGAGGCTCTCAGCGATGGTCGTCGCTTGTCAGCTCCCGCCCGGTTGCTCCGGCGTCCCCCAGTGCAGGGCTGGGGCAGGCCACCATCGAGCTCCGCTCGGCGTAGAGCGCTCCGCCTGTCATGCCAGTCGAGCCAGGATCTCCCCACCTGAGTGATGCGCCGTACCGCCACCCGGCTCCGAAGACGGCGCTACTCCGGTGCCTTGGGGATGAGCACCCAGAGGAGCAGGTAGACGAGCTCCCCCGCGCCCGTCACCGCGAAGATGACAAAGACGACCCGGATCAGGGTCACGCTGAGGCCGAAGCGCGTGGCCAGCCCGGCGCAGACGCCGGCGATGATCTTGCCCTGCCGAGGTCGGACGAGTGCGGCCATCGGTACACCTCCGATGCAGGCGTCAGAACAGAATGTATCTTCCACCGGCTCGCCGCCACGATAGGCCTCCTCCACCGTGCAAACACCTTCGCTGGGATCCACCCTGGAACCGGATGTACGAGCGCACGGCAACCGCCGTCGAGCAGAGAGGAGGCAAGGATGTACCTGATCCGCGAGCGCTTCTTCCGACTGGGTGAGGACTCCGACATCACCGACGAGCAGGGCCGGCCCGTCCTGCACGTGGATGGCAAGGTGCTGAGCCTGCGGAACCGGCTGGTCCTGCGCGACCCGGAAGGGCGCGAAGTCGCGCAGGTCCAGCGCAAGCTGGTCGCGCTGCGGCCGACCTACCAGATCTCGGTGGCCGGCCAACAGGCCGCCGAGGTGCGCAAGCACTTCTTCACGCCCTTCCACGACCGGTTCACCATCGATGTCCCGGGTCCCGACGACCTGGAGATGGAGGGCGATCTGTTCGACCATGAGTTCACCATCCGGCGTGGGGGCCAGACCGTGGCGACGGTCTCCAAGCGCTGGTTCAGCGTGCGCGACACCTACGCGGTGGACGTCGCCCCCGGCCAGGACGACCTGCTGATCCTGGCCAGCGTCCTGGCGCTGGACCTGGCGGAGGACCAGGAGCGCAAGCAACACTGAGCCCCGGCCTGCAACCGACCACCGGCAGGTCGGACGGCCGGGCGCACGGTCTGTCTTTGGCGGCTGGCACCAGACCAGAGGGCGAGCACGATGGACAGCGCACGCGGCTGGCCGAAAGGAGCTGTGCTGTCCGAGCGACGGCCACCGGTTCGGCAACGATCCGGCAGTGTTGGCGGTGCGGGCATGGTCTACACGCCGGATGTCGCCGCGGAGTGGCTGCTCACCGCCCACGAGCGCGGCAACCCTGCGACCGAGATCGACGCGGCGCGCCAGGACGGGCGCGCCTGGAAGAACGGCAACCTGGTCGGCGTCCACGTCGATGGGGCCGCCTACTTCGCGCGGCTGCACCAGCTGCTCTCGGGCCTCGGCCCCGGCGATTGGGTGTCCGCCTGCCCGCACCAGGCACCCGGGCACAGCAGACCAGCTCCGCCTTGCCGATATCCAGCGCCGCGACCCGCTCGATGAGCTCCTCGGTGTCGTGTGTCTCCTCCAGCACTCGGGCCTCCTCGCCGACAGGCCAACACCGGTCACCAGCACGGCCGCCCGCGGGAGCCACAGGACAGGGCGGAATCTGATCCGCGTGCTCGAGGCAACACTGAAGGGCCCACAGCACGGCTCCCAGCGTCTGACTAGCTGCACTCTCCGCCGAGCGGGTTTCGCTGCTCGCAGGTGAGCTGGTTGAAGGGCGGCGTGTTGGGGACGTTCTGGACCCAGCCGTTGTAGACGAGTGGGATCGGCAGCACGCCCTGGCCGCCCATGCCGGCATTGGCGATGACGTGGTCGTCGGTGCGGGTGCCGGGGCCAGCGGTGAGCACGACCCGGCCGATCACCGCCGCGTCGGTTGGCTCGCCGTCGTTGTTGGGGTCGGGATCGACCACGATCAGGCTGTTGGAGAACTTGCTGGAGACATAGGCCAGGTAGCCCCCGCCGTGCTTGGCGGCGAAGTTGACGCCGTGGCAGCCGGCGTCGCAGGGCAGGCTCTTGACGAGCGTGTCGGTGTCGGTGTCGACCACCTCCTCGGCGGCCAGCGCCAGCAGCTGCCCGTCGAGGGCTGAGGTTCCCCCGCTTTCCCGGAGGCTTCCGAAGCTGGTCCACTGGACCACGAGCAAGGAGGAAGCTTTCGATGGCAGCACCCCGCAAGTATCCCGTTGAGCTCAAGGAGCGGGCGGTCAGGCTGTGGCGGGACGCGAGTCCGCGCCGGCCGATCGCCCATGTCGCCCGCGAGCTTGGCATCCACCCCGAAGTGCTCCGGACCTGGATCCGCCGCGACCAGGCCGACCAGGGCAAGCGAACCGACCTGCTGACCACCGCCGAGCGCGAGGAGCTGCAGCGGCTGCGCAGGCGGGTGGTGGAGCTGGAACGCACCAACGAGATCCTCAAGGCCGCATCCGCTTTTTTCGCCCAGGAGCCCGGCCCGACCCGGCGACGGTCATGAGGTTCGTCGACGAGCAGCGTGACCGGTTCGGGGTCGAGCCCATCCTCCGGGTGCTTCAGATCCCCACCGCGACCTTCTACGGCTGGCTGGCACGCCGCTGGCGGCCCAGCCCCCGCGACATCGAGGAGACGTGGCTTGGCGAGCAGATCGAGCGCATCCACCGCGACTCTGGCGGCACCTACGGCGCGCCCAGGGTCCACGCGCAGCTGCGCCGTGACGGCATCCACGTCTCGCGCAAGCGGGTCGAGCGGCTCCTGCGCCAGCACGGCCTGCAAGGCGCCTACATGCGCAAGCGGCGTCGCTCCTGGACCCGCCAGGACCCCAAGGCCACGCCGGCCCCCGACCTGGCCGGCCGGGACTTCACCGCGGATGCCCCGAACCGGCTGTGGGTCGCGGACCTGTCGCGGATCCCGACCGGGGAGGGGCCGCTGTGGCTGGCGAGCGTCAGGGATGCGTTCTCGCGGCGGATCGTGGGCTGGAAGGCGTCGGACCGGGCCGACACCGAGCTGGTGCTCGGCGCGTTGGAGTACGCGCTGTGGAGCCGCCAGGTGGAGCGGGACCGGCTCGTGTTCCACTCCGACCGGGGTGCGCAGTACACCGCGGTCCGCTTCACCCAGCGGCTGGTGGACGTCGGCGCGCGGCCGTCGATGGGCAGCGTTGGGGACAGCTACGACAACGCCCTGGCCGAGAACTTCTTCTCGATCTTGAAGGTCGAGCGGGTCTACCGCACCACCTACCGCACCCGCGAGGAGGCCGAGCTGGACCTGGTCCGCTTCATCGACGGCTGGTATCGCGGTAGGGACCGCCCTTGCGGGCGGCCCCCCGCGCAGATCCCAGCGTGCGCTGCTAACGCACTGGGCTCCTGACTTGGGTTCTGGCGTCGAAGCGCTGGTTGGGCCAGGGATGGGTATAGCGGGCAGGAGGGAGCCATCGTTCCGTGTGACGGCGCATCTTCTGCCAGTTCAGGCGGTGTCGCTGGCCGCGGCGCCGAAGCGCCCGGTGCCAGTGCCGCACGAGCTGGTCGCGGAAGGCCGTCACTTGGTGGATGTTGCCCGGGACGGAGTAGTACGCGAGATGGCCGCGTAGCACGGCCCCGAGCCAGCGTCCCTGTGTTTCGATGGGCCAGTGGCGGCGCTGCATGAGCAAGATCTTGGTCTCGCGTAGCTTGGCCGCCATGCGCTTCTTGATCGTCCGGCGCCGCACCGTGAAGCGTCCGTCCTTGGTCGTCGCGCAGTAGTGCGTGAAGCCCAGGAACTCGAACGTTTCGGGGCGCCCGAGGCCACGCTCTGATCGCTGCTGGGCGGCATACCGTCCGAACCGGATCAGTCGCGTCTTGTCGGCGTTGAGCCCCAGCCGGAACTTGGCCAAGCGCTGCGCCAGCTCCCGCCGGAACCGCTCGGCATCCGAGCGATGCTGAAACCCCAGCACGATGTCGTCGGCGTACCTGACGATGACTACGTCACCGCGGGCATGTCGCCTTCGCCACTGCTGGGCCCACAGATCGAAGACGTAGTGCAGGTAGACGTTTGCGAGCAACGGGGAAACCGTCGCCCCTTGGGGCGACCCGTCCTCGCTCGCCGACCACACACCCTCCTCGATGACCCCTGCCCTGAGCCACTTGTGGATCAGGCGCAGGACCCGCTTGTCCGCGATCCGGTGCTCGAGGAACCTCACCAGCCACGATTGATCCAGGCTGGTGAAGAAGTCGCGGATGTCCGCGTCGAGCACCCAGTTCACCTTCTTGCGTTCGATCCCGACCACCAGCGCGTCCAACGCATCGTGCGGTCCGCGC